>ERZ827088.522-NODE-522-length-56335-cov-4.488699_pt1 | contig 56335 bp, 36 predicted proteins | sample MGYA00519922_ERZ827088 | MGnify/ENA primary metagenome ERZ827088 (study PRJEB31778, sample SAMEA3449254) | human gut metagenome | biome: human gut; feature: human-associated habitat; material: faeces | place: United Kingdom | collected 2010/2012 ...
CAAAGAAGATGCAATGATTCTTGCTCCACGACACACGACAGCAAAGAAGATGCAATGATTCTTGCTCCACGACACACGACAGCAAAGAAGATGCAACGATTCTTGCTCCACGACACACGACAGACGAAGGACTTCAGATGACACAAATCGAAACAAGTCCGCCGCAAACATCGCAACACGACAAAATCAAAACATTTTCTGAAGAAACAACCGGAAACCTGCTGCGAACTGACGGCTGCGAAAAGAAAACACAGTAGCCACCCTTCCCATTCAACATTTCTTCGTACATTTGCATCCATGAGAGAGTTATCCCCTCAAACAAAGCGATACCAGCTGCGGCAATCCGGACAATTTCCGCAATTTCGAAGGTGATGACTCTTCCAACGGCCCAAGCAAACAAAAATTAATACACCTAAATAGAATCTTAAGACAACAATACAATTACTATGGAACCTATCTGCTCACAAAAACTGCCTGTCGACATCGTATTTCATCCCTCTTGGTGGAACAAACACACGGGTATCGTGTTTGACGAAGACTTTTTCTACAACCCAGCACGCCGCGTAGCTGACGAACGGCGCATGGAGCAAGAACTTTATGACCGCTTCGGCCAATACGGCCTGGGAGCCGACCACGACAAAGACCTGCCCGAAATCGGGGCCGTGCACCTGGCTGCCGGCTATCTGGTGTCGGAGATGCTGGGTTGCCAGATCGAATACACCGCCGACTCCGCTCCCCAGGTCATCTGCCCCCATCATGAAGGATTCGACATCGACGAGGACGCAGCCTTCCGAAGCCCGGCCTTCAAGAAGCTGGAAAAACTTATCGGGGAACTGAAAGCCAAATACGGCTATGTGTGTGGCGACATCAACTGGGGCGGCGTGCTCAACATCGCCATCGACCTCAAGGGTGAAAGCATCCTGATGGACATGATCATGGAACCGGAAAAGACCAAAGCCTACTTTGCCGCCATCGGCCGCGTCATCGAACGCTTCTTCACCTATATACACAGCGAGACAAAGACGACCTCCATCTCCGTCAACCGCCTGGCACGCCTGCTCAACGGCTCGCTCTATCTGCATTCGGAGTGCTCGCATACGATGATTTCGACCGATGACTACCGCGATTTCCTCCTCCCCATCGACATCGAGTGGAGCAACAAATACCGCCCCTACGGCATCCACTACTGCGGACGCGACCCGCACCGCCATGCCGAAAACTTCGCCCGTGTGCCCCACCTCGACTTCCTCGACCTGGGCTGGGGTGGCGACGTAGCCCTGCTGCGCGAGGCCCTGCCCGGCACATTCTTCAACATCCGGCTCGACCCTGTCAGCCTGAATGACTTCAGCCGCGCCGAACTGGAAGAGGCCATCAGGCAACGTGTGGCCCAGTCGAAAGACCCCTACCTGACCGGCATCTGCTGCATCAACATGGACGGCCGCGTGCGTGACGAGCAAGTGTGTGCCATCTATGACATTGCCGAAGAATGCAGACAGACAATGTTTAAATAACCCACTTAATATCACTGTACGATGAAAGACGAATTCAACTCCAGCCTGGCCGATTCACAGGCTACGGCCGTCACCCCGCTGACGCCGGAACAATTCGACACGGAAGCCTACGCCGACTATGCCGCCGGACTCGACGCCCGGTGCAAAGCCTTCTGGGAAGCTCCTTCGGGCGTACTGGTCTACCGCCGCATGCGCGTGAAAGAAGTGTTTGCCGGCGACTGCCGCGACATGGAACACTCGCTCCACTGGCAATTGGGCGCCCTGAAGCAAAGCATGAAATTCAAAGCCGACATCCCGAACTTCCTGGAGCCGTGGTACGGCCTGGGCACAGTGGCTTCGGCCTATGGTTTCGGCTACATCTGGGAGAAAGACCTCGCCCCGGCCGTCGACGGCAAGTTTGCTTCCACAGCCGAACTGCTGGCTGCTCCCTGCAAGCCGGTGGCCGAGACGGAAATCGGCCGGCACACGCTCGACATGGTGGAATACTTCCTCGACAAGACCAAGGGACGCATCCCCATGTCCTACTGCGACGTGCAATCGCCGCTCAACACGCTGAGCAACATCATCGACTCCAACCAGTTCTACATGGACTTCTACCTCGACCCGGACTCCATGAAGAAAGCCATGGACCGCACGGCTGACCTGCTCATCGACTTCACCCGTGCCCAACAACGCCTCATCGGCGACGCTTTGGCCAAGCCGGGACACGGCTTCGCCTCCAGTCGCACTTTCGACGGCCTCGGCATGAGCGACGACACCATCACGATGCTCTCACCTGACCTCTACGTCGACATGGCCGTCCCGGCAATGGCCAAAGCGGGCGACGCCTTCGGCGGGACCGTGTTTCACTCCTGCGGAAACTGGAGCGACAAGAAGGCCGACATCGTCGCCATCAAGAACATACGCATGGCCGACGGCGCCTTCTCCAAAGCCACCGACCCGGGCGCAAACCCGACAGAAGGATTTGCCGACACGTTTGCCGGTACGGGCGTCGTGCTCAATGCCCGCATCGTGGGCGACCCCGAACTGGTGGAAGCCAAAGTGAAAGAACTCTGGAAGCCGGGCATGAAGCTCATCGTCGTAACCTACTGCGAGACACCCGAGGAACAGGCCGAGGTCTACGACCGCATCCATGCCATCTGCCGGTAAAAGAACACACATGCAACAATCGCACTCGTGAAGGCCTGATACAGTATTTATAATGGCCTCACGAGTGCGATTCATAAAAAATGCCTAAACTATTAACATCAGTAAGAACTCCTATTTAGTTTATATACTATTTAGACGCGGATTATTTTTATTATAAAACGCTTAATCTCTACAGTATCATATAAATCTACATCCACACCGCGCCTAAAAAATACCTATATATATGTTCATTCCATTCTTGCGACTTACTTATTATCTTTCGCTTTGAATAAACGCTGTTAGCGCAACATTGTACCGACCTGTATAAAGAAAAAAGAGGGCCGTGCCTCACGGCACAACCCTCCTCATGGCTTATTATCATAAATTCAGAAAAAAGTTTCTCTTATTTTGCCAACTTGTCGTTAGAGCCCAGCACATTGACAATCTTGTGCATGTAGAGCTTCTTCATCTCGTCACGAGCCGGACCGAGGTATTTGCGCGGGTCGAACTCTGCCGGTTTCTCCACGAACACCTTGCGGATGGCTGCCGTCATGGCCAGACGGCTGTCGGAGTCGATGTTAATCTTGCAGACAGCTGACTTGGCAGCCTTGCGAAGCTCGTCTTCAGGAATACCGATGGCTGCTTCCAGCTTGCCGCCGTATTGATTGATCATGTCAACATACTCTTGAGGAACGGAAGAAGAACCGTGAAGCACGATGGGGAAGCCCGGAAGCTCCTTCATCACGCCGTCGAGCACGTCGAATGCCAAAGGAGGCGGCACGAGACGGCCTGTGGCGGGGTCTACGTGACATTGTTCGGGTTTGAACTTATAAGCACCGTGAGACGTACCGATGGAGATAGCTAGGCTGTCGCATCCGGTCTTGGTCGTGAAATCCACCACTTCTTCCGGACGGGTGTACGTATGGTGCTCAGCCTGCACTTCGTCTTCCACACCAGCCAACACGCCGAGTTCACCTTCGACAGTGACATCATACTGATGTGCATATTCCACCACGCGGCGGGTCAGTTCCACATTCTCATCGTATGGCAGGTGAGAACCGTCAATCATGACAGAGGAGAAACCAAGGTCTACACAGCTCTTGCAGAGTTCATAAGAATCTCCGTGGTCCAAGTGGAGCACGATTTCAGGATGTTCGCAACCCATTTCCTTGGCATATTGGACAGCACCCTCAGCCATGTAGCGCAGCAAAGTCTGGTTCGCATAGTTGCGAGCACCCTTTGACACTTGCAGGATGACCGGTGACTTGGTTTCGACTGAAGCTTGAATGATGGCCTGCATTTGTTCCATGTTGTTGAAGTTGAATGCAGGAATGGCATATCCGCCTTTGATGGCACGGGCAAACATCTCGCGGGTGTTCACCAGACCCAAATCTTTATAACTTACCATAGTTGTGTAATTATTAAAGTTATTATATGATCATTATCTTCTTAGCTTGCTTTTCGTTGCCACAAAATTAACAAAGAATGTTTTAAGACAGGTAAGAAAAATCGCAAATTATCTGTCCCGGCCCGGAAAAGAGCGCACTTTGTCAGTCGATGCAACTACAATGACAAACGATTGCAACCTAGAGTTTACAAGGGAATGAAGAACGAAGAATGAAGAGTTGGCCCTGCGGCATGGCAATTCTTCATTCTTCATTCTTCTTCGCTTCTTCCCAAATGGCATCCATCTCGGCCAATGTCATGTCAGTGAGTTTACGCCCGGCGCGAAGCGTATGTTCCTCCAGATAATTGAAACGGCGGATGAACTTCTGATTGGTACGTTCCAAGGCATTGTCCGGATTTATCTTGTAAAGGCGGGCAGCATTGATCAGGCTGAAAAGCACATCGCCAAACTCAGCTTCGGCCTTGTCCTTGTCCATCTGGCCCACCTCGGCCTCAAACTCGGCAATCTCTTCCTTCACCTTGCCCCAGACCTGTTCACGCTGTTCCCAGTCGAAGCCCACATTGCGTGCCTTGTCCTGGATGCGATAAGCCTTGATGAGCGACGGGAGCGCATCGGGCACACCGCTGAGCACCGTCTTATTGCCATCTTTCTCTTTCAGCTTGAGTTGCTCCCAATTCTCCGACACTTTCTCCGCGGTATCCGCCTTCACCTCGCCGAACACATGTGGATGGCGGAATACGAGCTTATCGCTCAACTTATCACACACGTCCTTGATGTCGAACTGCCCTTTTTCAGAAGCTATCTTGGCATAAAACGCAATGTGAAGCAATACGTCTCCCAACTCCTTGCAGATATTTTTCGCGTCGTCCTTCATCAACGCGTCACATAATTCATAGACTTCTTCAATCGTATTGGGACGCAGGCTCTCATTGGTCTGTTTCCTGTCCCACGGACACTTCTCGCGCAACTCATCGAGTATGTCGAGGAAGCGTCCGAAAGCCTCCAGTTGTTCTTGTCTTGTATGCATATTGCTTGTGTTTTTAAGATTCTAATGACAGGCAAAGATACAAAATCCGTCTCACAGCCACATAGCAACAGTTACAAAATCGGCCGGTCACTCCACGGATCTTTCACCTAAAAATAAAGATAGTCAAACAAGCCTTGAAGGGCAGGCGACCTAACCCTCCTTTCCGTCCGACCACGGAGTCCTTTCCGTCCTCGGCTACCCTCCTTTCCGTGGTCGGGCGGTGTTAAGGGGCTGCCGGACGGATGTCGTGACGGAGACAGGGACCGCAATCAAACATCCGGACGCGAACAAGGAAGAAAACGCGAATTATAAGTTGTCCATCCACGGTTGAAATGAAAGAGCCGGGCGGGCACTCCGTAAAAGAAGACCGGCCGGGCATTTCAAAACACATATTGCACGCGCATCTGTCTCATACAGCAGTCTTTCGTGTAGAACGCATTGCAGCCGTCGCCGACGAAGACATAGTGCAGGTCCAGCTTCAGACCGAAATGACGGTTCAGGTAATAGTTCACACCGACGGAGAGATCACTCTCCTTGCCGCCAGACAGCTGGGCACTGCGGTCATTCAGGTTCGTGTAATTGTAGCGCAGGGTAAGTTCCACGGCCTTGTCAGTCGAAGGACGGCCGGGGACGGCATACATGCTGTCATAGTCGAACCCTCGTCCCAGGAGCAGGATGCCGGCCTGCACATAGCCGCCTTGAGGACAATAGGCTTCGCCTTCGTCGCGGTTGAAACGATTGAGATAATATTCTCCCTGAACCATGAAGCGAGGGAAAGCGGCCAGAAACTCCACCAGTCCCTTGACCTCCGTGCCGACACCGGTGACTTCCGTACCCAACAATGGCTCGTCAAACAAGGCGGTCACGCCGCTGCTCTCCACCGTGCGGACCGACAGTTCCCCCTCAGGCACATTCGCCTCCTTGCTGCGGAAGGAGAATGCCCCGCCCACATGAAGCAGACACCCTTCCCGGTTGACCGGACGCCACACGAGGCGCGAGGTGCTGATGAAGGCGTTCGTGCGGTCATCCTTTCCAAGCTTATTGATGTCGTTGTAGGAGAACAGTCCCGTGGCGGCATACCAATGGGTCGTAGCATGATGGAGCGTGACACCTAACTTGCGGCTGTTGGCAAAAGCCAGGCATGACGAAGCAGACTGAAGGAAGCGCATGTCGACCGTACTGATGAGCATATCCATCGAATAAGGCTCATACCCATTGCCGACGGAAAGCACATTGTGACCGAAACGGTAGTTGAACAGCAAGTCCTTGATGCTCACTTTTCCAGCCGCAAAACTGATGTCCGAGCGAAGTTCGCAACGCCCCATCACAGCCTTGAAGCCCAGGCGAAAATCTTCCAAACGATAATACCCCTGCCAGTCGTCCTTGCCGTAATCGGAAAGCGTGGCGTCCAGCAAGGCGCGCGAACGGAATGACACTTTCAGCGGCTCTGCCCCATTGGCTTCAAGCAGACTGCCCAGGCAGATAAGGAGTGTGAGAATAAACCGTGTCTTCATCGGCCGCAAGATTGAAACGTTTCGAGCAATGCGGGCAACGCGTCCTCGATGTCGCCCACCCATCCATAATCTGCCACCTGGAATATCGGAGCGGAAGCATCCCGGTTGACAGCTATCACCTTCCGTGCACCGGCGATGGCAGCCACATGCTGTATCTGCCCGCTGATGCCCAATGCGATGTACACGTCGGGGGCTATCGTATGCCCCGTCTGGCCGACCTGCACGGAAGCATCCAGCATACCGGCCTCGACGGCTGCACGGGAGGCAGCCAACGTTGCCCCTATCCGGTCGGCAAAGCGGCGTATGTCATCAAGCACCTTCTGCGTACGTACCCCACGGCCCACTCCGACCACGACACGACTGTTCTCCAAAGCGCAACAGGAGCCGGACTTGGCAGGCAGCTGCTCTACGAGACGTACACGGCTGTCGAAGGGGAAATCCGTGAGGTCATGTACCCGCACTGTGCCCTGCCGCGTGTCGTCACGCCGGGCGGCTTCCATCACTCCCGGACGGACAGAAGCCATCTGCGGACGGCAGCCGGGTGTGACGATGGTGGCCATCAGATTGCCTCCGAAGGCAGGCCGTATCTGGAGCAACCGTCCCGTTCCCTCTTCGATGTCCAGCTGCGTACAGTCAGCTGTCAGCCCGGTGTGGAGCGTAGCGGCCAGACGCGCGGCCACGCCTCGTCCCCACTCCGTCGCCCCGACGAGCAGAATGGAGGGATGGAGAAGACGGACAACGTGAGCCACGACATCCGTACAGTGTTCATCGAAACGGGTTGCCAAGAGAGGATGTTCCAGCACATGCACGATGTCCGCCCCATAAGCCACCAACTCAGAGGCTATCTCAGCTACATGAGCGCCCACAAGCACGGCTTCGACCCGGCAAGACAACTTGCCAGCCAACCGGCGTGCCTCGCCCACTAGTTGGAGTGTAACTGGGGCCAACTCGCCGTGCGCCATCTCAGCAAGCACCCAGATGCCTTCGCTCTCTGCCGCCGGAGTCGCCTCCAGGCTGTCCATCGTCAAAGCGCCTGTCGGACATGCAGCCACGCAACTGGAGCAGAGACGACACTTCGTCGCGTCAATCTCCGGATATTCTGTAAAATCGATAGCCCCGAAGCTGCAAGCAGATACACAGGCTGCACAACCCGTACAGCTCGTCGCGTCAAAATGTAATGCAAATGTCTGTTCCTTATCCATGATTTATCCTTTTATCTTTTCTTCTTTAACCAATTCCTTTATTGTCTCACTCAATGCAAGGCTATCAGCCAACCACCGGATGTCCTTCCGACGGTCGGGCACCTCGGTGCTCACCACTCGTGTGGGCGAAGCCAAGAGTCCCACTTCGGAAGCAGGCAACTCCAAGTCGTGCTCGTCCCAACAGGTGATGGGACATTGCTGCGCACGCCGCCATCCTGCCAGCGTAGGATTGTCAAGTGTGCCCCACTCTTTTCCTATAACTACTACACAAGGCAAATCCACGTCAAGCCGTTGTAAACCTTCATCCACGCAACGGGTTACGCGAAGCGTTTGACCCCAAAAACCATCTATGGACTGAAGAGACGTCACTTGGGGAATTTGCAAATGAGCTGCCACCTCAGGTCCCACCTGGGCCGTGTCTCCGTCAATGGCCATTTTCCCAAAGAACAAAAGAGTGTAGCTGCCCAACCGACGGGCTGCCGCTGCCAGCACCAGGCTCGTACACCAGGTGTCGCTTCCGGCAAAGGCCCTCGAAGTGAGTAGCACGGCACGGTCTGCCCCACGCTGCAAAGCCTCGCGGAGCACTTCTTCGGCCGAGGGTGGCCCCATCGTGACAGCAACGACTTCGCCACCGGTGCGACGCCGCACATCCAACGCAGCCTGAAGAGCATAAAGGTCGTTCGGATTGGTCTGCGTCATAGCAGAAGAGCGTTTCAGAGTTTTCGTCTCTGTGTCCATCTCCACACGGGTGGAGAGGGGGACTTGTTTCAGGAATACAATATATCGGTTCATATTCTTGCCTAAATGATATAAGTGTTTTATGATAAATGATTTACGTATTAAAACCAATGACTTCCGGAAGCCGTTCGGATAACGTCTGAGAGGTCCTTCAGGGACTTACTGCTAAGTGGTGCGGTGACTTATCGGTAAGTCCCAGAACCACCTATCCGCGCTTGATTTTGCCAATTCGCGACAGTCCGTTTGAAGAGCTAAAGTTTCCTAAACGGCTTATCCTCCCTTCTTGTTCGAGCGGGCGGCAGCACAGCGGAGCTGGAAGTCGCGTGAGAAGGGGTCTACTGCCCCGAAGCGTGCAGGGTCGAACAGCGACGGGTCGACAAATGGCTTCTCGTCCAGGATAAGTTCAGCGAGCAGGCGTCCGATGCCTCCTCCTGCGGCCACGCCTGCCCCACAGCATCCCGTCGCCGTGTAGAGTCCCCGGTAGGCCGTGAGCGGACCGACGATAAACATAGCGTCAGGCACATAGCAGGAAGGTCCGGCCACATAGTGTGCAATGCCAAGCGTGTCGATGTCCGGGAGGTAGGTTTTGAGCAGCGGAGCACACTCGTCAAGCACGCGCCACTTGTCTTCATGTCCGAAGTCGAAATCCTCCAAGGCGTCAGTCATCGCCGAAGGGTCAAAGGCCCGGCAGACGCTCTCGCGCAGGCCGATGATGAGTGCACCCACGTCCGGACGGGTAAAGGCACGGGCGTCCGGGATGACAGTGAATGGATGATTGGCAGGGAAGCGGCTTGCGTCGGTCGCCGTAATCCAGAAATGGCTGCGCACAGGAGTGAAAGGCAGACCGATGCCTAAAGGACGCATCAGGAGGTTGGCCCAAGAACCTGCGGCATTGACCACCGTGCCGGCCTCCACCTCCGTGCCGTCATTGAGCCGTACACCTTTGACGGTATCACCCTCCACAAGGATTTCCTCCACACCTGCATGCAGATGGAAGTCCACTCCCAGCCTTTTTGCCGCACGGGCATATCCGGAGCAGAGCAAGGCCGAGTCGATGTAGCAGTCAGTCGGCATATAGAGAGCCAGCTCCACGGCGTCTGTCTCCATCCAAGGGAGCAATTCCTTCGTGCGGCGGCGGTCGATGCGCTCGGAGGGGATGCCAAATGAGCGGGCTGCTTCCTCCAGGGCCTCTGTCCCCCGGATGGAGGCCTCCGACGACCCGATGGTAATACTGCCACAACGTTGCAGTTCGAGCGACTCGCCGAGCAGGTGTTCCATCTCGTCGATGCAGTCATACGTCTCCTGCACCATCTCCATGAGGGCAGGTTTGGTGCGTGCGCGGGTCAACAGGCAAGCGGCACGCGAGGATGCCTGTGAAGCTATTTCTTTGCGGTCGACCACCAGGATGCGACCGGCATGTTTCTTTGCTAGATGCCAGGCTGTGGAACATCCCAGCAAGCCGGCACCGATAATCACTACGTCGTATTTCATAGATGCTTATTATATAATAGGTGTATCAAATCGTCGGATAGAGGGAATCATTCTCCGGATAGGCCTGCTCGGCAGCCGGCTCACGGCGCGACTGACGCTTGTAGATGTGGAACATCAGGATGGCTGCGGCGGAGAATATCACGAAGCAGGCAATGCCCACGAAGGCTGCCAAGTGGTTGTAGAAGTCAAACCACTCCATGTCTGCACTGAAAAACAGTTCCTTGGAGAAGAGCAGAGTGACCGTGCCCATGTAACCGATGAAGTCGATGATGGCGATGAAGAAGCCGACATTGCCCTTGATGCGGAAGCAGGCGATGAAGCGGTCGAAGAAGATGGTCTGGAAGGTGAGATAGGCCACGTAGAGCGACAGACTTTGGATGAACAGCCAAACGATGGGGCTGAGCTGGAGCGTCGCATAGTGGAGCGACACGTAGGTCATCACGGCATTGCCCACGATGACGAGCGAGAAGAGCATCATGAGTGCCTTGATGTTGCTGCGGAAGAAGGTGAACAGGCAGAAAAGCCCCAGGATGACCAGCGTCACCACCGTATCCACCTGTGCGAAGAGCCACGACGACTGGCCGCTCATATCGAGGATGTTGACAAGAAAGTCCTCCTTGATGTCGCGCAGCATGAGCAACAGCAGGTTACCGAAGAAAAGCAGGGTCAGAATAGGACAATACTTCAGGAAGAGCGCCTTGCGTCCCTGCCCGTCGAGCACGACACGTTCGCTGCGCAGAGCGATGTCCTCGGCCGTGGGCTTGGGCAACACCTTGAGCAGATAGCCCATCAGAAGCAGCAGCGGCAAAGCCACGCCACCGATGACGGCAGGCATCCAGAAGGGGTCGATGTGGAGATCATTCATGGCAAACAGGCCCAGGCTCTTGGCCATGCCCGAGCTGAACACGATGCTCACACCCAACAGGCTGGCAAGCATGTCGGTCACGCGCCGTCCCTCGATGAAGCTGAAGATGATGCCCCACATGCACCCCAGCGAGAGGCCGTTGAAGAACATGGCTAAGACGTTGTAGGGTGCAGGCAACAGGCCAAAGAGTATCAGCGTAGCCTCAGCCATCACCACAAAAGCGGCAAAGAAGCGGAAACGTCGCTCACGCTTCATCTCGGAGATAAGCTTGATGCCGACAAACTTGGAGAGCAGGTAACCGATGACCTGGATGGTGGTGACGGCCACTTTATAGTCGACACCATAGAAATCCAGCCCTTCGAATGAAGCGGCCGTGTAGGGCTTGCGCAAGGCATAGACCAATGAATAAGAGAGCAGTGCTGCACCCCCGGCCCACAGGATGAACAATAAATCAGACAGTTTCTTGTTTGAACAAATGTTTCGTATCATATCCATATCAGTTTAATTCGTTTTTCCGGCTGCAAAGTTTGCCGAAGGGGCTCTCTGAATAAATTAATTTTCCATTTATAATACGCGGCCTCTGAGAAGGATTTATAATTTAATATTAATGTCACATTATAAACACCGAATCGTAATACTCCGGCTTTACTTTCGCGTCAATTTCGATCAACAACTACCTGTTTACCTATGGACATACTACCTGCATTCTATGAACAACTCCGCAAACTCCGCGAGTCAGGCATCAAAATGAAAGACCTGGCCGAAGAACTCGACCTGACTTCAAGCGTGCTGTCCTCGCTCTACACCTCCGTGCTCCCCACCTACATGGGGCAAATCTCTGCGGGAAAAAGCAACGACGAAGCTCTGGACATCGCCCTCCAACAAGTGAACAATGTCTCCAAACGCAAGCTGCTGGGGTCCATCGAAGAACTATATCAGAAAGCCATGCACATCGAACCGCGCTTCGTGGCAAACAACGGGCGTCCGTTCTTCGAAGAAATCGAAAAAGAAGCTGTCAAGTATCTTCCCAATGCCAACGTCTACAGCGGCTTCTACCTCTCCTACAGCCGCTCGTCCTTCTGCGACGGACTGAAAATCGAGCCTTACCTCATCAGCACCCTCGCCGACGGGGAGACCATGCCGCGCGTCTACTGCCAGAGCATGTCAGGCGAATACTACATCGGCACAGGCATCTTCTCGCCCTGCCAGGTCGGCTACCTGCTGTTCAACGAGCAGAAACGCCTGCAACTCGCCTTGAAAGTCATCTACCTGCAACTGCCCATGCTGGAATATCCCGCCCTCATCACCGGCCTCTACCTCACCCATGACTACAGCCGCAACCCCATCGCCCGGCGCATTCTCCTCGTGCACCAAAGCGAGGAAATCCCCCTCGAAGAGTTTGCCAAGCTGCGGACAGAAGTCGTCCCCCGCCAGCAGTTGGACAAAACCCTTTTGCCCTACTACGACTACACCTGCCAGCCGGAAGACATCGTGCGCAGCCTCATGATGGCCTCCCCCGGCAACGCCCTGGACAACCTCATCGCCGAAAAACAGATGCTGGGAATACTCTGAAGCCTCCTTTTCTGTTCTTAAACATACGCTCCATGCTTGCCGTTTAGTATCAAATACATAGATTTGCATACAGCAAGAACGAGAGAACACAGACGTTCCTTTCCTTCTTACTTCTTTCTTTGAATTCAACACCATCTGAAAGGAACCAACCTATAAGAATATGAAAAGGCTATTTACATTCATCGCTTTTATCATTTGCCTATGTTGCGCAACCTGCATTTATGCACAATCTAACTTGTATAAAGAAACCAAACTGATACAAGAGGATGGATATGTGCATCCTGCCTATAAACAATTTCAAAGTCTTTCTAATACAAACTGAAATCATCCTATGTGAGTGCAAGGCAGAAGCCCCTTGCACTAACTCACCGACTTACCATGAAACACATCAAACTTCTTTTTTTTCTTATTCTTCGCTCCGAGTTTGTGCCTGCTTTCATGCCAGCAACAGGAAACATCGCGACTGGAACTTGCCTTGCAAGCCGGCCGGGACAATCAGGCGGAACTGGAAGCCGTGCTGTCGCACTACGCCAAACGCCAGGCACGGGAATTTCTCGACCAAATCACGGAAAAACAACAGCATGAATAATCCGCCATGACGGCATAAAAGCCGCCTTCGCACGCCCTTAACTCCGCCCGACCACGGAAAGGAGGGTAGCCGGGAGCGGAAAGGAGGGCGTGGTCGGACGGAGTTAAGGGCGCTCAGACGTGCCTTGCGGCCCAAGGACGGACAGAGGCGTTTCGCAGCATTTTTCAAAGCCCGGCGAGCGATTTTCTGCCTAACAATAAAGCGGTTCGCCCCTTTTTTGCTACTTTTGCACGCATTAATGGAAAACAATTATAAACAAGCGATTAACGAAAATGGAATTAGCAAGTAAGTACAATCCCGCTGACGTGGAAGGGAAATGGTACCAGTATTGGCTGGACAACAAACTTTTCAGTTCGAAACCCGACGGACGTGAACCTTACACCGTCGTCATCCCGCCCCCCAACGTCACCGGCGTGCTCCACATGGGCCACATGCTTAACAATACCATTCAAGATATTCTCGTGCGCCGCGCCCGCATGATGGGCAAGAACGCCTGCTGGGTGCCGGGCACGGACCATGCCTCCATTGCCACCGAAGCCAAGGTGGTCAACAAGCTGGCCCAGGAAGGCATCAAGAAGACCGACCTCACCCGCGAGGAGTTTCTCAAACATGCGTGGGCCTGGACGGAGGAACACGGAGGCATCATCCTGAAGCAGCTCCGCAAGCTGGGCGCATCGTGCGACTGGGATCGCACAGCCTTCACGATGGACGAGGAGCGCAGCCGCAGCGTCATCCGGGTGTTCGTGGACCTTTATAACAAAGGCCTCATCTACCGCGGCGTGCGCATGGTCAACTGGGACCCGAAAGCCCTCACTGCCCTCTCCGACGAAGAGGTTATCTATAAGGAAGAGCACAGCAAATTATATTACCTCCGCTACAAGGTAGATGGTGATGCAGAAGGCCGTTACGCCATCGTAGCCACTACCCGCCCCGAGACCATCATGGGCGACACGGCGATGTGCATCAACCCGAACGACCCGAAGAACCAATGGCTGAAAGGCAAGAAAGTCATCGTCCCCTTGGTGAACCGCGTGATTCCGGTCATCGAGGATGAATACGTGGACATCGAGTTCGGTACGGGCTGTCTGAAAGTGACCCCGGCCCACGACGTGAACGACTACATGCTGGGCGAGAAGCACAACTTGCAGAGCATCGACATCTTCAACGACAACGGTACCATCAGCGAAGCCGCCGGACTTTATGTCGGCATGGACCGCTTCGACGTGCGCAAACAGATTGAGCAAGACCTCGAGGCTGCCGGATTGCTGGAAAAGGTGGAAGCCTATACAAATAAGGTGGGCTTTTCCGAACGCACCAACGTGCCCATCGAACCGAAGCTCTCGATGCAGTGGTTCTTGAAGATGAAACACTTCGCCGACATGGCACTCCCCCCGGTGATGAACGACGAACTGAAGTTCTACCCGGCAAAATATAAGAATACCTACCGTAATTGGCTGGAGAACATCAAGGATTGGTGCATCAGCCGCCAGCTCTGGTGGGGACACCGCATCCCGGCCTACTACCTACCTGAAGGTGGCTACGTAGTGGCTGAAACGGCAGAAGCAGCCTTAGCACAGGCTAAAGAAAAGACAGGCAACGCCAACCTCACGCTAACCGACCTCCGCCAAGATGAAGACTGTCTCGACACGTGGTTCTCGTCCTGGCTGTGGCCCATCTCGCTGTTCGACGGTATCAACCGTCCGGGCAACGAAGAAATCAGCTACTACTACCCCACGTCCGACCTTGTGACCGGACCGGACATCATCTTCTTCTGGGTGGCCCGCATGATTATGGCCGGCTATGAGTACGAAGGCCAAATGCCATTCCGCAATGTCTACTTCACCGGCATCGTGCGCGACAAGCTGGGACGCAAGATGTCCAAGTCGCTCGGCAACTCGCCCGACCCGCTCAAGCTCATCGAACAGTATGGTGCTGACGGCGTACGTATGGGCATGATGCTCGCCGCACCGGCAGGCAACGACATCCTCTTCGACGAAACACTCTGCGAACAGGGACGTAACTTCTGCAACAAGATATGGAACGCATTCCGCCTCGTGAAGGGTTGGGAAGTGGCTGACGAAGAACAGCCCAAGGCAGCAGAAACAGCCACCCGCTGGTTTGAAGCCCAACTGGTGAAAGCACACGCCGAGCTGGACGACCTCTTCAGCAAATACCGCCTGAGCGAAGCCCTGATGACGGTCTACCGCCTCTTCTGGGACGAGTTCTCCAGCTGGTATCTCGAACTCGTGAAACCGGCCTACGGACAGCCCATCGACCGCACGACCTACGAACGCACGCTGGCCTTCTTCGAAGAACTGCTCACGATGCTCCACCCCTTCATGCCGTTCATCACCGAAGAGCTTTGGCAACACCTGGCAGAACGCAAGCCGGGCGAAAGCATCATGGTCGCCCAGCTCAACAAGCACGAAGGCGAGAACCTGGAGGATGCACTCGTAGAAATCGCCGGCATGGAACACATGAAGGAAGTGGTGACAAACATCCGTAACATCCGTGCCCAGCGCAACATCACACCCAAGCAGACGCTCGACCTGCTCGTCATGGGTGACGACGATACCATCGTCTTCTACCAAGAGGCCGTGATGAAGCTGGCCAACATATTCGAAATCACCACGCCTTCAGAAAAGCCGGACAACGCCGCCTCCTTCCTTGTCGGGACGGCAGAGTACTTCATTCCGCTGTTCGGCCTCATCGACACGGAAGAAGAGCTGAAGAAACTGGAAGCAGACTTGGCCTACCAGGAAGGATTTCTACAGAGCGTGTTGAAGAAACTCAGCAACGAGAAGTTCGTCAACCACGCCCCGGCCAAGGTGGTCGAAATGGAACGCAAGAAACAGGCTGATGCCGAAAGCAAGATTGCCGCCTTGAAGGAAAACATCGCCAAACTGAAATAAGAGATACATTACTTACTAAAAAGAGCGTCTGTGTTGCCGTCACGCGAACACAGACGCTTTTTCTTTATCCCCCTCCTCAGGCATAGCTGTGCATGCCTCCCATCAGGAAATTGACTCCAAAATATGTGACCAACACGCTTAGGAAGGCGATGACGGTGAACCAATGGAAGAACATCGGGCGGCGCAAGGCCGGCAAAGAAGCGGGATGGAGCGCCGCAGCATAGATAAGCAACGTAATGAGCGCCCATACTTCCTTCGGATCCCAGCCCCAATAGCGTCCCCAGGAGACATTGGCCCAGACGGCCCCGATGAAGATGCCCACCGCGAGGCAGGCCACAGCCGGATAGGCCAACAGCCGGCTCAGCAAGCTGAGACGTTCCACCTGGAGGGCATGGCCGCCGCGGGCATAGTGCAGGATGATGCCTGTCACTCCGCCCAACATCATGAATGCCAACAGCGAATAGGCCACCATAATCGTGACGACATGGGCGCTCAGCAGCGGCGACGACAGCACTGGCATCAGACGGGTGATGGGAGGATTGGCCTCGCCCATCATAGCCACCAGGAGCGACAGGCCGCACAGCAGATAGCCGAAAGCGACAAGCATCGGATAACGACGCCGCAAGAGGAGCGTGACCGACACGGTGGCAAAGGCCATGAACTGCATCGTCTCATAGCCGTTCGAGAGCGGGACGTGATGGCTCACATAACCACGCAGGATGATGGTTGCCGCCAGATAAACCGCTATCAGCCACAGTCCAAGGGTCAGCAGACGGCTGAAGAGCAGTCCGCCAGGCACAGACTGACGCACCAGGCACCGCACACAGAACGCGAAAGCACACAGCCCGACTGCCAGGCAGGCGAAGGCAAAAGGACGACTGTAATTCATACGGTTGTAGACTTTCTCGGCACGGAAGCGCAACGGCGACGGGAGCACGTGACCGGCCTCCTTCACCTGATAGGCACGGATTTTCGCCAGCAGCTCGCAGGCCTTACGATAATCGCCGAGGGCGATTTGCTCAGCCACCAGCCCCAGGCTCTTCCGGACAAAGAGCCATTGGGAGGATTCGATGCCTTCGGGACGGTCATCGACCATCGACAGCCAGCTCACACGGCCTTCCTCCGCATCGCGTACGGGATAGAGCTTCAGCATGTTGCCCGTCGCCACCATGCTCACCAGCTGAAACTTCTCGTCAGCCTCACGCACGCCCTTGGCCACAGACGCCCCCGACTTGCCCAACTTATACCCCTCCGGCCCGACGAAGTCAGACAGGCTGGCATGGCTGCCCTCTACGCCCAGGAGCCGGCGCGCTTCGCCACGCGGGATGCGTATGCAAGGCTCTGCTTTCCAGTCGTCATAGAAAAAGAACCAACCCGTCAACACCTGTTCGGGCGTAAAACCGCGGTAGGAAGCCCGTCCGCAGAGCTTCAGCGTGAAGTCGCGGGCAAGGGTCTGGAGGGGACAAATGCGACCGTTGTAGTAGACATGCAGCTCGCCGAAGGCTGCGGCCACCTCGGCAGGCAACACAGCCGGACGCTCCGCAGCACGAAGAGAAACCGGCAAACAACCGACAAACAGCACCACAGCGACTGCCCCGTGACGGAGCAACGGATGACGCAGCAACGCCCGGAAGCCTGTCGACGGTGAACAGAAAAACGACACGACAGCCGCCAGCAGAAGCACGTAGCCGGCGTATGTGACGGCAATGCCCAGCGGGTCATGCGACACGGCGAGCACCGTCCCGCGGCCGTCTTCGTCGTAAGACGACTGGTAGAAACGATAGTGGCGGTGGGCATAGATGCGGTTCATGGACACCTGCCCGCGGAGGGTGTCGCCCGCGTCAACGATGACAATCCGGCTGACATAGTCCATCGGCGAATGTGTCCCGGGATAGTATTCCACCTGAAAATCCTCCAGCCCGACCCGAAACGGGAGCGCGGTCTCCTGCCCTTCCGCATCGGTGAATACCTGCACCGGTTCGCCCCCGGCACGCAGGTGGATATTCCCCTGACGGCCCCAGACGTGAGTGGCCAACGCGCCCAGCAGGATGATGACCAGCGACGCATGCCACAGCCACACGGCCCACCGGCGGCGGGGCAACCGCCCCATCAGCCAACCTAAGCCAGCCACCGCCGTCACACCCCAAAGCGCGACGAACCAAGGGGCGTGATAGACCGCACGGAGGGCCGTGTCCGTGTCGCACACTTGTTCCACCACCGTGGCGGCCATCAGGGCACAGACAAGCACTCCTGCAGAACCGAAACTCAACAATCTCAATATACGCATACTTTTTTATAACAACACAAGAAAAGGTTCAGTATAAAGTTTATTTCCAACAACATACATTGCACAACTTTTGTTCTCACACGTGCAATTTCTTGTATTACTGTATGCAATTTGCTGCATACACCTATACAAATTCTTGCAATACGTAGTGCAAAAGACTGCACCACGCATTGCAAGACTCATCCCATCGGGCAAAGAGGACCGGACACAGCAAAGAAGGAAGAAGCGGACTCCTCACGCCCGACAGACCGGTCGAAAGCCGCTGTCAAATGGAGTCAATGAACTTCACGATGGCATCGCGGTCGGCCTTCGACAACTGGCGGAACTGCTCCACGCTCTTGTAGGCGTCACTCTCGGTGCTCGTCCCGTGCCACATGATGGCCTCGATGACATTGCGTGCACGGCAGTCGTGCAGGCGGTCGGCAAACTCGGCACCCGTGCAACGCTGGTGCAGGCCGCGTCCCCAGAGCGGGGTCGTGCGACACCATCCGGTACGGATGTCGTTGACCATGTGTAGTTTATGTTGCACCATGTCGGTATAAGGCCAAATCTTCTGGTGCGGATAGCGGGGCAACTTGTCGGCTTTTTCTCCCACAAAGAAGCGGGCCGGGTCGCGGATTTCGTCATCGCCCGTCGTCCATGACGGCTTATGGCAGTAGGCGCATCCGATTTGCGCGAACAGCTCCCGTCCGCGGATGACTTCCTCGTCGCTGACATTACGCGCAGCGGGAACAGCCAAGCCACGGTGCCACACCATGAGGTCGATGTAGTCCTGGTCGGACACTTCGACGTCGAGCGTCTTCGAGTTCAGGTAAGCGAGGATGTTGGCCTCCTCGTCATACGTGTCATCAGAGCGTTTCTGATGCCACTCGGGATGGTTCGTCTCTTCGGGGTCGATGGCGCGGATGTAGTCACGGAAGCCGGCCTGCACGTCAGGGTCTTGCGAGGAGATGGACGCATAGCTGCCTGCCGCGTCGAGATAGTGGAAGCGACGGTCGCTGCGTGTGGCGTTCGTGATGTTCCAGAAGGCATTCGCTCCGGCGGCATCTTGCAGCGGACCGCGGCTCAGGGCATAGGTGTAGCGGAAGGGATACTTCGTGCCGTCGCCTCCTTGGGCCGTGTTGGCATACTGGCCCACCCACTCGCCATTGGCAAATATATTGGGGTTCAGCCCGTTTTTCATGTAGCCGTCCTGCTCCTGCTTGGTGTATTCAGCCTTGAGGTCTTCGTCAGAGATGGCGTCGAGCAGGCCCGTGCCGTAGATGCCGATGGTCGACTCGAGGCGCACTTCGTAGTTACCTATCTCCCAGCCGTTGTTTGCCACGTAGATGGCCGAACGCGGGATGTCCACCTCCGGATAGCGCAGCGCGTAAGTCTCACCGTCCGGGAAGCGGTTGCCCCATGCGTCGGTGTAGTCATGCCATTTTATCGTAATCTGCGACTCGTCGAGCGGGGCTTTGAAGGGAGCGACAGCCTTGGTCTGCGGCATGCCGGAGAGCCAGTTGACATAAGCATTCGTCGCCGGGTCATAGACCACGAGCAGATAGCCGTTGCCTGTGCTGATGGTGTTGAACGCGCCGTCGGGCTGACTCTTGCCGTGTCCGTAGCCCGGATGACAGTGCAGGCACGAGGTGCGGATATAGACCGGACCGAGCCCGTGGCGCACGCCGGAAGTGTTGCTGTTGAAAGGTTTTTCGAAGAGCTGTTCGCCGCGGTTGAACGAGTTGGTCATCGTCGCACTGGCGTCGACCACAGGCGTGGGCTGTTCGAAAGCCGTCTGCGTGGCGACGAAAGCCGTACCCAGCTCGCCGCCGGTGTAATACCATTCGGGGAAGTCTTCCGGCTGGTCGTTATTGCCGCCCCCCTTTTCGTCATCCTCGCATGAGGTCGTGACGAACCCGGCCAGCAAAAGCAGCATGGCCGGGCAGAAAAAATGTTTGTTTCGTCTCATGTCGTCCGTAGTTAAGATACCTTATCGTTGCTCCTGAAGTGCACGGAGCACTTCGTCGAAGATGTCGTTCAGCTCGTTGCAAGCCGTGATGGCCGCACGGTTCTGGGCCTGATAGCCATTGGCGCTGTTGCAGGTGTAGGCGAAAGGCTCTGCCATCTGGCCGATGGCATCGTAGGCAGCCGTGATAGCAGCCTTCACGCGGTTGTCCAGTTCAGGATTAAACGTGGCCACGTAGGCACTCAGCGTGTGGGTACTGGCCTTGATATACGTCTCGCCCGCATTGTAGGACTTGCCCGACTGGAAGCCCATGTAGGCATTTTCGATGGAAATGATGTTGCCCTGGAAGTCATTGATGGAGTTCAGGCTGTAGGGCGACTCGATGTAACCGGGGTCATACTCGTAATCCTCCCCGCTACCCATACCGGTCGGGTTGCCAATCTTGACATTACCCACCTCGTTGGCAATGTTCTGGATGCCGTCGGTAATCATCGTCTGCGCTGCGGCCAGGAAGTTCACGAAGTCGCTGCTGCTTCCTTCCACGGGATTCTTCATCTCGTCGGCATAACAGAGTCCGGCGGCAAGGTCGTTGAGCGCCTTCGACCAGTTTTCGTTGTTGCCCGTCATGGTTTCACCCGTAGCACGCACCTTGTCCAAGATGTTTTGCTTCGTCTGCGAGATGTTGGATTCGCCGCGCCATGCAGCTTCCAGGATGATGCACTGGTTGCGCAAGTCGCCCGCCACGCCGGTGATATAGCTCAACTCCTCGGTGGTATAGTTTGTGGCGTGGGGCACGGAAGTCTGGCTCATGCCCGTACCTTCCACCTGGAAAAGCAAATATTCCAAGGCATGGAATCCCAGGATGCCGTAGTCCATCGTCTGCGAGATGTAGATACCCTCGGCATCCATCTTGGCCATCTCGGTGGAGTTGTTGAGCAATGCCTGGAGAGCCGTCGCGTTGAGCGGCCAGGAGTCGATGTGCGGGTCTACGTCGTAGTCGCCGGCCGGGCCGTACAGCCACGCCTCGCTGCGTTCCCAGTAGTCACGTGCCACACGCCAGGCATCGCCGGCAGCCTTCACCTGAGCCTCGGTCACATGGCCTGCCCCGGCCTGATACATGGCATAGATGGCATTGTACAAGTTCACAGAAGCATCGGCCAGTGCCTCGTAAGTGGGAATCACGGTGTTGGCCGTATAGTCAGCCACCACCAGCCGGAGGGCTGTCTCGCGATCGGACGTGCCGTCCCAATCGCTGTCATTGTCACTACATGCCGCCATGCCGAAGGTGAGCAGGCCGGCTGCTGCCACGCAAAGCGGGCGAGCAAAGAATCTTTTTAAATCCATAGGTTATATGCTTTAGTTATCAATTATCATTTTCAAATGTCGAACAGTCCCGAATAAGCCACGCCAAAGGAGAGCGACGGTTCGTTGTTGAAGTAAGACTTCATCAGGCCGATGGAGTATTCTCCCTTGATGACCACATCCTTGATGGGGTAATAGTTCAGGCCGAAGGCCAGGCGTTGCCGTCCGCAATAGTCGTAGTCGATGATGGAGCTTGCCGTCTTGTACATGGAGTCATAGTAGTCATAACGGCCGAAGACGTAGAGCTTCTGCTCCTTCTGGTCGAGCTTATGAATCTGGGAAAACACGTTGTAACCCACTTCCACTCCCGTGGCGATGGCGTCGGATGCGACCGACTGCTTGGGCGAAGGAGAGTTGTTGTCGAAGCTCATGTTATACTGCGTGATGGTGCGCGAATCGGTCAGATGCCCGTAGGTGAAGTTGCCGCGTGCCACCCAGTTCCAACGGTCGAGATGGAAGTCGAACGAACCGATGGTGACGGTGCCCTTGATGTCGTCATACGAACTGTTGGGCGTGCGCAGCGTATTGCGGAACGAATTGCCAACAAATCCGCTCACCGACAGACGCAGACCGGGAATGGAATAATTGTCCACACGGGCCGCTCCCGCCAGGTTGTTGGCTATCTTGAACTCATAGGGCGATGCCGAACCGTCGTGCACCCAGCCTTTACGGCTGAAACGTTCGGAGTCTAGACCGGAGATGAGCAAGGCTTCGTAGCGCCAGTCGCCGGCCCGTCCCCAAAGACTGATACCCGTCTCATGCCATGTGCAGGGCATTATGGTGTTCTCGCCTTCCGGACGGTAGACTCCGAAGAACTCCGTCGGCATGTGATGCATGTTCGTACCGCCCACCGGCACGATGATGTGGCCCAACTTGATGTTGAACTCCGGGCAGAACGACTTCTGTATCCAGAACTGCTCCAAGGCGACCTCGCCTCCGCGTTCTATCTCGCTTTCATACTCTCCGCCTTCCTCTTCTTCCACTTCGACGGCGCTCTCCGTGCCGCCATGTTCAAACTCGATTTCCGCGCCCATCGTCCATCCTTTGCCAAAATCGTAGCCCAGGAAAATCACGACATGGGGCAAGTCGAAACGCGAGTGTTTCTCATCCTTCAGGCTCTCGGCCTTCGACGCACTGTTGTAGCGCAGATAGCTGTCGCTGAAAAAGTTTCGCGAATAGACGGCTTCTCCATATCCGCCGATGGAGAAACGCTTCTTTTTCTCGACGCGTTCCGGTTGTCCGTTCGTATCGCCGGCCGACACGTCATCACCGCTTACAGCATACACGTCCGACATGCCCACGGCCAGGAACAAAGAAAATAATGCTATTTTTCCTTTCATTTCTTTATGGATTAATCTTTCTTTTTTGCACTTGCAAAGGTAGAAGAGGGGGAAAATAAGGACAATACCCACAAATAGGTAAAAAAGGTATTAAAAAATACCTACTTGTAAGTATCCCCACAAGTCCGTCTTTTCTCCACTCCATTCAGCCTCCGGCCAGGTATAAAGGCCGTCCTCGGCCGCCTTCCTTTCCGTCCTCGGGCGGACTCCTTTCCGCTCCCGCCTACCCTCCTTTCCGCTCCCGGACGCCCTCTATGCCGCTTGCAAAGGGCTTTTTTTCTCCAAAAAGTAACATCATTCAGCCATAAATGCTTATCTTTACGACAACTCAAAACCATCCTAATATCGCATGACACTATGAAATATCTTATCATTGGAGGCGTTGCCGGCGGTGCCACCGTAGCAGCCCGCCTGCGTCGGCTTGACGAGCAGGCAGAAATCATCCTCATCGAACGCGGGAAATATGTCTCGTATGCCAACTGCGGACTACCTTATTATATTGGAGGCATCATCAGTGACCGCCAGGAACTCTTCGTGCAGACCGTGCAGGGACTGACAGCCCGCTTCCGCATCGACATCCGCACGGAACAGGAAGTGACAGCCATCGACCCGAAGGCCCACAGTGTCAGCGTGCGCCGGCTCGTGACCGGTGACACCTACACGGAGACCTACGACCGACTCGTGCTCTCTCCCGGAGCCGAACCGCTGCGCCCGCGCATCGAAGGCATCGACCATCCGAAAATCCTGACCCTGCGCAGTGTGCCCGACACCGACACGCTGAAGTATTACATCGACTACACCGAGGTGAGCAGCGCCGTCGTCGTGGGTGGAGGCTTCATCGGGCTGGAAATGGCAGACAACCTCCACCACCTGGGCATCGAGGTGCATGTGGTAGAAATGGCAGACCAGGTCATGGCCCCGCTGGACTATTCGATGGCCGCCGCCGTCCACTGTCACCTGAAGGCACAAGGCATCCGCCTGCATCTGAGCAACGGCGTCTCCCGCTTCTCGGAAGCTGACGGTCGCGTCGGCGTACACCTGAACGACGGGACAACGCTCACGGCCGACCTCGTCGTGCTCAGCATCGGCGTGCGCCCGGAGACGCGGCTGGCCCGCGAAGCCGGACTGGAACTGGGCCAGACGGGAGGCATCCGTGTGAACGCCCATCTGCAAACATCCGACCCGGACATCTATGCACTGGGCGACGCCGTCGAAGTGACCCACCTCGTCACAAGACGGCCTGCCCTCATCCCTCTCGCCGGCCCGGCCAACAAACAGGCCCGCATCGTCGCCGACAACATCGTGACAGGCAACAGCCGCACCTACGCAGGCTCGCTGGGCACGTCCGTCGCCCGCATCTGTGAAATGACGGTGGCTGCCACGGGTGCGAACGCCAAACTGCTCCGCCGCGAAGGCATCCCCTACGTGTCATCATGGACACACGGCAGCTCGCACGCCGGCTACTATCCGGGTGCAGCCCCGCTCAGCCTGAAAATCATCTTCTCACCTGCCGACGGACGCCTCCTGGGCGCACAAGTGATCGGCACGGAAGGCGTCGACAAGCGCATCGAGATGTTGGAACAAACCATTCAACGCCGCGGCACGGTCTATGACCTCATGGAGCTGGAACATGCCTATGCGCCTCCCTACGCTTCGGCCAAAGACCCCGTGAACATGGCAGGCTTTGTCGCCGACAACATCCTGAGCGGACGGGTGCGCATCATCACGTGGCGCGACACGCTGCTGACGGACAGCGAGGCCATACGGCTCGACGTGCGCACAGCCGAAGAATATGCCACGGGAAACATACCAGGCTTCCGCAACATCCCCGTCGACGAACTCCGCGAACACCTCGACGAATTGCCACGGGAGAAACCCATCGTCGTGACCTGCGCCGTCGGTCTGCGTGGCTATCTGGCCGCCCGCATCCTGATGCAACACGGATTCACCCACGTGTACAACCTCTCAGGAGGATATAAGACGTGGAGCACGGCTCACGCCAATTGATGACGTCGGCCACCCTTCCCCTCCATATAGAGACTCATGAATCATACCTCTACATGGAGGGGATTACTCTATCTCTATGGGTAATCCCCGAAACAAGGTATCCTGTCCACTGCCAACGGCAATCCCCTCCATCCAAGCAACCCTCCACTTCAAAAAGATGATACGCCTTCCTATCAGGAAAGCGCGATAAAAGCACAGATGCAATCATCCGGAGTTCGTCGCAACAAATCGCATACACACGGATAAATCACATCCAAAATTCCAGTCTTTTAAATTTCGGCATAAGCTCTATAGATGCAATATTTCCAATAACTTAAAAATGTTTATACCCTCGGTTCTATTTTCTGAAAAAAGTATTGCCGAAAGCAAATCGGTTACTTACTTTTGTGCCGTGAAATCGTCTTTACGATAAAAATGTGTGCTATATGAATGCTACAAGACAGGGACAAACCGAAGGAAAAAGTTTGGCTTTTCCAATGATGAACACCCCGCGCAGCTCACACGCCGGACTATATGAAAAGATTCGCTGGTATCTCGACACACAGAAGATTTACTTAGATCGCGAACTTTCTTTGGTCAAGTTTAGTTCAATAGTAGGCACAGCTACTGAACACGAATAAGTTCTTTTAAAAGCATAAAAAAGAGGCATCCTCTCTTGCAGGGGATGCCTCTTCTGATTTACTCGCCTTATTGTATCAAATGATAAGTGTTAGCGTTTCTTCACGGTTACATCCAAGTCGATAGTTACGTCATGACCGAAGATGTCGACGTAAACGATACGGAGCGTAGATTTCACGTCTGCAGTCGGGTTGTCGAAATCTCCGTGCTCTGTCGGCTTGAAGCAGATGTTGCCATTTGCATCAATGCTAGGAGTAAAGTACTCGTTCTTTGTCGCTTCGTTGTCAACGTCCGTGTAAAGTGCGATAGACTTGTAGTTACCGTTCATGTTGTCAACAGAAGAACCAAGTTCTTTATTTGCTGCTGTCACAAACTCTTCCAATGTCTTGCTGAAATCTGTGTCATTAAAACTGTTTGTGCCTTCAATTAAAGAATGAGTCATACCGCTCTTGTTCGTCGAGTCATAAAGTTCATTATACGTGATTTCTGCCTTCGTATTCTTAGCCCAATCCCAAGTAAGAACTTTTGCATCATAAATGCAAGAAAAGATTGTTTCAAACTCAAGAGCTGTTACAGTATGGTTAGAAGCCACACACTTGTCTTGAATCTCATTAAATGTGAAGCTGATTTTGCCCCAATCGAATTCAACCTTGCTCGAATGTCTTACTGTATTATCAATGAACTCACGAGCTACTTGATATTCGTAAGCAGTATATCTGTTGTCTGTTCCTTCTACACCACGGATAACCAAATCCTCAGGTTCGCCATTGACACGGAGAGCATTCTCGAAAGTGATAATGTAGTGTTCATACCCTTCTTCGTTCAAGTTCAAACCATTGAACACACGAGTCAGCTCACCTCTTCCATACTGCGGATTTGCAGCCGGTTCCAAGTAGTTAGTATGGAGACCATCTACGATTTGATTCTGCTTGATACTAAAGCTTTCCGGTGCACTTTGGGGAAGTCTCTTCGTAGCTTGGACCGGAATAGTGACGAGCACACGTCCGTTACCATCTTTGAGAGTAATAGTTCCAGTATAAGTATGGTCATCAACCAACTCGTCGGCATTCACATTGAATTCGGTCTTAATGTATTTAACCTTCTTCCAACCTGCACCTGTTGCCAGATCACCGAATCCAATCTCTTTCTTGTTTTCATCATAGTAACGTACTTTAAAGACATTACCATCAATAAGTGTACCATCATTGTCTTTGTAGATAGGTTCTTGCATCTTCGAATCTATCTCATTTTCATCATAACCACTTACGTAAGTCGCGTTGATGACATTGTCGGGTATACCATTGACAAGGATGAAGTCTGAGCAGTCTGCCTGGTTGTCATACGGGTTCACTACGATTTCAGTCTTCACAGCCGGGAGAGATACTGCAGCCTTACCTATTTCCACGTAGAACGCACGCCCATCCGGATCAACATAAGTACCATCTGCGTTGACTGCATAGATACGGAAACCGATAACGTCGTCAGTGTACTCGGAACCTCCCAAATTAATGCTCAAAGTGGCTTTTCCATTGCACTCGTCGATGTCGAGCACTTTGTCTATGTCACCGCTGTATATGTAGTTATTCCAAGATTTCAACTCAGAAGCATCACTTTCACCAGCAAAAGCACGGTCGAGCGAGATGTAGAAATACTTCGCATTCTTTGTCTCCTCATCAAGTTCTACTGTGAACTTAACATCTTGAGAAACGGGGAAATATCCCAATCCTTCACGATTGTCGCTTGTTCCAGCCACTGCTGCGTTATAAGGATTGTTTTCATACTGCCATGTCGGCATAGCTTCAATGTCTTGAGCCCACTCATATTCATAAGGAGCTTGGTCTTTACCGGTGTTGCCGTCCCAACGGTTCTTAATTTCATAATAATGCTTAAGGGTAGCTTCTTTGTTATCTGTTTCGTAAACATCAAAGCCAATCTTTCCAACTTCATCCTTGCGGTCTTCGCTGAAAATCAACTCATAAGAAGTTGTCACCTTACGCACGCCGGCTTCCGTAGTTGTGCCAGCCAAAGCGTTATAGCTTTGATTTACACCAAGAGCAAAGAGCACGTCATGGTCATTCAGTGTCGTGAGTTCCTTGAACGACTTTTCGAAGTCGAAGCTCGTATCGTCAGCCTTAGCGCCTACCTCGATGGTGATTTCATACAAGCCATTTTCGTTTTGAGCCGTACGAGTAGCAACGCCTGTGCCTTCAAACTTCTTCACGCCTGTCACTTGCACATAGCCTTCCTTAATCAAGTCTGTGCCTTTCGTGTCGACGAGACTAATTTCGCTGGCGCTCAACGCAGCATCGGCGGGAGTCACGCGAACCAAGAGAGTCTCAGACAGACGACGGCGTTCACCCTCAACGAAATCTTGGGCGTTTTCCATCTTCTCTTTTTGGTTCAACTCATTGTGTTTCTCTCCCTTAGTACCGAATGTATAAGTTCTCTTGGCAATGTCAGAAAGCAACGTCAGTTCGCTTCCGGCATACGTCTTCCCGCTTTCAGCATTCTGCATGCCATACACCATTTCGATGTGCGTAATGCCTTTGTAAACGGCGATATAGAGAGTGGCGAGGTTTTCGTTGATAGTGGCAATCTTGCCGTTCAGCTCAGTGATGTCTTCTTGAGCGGCTTTGATTTCTGCGTCCATAGCCTCCAGTTGTTCGGGATCAAGGCCTTTCCACTTGTCCACTTGGGCTTTGAGTCCGTCCAGTTCTTCCTGGATGCCTTCAACGGCTGCATCGTTGGTCTTCTTGTATTCATCCAAAGCAGCAACTTGGGAAACAAGACCGGCTTCAGCGTTACCAACGATTTTAGCCAACTCGTTCACTGTATCAGTAAGCCCGGATACCGTCTCATTGAGTTTCGAGTCTGCCTCTTTCAAAGCGTTAAGAGTATTCTCCGTGGTTCCCTGGAAGGCCAGAAGCGCACTGATGTTACCTTTGATAGTCTCCAAATCCTTGTTGATGACATCAATCTCTTCTGCAGTGGCGTTGTCGCCCTTTTGAATTGCCTCTTCCAATTCCTGCTTAGCAGCAGCCAAGTTGTCGGCTGCAGTCTTGGCAGCTTCATCGATTCCTTCCAAAGCAGCTGTTTTGGCATCAGCGGCAGCCTTTGCAGCCTCGTCAGCAGAGGCCTGCGCGTCTTGTGCGGCTTTTTGAGCAGCTGCAATATCGCTCTTCAAACCATCTTGAGCCGACGTCAAACTGGAAATGGTGCTGTTCACAGCATCCAATTTCTGGTTCAGGTCGTCCTTAACGGCTTGATCCTGATTGCGAAGCTCGTCAATGTCATCATCGTAATCCTTACATGACGTCGCAATGACTCCTGAAGAGAGCAGGGCTGCACTGAACAGGAGTGCGTTCATAAACTTTTTGTTCATAATACTAAAACTTTAAATTTAAAGATTAATAAAACATTTATTGTTTGTTCTCTTTTTGTCATTTATTCATGCTTTTCGCTGCCACAAGTGTTCATAAAGTGGTTTGGCGTAATGCCTTCGCATCGCTTGAACGAAGCGTAAAACGTGCTTTTTGAGGCAAATCCGCACACGAAAGGGATGTCTTTGAGCCGGCAAATGCCACGGCGCAACATCTCTTTGGCGTACTGCACCCGATACCAGTTTATTAAGGTCTTCAAATTGCATCCGAACATCTCGTTCACCGTGTTCGACAAGTAGGTAGTATTTGTGCCTATTACTGAACCATTTCCCGACAAATGATTATAGTTCAAAGAGTTTCGAGCTTTTTCATTTAAGGCCAGGTGACCAAACAGTGACAGAAGTTGAAGAAAAAATGAAAAGGATAATGATGGGAAACAGATGTGAACCGTCTGCTTTTTTCATCAACAAAAAAGCGCAATTATTTATAAAACAAGAACGCATCGGAGCAGACAAAGGACTGACAATGTTTGACTAATCAAAGGACTAAGACTGGCGGAGACCGCCCACGCCAAAAGCCGGACGTCAAACGACGGTGCACCCCCGCAAAGGAGACAAAAGCCGGGGCAAATAAGTGACTATCCGATGCAAAAAAATGAAGGTTCTGCCTCTGCCCCGTCCCTCATCAGCAGAACAAGCCAAGGCTTTCTCGCCGACATCCGGGCTTCATTTCTACGCCCTCCAAAATACAATTACCCGAATGCTCGCCCAAGCCCTGCAAGACAAGACGTTACAGACCTCCGACCTGGGCCTCCTTTCCGCCCGGGCACGCCTTCCTTTCCGTCCGACCTTACCCTCCTTTCCACGCCCTCTATTCCGTCCGGACGTGGCCTTTATCCCGCCCGAAAGACGGTAAGACAGGCCCTGTCCGAAGACCGGATTGGAGAGAAAAGAAAAGCCCGCAGCACTTCAAAAAAAGAAGCACTGCGGGCTTGCTTATGCAGCTACACGTTCGTGTGTCGTAATTATCCGAAATTGTCGAACATCAGGTTCTTCATCGGCACGCCGAGGCTGTCAAGCATGCCTTCGACGGCCTTGCTCATCGGGCCGGGGCCGCACATGTAATACTCGATGTCTTCGGGAGCTTCGTGGTCTTTGAGATAGGTCTCATAGATGACTTGATGGACGAATCCCGGTGTGTATTTCACGCCTGCGGCATCGGCAGCCGGGTCAGGACGGTCGAGTGCCAAGTGGAAGGAGAAGTTGGGGAACTCTTTCTCCAGTTCGAGGAAGTCATTCAGATAGAACACCTCGTTCAGAGCACGCGCGCCATAGAAATAAGACATCTTGCGGTCTGTGGTGTGGAGCGTGCGTAGCATGTGCATGATTTGGGCACGCAGCGGAGCCATGCCGGCGCCACCGCCAATCCACATCATCTCGCGTTTGGAGTCGAATATCGGGTGGAAATCTCCGTAAGGACCACTCATGAGCACCTTGTCTCCGGGCTTCAGGGTGAAGATGTAGGACGAAGCAATGCCGGGCATCACGTCCATGAAGCCTGTCTGCGGTTTGGGTTTGAAAGGCGGCGTGGCAATGCGCACGGTGAGCATGATGCGGTCGCCCTCGGCCGGATAGTTGGCCATGGAGTAGGCACGCACCGTCGGCTCGTCGTTCTTGCATTTCAGGCTGAAAAGGCCGAATTTCTCCCAAGCCGGCAGATATTCCTTGCCGATAAGCTCCTTGTCGATGTCCTTGTCGTAGTCCATCTCGAAGGTCGGAATCCTGATTTGCGCATACGAGCCGGGGATGAAGTCCATGTGTTCGCCGGGAGGCAGGGCCACGATGAATTCCTTGATGAAGGTGGCGACGTTGCGGTTGGAGATAACCTCACACTCCCATTCCTTCACGCCAAGCACAGCCTCCGACACCTTGATGCTCATGTCGCCCTTCACTTTCACCTGACAGCCCAGCCGCCAGTGTTCCTGACGCTGCTTGCGGTTGAAGTGAGGAATCTCAGAAGGAAGGATCTCACCACCTCCTTCCAGCACCTGGCACTTGCACTGTCCGCACGAACCTTTGCCGCCACAGGCGGAAGAGAGGTAAATGCCGTTGACGGAAAGCGTGTTGAGCAGCGTCGAGCCGGACTCCACTTCGATGACCTTGTCTCCATTGATGGTCAACTTCACATTTCCTGAAGGGACAAGATATTTCTTGGCTACCAACAGGACGATTACCAGAATCAGCATTACGGCCAGAAAGACCCCAATGCTTGCTATGATTAATTGTGTATCCATGTCTTTTTAGTCTAAATGTTGCTCCTTCTTCATTATATCTTCAGTCCAGAAAAACACATGAAAGCCATCGCCATCAGCCCGACCACGATGAACGTGATGCCCAATCCGCGCAGGGGAGCAGGCACGTTCGAGTAGGCCATCTTCTCGCGGATGGCAGCCAGTCCGACGATGGCGAGCATCCAGCCGATGCCCGAACCGAGGGCATAGGAAATGGCGTCGGCTATGCCTCCGATGTATTGCGGGTCGCTCTCTCCCTTCACGATGCGTTGCTGCATGAAGAGCGATGCGCCCATGATGGCACAGTTGACGGCAATCAGCGGCAGGAAGATGCCCAGCGAGGCATAGAGCGAGGGGCTGAACCGCTCGACCACCATCTCCACCAGTTGGGTGATGGCGGCTATCACGGCGATAAACAGGATGAAGCTCAAGAAGCTGAGGTCAATGCCGAAAATGCCGTCGGCAGCCAGCACCTTGGTCTGGAGCAGATAGTTCACAGGGAGCGTCACCACCAAGACGAAGGTGACGGCGATGCCCAACCCCACGGCAGTCTTCACCGTCTTTGACACGGCCAGATAGGAGCACATGCCGAGGAAGAAGGCAAATATCATGTTGTCGATGAATATCGAACGAACAAACAAACTCAATAGATGTTCCATAACTTAACGATTTGAGTGATTGATAACAGGCAGACAACGCGCTCACTTGTCTTGCAACTCTTTGTGACGGCTGCGTTGCCACCAGATGATACATGCCAGCATGATGAGCGCCATCGGAGGCATCAGCATCAAGCCATTGTTCAGATAGCCGGCGTCGTAGAATGCCTGCGGGATGACGGTGTGCCCCAAGATGGCTCCCGAACCGAGCAACTCACGGAAAAATCCCACGACAATGAGTATGATGGCATACCCTAAACCATTTCCTATGCCGTCGAGGAACGAAGGCCAGGGGGCATTGGACATGGCAAAGGCTTCCAGACGTCCCATCAAGATGCAGTTCGTGATAATCAAGCCGATGTAGACAGAAAGCTGTACACTCACGTCATAGGCATACGCCTTCAGGATTTCACTGACGATGGTCACCAGCGCAGCGACGACCACCAGTTGGACGATAATGCGGATGCGGTTGGGAATCGAATGGCGAATCAGCGAGATGATGACATTGGAAAATGCCGTAATGACCATGACGGACAGTCCCATCACGATGGCCGGTTCCAACTTTGCTGTCACCGCCAGGGCGGAACAAATGCCCAGCACCTGCACCGTCACGGGATTGTTCATCCCAACAGGCGAGGTCAGCACTTCTCTGTTTTTCTTAGAAAATAATTGGCTCATATTGTATCTTCCTCCTATTCTTTAGACGTTAAAAACTTCATGTAGGCCGACAAGCATTTCTTCAGCATCTGGTCCACTCCATTAGAAGTGATAGTGCCTCCCGATATACCATCGACTTGGGAAGAGGGGTCTTCCACCTTTCCGTTCTTCATCACTCCCAACGCCACACTGCTACCGGCAGCATCGAGCACTTTCTTATCCGGGAATTTCTCAAAAAACGGCTTGCTGGCAATCTCAGCACCTAAGCCCGGCGTCTCGCTCGCATGCGAGAAATAGACACCATAGACGGAGTTCTTATCCGCATTCAGAGCCACATAACCCCAGATAGCACCCCACAATCCTGTGCCATAGACCGGGATGACATACTTGGTCTGACCATCCACTTCGCAGACAAAGACATGCAGACGGCCGTTGTCCTTCACTTCTTTCTCATAAGACGTTGCAAACTGGCTGTCGTCCACCGTCTCGCCCAACGTGCCGTCGGCATTCATCAGGCGGTCAGCCTTCACATAGCGGGCAAACTCAGCATTGACATCCGCCACCTTGTCGACATGGAGCGCTGCCAGAATCTGCTTCTTGGTGTCCATCTTAATGTTCTCGTTCTGACGGTCACGGAGCACGGAGTTGACAAAGGCCAACAGGAAGGCCACCACAATGACCATCACCGCAGCATAAATCAAGGTATACGTGTTGCTGTTCGTATCCAATTTCTTCTTGACGGGCACAAACTGAACGTCACCTTCAGCCTGCACAGGCATCACTTCTTCAAACTCGGAAGCCGGAGCCTTGCACACCGGACAAACAGAAGGAGCCTTATCGCCTTCGTGGACATAGCCACAGACTTTGCATCTAAATTTCTTTGTAGCCATATTCCTTCTCTTATTTATTAGTAGACACACGTTTCATTCTTCGCGAAATGTTCCTTTGCATCACGCAGTAGTCAATCAAGGGCGCAAAGACGTTCATCAACAGGATGGAAAGCATCATGCCTTCGGGATAACCGGGATTGAGCACACGGATGACGATGGCCATCGCTCCGATGAGAAAACCATATATATATTTGCCCGTCTCCGTACGAGCCGAAGTCACCGGATCTGTAGCCATGAACACCGCGCCGAAACAGAAACCTCCCAGCACCAGATGCTCATACCACGGCATGTTTGCCATAGCCGTGTCTATGCCCGAAGCATTGAACAGACCGGCTACGACCGCACCGCCGACAAAGACGGAAAGCATCGTCTTCCAACTGGCTATGCCCGTCCACAGCAGGATGACCGCACCGATCAAGATGGCAATGACACTCGTCTCACCGATAGAACCGGGAATAAGCCCCGTCACCATGTCCCACGAAAAGGCCGGGTAAGCATCAGCCACCTTGGCCGTCGAAGCGATGCCAAGCGACGTGGCTGCCGTCATGCCGTCGACCGTCTGTCCCAGCCCGCAAATGCTGTCAGACGACACCCATACGGACTCGCCTGACATTTTCGTCGGATAGGCAAAGAAAAGGAACGCGCGTGCCACCAGGGCCACGTTGAACACATTCATACCTGTGCCTCCAAACACTTCCTTGGCGAAGATGACTGCAAAGGCCGTGGCCAAGGCCAACGTCCACAGCGGGCACTCGACGGGAACAATCATCGGGATGAGTATACCCGAAACGAGAAAACCTTCCTGTATCTCCTCTTTCTTCCACTGAGCCACGATGAACTCAATGCCCAAGCCCACGACGTAGGACACTACAATCTTGGGCAGCACGGCGAGGAAGCCGTAGAGGAACATTTCCCAAAAGCCGGCCGTGAGCGGGGACTGCGTGAAAGCAGCCACATGTGTGAAATGCTGGTAGCCCACATTGTACATGCCGAAAAGCAAGGCCGGCAAGAGGGAAATGACGACCAGCGACATAATGCGCTTGCTGTCGATGGCGTCGTGGATGTTCGTACCCGTGTGCGACGTCGTGTGAGGCACGAACATGAAAGACTCGAAGCCCTCGAACACCGAACGGAAAGCATGCAGGCGGCCTCCCTCCTCAAAACGGGGCTTTATCTTATTCAAATAGTTTCTTAGTCCTTTCATATTGGTTATAAGTATAGTTGGTGTAATAGACCATCATAGTTCCGGTCATTCTCCTTCATTCTCACGGCGCAACAAGTCGAGTCCGTCACGCACGATGCGCTGCAACTCCAGCTTCGAAGAGTCGACAAACTCACACAAAGCGAAATCTTCAGGAGCCACTTCATAGATGCCCAGCGCCTCCATACGGTCGATGTCGCCCGCCAAGATGGCCTTGATAAGATACTCACCCAGGATGTCCATCGGAAGCACACGGTCATATTCTCCCGACATAATCATGTGACGTTCGCCACCCTTCACGCGGGCATCAAGCGTGTATTCACGCTTCCGCCCAAACAGCCAACTGAAATAAGAATGGCTCGTGCTGAAATCCTTCAGACGAGGCATAATCCACCCGAAAAACTCATCGACGTCACCTCCATCCGGGATGACAGTCACCTGCGTCGAGTGTGCCCCCAGAAAGCCGTCGGCTGACGTAGGACGTCCGGTGAGCACATTGCCGTCAATGACACGAAGCGCATGTCCACTATCCGCAAGACGTCCGTCAAGCAGGACAGAAAGCTGCGTGCCCACAGGCACACGACAATAGGCAGGCGTGGTCACTTCCGAACCGTCAAGCGCGATGACACGGGTCAAGTCGACATGCCCTGTGCGTGCCAGCCGGCCAATGAAGATGACCTCCTCCGCGTCCAACGTCCACACCTGCTCCCCCTTGTTAATCGGGTCGACATGATGTATTTGCACACCGACATTACCGGCCGGATGCGGACCGTCAAACACCGTGACCCGCACACCCTTCGCCTCACGCAACACCGCGCTCTGCTGACGGGCACTGATGCCCAGACATACGGGAGCCATACGGGACAATGCATCCAGACCGGACTGAAAGTCAGCTTCCTGTCCTTTCAAGACAAACTCGAAGTCAGGAGCCAACGGCTTGGAATCGAAAGCTGACACGAAAATCGCCTTCGGATGAGAATCCGGCGTAGCAGTGACGTCGTACGGCCGCTGACGCAGAAAGGCGAACAAACCACTCTCCATCAGCCACGCCTTCACCTCGTCGGCACTCATGCGGGCTACATCCACCACTCCATGCTCCACGCAGGCTTGCTGTCCGTCAGCCTCCACACGGATGCTCAACACGCGGCGCCGCTCGCCACGGTCGACGCCCAGCACCTTGCCGCTCACAGGCGACACAAATTTCACTTCAGGATGGTTCTTGTCCACAAAGAGAGCCTCGCCAGCCTTCACCCGGTCGCCTTCACGCACCGTCACTTTGGGCGTCACTCCGATGAAATCGGCAGGCTTCAAGGCATACACCCGAGACGGCTTCACGTCGAGTATCCGCGGCTCAGGTTTCCCCTTGAGGTTTATGTCAAGCCCCTTCCGTAGTTTGATAACATTTGCCATATATATACCTTATATTATTATATAGTTTCTTTATGTTCCAACCTAAAATGATTCCACAAAGATACGGATATTCTTCTCACAAAAGCCAAAGAGCCGCCATAAATAAAACCCATCTCCGACCGTGTTCGTACACAAATGCAAGTTGTTACATCCAGCTTTCAGTTTTCTCCCGCAAAAGACGTCCAACTAGCAAATTCGAAGAACTCAATGAAGAACCTCACTCCAAAAACACCTACAAACAAGCAACACCGTCACACAAATTCACAAAGAAGAGCGACAATACGCACCTACTAGTTCCCGGTTCGTATTGCCGCTCTTTTTACATGTCCTCCAAACATGTCACGCCTTTCCGGCATCCAGCCATAAACGGACGGCCAGTACAGCGCGCTCCTGTTCGCTTCCTGCCACCTTCGGCACCAACTTCTTGTCTGTCTGCATTGCTTCGTATAGCGGAAGCAGATAGAAATTGTCTCTCGTCAGCAGCTTTTCCATGATGAGAGGAATGATTTCCCCGCCCATGCTCTTCAACACTTCAGACTCAGGCAGCTCCATATAGGAATAAGTGGAAGAACTCATCCTCATCCGCGCATTGCCCTCAATCGCTTGCCTCCAAGCTGTCAACGCCTTATCAAACTTTTGACGAATCTCAGGAGAAACAGCTGCAGCTTTATCCTTGACTGCCTGCATATCTTCTGCAGTCAACGCAACTCCATCGTCAGTCGTCCTCAATGCCGTCTGTGGCAAACACGACGATTTTTCCCAAGCAGTCATAGCAATCATATCATTAGACACAAGACCAACGACTGACATAATCAATAACACAAAAGTTTTCTTCATAAATCCACCCATTTACATATTGAATATTGACATAACAACATCAGTTAAACTAATTTGGTTGCAATATAATAAAAAAAGCGACAAGTTGCAAGTTTATCTTTTTCCGAATTTGTGGGATTTAAGACTTCTACAAACCTCTAAATTTATCCACAAAAGCAAATGATTATTTGAGAATCCTAAGTCACTACATACTCGCCCAAACGTAGAATTTTCCACCTTCAAAACCGCTCAACCACGCCCTCTATTCCGCCCGACCACGGAAAGGAGGGTAGCCGAGCACCGAAAGGAAGGCTAGGTCGGCCGCCCTCTATAACCACCCGGCAGACTCTACAAAGGAACTTCGCGCGTCGTTCGTCAGACCGCTCCGTCCAATCTCCGGTAGTTTTATATAAATAGGTATAGAAGAAAAAGGAAGGAAGAAGAAAAACTTATATTAAATTATTGGAATTTTGTTATACTATTCATAATTTTGCATCAAGTATATCACTATTAATATTTAAAAAAATATGGGTAAACGAATCGCAAAAACAAGTTTGCCCTCAGTTTCAATTTTGACGCATAGCGCTTTTAAAAGAGCCTGTATGAGCTGCTTTGCCGTGGCGCTACTATCATCCATGACAGCTGAAGCGTATGCGCAAGTCTATGAGAAAGAGGGAAAAACAGTAAGGGGAGGGGAAATTCCTCACCTGAGAAAGTGACCTTCAAAGGTCTGGTCTATGACGAAGAACTCATGCCGCTACCCGGCGCCCATGTAAGGGTAAAAGGGGATGCGAGCAAAGGCACCGTGACAAACGAACAAGGTGAATTCCAATTAACACTTCCAGCGGGAAACTACACATTGGAAATATCGTATGTGGGCATGAAGACAGCTTCAATCAAAGCCCGTGTCGGACGGACACTCCAAGTGCAGCTGGAACCTGATGCCCAGACACTGAAGGAAACCGTGGTGACGGGCATTTACACACGAAATATAGAAAGCTTCACAGGCTCGGTGTCAACGTTCACAGGCGAAGAGCTAAAATCCGTAGGTCCTCAAAACATCCTGAAGAGCTTGAGCGTGCTCGACCCGTCATTCATCCTGACAGACAACAACCTGACCGGCTCCAACCCAAACACGCTCATGGACGTGAGCATCAACGGTAAAATCAACGTAACCGACCTGACACAGGAATATAGTGTCGACCCAAACCAGCCACTCTTCATTCTCGACGGCTTCGAGAGCACGCTGCAGGAAATCCAAGACTTGAACATGGACCGCGTGGAGAGCATCTCCATCCTGAAAGACGCAGCCTCGACGGCTATTTACGGTTCGAAGGCAGCCAATGGCGTGGTCGTCGTGGAAACCATCAAGCCAAAGGCTGGCAAATTGCGCTTCTCCTACAATGGCAATTTCACGTTCAGTTGGCCCGACCTGACAGACTACAATCTAATGAATGCCGAAGAAAAACTTCAGTTTGAGAAACTCGCAGGCATGTATAAATCATACGACTCCAGCGGAGCGTGGGTCAACTTGGACGAGAATGGCGAAATCATCGGTGAAGCCGAACGAGCATCCTACTACGCCAAGCTTAAACTCGTACGCGAAGGGCACGATACTTATTGGTTGAATGAACCTTTGCGCTACGGTTTCACGCAAGCACACAACGTGTATGTCGACGGTGGCGACCAGACGTTCCTCTACGGCGTAGGCCTCTCGTACAACAACACGATGGGTGTCATGAAAAACTCCGACCGCGACGTGGTGAACGCTAACATCCGCCTGACCTACCGTCTGAAGAATCTGCTATTTACCAACCAGGCCACCTTTAGCAACACGACAGCCAACAACAACACGGTGGACTTCTCGGCTTTTTCACGCATGAACCCGTTCTACGACAAGACGACCGAGTCCGGGCAAATCCCCAAATATGTCTACCGAGACGGAGTGAACTACATTTGGAATCCCATGTGGGACTTCAACCAAAACAGCTACAACCAGTCTGAGAATTGGAGCCTGACTGACAACTTCCAGTTGGAATGGACTATCATCAACTCTCTCCGCTTCCGCGCCAACCTGCAATACCAACTGCAAAAATCAGATACAGAAGTATTCAGGTCACCCAATGAAACGTCTTTTAACTCCACGGCATCAGACCAACGTGGAACTTTCCGCAAAAATGCCACCACATCAACGCTGTTTACCGGTCGCCTGAACTTGACATACGGACGGACATTTGGTAAACATACTATTAACGGAGTCGCAGGTATGCAGTTCCGCGACGATTCACGTGAGACTTACGGATTCTCTGCTGAAGGCTACTCCACGGATCAATTTTCCAGTCCGAACTTCTCCAACGGCTATCCGGAAGAGGGACGTCCGACAGCACAAGACGACAAAAGCCGCAGCGTAAGTTATTACCTTAACTTCAATTACTCTTATCTGATGCGCTATTTGCTCGACTTCAACTACACCAGCAATGGAGCTTCACAATTCGGCATCAACGATCCATTCACCACCACATGGTCAGTCGGTGTCGGTTGGAACTTGCATGAAGAAAACTTCTTGAAGGACAATAAAATAATCAATTACTTCAAGATTCGCTATTCGCTTGGAAATCCAGGTAACCAGAACTACGACGCCAAGCTCTCATCGAGCATCTACAGCTACATTACTAGCGGTACAAATCCCTTCGGCTTGGCTGCACTGATCGAGACATGGGGTAACAACAATTTGAAATGGCAGCGCACCGTAACACACAATTTCGGTGTGAACCTGCAACTCTTTGGCAATCGCCTGAACATTGATGCCGACTATCAAATCAGACGTACAGACCCGTTATTGGTAACAATCGACCTGCCAGCATCCACCGGCTCGACGACAGCACCCATGAATATCGGAGCCACAGACAACCGTTCTTTCAGCTTGAGCTTGACATATTACCTCATCAGACGCCAACGCATGAATTGGTTCATCAGTGCCAATCTCAACCACAACACGACCAAGTATTACAACATAGGTAACACGCTCGAAGCCTTCAATGAAGCTGGACGCGCCAGCTCCAGTCTCCTGCGCTACTATGACAATGGCAGCACAACCGGACTCTATGTCGTACGTTCTGCAGGCATTGACCCGGCAACAGGAAACGAAATCTTCATCAAGAAAGACGGCACATACACTTACGAATGGAACCAAGATGACGAAGTACTTTATGGCGACACGAATCCCGACATATCAGGTGCCTTCAACACTTCATTTGTATGGAAAGACTTTTCCGTTGGAGCATCGTTCACTTACCGGATGGGCGGCGACGTACAATTATCTACTCTACTCAATAAAGTAGAAAACATCAACAGCTCCTCTCTCCAATACAACCAAGACCGGCGGGCATTGTATGATCGCTGGCAAAAACCCGGAGACAACGCAAAGTTCAAACGCATCGATGATACGAGTGTCACCAACATGTCAAGTCGTTTCGTTGCTACGGAAAACACACTGGAATGTTCGAGTATCAATATCGGATACCGTACATCCACAGCACCATGGCTAAAGTATATCAAAGCCACTTCGGTGAACTTCCGCATCTATATGAACAATATTTTCCGCATCTCAACCATTAAAGAAGAGCGAGGTACGAATTATCCTTTCGAACGTTCGATAACCTGCTCGATTGGCTTTAACTTTTAATATTTACGGTTATGAAAAGAACTATAATAAAAGTCTGCTTAAGCTGGTTACTAGTCTGCCCTCTGCTGACATTCACATCCTGCAAGGATTGGCTAGACGTAGAAATGAGCGACAACATCATGGAGAATACCTTGTATAATACAAACCAAGGATTCTTAATCGCACTTAATGGCATTTACGTCGGAATGAACGACATTTACGGTTCATACCTAAGCGCAAGCGTCATCGACGTTATGGCCCAATACTACAACGTCACAAAAAACGATGATCATGCATACAGTGTCTATTCTTATTACGAATTTGACGATGAAACATTTGAAAACCTTTCATCCAATGTGTGGACACAAGCCTACGCTCTGCTGGCCAACGTCAACGTCATATTAGAGCATTGTGACAAGGATGGCGCAGCCTTGAATGAATCCTACTATCCACTCGTGAAAGGAGAAGCACTAGCCTTACGTGCCATGATACACTTTGACATGCTACGCTTGTATGGCCCCATTTACAGTGAAGCCACAGCTTCCACGATATGCATTCCCTACCAAGAATCGTCCTCAAAAGACATACAGCCCTTATTGCCAGCCAGTGAAGTATTGGACAAAGTAATAAGAGATTTAAATGCAGCATCCGAGCTCCTGAGAACAGGAGACCCAATCCTGACAAAGGGAGTGCAGAATGCAATACCAAGTGACGACGGACTGGATAGTTATGACATGGCCTACCGCCAGTTGCGACTCAACTATTACGCCGTGCAAGCTTTGCTCGCCCGTGCCTACTTGTGGAAAGGTGACAAACAGGAAGCCTATCAAATAGCTAAAAACGGAATCATCGACAAAATCACGACTGATGACCTGGAAGTATTCCCTTGGGCTACCGAAGAATCATTTTTACTCGAAAGAAAACCCGACCGGCTATTCTCGTCGGAAGTATTCTTTGCCATGTATGCACAAAACCGTACCATCTACTCCTCGCTGTTCAGCAGCGCGCTCAGCCTGTCGTCACGGTTGAGATTCGTGGGAACGAGCATCTCGGGAAGCGACTCGAAAGTGGCCACGTTCTACGATGACGCCAACGACCTGCGACGAACCATGTGGGAAGTGATCGCAACAGAAGTGGAAGACGACGGAACGGAAGACGATGAGGACCAACCGACAGAGACCGAAACATCGCTTTACTTCCTGAAATACGCAAACCCGGACGCCGACGCGACATACGACGGCTCAGAAACCTACTGCTACATGACGCCGCTCATACGCCTAAGCGAGGTCTACCTGATTGCAGCCGAATGTGCGCCGACAGACGACGAAGCCTTGGGCTACATCAATGCCATCCGCGAACACAGACGTTGCGCTGATGCTTCTTTACAAAACGGGACTCGCCAAGAATTGATTACTAGAGAATTTGCCCGTGAAGTCATTGGCGAAGGACAATTATACTTCTACTATAAACGACTAGGAATGGAAGAAATCGCCTCCGGTACTGAAGCCAACGGAACTTATCAGATGACACTCAGTAACTACGTATGGCCATTGCCTAGCGTCGAAGAAGACAAACGTACTGAAATACAATTCTAAAGACACGACGACTATGAAACATTATATACAAACAAGCTTATGGATGCTGGCTGCACTTTGGGGACTGGCTAGCTGTGAAAAAGAAGAGATGATGGACTACGAAGGAGTCGACGCACTCTATTTCGACGTGCAATACGGAGCTGAGCATGGCAATGACAACGTGTGGGCACACCAATACTACACCTACGTCTCCTTTGCCAGTCTGGACAACGCCGAAAGCACAGAACTGAAACTGAAAGTATGCGTGGCAGGTTCTGTGACCGACTACGACCGTCCGTTCCAAGTCGAAGTTGTGCCCGACAGCACCACAGCCATCACTCCTGACGAATACGATGCATTATCCACGGAACAAATCATCAAAGCCGGTGAAAACCACACGTACATCACACTGACGGCAAAACGCACAGAGCGAATGCTCACCGACACGGTTAAAATCCAACTGCGACTGATACCCAACGAATATTTCTCATTGCCATTCTCCGAAGTGGGTAATATTCCCGGACGATGGACCGACACACAGACGGCCTACAGTTCCTATGCCAACCCGACCGTACACAACATCTTCATGAACAACGTGCTGGAACAGCCTGCCGGATGGAACTCCGTGACAGTGTCGTCCAACAAGAACGCTTTCGGACAGTTCACAGCAAAAAAATACCAGCTCATGATGGACGTGACAGGATTCACAGTGGACGACTTTGAAGACCGAGCCATAATGCAAAGCGGACGGCAAGCCTTGATTGCCCGACTCGTCAGCTCTTACCTCATGGAACAATACAATAAAGGACGCGACTACTGGGTGCTTGATTCCGACGGCTCCATGATGTGGGTAAGTGGCGTAAGCTGGGCACATGGCACTATGCCTGAAGAAATGTTGGACTAAATAAACTTAAATGATTATGAAGAAAATAGCATACATACTGACAGGGATGTGCCTGCTCTTGTTCCCAGCCTGCGAGATAGAAGATAAGGGGCACTACGACTACACACCGCTCAACGAGCTGACAATCGAAGGCATCGAGTCTGCCTATAACCTGCTGGCACAGGTGGACGACTTGAATATCGAACCTAAAATCACAGCTTCTGTCCCGACCGACGAGGCCAACTACGAATATAGCTGGTTCTTCTGTTCTGGAAGCGACCACCAGCACACGCAAATCAGCACGGAGAAAGACCTGCATTGGTCTGTCACACTCAACCCAGGAAACTATACACTTTACTTCCAGGTGAAAGACAAATCCTCCGAATTGCAATGGATAGAAAGCACGGACATCACCATCACGACCGACTATACCACAGGCTTCCTCCTCCTGGGCGACGAACCTGGGAGCGACCGCCTGCGCATGGACATGATTATGACCCGCATCGGAACAGACACCCTCGTGGGAGAACGGGTGTTCGTCCCTGAAACAGACCTGCGCAATGCGCAAGGAATGGTTTATTCCGGATCTGCAGGTATGAGCATGTTTGACAACCTCAAAACTTTGTTCATCCAAACAGCAGACAAGGACGTAAAAATCACCAGCGGTACATACTTCAAGGAACTAGACGAGTTCGACGAACTGAATATCATCGAAACAGACGTAAGCCATATGGAACCTATACGAGTGAAAGAACTCTTCCCCCACCCGACCTACGGGTCAAATACGGCCCAGACCTATCGCGCCCGCAGCATGCGGGGATACATCACGGAAGACATGATTGTGATGGGACAACCTCTCACTGTGGAATACTTCGCAACCCCAATCAACAAGTATTCCGAAACCTCCACCCGGCTCTTCCACCCCTATCCGCTGGCCTTCATTCCCGGAGGCTCCACCAGCACGACCCAAATTGTCTATCCCATTTTCTATGACATGGACGCACAATGCTTCGTGACCATCGAACGCACCTCCACAACCAGCTTTGCATATACCCCCACCTACAAGGCCACGGGATATTGTAAAAAGATGGATGACCATGCGGGCGAACCTTTCCCGTGGGATCAAACCTCCGTGGGACGATCGCTGGTTTACGGCGAAAACGGCTACAAAAGCGGAGGCGACTCCTACGCGCTGATGGTGGACGAGAGCGGAAAATACTTCATCTACGTGTTCAAAACAGCCACCAGCGGCACATGGCTTTCTTTCACCCATAGCAAGCGTGGATGCTACCCCATTGAAGCGACGGCGCAAAATTTCGACCAAGCCTCACACTACGCCTTCCTCTCCGACAAGTACGTCATTCTATACTCCGTCGGCAGCATGCTCTATGCCTACGACTACACCCGCCAGCAACTGGCTTCGATGGACATGGGAGCTGAAATCACCTGCTTGGAGACGGAATATCTATCCGCCGGGTCACTGACCGACATCATCATCGCCACTTTTGACGAAGGAACTGGCACCGGCACGGTGCGCAAACTCACCATAGGCGGCGGAAACAATAACGTGACTATCGAGGAAAAGCCCAAAGAGATATGGCCTGTCACAATGCGCGTGAAAGACATTCTTTGGAAAAACTCCGGAGACAATACGCTAGAAACCGACCTTTTAGCCGAAAGTAACGACGAGACCGAATAAACTTGCGCTCCACTCCTATCACAAAAGCGGCAGTATCCATCGGCATCAAGACCGATTCCTACTGCCGCTTCTCTTTTTATTACCTCGATTATATTTCCCTTTTAGCATCCATAAAAAAACGATCCCCCTTCTATCCCGTCCGACCACGCCCTCTATTCCGCCCGACCACGGAAAGGAGGGTAGCCGAGCACCGAAAGGAGGCCGCCCGAGCACGGAATAGAGAGCCAGGAAACGGGGGCTTTCTCCATGTAAAGAAGATGCGCCTATACGCTGCCAGGACTGCGTATGGGTGCAATCTCTGACGGCATATAGGCGCATTCGTTACGAGTATGAATACATGACTACGGAGAGCTCATGCCCTGACCCGGCCGTAGCGTGAACTTTCCGGTCAATAGTTCTGCGTCAGCGAGGGATTGTGGTTCACGGCATTTGCCGGGAAGGGGAATACCCAAAGGGGCGAGTCGGGACGGATGGAATAGGTGCCATACGTGCCCATGTCGCGCGTGAGCGTCTCGGCATAGTCTGTCTCGGAGTTCCAGCGCTTGCGGTCGCAGAAGTTCTCAAACGAGTTGAGGAACTCCACGCGCTTGGCGTCTTGCAGGAGCTTCATGGCCTGCTGCTCCGTGAGGCCGGATGCCTGGCTGGCAAAGGGCGTGTAGTTCTCAATGCGCATGGCGCGGACACGGTCTATTTGTCCCAGCCCTTCGGCTATCTTTCCGCTGCGGATGAGGCATTCGCCCGCGAGGTAATACATCGTTTCGGAACGGATGCCGAACATGTTCCACTTCGTGTCGCTTATGTTGCTCTGGAGCGCGCCTTCGGGAAGTTCCGGATAAGGGTCGTCCCACGCCGGCGAACCGTCTACGTTGTGATACTTCATGACATAATCATTCGGGTCGATAAGCGCAGCCACTTCGGGCGTGATGGTGATGCCGTAGTAGTCGCCCATGCTGCGGGCCTGTCCGCCCACGATGACATAGTAGTTGTTGCTGGCCGTCTCGGTGAGCGTCCACACGCCGGTGGTCTTCACGGTAGAGCGGTCTTCGATGCGGCTGTTCACGCCAAGAGCCAGGTTGGCATAGCGCAGAGCCTCATCATAATGTTTCATCTGAAAGAGCACTTTGGCACGCACGCCGTAGCCGAAGTCGAGGCCGAAACGACAGGGGTCGTCCACGTGGCCCTGCACGAGGTCTTGAAGCACTTCGTCGCTACAATCGGCCAGCAGCTTCTCGTAGACTTGGGCCAAGGTGAGTTTGGTTTTCTGTTCGCTCACGTCGGTGTTGTCCACGTAAGGGATGCCGCCCGTTTCGGCAGCCGTAACATCGTCGTAGGGCTTAGCGTACATATTTACCAGCAGGAAGTGATACCAGGCACGGAGCACTTTAGCCTCGGCGATGATTTGGCGACGCTTGGCATCGTCGCCGCTGGCATCGGGAGCCTTGGAGATGATGACGTTCATGTAGTTGATGCTCTCGTAGAGCGAGGAGTACACGCCGTCCTCAGCCGTAAGGTCGGCACGGTCGACTGTCTCATCGTAAGCGAACCAAGCGTATGTGAGGCTGTAATGGTTGCCGAAGTAGTCGGGCAGTCCCTCCCATTGAAGGTACATGTTGTTGCACAAGATTTCGTATGACATGACGTTATCGTCAAGATAGAGCATCGGCTCTTGGTTGAGCAGGGTTTCCAGGTCGTCCACCGTTTCGAGCGTGGTCATGCCCAGGGGGACGATATCGAGCTTGCTATCGCACGAGGCGAATGTGAGCAAAGCGGCTGTGGCTAGGGTAAGTATCTTTTTCATTGTGTTTGTCGGTGTTTAGAAGTTGAAGAATACGCTCATGGTATAGCTGCGCGGCACGGTGTTGAGGTTGGTGCCCGTCAGCGGGTTGACGGCTTCCGGGTCGAGGCCCTTGCTGTTGCGTGCCCAGGTGCAGACGTTGTTCATCTGGAAGCGCAGGCGCAGGTCGTTGAGCCGGAGTGCGCGGCAGACGCTCTTGCTGAAGTTATAGCCCAACACGATGTTGCGCAACTTCATGTAGCCGGCATGTTCCACGTTGGTGTCGCGGTAGATACCGCCGTCCATGTCGGAATAGTGTATCGTCATGTAACCGTTGGCAGGCACATCGGGGTCTCCGTTCCAATAGCGCAGGTAGTCCTTGGGCACGGCACCGATGCCGAAACTCGCCTTATAGCCTGCAGAACCGCCAATGTTGGTTGCCCAAACGTCGTTGCCGGTACGCATGTAGTGGCCGCCGTAGAAGTTGAACATGGCCGAGAGCGAGAAACCGTTCCAAGTGATTTCGGGCGTGATGGCACCGCTGATGGTCGGCGTGTAAGTGCCGGAGAACACAGCATCCTCGATGGTAAACGAACCGCTGGTGTACGACTCGGTGTGTACCTCGCCCTCCTTGTCGCGCCAACCCACGAAGTAAGTGCCGTCTTTCTCTATCAGCCCGGCATAATCTATCGAGAAGAGGGAGTTGAGCGGATAACCCTCGTGGAGCGATGCGCGGAGGTATTCCTCACCCGACGCAGGTTTATGCGATACTTTCGTCACCTTGTTCTTGTTGTAGGCAATGTTGAAGCCAAGGTTGATGCCCACGTTCTCGCGGCGATGTGCCGGGAGGATGCGCCCGTCGAGTTGCAGCTCGATACCGGTGTTGTTCATCTTACCGTTGTTGATGGTGAGCGACGTCCAGCCGGTGGTCGGGTCGAGGTCGGTCATGGTGAGGAGGTCGCTACCCAACTTACGGTAGAAGTCCACCGAACCGTTGAGCCTATAGCCAAAGAAGGCAAAGTCCACACCGACGTTCCACGTCTGTGTCTTCTCCCAGCGAAGCTGGTCGTTAGGTGGCGTGTCGAGGTAGCCCACCAGGCCGCCGTTGTAGACGTTCGTGCCAAAGCTGGCGGTGAGATAGGACGTCGCACCGGAGTCGATGTTACCGGTCAAACCGTAGCTGGCACGCAGCTTGAGGGCGTTGACCCATGTGTAGGGCTTCATGAACTCCTCGTTCTGAATGTTCCAGCTTGCGCCCACCGACCATAGCGGACGGCGGCGGAACTTCGGGTCGGTGCCAAAGAGGTCGGTATTGTCCACACGGTAGGAAGCGAAAAGGCTGTAGAGCTTGTTATACACGTAGTTGGCCGTAAAATAGTAGGAGTAGTAGCGGTGGAGCACATCGCTCGTGTCGAAGTCGGTCAGCGCACCGCTGGGGGTATAGTTCGAGCCAAGCACGCCTACGGTGGGGTTGTTGAGGAAAGCCCAATCGGTCTGCAAGTTCTGATTGGTCTGTGTCTGATGGTTGTATCCGTAAAGCAGGTTGTCGTCAGTCTTGGTGTGGGTCTGGCGGTATTCGAAGCCGGCCAACACGTCGACGGCATGCTTGCCGAACTCATGTGCATACTGCGTCTGGGCGCGGAAGGTGTAGAACTGGCTCGACGTGTTGTACGTCTGGAGCAGGTCGCCGTCGGGCACGGCGTGATTGATTATGTCGCGAGTTACCTCCATCATGCCCAGATTGGGGTCAAACCAGTCGGTGTTGGGGTCGTTGAAAGCCGCATCCCAGTCGAAGTTCGGGTCGTCCACCCACTCGGTCACTTGCGTTGTGTGCGTATAGAGGTTGTACATGCTGCGCATGAACCACGACTCCTTGTTGTAACGTGTCTGCGAGCGGGAATTGATGTCTTCGTATTGGAACGAGGCCGAAGCCGTCCACCCGTCGACGGGCAGGCGGAAGAGTGTCTGCACATGGGCACGGATGTTGGAGTAGCGATACTTCTGCATGTTGTAGTTCATCTCCTCCACCATGTTGAACGTCGGGTCTTTCAATCCGTAGTCGGCATTGTTGAAAGCCTCCTCGCCGGGATAAACATCGGCCTCCATGCGGGAGAGCGACCCATCGTCGCCATACATGCTCTCGTAGGCCATGAAAGAGTTGATTTGATTATACGACGTGTAGGCATGACTGGTAGAACGGTTGTTTATCACGTTGACGCCAAACGACAAGTCCCACCACTTGGTCACCTCCAAGTCGCCGTTGTAGGAGAAGGTGAATGAGTCGTCGCTTTCATTCTTCACACCGCGATTGCTTCCGCTGTAGTTGGCCACGATGCTCGAACTGAGCTTGTTGCTCTTCACACGGATGCCTAGGTTGTATTGCTGGGTGATTTGAGTGCGGTCGTGCACGTCCTGCCACTCCTTGCGGTAGTTGTTCTTGCTCCAGCGGTCGAGCGTGGCGTTGAGGTCGGCGTCGCTCAAAGTGCCCTGATAGTTTTGGAGCAGGAGGCGCATCACCTTTGATTGGGTATAGATGCGCCCGCCGTTCATTGCGTCAAGCTGTTGCTGGATGAGTTCTGGGTCTTCATTGAGCATGGCATTGAAGTTGTATTTCTCCAGTGCGATGACGTCGGCTGCCGAAGCCCAATTGTAATTGCTGTAATCCTGCTTCTCGCTGATAACCAAGTCGGTGTTGAAGTCGATAGACAGGCGGTCTTCCTTGGCCCGTTTGGTGGTGATGACGATAACGCCGTTCGAAGCCCGTGCGCCATAAATGGCAGCAGCGGCGGCATCCTTCAACACGGTGATGTTCTCCACGTCATAGGGGTTCACGCTATCCAATCCGCCTTCAATGGGGAGTCCGTCGACCACCACGAGCGGACTGGTCTTGGCGTTGAACGTGCCCACGCCGCGAATGGTGATAGCATCCTCGCCCGTAGCCGTCTGACTATCGGTGCGCACGGTGACAAGTCCCGGTATTTTGCCTTCCAGGTTGCTGGAGATGTCGCCCGTGTAGCGTTTATCCATGTCCTCAGCCGAAAGCGTCTGATATGAACCCGTGGCATTCTCACGCTTGATGTTCTGATAACCAGTCACGACGACCTCGTCCATCAGGTTCTCCTGGGGTGTCATCGTGATGCGAATATACTTAATGTCGGATGTCACCTTCATCGTGACAGTCTCCATGCCGACGTAGGATATGACCAATGTCGGATTCTTCACACCAGCTATGAAAGAAAAGTGTCCGTTCACATCCGTGATGACCCCGTTTTGCGTTCCCTTGATACGCACGGTCGCACCCGGCAAGGGTTCACCGTTCTCATCCTGCACGACTCCGACGAGCGTCCTCCGCTCGATGTTCTTTATCTCCTCTACGACCGAATCACCGGCCTTCACTTGAGCCTGAACGGGCAATGCCAAAATACCCAAGCCCAGACATAAACATGTTATAGGTTTCATCAGATATATTAAGTTTTTAGGTTCTATTACAATCAATGGACATTACCTTCCAGCAACATGATTTGGGAAGGGATAAACATCAACTCGTAGACTTCCATACCGGGCAAGAGGCTTCGAAGGAACTTCGACGCCTTCAGACGGACAGACTTGTCCTGCCCTTCGAACAACCTACCGAATCCATTCAACCACGCATTCCGCACATCGTCCTCCATCTTCGGATATTCTTCTTTGCAGAGGGCCAGATAAGCTTCCATGTCGCCACAGGCATGACATTCGATGAGGCGGAAACAAGGGTCATATTGTTTGGAGACATTGAAGCCTAGGGCATTCGTCTCCTTCTTCAACGTTTCATAAGCCGCAGCGTCGTACACTGTCGCACCACTCAGATACTCACAGATGTCCGTCTTGTACAAGGCGGCAAGAGCCTTTACCATCTCCGGCTTCACAGAAGCATCAAACGCCTCGCGGTGGGTCACCCAAAAGCGGGTAATGGAATCAGAAGTCGAACGGGCATAGGTCTTATAGACAAACAGATTGTCAGGCGAAAGGCGTTCAGCTTCGGTCAGGTGGGAAAAATAATCATGAACCATCTCATCGGCCTTCCTGGCACCGTCACGGTCACCTCCGCGCTCCTTTGACTGGTTTGTCAAATAAAGGGCATAGGAAGAAATCAACTGAGGCGTACGTTCGCCGCTTTCATAGCGTGCCTTCATACGCTCCGGTGTACGGTCGGAGTCGAGCAGACGATCGATTTCGGCGATAAATTCATCGGCTGGTTGCTTGCCTATCTTGGTAAAAAGAACCTTTCCCTCACCGTCAACAGTCAGGAAGGTTGGATAGGCTTTCACGCCATATCGTGCTGCCAAATCCTTACCGGTCTTTTCGGCATTCACCTTGATGCAGACAAAATGGGCATTCATGTAGTCGCCTACCGACTTTAAGGGAAAGACATCTCTCATCATCAATTTGCAAGGACCGCACCAGTCGGTATAAAAGTCCATGAAGACCAGTTTGCCTTCCGACTTCGCAGCCTCAAGGGCTTCATCATACGTAAGAGAACGGAAATTAGTTTGTCCCCAAACAGGCAATGCCAGCAAGGCAGCCAAGAGGTACATAGTGATTTGCTTTTTTGTCATAGACTTGTGTTTTTATGGTTTTGCATGCTGCGACATTCCTTTACAGTCGCTTTCGCAAAGGAAAATAAAAGCACATTAAAAGCAAATAGCAGTTTTTTCGTGATTCGTAAAATTGACGGGAACGGAAAAGATTCAGGAAAAGCTGTTTTTACATTTCCTTGAGCTTCGCACGATAGCGCGCAGGAGTCATGCCCACCGCAGACTGGAATGCAGTATAAAATGTGGAAAGAGAACTGAAACCCGACTCCATGGCTATCTGCTTCAGAGGCTTGTCCGCCTCCAAGTCGGAAATCTCAGCCACGGCTTGACGGACGCGATAGGAATTGACCACCTGCGTGAACGTCTTTCCGGTCGACTCGTTGATGGCACGCGACAGGTAAGTGCGATTCGTTCCCAATTCGTCAGCCACGGCTGCGACTGTCAGCGAAGGGTCAGTGAACAGCCGACGTTCGTCCATCAAGGCCGTGAATCGAGTCATCAAGTCCTGTTGCTTGTCTGACGACAGCCCCGCAGCAGCTTGCGACACGCCCTCACCGGCACGCAACGCCTCCACCTGCTTCTGCAACGCCTGCTCGCGCTGCATCGACTCCCGGTTGCGGGCGACTATGATGCCGTAGAGGCGGTCTTTCTTGCGATACTGGTAATAGGCCATGCCGAGGGCAACGAAGAGGACGACGATGCCGCCGCCGAGAAGGGCCATCTTGAAATGATTGTCCAATATCTCCATCTGTTGGCGGTCTATCTGCTGCTCGCGCGAGTATATGTCATGCTTGACGCGCATCTCCTGCAAGGCTCGTTCGCGCACGTCGTCGAAGCGTCGTTCCAAACAGTCCTGATAACGGAATGCATACGCCAAGGCCTTGTCCCGCTGTCCGGCTTCGGCATAGCAGTGGGAAAGTTCCTTAAAAAGTTTCTCCTGATGGACGGATATGCCACAGCTGTCGACATAGGCAAGCCCCTGTTCGAGGACACCAATGGCCGTGGCAAGACGATGCTCGGAACGCAACAGGTGGGCATAAGAAACATAAATGGCAGTAATGCTCGAGACACCGGCTGTGTCGAAATGTTCCATCGCGAAGGCATAGTTCCGATAGGCTCCGGCCACGTCACCCTTCTTCTCGCACAACTGCGCCCGATACATATAGAGGTCGGCCAGCTCGCTAAAGTCACCTCCGGCATACATCCGCTCCAGGTCGGAGAGGGCTGCTTCGGCCCGACCGGGCAGGCTGTCAAGCATCAGATAGTATTGCAACGCATTCATCGTCCCGTAGAACAGAGGCACTTCCTCCCCGCATTCACGGGCAATGCGCATCGCGTCTTCTGCATAACGCAGGCCGGTGGTGTCCTTGCGCTGGAAATAGACTCCTGAAATGTTGGACAGCATGACGGCACACATCCGGCGGTCACCCAAAAGACGCGCTTCCTCGAGCACTTGGAAATAATAGGAAATGGCCGTATAGGTATCCGAATTGACGAAGAGGGAATAGATGCCAAAACTGTTGTAGATGCTCATCAACGCTTTATGGTCCTGCACACGTTCGGCTATGGTGCGGGCTTGCTCCAAGTGGGCATAGCACTCCATGCCGTCGCCGGTGTCGATGGTCGCTGCCCCGACGATGAAGTGTCCCCAAAGAAGGCAAAAGTCCGGCTCATAGCCGCCTTCACCCATGCGCAGCAGATGCTGTCCGCATTTCTCCGCTTCCCCGAATTCGCCATGCTGGAGATAATACACACCCACGGCACGCAGCGCGTCCTTGTCGTCAGGGTCGCGTGCGAGCGCCTCTTGATAGGGCTTCACTGTGTCGGCATCGGTCTCCCGAGCTCCGGCCGCCCAGACCATCACGAGCATTACCAACAATATAAGGAATCGTCTCAGCATCCGCAGTGTGATATTTGCCCTACAAAGAAACAAAAAGAATGCGAGTCGTCAAAGAGCTGCCCGCATACAAATGCAGAATATGGCCGCACGTCCAATCATCTGCAAACATCACAGAAACCGGAGGCACATCCGTCCCCGACGGCATGTACTTCCGGTTTCCAGTCCGGCATCGGCACGATTACACCTGCCAACCTTGCGTGCGTTCCTGAAGCGTCCACAACGTGTGATAAAGTCCGCCGCGGGCCAACAGTTCCTCATGCCGTCCCTGCTCCACGACGTGCCCCTCGGAGAGGACAACGATGTTGTCAGCCCCACGGATGGTCTTCAGTCGATGGGCGATGACGACCACCGTACGGCCTGCGATGAGCGTATTGATGGCACGCTGCACTTCCACCTCGTTCTCCGGGTCAAGCGAAGCGGTGGCCTCGTCGAGCAGGACGATGGGCGCATCCTTCAGGATGGCACGGGCGATGCTGAGCCGCTGCCTCTCGCCGCCGGAAAGCGTGCAGCCACCCTCTCCCACCTGCGTGTCATACCCCAACGGCAGGCGCATGATGAAGTCATGGCACTGTGCCTTGCGGGCCGCCTCCCTGACATCTTCATCCGTCGCGTCGGGACGGCCGAAACGGATATTGTTGCGAATGGTGTCCTGGAAAAGATAGACATCCTGAAACACCATCGAGACACGGCTCATGAGCGACTCGGGCTCAAGCGTGGCCATGTCGACGCCTCCCAGACAGACTTTTCCCTAGGTCGGGTCATAGAACCGGGCACAGAGCTTCATCAGCGTGCTCTTGCCCGAACCGGAAGGTCCGACAAGCGCCGTGAGCGAACCTTGGCGAAACGTGAGATTGACATCATGAAGCACTTCCTGGTCCTGGTAGGCAAACGCTACATGACGGAATTCGATGTCACCACCGTCCGGCGCCGGCGTCTCGCCCTCCATCTCCGGTTCCTGCATCAGACTGAGGATACGGCCACCGGCTATGGAATAATAACGGAACTCGGCAAAGTTGGTCAATGCAGCAGTAAGAGGGTCAAACACGCGTGAGCCCACCACAAGAAACATCACAAACGTGAGCAGGGAAAGTTCACCGCCAGTGAGCAGATAAGCTCCGCAGAGTATCATCAGCGTCAGTCCGGCACGCACCAGCGTGATGGACAGCAGGACGAAGGGGCCAAGCAATGCTTCCTGGCGGATGCAGGCACGGCGCAGGCCGGCCAAGGCATCGCGCAGACGGGTGAAGCGGTCGCCCACCAGATTGTAAGCCTTCATCGTGCGGATACCCTGCAAATATTCTTCCAGCCGATTTCCGGCATTTATCTTGGCCTCAATCTGACGGGTGCTCAGCCGCTTTTGAGCTTTCGTGCTCAACCACAGCACCAGAGCCGCCAGCGGCAAGGACATAAACATGGCCAGCGCCATGCGCCAGTCGACCCACAGCAAACCCAGAAATGCCAGCACCGGCATGACAAGCGCTCCCATGAGCTGAGGCAGATGGTGGGAAATGCCCGTCTCTGCCATCGTGAAGTCCGTAATCAGCATCGACGAGAGATCACCCGGGTCACGGCGCGAGAGATAGCCCAGCGACAGCTTGCGCAAGTGTTCGGCCAGAGCCAGCCGTCCGGCAGAGCTCATGGCATACGCCCCGCGGAAATTGGCCCGATAGGATGCCCGCTCGGCGAACACCATTATGATAAGGTATAAAAAGAGAAAGCCGACGAGCATCCACAAGCGGTCAGTGTCGAGCGTAGCGTCTGTGCCGTCATAGGCTCGAAACAGGATGTTGACAGCCTCGATGGAGAGGCAAAAAGGCACGATGTTGACCAGGTTGGCCAGGGCCGTATAGCCCACAGGCTCCTTCAGCCTCCCGGTCTGTCCGATAGTAATGTTGGTTATTGCATTCATATAGTTGTAAATAAGTAAATCGCAAGAATTAAATGAATATATCCAGGTGTTTTTTAGACGTAGATTTATAGGATTCCGTAGGGATTAAACGTTTTATGATAAACACAATCCGCATCCAAATCGTGTACAAACTGAATAGGAGTTCCTACTTAAGTTATATCATTGATTCATTCCCCTACACAGCGTGCTTGAGCGGAAAGGAGGGTAGCCGAGAGCCGAAAGGAAGGCAGGCACGGGCGGAAAGGAAGGCTAGGTCGGCCGCCCTTAATACCCCGCAGAAGCCGGCTGATTGGTAAGCTCCCAGCGGGTGGCGTCGGTATAAGCGTCCCACATCCGCTTGTACGTGCCGGACACGGTGCTCAGCACCGGGTGCGTCCCCGTCTGGACCACCCGCCCTTCTTTCATCACGACTATTTGCCGGGCAGAGATGATGGACTGCAAACGGTGGGCGATGATGATGACCGTCTTGTCACGGATCAGTTCCTGCAAGGCTTGCTGCATCCTGTATTCATTCTCCGGATCGGCAAAAGCCGTAGCCTCATCAAGCACCAATATGGGCGCATTCTTCAGGATGGCCCGCGCGACACAGACCCGCTGCGCCTCGCCTCCGGAAAGATAGACTCCGCACTCGCCGATGCGGGTGTCATACCCCTCAGGCAGGCGTTCGATGAAATCATGACACTGGGCCGCACGCGCTGCGCGTTCCACCTCCTCACGGCTGAAATGGCGGCCCACGGCGATATTTTCATAGATGGTGTCATAGAAGAGAAAGGTGTCCTGAAAGACAAACGACACGAGGTCCATCAGCTTCTCTTGCGCTATGTGCCGGATGTCCACCCCGCCGATAAGGATGCTCCCTTCACCCACATCCCAAAAGCGGGGGATGAGGCTGGCCACGGTGCTCTTGCCCGAACCGGACGGTCCGACCAGTGCCGTAATCTCTCCCTGGCGGGCATGGAAAGAGACATCCCGCAGAGCCTCGGTGCGTGTCTGCTGCCCGCTGTTCTCATAAGCAAACGAGACATGGCGGAACTCGATGTCATAAGCCTGCGGAGTCTCGGGCGACACCGGTTCGGGCACGGGCTGGCGGTCGAGAATGCGGTCGAGCCGCTTCACACATTCGTCAATCTCCCGTGTGCCGCCTCCCAGAAACATGAGTTTATACACCGGCGAAGCCGCTCCCGGCCCCATGATGATGAAAAACAGCCACACGGCAGCCAACGCCACATTGTCCGGCTCGCGGCTCAACAACAGCAGCCCCGTCGGGAGGATGAACGTCACAAGCGAATTGAGCAACACGGTGAAAGCCACCAGACCATTCTGATAGGTGTCACACACTTTCAAAGCCCACGTCTTGTAGTTCATGATTTCATCATGGAAGTGACGGAAGGAACGTACACTCTGCCCGAACACTTTCACCACGGGCATTCCCCGGACATATTGCACAGCCGAGGCACTCATCTGCTCCTGCGTGTCATAGTAAGTGGCGGTAAAATCCCTGGCCTTACGTCCCATGAAGTTGGCATACTGCAAAAGGAC
>ERZ827088.530-NODE-530-length-55826-cov-10.476430_pt1 | contig 55826 bp, 76 predicted proteins | sample MGYA00519922_ERZ827088 | MGnify/ENA primary metagenome ERZ827088 (study PRJEB31778, sample SAMEA3449254) | human gut metagenome | biome: human gut; feature: human-associated habitat; material: faeces | place: United Kingdom | collected 2010/2012 ...
TTTTCAAATTCATTGTGGATTGAGGTTGACCATACATTCTGGTTTTGAATTCAGGAAGGTCAAGAATATCAATTGCTGCTGATTCATCACCAATCAAAGTACGGAATACCCGACCAAGACGAGAACCACGAACCCAAGTTTTAAGAAGGTCTTTATAGGTAATACCTTCTGCAGGGGTATTTACTCCAATTACTGGGGCAGATTCAGAACCATCAACTTGATTACCATTGATCAATACATCCATAGCCAAAGTATCAAGGGCATAACCCAATTGAATACCAAAGTCACGAATGAAAATTGCCATTACATCAAGTGATACATAATTCTTAACCTCTTCGGTAATTTTAAAACCTTTACCAATTTTGAAAAGTCTTACTGATTTTTGACCAAAGCTTACATCTCCAAGAGGGATAGTTTCAGCTTCATTAACTCTTGCAGGTGCAGCATCTGAAGGGTTAATCATAGGCATGATTGCTTGAAGCCCATTGATTGCTTGGTCAGAAGAAATAATATTGGGATAAAAAGGAGCTTCCTTAATACCCAAATAAATGGCATCACGGATAATTTCAGGAACAATCCAACGGATATTTGGGTCAGGCATTGTAAAGATATTCTGCATTGTATCTTTTTTGGGGTTAATGCCAATCTTATCATAATAATCCTGAATTGACAATCCATAACGGTTTGTTACCAATTCACTAAGTGAAATATCAACAGGTCTTTGATTTTGGTGACCAGCACGGGTAGCATCCAAAAGTTGTACAATTGACCTCAACTCTTTGGTGAAGTCCTGTGCTTTCATTTTAGTTACGTCTTCCATATTACTTTTTAATATTTTTTATCGAACCATTACTGCAATTAAATCATTGATAGCTGCTGCAGTATTTAAATTAACAAATTTGGGATTAGCTTTTGTTGTTGAAGCTCCTTCATTATCTAACGTATATGTTACATATATGCTATCTTCATCAAGTTTATTGGGAAGTACAGCACCACATGTAGGCATTTCTTCTCCAGCTACTCCATATACAATAGCAAATGCTTCTACCATTACTGTTACTTCAGGAATTTTTTTCCCAACAGGATAAGCAGGGTATTGAGTATCAGTAACAGCAATACCCAAATAAATACCAGTACCAAAATAAGCTTGAATAGTACCATCAGTGTTCAACTGTACTGGTTGACCTTGAAGTATAACCTCATCTTTTTTTACAGGAAATGCCTGATGTAATTTATGAGATTCACTTTTATAAATTACTGTTTGTTTGGTTTTACTCCCAACAGCAGTCATTGCTTCGGGATTTACATAGGGCATCATAATCTTCTTATATTATTTTAATTTAGAATCAGCTATATTTTTGATAGTAGAATTTAAATCCTCAGAATTTTTAGTTTCTTCTGTAGATTCATCATCTTTTATTACTGAGGAAGCTCTGCTTACATTTTTAGAACCACATTCTTTACAAACAAGAGGGAATTTTTCTTCTAATTGTAAATCATAGGTTTTGGTAAGTGATATAAGAGTCTCAATACTTGTAGTATTGGATTCCAATAAAGAGATAATATTTTCATCTACTTTATCTTCACCAACAAGCTTTTTATAGGAAGAAATTGCATTATTTCTTACCTCAGTTAAATGGTTAGTACCAATAGTTACCATCAATTTATTTGATTCAATGGTTTCTTTTAAGGTATTTATTTCACCATTTAATTTATTAATATTATCCTCAGCATTTGTTTTAGCTTCAGATAAACTAGAATTCTCGGATACAATTGTTCTAATCTGAGAGAGAACCATTTCTTGACTAATGGTTGCCCCCTCTTGTAGAGTTAACATACCATCACCAAATAATGATTCTAGAAATTTTTCTAATTCATTCATTATAGGTTTATCTTTTGGATTAGTATTATTATTTTTATTAATAAATTTACTGGTATTATACATTATATCAACTTCATGGGCCCCTTTGAATTCAAAGAAAGAAAGTTTCTTTGGAAGGTCTTCTTTCTTTATGGGAGCTTCCGAAAATGAATAATAAACAGAACCAGCATAAGCTGGATTGTTTATTTTATTATCTTTTATTAATTGAGCAAATGGGTCAGCTCCATGTGATACCAAAGAAGTTTCCTTATAAGATATAATTCTTGTAACAATTCTACGAACCATAGTACCATCTTCAGCTATGGTACCTAATTTATCATAAAATTCCCATTCTTTTTCAAATCTATGTGATGGTTTCCATTCGAATTGAACAGTTACTGAATTGGAATGTATAGAAGGAGGGTCCATATTTATACCTCTTGCAATTCTTGGGTTTGATCTACCATCTATTTTTAGTACCCCATTTATTCCAGCAGGTATAGTTACTCCATCAACTGTATATGATTCTTGCCATAAAACTGATTTAACGGAACCAATAGCATTGGCTATATCAGTTTCATGGTCACAATTTACTGTTTGACCAACTAAAAGATTCATAGAATCTTTAAGAACATTCTTGGGAAATTCAGTTGGCATATAATTCTTTGAAACTATACAAGCTGAAAGTAACCTGAACATTGGTTCTATAAACTCTTCATCATTGGGATGTAAATCTTCTGGGTCTACATCTTGATAAAAAGTATTATAATTAGCCCCTGAACCAAATAAACCAAATTGGTCTATTGAATCCTTATTAGGTTTAGCTTCACTAAAAAACCTATTAGAAATTTCTTCATGATGGTTAGGTACATGGGACATTAATATACTATGTCCATTTCCAAGTACCATGGTATCAACATAATTTGGCATAATATTTATTATTTATCGTTTTCTTGTATCTTGGTCAGCCCTTTTAGGATTTGGATTATTTTTATCCCTTGTTTTTCTATCCGAGGTATCTTTATCTGCCTCCCTTTTTTGTTTCTTTGCATTATCACCTGGTGATGATACTTGGTTGGATTCTTCTGGTTTAATTCTTGGTTCTTTTTGGTTGGGTTTATCATAACCCATTTCCCAAGCAAATTTTTCTTGCCCAATTATTCCTTGATTATATAGAGAGGTTAAATTTCTAATTTTATATTCTAACCCTTGTTGAACTTTTACTTCATCAGATATTGTGGTAGTTCCAAATGTAACTTTAATACCCTTATTTGGAAGACCAGCTAGACGTAATTCTAGAGAATAAATAAATTCTAATACAAAAGAAGTAAGGGTTTGTAAATTTTTTAACTGGGAGATAATCTTTGATAATAAAATACCAGCACCACCCTCAGTAGTATTTGAAGTAACTCCAATTAAATTACCACTAACCCCTAAACCATTTGCAACTGATTGTTGATTCATGGTCCAAGGTTTATCTAGATTTTGTAAGTTTTGGGTAGTTGAATTTAATTTGAATTCATGGTCTTCAATGAACCCAGTTACTATACCATCTTTCATACCATTCATTAGGTTCACTTTTAGTTGTTTTAATAAACCAATTAACCTATCCTGATATTTTTCTATACTTTCTGATGGTAATCTTTGAGGTTTTTGCATTTTAGCTTCCAAGAAACCAACCATACCCATTACTTCCATTATATTCTTAAAATTGACTCTCATTTCATGTTGACCCTTTAATGAATCTAATGCAGCCATAAAAGGTGGTACCCCATAAGGTTCATCAGTATCATTATACATACCAACATATAAATAAGTTTCAGTATTAAGTTTTATATAATCTGGTTTTTGATTTTGTGGGGAATATGGATTTTTTTGATATGGGTGATATACCCCATTACCCATTCTCCTGAATATAATTGATTCTGGGTTTACAAATACTATGGTTGATATCCCATTTAGTTTATTATCTGGTACTGCTTCAATGGATATTGCACCACCTATTAAACATTGTACCATAAATTTATTTACTAAACCATCAATACCAGCAGTATAATTAGTCCACCTCTTACTTGCTTGTTTTAAATGTGAACTCATTTTTTCTGCTTCTTCTGGGGTATTATTTGGGAATGATATAGTATGACCAGTATTAGATAACTTAAACATATCTTGTAAAGCTATACTAACATCTGGATTAACTTTATATAAATCTCTTATAAGTGGAATTATTTCAGTTCTGAAACTTGGTAATACCAAATCTTTAACTCCCATTACACTTATTAGATTAGTAAATGATGGTTCATTAGGAACTGATACTCTACCAGGGGGTATTAATGAATCATCTTTTCTATCTTGGTTTACCAATTGTTGTGGTACTGGTTTTTTTCTAAACCATGAAAATAAATTCATAGATTTTTATTATTGGGGTAATACATATCCATTATATTGATTTGACTTCCTTATATGGTTGGTTATAGCTTTACCAAATATATCATCATCTGAATAAGTTTGGTCATCCATATCTATATCAGAAGCTGAACTAGATGAAGTTCTATGTTTACCTCTTGCAACTGGTCTTCCTGTTGCATCATATATAAAGGTATAGGCTTCTTGTATAAAGAATGGGTCCTTTATAATTATATTTTCTTTTCTAATATCCTCTTCCAGACCCTCTATTATAACTGTTCTATTTTTAGTGGTTGTTAACCAACCAGGAATTTTTTCTTCTTCTGGTCTACTTTTACCCTTCTTTTTAAGAATTTTAGTATAGTAATAAAGATTTGGATAACCTTCAGCTTGAAGCATTGCAGTAACAGCTGCCCCTATATCATTTGTTTCTGGTGCTAAAAGTGCATTATTAAATTTCATTCCAGTATCACCAAGTAACTTTGCATATCTATCTAGAGGTAACCTTCCTTTGTATATAACCTGTTCTTCACCAAATTTATCCATACATGTGAAAGAAGAGTAGTCAGTTGCTCTACCAGTTGAACAGTCTGCACCAATGAAATATTCCTTATCTGGGTCTACTTCATTGAATTCTCTATATTGACCACCCATTTTTGTTAATATTGGAGGATATTCAGATAACATTTCTTCAATACCTTTGATATCAGACATATCAAATACTGTATTACCTGAGGATAAAAAGTCACCATCTATTTCTTGGGCAGTTCTTCTTGGTCCAAGTGCAGATGCCATTTCTTGGTACCATTTATCATCTCTATCTGGGTGCATTTGCCAATATAATCTGATTGGATTCATTGGATTACCACCAGATATAGCATCTACCCAACTTGAATGATAAAATCCACCAACTCCTAATGGAGTAGAATTAATGATTGCTGAACCACCAGTTGATAGAGTAGGGAAAGCTGCTGCCCAAATTTGGTTAGCCCATCTTACTGCAGCAGCTTCATCTATAACAAGTAAAGATAGAGATTCTGAACGACCAGCTTGTTCAGAAGTAGGAATTGATTCTATAATTGAACCATTTGAGAATTCCATGGTAGTTGTACTACCAAATTCCCCCACCCTACCATTTATGATTGGTGTTTGAAGGTACCAAGGTAAATTCTTATACATGAACTTAATTTTCTTAAGTACCTTCTTTGCTATAGTATCCTTGATTGATATGATGTTTATTTTTTTGTTTGGGTGATACATAGCTAACCATAAACAGTACATAGCAATCAATTCTGTAATTCCAGCTTGTCTGAATTTTAGGATTATATTGAACCTATGTTTTAGGAATTGATAAAGAACTGATTTTTGGTATGGGTATAAATTAAATTTTACCATACCCAGTACTGGGTTAACTACCCAAACAAATGTAGAGAATAAAAATACATCTTTTGATACTCTAGATAAAATTCTTAACTGTTCCTGGTTTAAGCTTTTATTTTCTTTTAATATCCTTGCCATAGTTAGAATTGATAACTTAATTTGAAATATAAATCTGTTCCAGGATTTGTTTTAATCTTTGGGTAGTAAAATAGATTTAACCCAAGTTCATAATTAAATTTACTGGTATTGTATTTTAAACCTAAATTCAAATCCAATAAATTGTTGAATGGTCTCCATTGAAGTTCAGTTAATGGTGAAAATCTTTTTATGAAGGATTTTCTTTTTTGAGTCATATTATCCTCAAAATAATTGTATGAATATTTATCAGTATCAATTGAATAAACCTTTTCAAAGAGCTTTCCATCTGTGTTTAATAATCCAAGTTTTAAATCAGTATCAGTTAGAAGAAATTGAATTAGCTTATTTGAATTTGGGAATTGAGAAAGAAACCGAGGTGATACTGAAATAAAACTTGAATCAGGATATAATAGTTTTATTGTATCATTATGGTAAATGATATTTAAAATTTCTATCGTATCCAAAGTATGAACATAAATAACTTTTGGTTCTTTTGGTTCATCAAATGGTTCCTCTGGAACAAAAGGCTTATCAATATAAACTGTATCTGGTTTTTGATTGTTGGGTTTTGAATCAGATTTATGTTTCAATGAACCAAGGTAATAACCAATCAAAAAACATAAAACAATTGGGATTAGGATTTTCAAAATTGACCATAGGATTTTCATAACATAAAATTTTTGGGATTTATAACCAATAGTTCCCCCTTATTCTTTTTGATTTATTCCCTCCTCTAAAAAGAGTAAAATATATTTATTTACCCTTTTAGAGGGTATAAATATATTACGTACACGTGTACACGTAACCTTATAATAGCGCATATGCGTAATATATAGATAGATATTATATATCTATCTATATATTTATTTAATTAATAATAAGCGCATACGTACGCGTTAGGGGGTTTCCATATTCCTGAATTGTTTTTTCAGGCATTTTTTAAACCATACTCCAACTTCATAAACTGAGCCTTTTGTTAATGTATTTCTTCCTTTATTGAGCCAATAATTTAAATTTTCAGTATCCATATATACCTTGAACCTTTTTGGGAATCCCATAATAATCCTATATTCTTCTAGGCCCATGATATCCCCATCAGGATTAAATTGCCTATTTGATGGTCTTACAGTTAATGGATAACTATTTTTTCTATTTCTATACACTCCTGGAAGAGTTTTCATTTTGGTATTTTTCATTGGCCATTTATATTCTTTTTTAAATTCACTCAACCAAAGATTTTTTACTTCCTTTACTGTTAGGGTTTTCTTTGATTTATCAGAATAATGGTACATGGCTAATTTTTTATCATCGTTTTCTTTGAAATTAATGTCCTTTCTTATCAGTTTTTCAATTTCTGATACTAACATTGGAGTTGATACTGGAAAAATATTTTCAAAGTTTGATACTTTTATATTAGAATCCTTTCTAATACCAATTAGGATTAATCTTTTTCGTGATTTTTGTGAATTACCAAAATCAAATACTGAATGGCAATGGACAATTAGGTGATAATTTTGCAATTTTGCTTCCCATTCCTCTCTTGGAATTAAATCAAAAAGTTTTGGGAGGTTTTCCATTAGGAATATTTTTGGTTTAAACATGCTCAAAGAGGTTAAAAATAGATTCAAAGTTTTATCTTCTTTTGGTTTACCAAGGGTTTTCTTCCTTGAATAACTAAAAACACTAGAATGACCACAAGAAGGTGAACCAATTATAATATCTACTTGGCCTTTAAATGATTCAAGGTCTCTTTTGAAAGGTATTTCACCAAAATTTAATTTCCATTGTTCTTCATTTTTTGTATGAAATACTGCTCTTGGTTCAATATTACTGATTAAATACTTTTTAAAAGGGAATAATAAAGCTCCTTGAGCTCCACATACTCCAAGTACTCTTAATTTACCCATGATTTTTATAAGTTTTAGAGATTATATATTATACAACAAAGGTATTGCGAAATACTACTTCTTATTGAATTTAATTATATAATGCAAAAAATATGAAACTTAAAGAAAAAGATGCTTTATTGGTAACTGGACCATCACATTATGAAAAAGCTTTGGTGGATTCTGTATTAAAAGGTAATAAATACAAACTTAATAATGGGATGACCATAGATAATAACCTAAATATTATCAGTATTGTTACTTCTAAGTTAAAGGTTGAACTATTTGATGAGGATAAATATAATTATTTATTATCCATGGAAAGAATACCCAGAATTTTGGGTAAAATTAATGAAGGATTAGGGAAATTACCTAATGAATCAGTGGTTAAATTGTACAATAAACTTAGAAAAATGGAGGAAAAATATTTATGATTAGAAAGATGTTGGATTTTTTAATCCTAAGGAAATTTGACAAAGTAACAACAGATAGCTTTTTTAGTATTTGGGCTATATTTAAAGGTTTAGATGAAGAATGTTCTAATTTTAGAACCTTTTTTGTACCATTGGTAATCATTGCTTTAATTATTGGTGGATTATTCCTTTCATTTCTAGCAACAGTATAGGGTTATGGCAATGAAAATTTTAATTATTATATATTTTATTGGGTTAATATTAACCATAGCAATAGATTATACTGTTAGGAAATCAGGTGTAAAAGGTACAAAGAATAATATAAGGCATTTTTTTATAATGGTAATTACTTTTATGATATCCCCAGTATTAATTCTTAATTTACTATTATATACAGTAATAACACTTTTTAAAAACCATAGTAAAGAAACTCATAGATAAGTTTCTGTTTATCTCGTTCCTGAATTTATGTTTCACTGTTTGCCACCAAGGTTTGAGAAAATATTGGTGGTTTTTTTGTATATACTATTTTGATATGAAGAACCAAAAAATAACCTAAAAAAATAGAACAGTATGATAATAATCCCAATTATACCCAAAGATGAATTAGATGGGTTTGAAGTAAAATTTTCTGCTATTACTAAAGAAATGGCATTTTATTTGACCAATGTATTCAGTAATAGGTCAGCTAAATCATTAACTCCCAGTAATATTGCATTTGATATATATGTTACTAGAAATGATAATACACCATTGATACGTCTATTTGCATGTTCTGTTATTCAGAATATTGTTATTTCAGAAAGATATTGTAATATTATGGTAAGTGACAATAAATATGTTGATTTACACGGTATTGATTTTGGCCCCAGTAATGCTAATGCTTTACAAAGAAATTTTACTACTGTATACCTTACTTCTACTGCCCCAAGTTCTGCTGGTACAAAATTTATGTTTGGTGGCTTACAAATCTCTACAACTGATAATTTTGACCCCAGTGTGAAAGAATCTTGGGGATTAGAATGTATTAATATTGAAATTTTAAGATAAAAAGAAGTATTTGGTTCTTCCTTCTTTTACTATTCAATTCCTCTATTCCAAGTAGAGGAATTTTTTTTATGACCAAATTGAGATATAGTAGACATATTCAATATAAAACAATTAATATTATGAGTAAATTTGATATCCTTAGGAAAAGATTTAATCAAATACCAGTAGGTGAAAAATTTGATTTTATGGATTTAATAAATGACCTTGGTTATAATATACTGCATACTTAGTGTAATAATAGTTTCAGCTATTCTAATCAAATTAAAATGGAATGATAAATGTACTATTGGGGATTTATTATGGGGTTTATTCCTTGTAGTCCTTAGTCCAGCATCATTGATAGTAATTATTATAGTTGAATTAATTGATAGTGGATTTTTTAAAAAAGTTTATAAATTATGGAATTAGAAAAAGGAACCTTAGTTACCATCAAAGGTACAGCTAAATTTAGTAAATTTATTGGAATTATAAATTCTATATCATCTGATATGGCAATTAATTTCAAGGTCCTATTAAGTGTAGATAATAATAGGAATATCCTATCCTTTAATAATTATATTACATTCAGGCATTTATCGGAAACCAGTATATCTGAAACTACAGATGAGGAATTTGATATCCTTAGATTGGAATTGGAATACCTTGGAATTACCATAGAGGAAATGGAAGGTTTATTTGATATAAAAGTAACAGGATGACAAGGGATATTATAAATCTACTCTTTGGATTTTCTTTTGGGTTTTTCCTAATGCAATATTTTGCTGGTGATGAGAAATCCATTATATTGATAGTAATCCTTTCCCTGGTTTTAATATTAAACCTAATCTCAATTGTATTTGACCATTTGAATAAAGTATTCAATGAGGATTTATGGAATTCAGTTATGGTTATTTTATATGGCATAGGATTTATTCTTTATATTCTTTTCTAGAGTTTTAGTTTTTATTTTAGGGTTATCTCTTTGAAGATATATTTATATTTTCTTGGAGGTATCCCTTTTTAATTGAAATAGAGATTGAGATTCCCATTACTATTGGGGGATTGGGATTTTTTTTTGAAATTGGGTTTGAAGGATAATTTGGGTTTTGTTGGATTGATTAGAGAGGGGGGGATGGTATTATGGATTGGTTGTTTTTTTTGGCTTTCTGGGGTTTCTATGGGGTTATTTGTTGTTGTGTTGGGTTCTCTTCTCTCTCTGGTTCCCTTGGGTTCCCATTACTATGGGCTCTAAAAGTTGTGGCTTTGGGAAGGGGGTAGGGTAGGTTTATTTTAACTAAATTATGTAAAAAAATAGGGGACAAAATTTATCCCCTTTATTAACTTAATTAACTAAAAAATTTATTCCATTTCAATTATTAAATTATCTTTATCTACTTCGTAATAATCAAAAATCGAATTGCATTTATTTTCAATTAGAAATTGTTCCATTTCTTCCAAATTTGAATTTTCATTTAATCGAATTACTCCGCAAATTTGTTCATTTTGATTGCAATTTATATCAAAATCAAACAATCTAATTTGATTTTGAAAGGTTTCTACAAATTTAAAAATTAAACTTAATCTTTGTTTATCGTTTGTATTCATAATTATAAAGTATTAAAGAGTTTCATAAATGATTACAGTAATATTTTGTTTTTCAAAATTGATCAATCGTTTTAATTTAAATTTTTTATCACGAATTAGTTTAGAACGAATCGAAATAAGAATTTTTCTTTTTAAGTCTTTGTAAAAATTTTGATTAAATTTTTCTAAAAATTTTTCGTTATCCCTAAAACAAATATATACTTTATTTCCGTCTTTATAAATAACTTTTTTTTCAAAAATTGGAGTTGTAAAATATTCTTGAAAGATGTTTATTTCGTTTTGTATCTCTTTTCTAACAAAATTGATATAACGTTTATTTTCCCTTTTCATAATTTTTTGATTTTTGGAGTAGGGGAGTTTATCCCCCTACTCAATTAGAAATTTATTTTGTTTTTGCAGCGCAATTTTTTTTCATTGATTCCAAAAATTGCTTAATTAGTTTTTGCATTTCCAAATCTGTATTTGATTCGCAAACAACATCTACATTATTATATATTTTGTTTGCGTATTCTTCCCATACTTTTGACAATTTTTTCAACTCAATTTCATTTTTACGAATTGTTAAAAATGTGGCTAAAAATTTGTTTTGTAAAGTTTTACGCAATTTTCGACGTAACTTTTTTTTGTCATCATCTAACAGTCCCGTAAATAATTCCTTTTTGTAAATTGAAGATTTTTTTTCATTTGAATTTCTAACAAATACATCACTTGTTAATAATTCGTCGATAAAATTTTTTGTTTCCATAAAATAAAAAAATTAGAAAGTTAAACAATAATATAATAATGTGTAATGAATTAGGAAATATTTCCCTTTCGATTACACAACAAAGATAATATATTTTTATCCGTTTGTCAATACTTTTGAAGTTAAAAAATATAAAATATTTTTATTTAGAATTTTTCTAAATAAAATAATTTAGAATCAATATAAATAATATTATTTAGAATGAAAATAAATAATTTTTATTTTTATCTATTTTTACAATTTTTTACAAATTTGCCACGGGGGTCTGAAGGCGTTAGTAAGATTAGGCCCTTGTTGATGGGAACCATTGTTGGTATGCCTGAAAGGTGCACATGCGTTGTTAGCAATATATTAATTATCTGATTAGGTATGTATAGTTTAGGAAATCATTTGTTGGTATTTATATTGGGTTATATATTTAGAATTGGGTATGTAGTAAATCAGGTAGGAAGTAATATTTCTTAGAAATAATAGAATTATGGCCATTAGAGTAAATATGTTTAAATTCTTTGAGGCTCTAGAATGATATTTATATATTGCCTTGTTTCTTTGATAGTAAAAGAATAATCAAAGGTAAGTAGTTTCAAGCGTATGTGGTTATTTTCAAGCGATATAAGGATTCAAGCGATTGATAAAATTTGCTAATTTTGCTTAAAGGGCGTAGGTGGTCCCTTTAAGGCAAAAATAAAAGGAGCCCATTGTTGAGGGCTCCTAATTGGGTTTAGGTTTTTTTATAGGTGTATATGTATCATGTAACCTTCGGTTAAGGTGAAGGTATTTAGGTTAATGTGGTTAATACCGTTTTCGGGGTCCATTTCGTTATATTTATTAATTTGTGTTTGGAGTTTTTCGTAAATGTAGTCGTATTCATTTTTAAAGTTGTCCAAGGTTTTGAAGCCTAAGTTTATTAATTGGAGCATTTGGTCGATTAAGCTTGGTATATAGTCGAAATAGTCCCCATCGTCAGGATTGGAGTTTAACCAGTTATTTAGGTAACTTAGGTTATGGGTTATTATGTTAGCGATTTGGTGTTTTAGGTTTACCTGGTCCTCGAAGGGTAAAGAGGTTATTTGAGCAAAGTAACCTTCGTTATTTGGGTCTCCCGTTATTTCGAAGTATTCGTTATTAATAATGTTTAGGTTACCAGGTAATGAGAGCCCATAAGCTCCAGCATAGTCAATGGTTAAAATTATGGCAAGTTTGTATTGGGGTCTGTTGGGTCCCATAAATAAATTTGTTGCGATTGCATTTAATTCTTGCATTCTCTCTAAATAATTTGTTTCCATAAAATAAAATTTTAGTTGTTAATAATACAATGCAAATATAATAATTATATTTTTATTCCAATCATATATTATATAATAATTTTGCTCCCAGTGGGTAAGTGTGGGATTGAGTTCCTGAATATTGGGTCAAGATGTGTTATAGGGCGTAGGAAGTAATTTATTGGGTGATTCTTAAAATCAGGATTACAATAATTGTCATAAGGTAAAGGCTCTTTTCGGTTTAGGCCTTTGTTGGTAGGAATTTTCTGATTCACAAAAAGAAAGGGAGACTTTTTAGGTCTCCCAGTCATTCAGGATTATGTTATTATTATGGAAACTTAGTCTAAATATTGTGAATAAGTGATATAATAATTGAAATCTGATTCATGATATGTTAAGGTGTCCCCATTATTAAATGTTGATATATTTTTAATGGAGTCCCAGTGCTTATTGTTATTAAATGTAATCCAGCTAATTCTGTTAGGTTATCAATAAAGTTCTGAACAAATTGATTGACTTTATTTTGTAGAGGTTCATCGAATTCCTCTTCCTTTGAATCTAGGGTGTTTCTAAGCGTGATATTTAATTGTGAAGAGTGATCATTTGGGTTTAACTGGTAATTTAAGTTTACCAGTTCTATGATTGGAATGAAATCCTTGTTGGGTCTTTCATTGTTTGGGTCGAATTGAGCAATTGTTGGAATATTAGCAATAAATCCTGTGATTAAGTTTGCAATTTGATTGTTGAATTTTAGAGCATTCATAATGTTAAGTTTTTAAAGTGATTATTTTAAGTTATTTATAAGGTTTTGTATTGTTGAATTATATGATTCCAAGTCAAATATTTGATTATTGGTAGATAAGTATTTATTTAATTGTTTTATTGCATGATATAGTTCCACTGTTTCTGATGCAAGTTCTGAGTCATTTGGGTATTTTTGTGATTCTATTAGGTTATTGTCTAGTGTTTTTAGATTGTTATTAATTATTGATTTAATGTAATCTTGTCCCAGAGGTTCTGTGATTGGTATAATTGGGAAATTGATTTGTTGAATTAATTGGTTATCTTTGAAATAAGAGTTGATTGAACAATTGATTGTACTAGGAATATTGATTCCTGAGAATGCAAAATGACTTTTGATTGTAATCATGTTGTTAATGTTTTAGTGTTGTTAATAATATATTTATTGCATTTAATTGCAATGCAAATATAATATATAATAATATAATATGCAAATATAATTTCGGGGCCTTAAATTTAAGCCTTAATTGATGTCATCTCAATAACATATCAATATCTATCTTCTTTCTATATAGTCTACATGCTTTTAATTTTAATATACCTTCTAGAGTTTCTTTTTTACTTTTAATATTAATTCTTAGCTCTATACTTGTAAATTACTAAGATATTTTAGGAAAAATAACCCAAAGGGCCTTAAATCCTTTACACATTGTTGATGGGAATTTTAAATCCTAAGTACTTTTGGGCCCCATTTTTATTAAAATTTTACCTAAAATAGGTACCTGAATACCCTAATTTTATAAATTTAGGCCCTAAAATTACCCAAAATTTTACCTTTTTGGGTACCTAGAAGGGCCTTTTTTATTAAATCCGAGCCTCAAAATTGCCTAAAATCCCTAAAATTTTACCTAAAAATTGCCCTCAGGATTCAAATTTTAGGCAATTTTTATTAAATCCTAGACCATTTTAGGTACCTATTTTTATAAAAATCCCTCAATTTTGGGCCTCAAAATTGCCTATTTTTTATAAAAATCCCTCAATTTTGGGCCTCAAAATTGCCTATTTTTTATAAATCCGAGGGCCTTTTAGGCCCAAAAAATTGCCTTTTAGGTACCTAAATTTATTAAATTTGGGCCTATTTTAGGTACCTAAATTGCCTAAAAATTGCCTCTGGGATTGCCTTTTAGGTACCTAAAAATTGCCTTTTGGGCCCCAATTTTGGGTCTAGGATTGCCTTTTTGGGCAATTTTTCGGATTTGTGAGTGAGCCAAAACGCTGTGTTTTTGAGACTTTTTTTTTAAAGGGTAGGGGAGCCCTAAAAGTCAAAAAGCTTCAAAAACATGGGGTAAACAGTACCTCTCGAACTGCCTAAAAACACTCAAAAAGGGCCCGGCCTAAACTGATAGACTATATGTTTTGATATAGTTTTTATGCTTTTTTGTTCAGTTTATTAAAAATCCTGAATAGAGAAAAGGAGGTAAATAAAAAAGAGGTGGGGGGTGTAAATAAAAGGGAATAGGATTTAAGGGTATTTTGTTTTTTATATTATATATTGTTATTTATATATTATCCTTTTATTATTTGGTTTTTTTTTATGTTTGGGGTTGGGTGGTATTTTGTAATCCTTTTGTACGTAGGTTATTGGGATTTAATAGGGAACTTCCTTTTTTGTTTTGGGAGTTCCCTATATTATTTAGAATTGGATTTTGATTTGGGTTGGGGTTACATTATTTATTTGGTTGGATAGGATTAGGTTCTTGATTAGTTGGCTTTGTTTTAGTTCTAGTTGTTCTTTTATTTTTTGGACCTGGGATTTGTACCTTATGTGGTAATTGTAATTGTATTCTAGTTCTTGGAAGGTGGTTGAGTATCCTTGGAATGGGAATAGGTCTAATTGTTCTAGATAGTCGTATAATTGATTTGGTATATCTTGGAGTAAGATATATTTGGGTGATTCATGTATTATTAGGTATTTGTAGTCATTTAAGTATTCATTTATATATGGGAAGTTGGGTAATAGGATTAGATTGTCTTCTAGTTCTAGTTCTTCCTCTATTTCCCCTATTTGGCCTGAAATTTCATCTATTTGGTCTTCTTCCCAATTTATATTGTTTAGACGTATAAAAATTTGTTCTAATAGTTCTTTTGATAATAAGTTTAAATCTTTCATTGTAAACAGTTTTTGATGGTTAGTTCATATTGTTTTTTAGGTTCAGTTTATTTAGTAATTCATGGAATACTAAACGTTTGAATAACTCATTTATATAATGAGTTTCAGTATCAGTTCCATTGATTTGTAATGGTTTTTCCAATACCCTGGATAAGGTGATTTTTAAGTCTGAGTTCATCATAATTATTTATTATTTTATAATGCAAATATAATAAATTTATTATTTATAACCCTTTATATACCAATATTTTAATGGTTATTTCCAGGTCCTTAAAATTGTAGTAGTTAAATCTGTTGGAATTGGTTTTAATAGGATATAATGTCCTGGTTCTTTTTTAAGGTATCCATTATTTGTAAACTTTCTGATATATACCTTCATTGTTGATAACTTAACTTTTCTTCCCTGTTCATAGTGATTATCCAGGATTTTTTTAATGATAGGAGATAGGTAAAATGTATTACCTACCCCCTGTTCATTTAATAGATATATGAGATGAGCTAACAGTTTCATATTTCTAATATATTTATTTGCATGATTCCAGAATCTTTGAATAGAGTTATATTCATTTGATACTTATCATCTTGATAAGACCTTATTATTAAGAACCAATTTTCTGATTCTTCAAAATGTCTAATAGCTATATTTTTATATTTGAATATAGATGACAATATAAGAAAAGATAGTAACCTTACTTTCTGTATTAGTTCAGTTAAGGATATCATATCCATTCTTATTATTATGGTATGATACCTATTATCAAAGGTAGATAATGATTCTAGAAAAGTGTAATAATCCTTTTCTTTGAAAGTATCATTAAAGAATTTTTGTATTTTCTTGGATAGTTTCATGATATTTAGTTTTGTCCAATTTCATATAATGGATTATTTGCTAATAATATTATTTGGTCTTCTGCACCAATTAGAAACCAATCATGTATTGGGTCTTCTATTAATTTGAATTTTATAGATGGTAATAGTTCTCCATTTATCTTAAAAGCACCAAATTCTGAATTATGTATTTGGTTTTCTAAATGAACCTGTTTGAACATATTGTGTATTTGGGAATCTATAGCTTCCTTTCTAAAATTATGTTCTTGGATATTATCCAAACAATTAGCAAATTCTTTTCCAGAATCACATAGGTAAATAAGTGCATTATATGTATATTCTGATAATAATTCACTTGGGTCTAGTTTGTTAACTAATCTCTTTATCATATTAGTGTTATTTAATTATTATATAAAAGGTTACATCATCTACCCTAAAAGTATGACAAGGATTTTCTGTTCCATGTTCAATGAAATATATTTGTTCATCATCAAATGATTGAGTGGTTTCAAAGAATTTGTAATCATCAATGTTTAGTTGCAAGTTAATTTTTTGTTCTGTTGTTTCCATACCCTTTTTATTTTAATTATTATTTAATGCAAATATATAATGCAATATTTAATTATGCAAATATTTAATATAATATATTGGGGGTTTACCTTGGGTTCCAGAATTTAGGTTTTTATTTACTAGTTGTTTTAAACCTTTAAAATATAACTTTCTAGATTGAAAAACATAAAAAATGGTAGGGGGATTCCCCCTACCTAAAATTAACATTATGAATCCAGAGTAAAATTTCTAAATATATTAAACCTTATAAGAACTAAATCCAAGTCATCTAATTGGTATTTATCTTTAATTTCTCTCTCTTTTGTTCTTAAATATGTGGATATTTGACTAAGTGGAATATTATCTTCACGCATTGTTGATAGGTCATGATTTAATTCCAATATATGTTTTATTACATCTAATGGTATTACTTTTGATTGCATTCTTCTTTTTCCTTGAATTCCTTTAAGTCCCTAACTATAGTATTTTTAACCATATTAAATGATTGTTCATCTTTTGAGAAGATACATAGACAATCATATATTAAATTTGACCAATTTTGTATTAAATCACTTTTTGATACATTTTGTGAATATACCATTGTATATGTCTTTTTTAGAAATGTATCAACATTCATTAAAGATATTGAATTAATATGAAAATAACCAAATGATTCACATTTCATTATTGATTCTTCTAATGGTTCTACCAATTCTGGGTAATTTATAAACCCATTTTTAGATATGAAATATAGTTCTATATTGATTAAGTTACATAATTTTATTGGGTTTATGTACTTTATATTACATATATAAAGAGCTAATAATAAGGTCTTATTATATAATAATTCAGGCATTATATCATATAATGAACTATTATATTTGTAAGTTTCGTACACTTTTTTATGGAGTTTATAGTCATCTATATGAAATTCCTTAGATAAGTTATTTATCCATATAGATAAATCATTATCTATAAGATATCTACCCCTTTTTCTACTAATCAGTTTTTTAGTTTCGTACATATTATTTGATTTTTAATGGTGATATGAATGTTAATCTTCTTAGGTCTTCTGGTTTATATTTATTACTATAATGTAAATTAAAGTTGTGGTCTATATATTTAACAATATAATACTTTCTATATTCTTTCTTTCCAATATTCTCTTCTATTACATCTACCATTAGAGTATATTTAAGATATTGTTCTTCTACTATACCCTCTTCTATAAATATTGTTTCTGGTAATTTTTTTATATCAGAACTTATATCTATGGGTTCACTAAGTTTTATGATACCAAAATATTTATATTTTGTAATATCACTAATATCTATGGTAACTATATTAAAATCAAGTGATTTAGATGATACATTACTGAAAAGTCTTAATGGTATATCCTTGGTATTTAATATATATACCTTATTTCCTGGATATACTATAAGTTTTGATTTAGTTGTAAAGCTAAGATTGTTATTTTTAAGATGAACATTAGTTATTAACTCTAACCCACCTGGGCAATCATATATTACCCAGTGTTCTTTAATTAGAGTTTTGAGTAAATTATATGATTCTTTTAGGTTTAGTTCCATATCCTTTTTATTTTAATTTAATGCAAATATATAATGCAATATTTAATTATGCAAATATTTAATATAATATATTGGGGGTTAATTATCTGGATATATATCTATTTCTGGGTCTATAGCTTCTTTGTCTATTTGCAATTCTATTTCTCTCCTAACATCATGAAGGGTTTCACCATTATCTAGTTCTTTATAGTAAGTGTCTATGGTTTGACTAATTTCTGAATTGCTTAAAGTAAGACCCTCCTTTGAAGTATCAACCCCAAGTTGTTTAGTTGCAACTACTTCTGGTAAGTCATCAATATCATAATTAGCTTTTATATATTTTAACTCTTTGTCACTACCTAAGAATTTAGTACTTTCTTCCTGAACTATTTTAAGAGCATCATCATATGTAATAGTGTTATTTTGAGTTTGATTTACCTGATTATTATTGAATATATTTACATAACTATTCCCACCAGATAAAGCCCTAATGAAAGATTGTAAATTTGTAGAAGTATTCAATTTTAAACCAAGGGTTTTATTCACTTCTGAAGTAACAAAAGGGGTATATCTATCACCCTGAGATTTTTTTAATAAACTTAATTGACCCTCTATTTCCATCCTATCTTCTAGTAACCATACAAGATTTTGTCCTATTAGTGAATCCATTAATTTATCCTGTTTTTCTTTATCCCATAAATTAGTTTCTACTAACATTTCCATCATTCTTCCCCTAATTCTCTCGGGTTCACATAATAAGAATTTACTTAATTCCAATATAGAAAAATTGTTCCCACATACCCTACCATTATTTATAATCCATTGTTGTATTATAAAGGTTTGCACCATATCTAATAATTTTTTATCATTAGTTTTATGATACTCATTCATTAACTGGGTTATACCCATTGGTCTAGGTACTCTTTGATGATTTTGATTTAAATCTTTTTTTGCCATAATTATATTGGATTTTTACTTATTATTCAATATGGTTGAAATACATAGAAAAATAGTGGGTAAACCAATTAAGGTACCCACTATTGAAATTCTGATTATTTCCCTTGGTGATTTATTGGGATTTTTTATTGAATAATCCCAGGATTAATAATCCCAATTTTACCTATGATTACACTATAGATAATACACATTATCGTACATATTAGATTTGATATTTCTCTAAAATTTTATAACCATGAGTAATAAGCGTAACCAATTGGTTATTAGATAATTGTTTTTATTTACCCTATAATTATAAAATTCCTAGAACCTAATTACTAGTCTTGTGAGAAAGGGATTTATTATTTTTGGGTTTTTTAATGGTATTTGGTTTTTTGGGTTCTTCTGATTTTTGCATTTCCAATTTTTTCCTTTCCCATTTTAAGGTTAATTCCTGGTCCTCTTTTGGGAAATATTTTTTTCGGATTGGGATTATCCAACCAGCAAAGAAAGAGGAAAATAATTTTTCTGAAAAAGGCAACCCATGTTTTTTATTGGATATGGACCAGAATTTTATTTCTATTTCTTTTACTATTTTATTAAATATAGAAAAAGTAAATTCTAGATTCCTCCTTTGCCTTTCTAATCTAGTATCTTCAACCCTTTGATTAAATTCCCTACCTAGTTCATTTAGGAACTTTTCTCTACTAAATTCATAAAATGGTTTATTCAATTTAAATAACCTTACATAATCCTTAGTTTTCATTTTCTTTTGTTTTTATGTTTTAAACGTTGTAGTGCATCTTTCCTGGAATATGCCATTACCTTAATCCCATTTATATTGAATTCCCTTTCTTGCCTCATTGAATCTTTATCCTTAACTGTATAATTGGGATTAAATTTTGGTCCTCTACGTTCATATAAATTATGGGGATATATGCCATTATTATCATTTGCCATTATTTGAGCATACATCAATTTAAGTAAACTCATTTTTTCCATATCTGAGTTATTTGAATTAAATATCCTATTTCTGAATCCTCAAAATAAGTCATATATTGTGCATTTAGTAATTTAAATACATTTAGGGCATTACTATTTTTTGGGGTTCCTTTTGGGACTCCAGTGATATATAAATAATGGGTACCAGTATCATCAATTCTAAATATATTTCTACTATGATGGTCCTCATTATAGTAATACCCTCTTATATAAAAATCTGGATATGTATTATTACCCTTAGTATCCCAGGATTTGAATAAATCCTTTACCATGATTTTCCTAATATCAAAATTATTAGTTGCAAAATTTGGGTATATAATCCTGGTTTTATCCAGAGTAAGAGTTGATACTAAATCAGTGAACATTTTTTTTTGTCTTATATATGTAATTACTTATTTCTTCCAACCTATTTGTTACCAAAGCATATACAAATAACTTTATTGGTCTATAAAAGAACATTCTTATATTCTTATGACTTATATAATGGTCATAAATAATGAATAATTGTCTCCTTCTAGTGATTTTTATTTGCCTTTGGATAAGATAATTAGTTATACATTTTTTATGTATATCTATAAGTTCCTCATTAGATTTTTTAATAACTTTTTCTGGTAGCTCATACATAATCCTGGATTTTTATCAAGGTATATTAATATATAATGAGTGGGTGAATGAATTAGTTAGTTATTATTTGTTTAATGAAAGATAACAACCAACTATTACTTTTGACTTTCACTTTTATCATTCACCCACTCTATTTATTTTATTTATGCAGCTGCACCTTCTTTTAGAACCTCTTTTTTATAGGATTCATATTCCTTGGATTTTCTCTTAAATTCCTTGGATTGCTTATCTTGGATTCTGTACATTTCCAATTCCAATTGATGAAGTTTATTCCTTACCTGTTGTCTATATTTCTTTCTTGATAAGGTATCAATACAATCTTCTGGGTATTTGTATTTTACTTCCCTTTTAGATATTACTTCCTCTACCAGATTTATTTCATTTTGGGCCTTTACCTCTTTAAGAACTTTTTCATTCTTTTTGGTTTTCTTTTCAGAAGTTTTGTTTTCTTTCTTTTGGGCCTTTACCTCTTTGGATTTTTTCTCTGATTTAGTTTTATTTACTTCCTGTGGTTTTTCACTGTTTAATACGTTTTGAACTTCATTAATGAATTCAGCGATTTTCTTTTCGTTCTTTTCCATGACTTTAAGTTTTAGTTGTTTATAAATAATAGATAATTAATTTTTACAATACAAATATAATTCAATTTTTTAATATAGAAAAATTTTTTAATCAAAATTCTTGTGGTTTACTTGGGGTTTAATTAATATGTGACTCAAGTTCTTTTTTGAAGTTCTGGATATACCAACATTTGTCATTGCAAACTTCATGATTGGCACCACATTTGATTGTGTAATTTAACCCGTTATCTCCTTGTTTTTGGTAATGATGATATGGGCAACAATTTCTGTGTGCTTCTAGGATTTCCTCAAATTCATAAGTATAATCCGATAGGTTAATTTTAGGTTTCTTTGCCATAACTCTTTTATTTTTTATTGCAATGCAAATATATAATGCAATATTTAATTATGCAAATATTTAATATATAAAATTCTGGGATTGTGATAATGTTATGATTACCTTAGTTCATCACCATAATAATCTATTAAATCATATATATCAGCATCGTCCATTACTTGCTGTATAATATCATCTTTGGTTAACCCAGTATTTATTTCCACCCCATTATTTGCTTTTATAACAAATCCTTTATTACTATAATCTGATTTATCATATAATACACTTGGGGGTGGAGTTCCATATTCTCTATAAGTTACAGTTCTATTAGTATAATCTCTTGATTTAATTTCACTTGCTGGAATACTTGGATTAACATTAGTAAATGTTATTGGAGTATATTCTTCATTATTTTGACTATCTTGTGATATTCTACCAAATACAATGAATACCCCTAATACTGCAACTATTGTGAATATGAATTTTACTACCTTAAAGGTCATATCCACTAGTAAATCATCATCATTAAAATCTGGATTAAAATCCTTTTGGTTCATAATTTATGATATTTTATTGATTTGTTTCTAACTATAAGATTGTGAAATGCAGAACCAACAGAACCATTAGTTCGTTCAACTTCATATAATTGGTCTACTAATGATTTTGGTATATCATAATATTCATATCTTAGACCATTGTGAAAGGAAACTTTTAAGGTTCCCTTTGTTGTGGGTCCAATATCCCTTTTCCAGGATATATGAGTTAAATTGGAACTAGATTTAACATCAAAATCAATTAGGTCAAAACTTGTCAACATAGCTTTTTAAATTTAGTAAGTTAATAAAATTATCTTTTCTATTATAATCAATCTCTAGAAATATATCCCATAGCTTATTTATTGCATATAGAGCAAATGGTTCTTCTTCCAATAATTGAGGTTCCAACATAAATAAAGTGCTTTTTAAAGTATTATACCAGGTACTCTTTAAACTCTTTAATGTAAAAGTTGGGATATCATTACTAGTTATTATATGATTTCTTATGAATTTATAAGTATTTAATATATTTGTAGCTTGTTCTCTAAATATCTCCCCATTTATGTCATAATTATCCCACAAGAGTTTCCATTTTTCTTTTATTTGATTATCAAGTAGAATATTCTCTATTGATTCTATGTTTATATCTAGAACCATGAGTAATATTTTCTCTTGGGTTAAAGCTGAGGTTATTTTTATTTTTGCCATAGTAGTTGTTTCCTTTTTATTTTTATTTCAATGCAAATATAAATTTAATAATTTAATTATGCAAATAAAAATTCTGGGTTAGTCAATGAAAAAAGGTATAGTGAATTGCAGGATTATCCACTATACCTTTTCCTATTTTGGTCCCACAAAATCCTTTATTTAATCCTCTTCCTTTTTTACCTTTTTTTTAGGCTTATCTTTGGATTTTTTGGATTTTGAAGAATCCTTAGGCTGTAAATCTTGTAAATCTTTTTTCTTAGAAACCTTGTCTTTTTTCTCTGATTTTCCAACCTTGCTTTTTGATTCCTTGTCGGGTTCCTGCTTCTTTATATCTTTGGGTTTTGTACTTTCTTCCTTGATAAAAGCAGTTGCTCTTTTAGTTGCTTCCTCTTTAGTCATTTGGGATTTAATCAAACTTCTGATTTTTGCCCTATATCTCTTTTTCAAATCTGAAGAGAGTTCTTTCCCATCAATGGTGGGATAATCATAAGTTGTAAATACCCGATTTTTAGAAGGTTCAACCTTTACTACTGGTTTTTTAAGTTTTTTGTCACTTTTTTTAACCTTAACTTCATTTGCTAATTTTTCCTTAGCTTTCTTTTCTTTTTTTGTTTTCATAATCTCTTGTTCTAACTCATTTATTTTATTATTACCATATTGTATGATTCTTAAATATTCTTTAATGATAGGACCATGTATTGGGTGATTTAGATTTGCTTTTGCTGATTCTAAATTATTATCCCTTACATATCTAAATAATTTAGTTTGAGCCCTAACAGATTCTAAAACTGCTGTTTTTGGTGATATTTTTAGGGTTTTAAATTCCATAGGATTCGATTCTAAATTTTATATCTTATAGTTTTATTAAACTTTCTTTGGTAAATTCCTCCTTGATTTCTAGGATTTTAATTTTATGATTTGAATTAGTCAATTTTAACAGGAGTATTACATCTCTTTTTGATATATTTACAAATTTTCTTTGAAATACCTGTTCATCTAATGAATACCTAATTGTTATTATATTTCCATTGACAATCTTATTAATGGTACTCATAGTATGTTTTAATTTCTTTAACTTAAATACCTTTGATTTTATCAAAGAATTTCTTTTACCAAGATTATTGGTTTTGGATAACTCCAATTCTAAGGAATTTAATTCCTTAGATTGGTCAATTATACTAAGGATTAAATTCCTTACTGACATTACATACTTTCCTCTGTCCATTTTGGTCTACTTATTGGTTTATCCACATCTATGTTTTTCAAATTCTTTTCCATATTATCCCTTATCTCCATTGACCTTGCAATTATATATTCTGAAAATTCAATATCTTCTTTTGAAAGGTTATTTTTATTATCTTCTAGAAAAGAATTATATAATCCTATTTGATTACAGATTGCAAAGTATAAAATTTCTATATCATCTAATTTATTATCCATAACCTTGATAAATAAAAAACCCCATTTAGGAAAATAAGTTAAACCTAAATGGGGCAGCTTGACAAAACTAAAACTAACTAATATGAACAAAAAGAGAAATATATGGATTTTTTAATCCTCATCATTTTCTGTTTCTTCAGAAGCTTTATCTTTTTTGGTTTTTGCTGTGCAAATAGTTCCATGTCCTTTTTTGGCTTTTACCGTAAACTTACCAGGAACAAATGTTACTGAAGTAGAAACTACTTGACCATCTTTGGTTTCCAAAACTGATGTTACCAATACTCCCTGGTGTCCATCTTTGTTTTTTAGGGGATATCCATAATTTTTTACTACCCCATTACCGGTTTCAATAACATCAATTTGTTTCCCATTGGATCTTTGTCCTTCAGGACGATTTTTAATAGCTTCCAAACGAGCTTTCCTTTTTGCTGCCTTTTTTTCTGCTTCAGCAGCATTAACTTCTTTTGTAACTTTTTTCTTAGTTGCCATAATTTTTTTTGTTTTATTGTTATTTAATAAATGGTCTACTTTTTATATCCAGAGGGGTTAAAACTTGAATTAAATAGGAACGATATGAATTCTACAGGTATCAGTGTTCTTTTATTAACCCCTCTGGATTTTTTATGAATACTAAATTATGAACGATAATTGATAGTCTTATTATTTTTTACCCTTCTTACTTTTGGATTTTTTCTCTTGCTTTTTTGGGAGATTAATACCCAATTCTTTTGCAACTGCTTTTCTCAACTTTTCAACCTCGTCCTCATCATAATCATCAGGGTCAGTATCAAGTGATTTATCTTCACAAATATCTTCTAATTCTTCAAAATCCATTTCATTGAGTTGTTCACCGGTCAACTCTTCTTCTTCCTCTTCTTCCTCTTCTTCCTCTTCTTCTTCTTCTTCCTCTTCTTCTTCTTCCTCTTCTTCTTCCTCTTCTTCTTCCTCTTCTTCAGAAGAACCAAATAAAGAGGAAACTTCTTCCTTGGTTAAATCAATAGGTTTAGCAATAATTTGAATAGAACCATCATCAAAGAATATAATGAAAGCCCCGTTAATTACTTTTCTAGAAACTTCTCTTTTTTCTACTGGTTTAACACTAGGTTTTTTTGTTCTTGCCATAATTTTCTATTTTTTAATGGTTAATAAATGGTTATTTAGTTTAGTATTATAATATTCTTAATGGTATAAAATTTCCCCCCTACTGTTCGGGAAATTCTTTTGGAGTTTTGATTAAATTCCACAATTTCTTTTACCATATTTAAAAAGTCTTCCCTATTTTTTAGGGTAATCGGATATATTCTTGGTTCTTCCATCGATTCATCATTATCAACCTTATAGGTCATTTCAGAAATACCGTAGGAGATATTAGAATCCCAAGAATAATCTTTTTTTTCTATTTTTCTGATGTCCATAGTCCTTTTTATTTTATTATATTTACTTTTGTAAATCCAGGAACCCCAATACCAGAATCAAATACTGAATAAATATTAGGATATCCTTTTTTCAAATGCTTATAGTCATGAGTTAAATGAAAAGGGTAAATATATATTCTTCCATTTATTGGTCTATTACTGGAAATGTATTCAAAACCCTTTTTCTTTTTAAACTCATTCTCTGGAACAAAGCCTTGAAATATAAATTCCTTCTCTATATATAAGTCATTTTTCTCATACTTATATTTATCTATTAATTTAAAGTATGAATCAAAATTCCTTTTAGCCCACCTAAAAGACCTTCCTAGTGATTTTTTAGTTAAACAATGATATTTTAATGCTAGAAATTTAATATTATTACTAAGTTCACATTTCATATAGGTCTTTTTTTCTGATTTGCTTAATCTCCTGAATCTTCGGTAATTTAAGTTTCTCATCCTTAGTAATCTTTGGATTAACTCTAATTTCCTTTGTTGGGATATCACATTGATATGTTTCATATTTATCCAACACCCTTTTAACTATTATATTTTCTTTCTCTTTATCGGAATAATTCTCTTTACATATATCTGAAATGATATTCCAACGGTAAGATTTTTTATTATTAGAATACTTATAACTTTTCAAAATAGATAATTTAGTTTTTGGCTTCCTATACCTACCATTTATGTATAATGATTTTCCTATTTTAAACCCTAATTGTATTGCTTTTTTACCCTTTATGAATTTTACAGTTTCTCTCCATGATTTACCATACCAGGTATCATATAGTAATTTAGCATTTTTTCTACTGAACCAACCAGTTAATACCAAAACTGGTTCTAAATTATGATATGAATAAGGGTAAAATTTATTTACATAAATTCTTTTATCATAAGCTCTTATTTTATACTTAAATCTACTCCTATTTCTTCTTGATTTCCTCTTATATAAAACATACCATCTAAATTCCTCTGAAACTGTTTCTAATACATATGAATTACCACTTTTTATGGCTGATTTCATAGCTTTTGAATACATTCTATGGAATTTAGATGGGTTTTTTCTTTTAAGAGCTTTTAACTTCTCTATCTTTTTCTCTAATTTCTTTTTGGTTATCATTTTAAAGTCCTATAATCAATACCCTTTTTCCTAAGTGCAGCTCTATACCATTGCTGTATGGATTTTGGTTTTGCTTCTGGAAATTTTTTCATAACCCTTCTAGTTATTCTTTCCAAAGTATAACCTTTATTGGTTAATTCATAAGTATATGATTTTTTTGTACCTTTCCATAAACCACTCTCATCTTTCTCTCTTTTTGGTTTTTTGGGTTTTGGTAAACCTTTTATCTTCCTTGTTTTACGTTTCCCTTCTTCTACTTTTTCCTCTGAAATAAAACCTAATCTCAATTGATAGCTTCTTAATGGGTCATCTTTTTCATAACCAGCTTGTTCTAGCATAGAATCTACCCAATCATCATATTTATCAATTAATGATAAATCTGGTTTATTTTCTGTTTTCATTATATATGATTGCAATCTTCCCCAATCCGCTGCACAAGCATCTGGGAATGGCATACCTAATGCAACTGCCCTTCTTTTGCAATCCCTATAAGTCATATTACTAAATCCCCCAGCTGAGGATATTAATTTTAACTTATCTTTGCCACCAGTAATATGGTGTTCTTTTTTTCTCTTTGTCATAGTTAAGCGTATATTCTTATATAATAAATATATGTATCAATATTCTCCATAGCATATTCAAAATCAGTATCAATTGATACTGTAATATCATTATCTTCCAAAGATGATACTATAGAAAATTGTTCACTTTCTGTAATTTTCCTCTTTGAATATATACTTATGAAATGGGTTATTTCCCCATTATCATCATCTATGTAATGGTATTCCCCAATAGAGAAATTATTTGTACCTATTATTCTTTGCAATTCTTCCCCCATTGATGAGATATAATCTCCTAGAAGGGTTAATGGATTTTCTTCTCTTTTGTTCATGGTTTAATGTTTTTTAATTAGTTTTTATTTTTTAATTTTGATATGCAAATATAATACATATAATAATAATATGCAAATTTATTATATAAAAATTCTATTGGTTCTTCCTGGATTCTCTTAGTTTTGATATGGATTTTCTTTTCAGGTTATAAGCCATATCTAAGTTACTACAAGTAAAATCCATATTATTAATTTCCCTATAATTAATAGCTGTTTTTATAACTGAACGGTACTCTTCCCAGAATTTTAACCCAGATTTTGGGTCTTTCGTTCTCTCAAAAAATTCTTTTACTAGAACTCCAAATATATCAGCATCCATAATAGTACTGAATATATAAATCTTCATTTTAGTTATTTCTGATAATATATCTTTATCTTTTCTTATTGGTATTATTGAATACCCACCATCAAATAAAGTTGATATGATTGATATATAATATCTATTTTCTGGTTTACCATTACTCCAATATTTATCTACCATAGCCCTAATCTTAAAATCAGGTATTCTATGTAAATATTTTATATAAACCTTCTCTTTTTTGTTGGTTCTTCTTTTATATGGGGTTGGTGCTTGTAATTTTCTTGGTAATATTCTATAACTATTCCACCTATCAAATTCCATTATTAGGGCATACAAATCCTTATCCCACTCATCTTCTGATTGTTTTAATACTGACATCCATTTCTCTATCTTAATATTACTGATTTTAGTAAGTAAAAATGATGAATCACCAGTATGAAGTTTAGCTTCTTCTTTTGGTAACCTTTTTACCATACAACCAAATAAATAATCAGTAAATCTTGAATCTATTGGTGAAGATGGGTTTACTAAACTTGGGTGTATTTTAAAAAAATCAGAGAACAGTTTAAATAATTTTTCTGCTCTTGCCTTTATCTCTAAATACTTGTAATGTGATACCTTTAAAATTTCTCCAGTCTCTCTAGCTGATAACCCATTTGAAAGATTTAGAAATAAACTGTTTTGTTCTTGCTCAGTAAGACAATCCCAAGCTTTTTCCATATATGGTTCCATAGAATTAATATTGATTTTTTAACAGAAATTGCTCTACTTTTTCACTATCTATGTTTTCTTGTATAAAATCATTTGAAGCCATTAATTTATTCTCATCAAAGTCATTATAAATAGAATAAAATACATTATCCATTGGTATCTGAACAATTATATTTGCTGAATCAGGGTATAAAACAACTTTTACCAATTTTAGATTTAAATTTACTTCTAATATTGTAGCACCTATACCTTCAAATGGGTAACCTTTTAATACTACATAGCTACCTAATTTTAGATTAATTATATCCTCCGAAGTGTATACCCTATTTTGTTTTGAAACCCTTTTATAATATTTTACTTCTTCTTTGCTTACAATTGCTACTTTTGAAAAATCATCAAAATCTTCTGGATTATCTATTCTTGCCCTTTTTTTCTTTGGGTGCATAGTTTCCAATGATTTTAACCAACCAAGTATACCAGGTATATCTTTTTTTAGCTTTCTAAGGTATTGTCTATCAAAAGCTTTTGTTGATGACATTCTTACAAACCCATAATTAAATAATAGAGGTACCTCTATATAAAAGTTTCTATTATTCTTGGATTTCTTTAATATTCTTATAGTGGGAATATAAGCTTTAATATTCTTATACCCTCCACATTTAAGGTCACTATTGATAGTTGTCCAATGTTTCTTATCTATCCTGCATATACAATAAACGTATTGGGTATTAGTTTTCATTATATTGATTTTTTAATGGTTTTATATAAAACTTTATAGCTAATATTTATTATATCTGATAACATAAATATATTTAGATGTAGTTCACTATTTACTTCTATTCTCATTCTTGGTTTAGTCAATTTAGATTCTTGATTCATTATCAGATTTGATAAAAAATCATTGGTTACAAAAAAAGCTTCCCCTTTTGGCATATTATTATACTTCATAATAAGCACTGGGATTTTATTCCCTCTAATAGCATCATTTGAAGCTTGTTCCCAGAATGATAATATCTTACAACCTTTATTACCAAGGAGTATATGTTCAAATTTTAGGTCATTATATGATTTACATTCTACTGATAGTTTAAATCTTTTTGAATGTTTTGGGTCAGTACAAGTAATATCACTTGTAATATTATCTGTTTTTTTCCACCTTAAACCACCAGATGCTGGTACTCTATTAAATTCATACCCTGTCCAATCCTGAAACCATTTGCAAATGGTCCTTTCAAATCTACTGCCTTTATTTTTAGAATTTATTCTAGCCATAATTAATATTTTATTACCCAATAGTAGTAATTAAAATTCATAGGCAGAGATACCATGTTCTCTTTTAACATTTAAAATTTTTGAATTTGGGATTGGTAATGATTCATGATGGGTTATTAAGAATAATGTTTTTTCTCTATATACTTTCTTTATAAGACCAATAACTACCTCTATATTATCATAACTTAATGATTCAAATACTTCGTCCAAAAAAGCTATATTTACTCCTTTTGATTGAGTTATTATCTGATTCATTGCTAATGCCATAGCTAAATTAACCAATTGCTTTTGACCACCAGATAATTCCTCATAAAATACTTCTACTCCTTCAAGATTTATGTTTACTACAAAATCTTTTCTAGAAGAATTTAAATCCACCATAAACTTAATATTAAACCCTAATACTTCTGAATATGAACTTAATAGGTTATTAAGTTCGGATAATGAGGATTCAAATATAAATGCTTTTATACCATTATTTCCAAATGGTTCTGAATAAGCCCATTTATATAGATTAACTTGTTTTTCTAGTTCTTGTATTTGAGATTTTATTTGGCTTATGGATTTTTTGTAATTCTCTAATTTTTTGGATTGTTTATTAATCACTGATTCAAAATCTGGGTTTTGGGATTTTAATTCTTTTAGCCTTGATTCTAATGATTTTACTTCTTCTTTTGCATATTTTAAGGTTAATATGGTTTTTTCTAGTGAATTTTTAGATTCTATTTCATTAGTTAGTTTATTCTGCAATTTAGAAATTCTAAGAATATAACTTTCAGATGAACTAAATGAATCCCTAATGGTTTTTAATTTAGAAATTGATTCAGTATATTCCTTGTTTTCTAAAAGTTCTATTACCTCATTTACTAAATCTTGCAATGGTACTTTTTGTAATTTCTTTAAATCACTTACCTTATTTTGATACAAGGTTATTTTCCTTTTTATACCCTCTATGGTTTTATTATGTTGATTTATATCAACTTTATTGGTCTTTAGAGCTAACTCATCTACCCTCTTTGTTGATAGGATAATTTTGTCTTTGTATGATTTTACTTTATTAGCTAACTCACTCTTAAAATTATCCCTTTTACTTTTTGTGTAATTTAAATCGGAAAGTATGGAATCTATATAATTTTGGTTACTTTCTAATTTTTCCATTAACCCATCTAACTCTACCCTTAATTCATTATATTTATCTTGGGCAATTTTTCTAGCTTTTGATATATAGTTTAGTTCAAATATCTCCTCAAATAATTGTTTCTTATCTGAACCAGATTCTTGAATTAATCTTTTCATACCCTGTCCAAACATTACTGAATTTATGAAAAGATTATAAGACATCCCCAGGTTTTTCTCTATAAGCGATTGTAACTTTAGTTTACCTTTTTCTTTTACCTGTTCAGCATCAATAAGATATATAAGTCTACTTTCACCTTTTGCACCATCTACATCTTCTGTATAGTTCTGGCATCTTATTATTTTATGTATGGAATTATTGCTTTCAAAATATATTTCTACCTTTGTGCCTTTGTAATCCTTAGTTCTAAACTTTTTCCATAGATTTACATCTGATATACCTTTTAAGGTTTTACCATATAATACCCATACTAATGCTGAAAATATTGTAGTTTTCCCTAAACCATTTGCCCCCTTTATAATGGTTATCCCATTATTATTTAAAGGTAATTCTAGAGTTCCTATGGAACAAAACCCTTCTATTATTATCTTCTTAAACTCAACCATCTTCTTCTGCTTTTTTAATTATATCCAATAAGCATTCCTTTTTCTCTTTATCCTTGATATTGTTATATTTTAGATATAACCTTACCAACTTCTTTTTTGATAAACCCTTATGAATTTTATTATCAGATTCTATAATGGTTTCTCTAGTTATCAGTGTATAATAATTACCATCATCTTTAACATCTTCTTCTGATTCTACATCTATGAATTTTGGAAAATCTGATAATTCCACAAATTTCATGGTAAGGTCTTCCATTATCAACCAATACCCCAATTTACAATTCATATCAGTTCTTCTTTGCTGATTGGGAGCTCCTATCATATAAACTTTCCTTGATAATCTTTGTGGTTTATGGATATGACCACAAATTATAAGGTCAAACCTATCAAGTATATTTATGTTCAGGTTTTCAACTGAATCTATTTCTCTATCATCAGTATCTTTAGCTCCTGGATAATCAGTATGGAGCATTAAGATATGCTTTTTTGATTTATCCAATTTTAGGTTTTTAAGATATTCACATAAACCAATATTATGGTCTATATATGGTACTCCATGTAATATAATATCCTGATTATATGATGATAATGTATCTTGTTTATAATCCATGATATCAATAAAGTTTGATGGTAAAGTATATAACCAACTGAATGGTTTCTCCCCAATTTTACTAACCTTTTTCATATCATGGTTACCAGATATAGCTCTTATCCTTAAATCTAGTTTATTTATCTCATTATAACATATTTCTGCTAACTCTTGGTCCATTGTTTCTGGTTTATGGAAAAAATCCCCACAGAATAAAATTGGTACATTATATTTCTTACTCTTTTTACCCAAAATGGAAAGAACCCTGAATTGTTCCAGGGTTCTTTTTTTATCTTCATTAAATCTTGACCAATTGTTTATATGTAAATCAGAAAATACTATAGCTATTGGTTTTTTCATATCAATTTAATCCTAAGAATTTCATTATCTTATCTACCCTCATATTGTGGTCAATATCCTGTAAAATTAATATTTTCAAACTTTTACCAAGATATTCTATTTTACCACAATTTATTGGTACCATTGAATCAATCATATGACTGTATAGATAACTTCTGGTATAATTAAAGTAGCTTAATATACCTTCCATTAACAATGATATATGATACTGATAATACTTATTTGTTATCCTTTTATTATTATCCTCTATTTCCCATTCTTTAAAATAATTCTTTGAGAATGGTACAAATATAAGGTGTGTACAAGTATTCATTAACAAGGTTAAACATATCTCCAAAAAATTCTCTATCTCACAATTTGGAATTTTGCTTGATACCTTTTCTATTATATAAGTTGCTGAATCTAAAAATGACCTATCTGATACATAGGTAGGATTATTTTCAAATAATCTTTTCCTAAGGTTTAATAATTGAAAATCATTTTGATATATTTCTTTGGGGTCCATACTTATCATATCAGAATGCAATATATCTTTTGTGGATGGTATTAAATCAGAATAACTACCAGATACATAAGGAATACCATATATATCAGATATATCTTTTGCCAAAGTAGTTTTCCCAACCCCAGAAGGTCCAGCTATTTGTATTCTTAAATGTTTTTCCATTGTTTCAAAGTTTTAAATGGTTTTAGAAACTCTTGTGTTAAAAATGAATTTAATGAATATTCACTAAATTGACCCATCAGTTTTTTGATGAGTATCCCATTTTTCTTATTATAATATATTGGTATAGTAGTAATTGGGTATTCTTTTAAAGCTACCCTAATATCTATCAATGATTTATTCCTTTTATATAACTCTGATAGACCTTCATTATCTATACCGGGGAATTTTTCTTCTGATTCCAAAAAATTCTCAATAGAACCAAATTGGTCAAGGAATTTTCTTGCTTTTACTTCTCCTATACCTTTATATCCTGGAATATCATCTGATTTATCACCTACTAAACATAAATAATCAACACATTCTTCTGGTGAATACCCCATTACATCTTTACAATTCCTTTTGTTTAATTTCATATCCCTGAAAGGATTAAATACCTTTATTCTATCATCTATCAATTGGCAAAAATCCTTATCTGAGGATATGATTAATACTTTACCTTTTGATTCCAAAGCAAATTTACCAATATAATCATCAGATTCATGTCCAAGACCTTTATTATCCCATATTACAGTAATATTAAGATATTTAAGCATCTTTTTCACTGAACGTAATTGATAATTAAATTGTTCATAATCCATTGATAAATTATTCTTTTTTCTATGCTCTTTATATCCCCCAAGGAGATTATTTCTAAAGTTGGAAGATTTACTTTGCAAAGTATCAAAAGTTACTAGAACATATGTTGGGTTAAACCTAATAATATATGAATTAAGTAATCTCATAAACCCATATATTAACCCAGTTTTTTTACCATTACTTGCTTTTAGATTTTCAAATTTTTGATAAGCTCTATGTGCTAAATTAGAACCATCTATTATCATAAGTAGTTTATCTCTACTCTTCACTCTCTTCGTCTTCTTCGCCATAAGATTCATATTCTATGGAATCATCTACTGGGTAGTAATTCTCTTTTAAACTCTCTAATTGTTTTTTAGTTGAACCAATAGTATTTATTCCAGCTTTCTTAAGAAGCTTTCTCCTTAGTTCATCATCTTCTTCTATTAGCTTCTGGAATTTTTCTTCCCCCCTGCATAATACCTTATCTTTATATTTATAAACTCCCCCAGAAGATTTCTCTATTATATCATTCTCTACAAAAACATCTTCTAATCCAAAACATCTATCAAAACCAACTTCATGGAATTTTGGATTAAAGAATACTGGTACTTTGGAGATTGTTGGTCTTGGGGGAGCAACTTTATTCTTTAAAACCCTAATTGTAACTAATTTACCAGCTTTCCTTTCTTTACCTTTATTTTTTATGGTTATAATTTTACCTGAATAAAAAGCTATCCTTATTGAGGCATAGAATTTCAATGCAGCACCACCTGTAGTTGTATTATGTACCACTATACCCTGTTCTTTAGAACCAGCTAAAAAATTATGATTATCAGGTATAGTAATATCATATTTTTTTCTCTTATAACCTCTATTAAACCTTCTATTTTTGGAATTGAATTCCTTATTTATGGATATGATACCAACTTCTATTGGTATATATTTTTCTTTAAATTCCAAATGGTATGGTTTATATTTACCGGTATATCCTGGTAACATTTTATATTGCATTGACTCTATAACATACTCTTGGATTTGTTCCATCAACTTTTTTGAACCTTCATTAGTAAACTTTATACCGTGGTCATATATTTTATTATCTAAACCACATATATCTGATAAATATTTGGATAATTTACTAATATTTGTCCTTCTTGGTGAAATTGATATACCAACAGTAACATTATTATATTTATGACCATCATCCATATACCATACAGCTAAAGTAATTGGTGGTAATGGTTTTGATAAATCCCACAATTTTAATGGGTCTCTATCTTTACCTATTTTATCATATATTTCCTGTAATTCAGTATAACCAACTTTTGTAATCCATTTACTTGGATTATTACTTTTCATTTTCATTGGAAAAGCCATGCTTATCATCTCAGTTTTAAACACAAGATAATCTTCCTGTTTACCATTACTAAATGTAAGTCTTGTAGTATAATTACCATGATTACTGAATAAAGAGCAATCAAAAGGTATAGTTCCCCAAAGAAAATCCCTTAATGTACCATTTATAACTCTCCTTTGTTTGGATATTAATTTATCATTTATATCAATGTCTATTGCTTTTTTCCAACCATGATTAGTTAAACAATGGTGAGTATGTGTACAAGTAAAACCATTAAAACCATTAATGGTTTCTGGTCCTTCTGTTTTAAATTGAATCCATTTTTTAGTTTCAGATTTTACTACCCAATCAACTATTGGTTTTGGTTCAAATTCACCAGTACTTTCATTATAACTCCAAACTTCCTTTGATACCCTATTTTTAATAATATCCCCTATTCTCATAGAAGTACCATCAACAAAAGGTATCATTGTATTATAATGTAAACAAGTATTATCTTTACCAAATCCAATATTTAAAGCTGTTCTTAATTGATTTATATAAATTTGGGTTACCCCCAATCTATAAAATAACTCACTTCTTATTCTAAAATACTTATATAAAGCTTTTGCTCTTCCACCCATTTCAGCTTTACCATCTACCATTTTAGAATCTATATTATCTGAACAATCGATTGCAGCTACTGAATCCACTACTAATAATATTGGTTCATTATTAACTAATTGAGACCTTAAATATATTGCTACATCAGCTACTGCATCTGATATATATTCTATCCTGGTATCTCTTATTACAGTTACTTTATTTGGGTCTATACCATTTAATTCTGCCCAAGAATTCATCCAGGATTGTTCAGCATCTACCCATATTACAGAACCCCCTAATTGTTGGCAAGCATAAGCTGCATTTAATGCTATCAAAGTTTTTCCTGATGATTCTTCACCAGCTATCTCGGTTACTTTCCCCCAAGGAAAACCACCACCCAATGTATAATTAAGATTAAAGAAAGTAGATGGTAACCATAACCCTGGTTCTTTTGTATCAGAAGCTTGGATTATCATGCTTCCATACTTTTTCAATATCTCATTTTTTGTTGGAACTTTTATACCAACTTTTTTCTTAGTTGCCATGATTAATCATTATTTTGATTATACTTATAAATAACTGGTACTATCAATTGTAATAATTCCCTTCTTTCTGTTGAAGATAAATCTACTTGTTCCCTACTTAATATATGTAAAGTGGTATTTAATAATTTGTCTGGGGATAATAGGTTCTTTTCTTGTAACTTATCATATATATTTCTTCTATATTTATAACCAGTTTTAGGCAATGGTCTAGTTTTATATTCAAGGATTAAAGCTTCAATATCATGAATAATGCTTTCATGGTGTTTTTCTACTAAAAGTTTCAAATCTTCAATTGTCATAATGTTATTTTTTTTTAGGTTTAGAAAAATAAAGCCAGAATATTAATTACCCTGGCTTTATAGAAAAGGAATTATCTCAAACTAATTAAAATGGTAAGTCATCATCGTCATCATAATTCTTTTCTTTCTTCTTCTTTTTCTTCTTTTTACTTGAATCCTTATCTTTTTTCTTTGGTTTTACTGGTAAGTCATCATCGTCATCTTTTGAACTTGATGACCCATTTAAATACTCATCTAGCATTTCCCCCAATTCGTCATAAGATTTTATATGACCCCTTATTATTTCCTCTAAATCCATATCTTCTACGTATTTTGGTTTTAGAGGTTTCCTATTTGGGCATGGGGATACTGAATATGTAGTGTCCATTAAACCATTACCAGACCTTGTTATTTTAATATCATAACCATTTTCTGGGTCAGTCATATCTCCCCAATCATCTTCATCAAGGTATAAATCAGTTATATCCCTATATACTGAATTTGGGAATAATATTGGTTTTCTAATCCTATCTTGGTCTATCTCCTTTCCATTGTTATCTTTATAACAGGTACAACCCATTATATATCTTTTTCTTGGGGAAAGATTTTTTGCTAACTTTTGGTCATCTTCATCTGATGAGGATTTTAGTTCCCTATATTTTTCCATGAATGGACATGGTTCATCAAAAGTAGCTGGTGAAATTATACCACCTTTTTCTTTACCCAAATAGAATTGAATAATTTCTAAACCAAGTTCTTTATCTGGTCCCTGAGATATTAATCTTAATCTCATTGTACCCTCTTTTGGGTAAATTATACCAGAATTAGAACCCTTTGTTTCAAATTGTTTTTTCCTTGCCATCATCCTTTCTCTTGTACTCATTGTTGATGATGGTTTTTTAACTTTTTTCTTTTCCATATTTTAATTATTTTGAGGTTCCCAATATATAATCTCATTTAAAGATAGTACTGTGAATTTCAATTTTGGTATTTCATAATTCTCTGTAAATGAAGGTTCTATCTCTTTACCAGCATAATTACCAAAAAATATTATATTACCAATTTCTATTGAATCCAAATAACTATTGTATTCTTCAGTTATAGGACCCCTTTTTACTATAACACCTAATTTAGGTACTCCTTCAGTAACATTTCCTGGTAATATAATACTACCTACTTTCTTTTCTTCATCTGGTAATGCCAATAATACTCGGTTTTCTGATGGTAAACCTACTAAATGTTTACTAAGTTCTTTTGCAACTGATGAACTAATAAGGTTTAAATCTACTCTCATAATTTAAATTATTTTTATTGTTGTTTTCTTAGATTTGCTGATATAGTTTGTATTATTCTTTCTCTTGATTCATAAGCTTTGCATATACTTATTAACCTATTTGCTTTATCCACAGCTTTTAAATATTTATCCTCAATAGACCTATATTTTCTATTAGTCAAAGCTTTGTGGGATACTGTATCATTGTTCATTTTATTATCTGAGGTTTTATAAAACAACCAAGCTTCACTATATGCAAGGTCTTTTTCCCTTTCTAATATATCCCTTTTTTTAATATAATCATCACGTATAGAGCATAAAAAAGCATAGTTAGAGGGAATATTTTTTAATTGACTGTTTATTATATTTTCATTAATTGAAAGTTCTTCTGAGATATTTATAATAAGGGTTTTACCTTTATATTTTACCTTTATTATATTATCATCTATCTCACTTAATTTTACCTTTTTCTCCATGATTCCTTAAAGTATTTTTTGAATTTCTTTGGATAATCAGATATAGGTATATCTCTGAATTTATTATATTCTCTATAATACTCATCTATATCAAAATCCTCTCTCAATAATTTATTATAATCATACCCAGGAATATATGGTAATTCTTCTGCCATATTTCTTCCAATTGTAAAATCCATTGACATATCTACATCATCAATTGAAAATCCAAAGTATTCTTTTGTAGATGGGTTCCTGCATATATCCCAAATATTATAGATTGTATCTGGGGTAATATATTTTGGTAAAATAAATTGATATACAGAGTCATGTACTGTATTTACTTCTTTCATTGGTGGTAATTCCCCTTTTTTTACTTTACCATATACAATTACTGAAGCAAACAATGCCATATCTGATGCTGCACTTTGGACTGGGGCATTAGTTGATTGTCTTAATGCTTCCAAATATTCCCCATAGTTTTCTGAATATACTTTTGGGCATCTTCTTCTCCTACCAAATAAAGAAACACAATATCCATGTTTTTCCATGAACTTATGTTGTCTATCTATAAACCTCTTTATTTTGGGAAAAGTTTGAAAAAATTCATCAAGAAATTGTTGTCCTTCTTCTTTTGATACTGGTTCTTCTGGGGTTGATAAACTTTCAGCTAATTTTCCAGCAGATTGTTCATATACAATCCCAAAGTTAATGGTCTTAGATTCCTTTCTTCTTTTTTTCCATAATTTATATTCTGGATGTTGTTCATCTTGATATATCTTTATTATCTCATCATAATCTTCATGATATTTTTTACAAGCTGAAGCAAGGTGGATATCCTTCCCTGTTCTAAACCACTCCAACATTGTACTCTCATTTGCTAAATGAGCTAATATTCTTAATTCAGCTTGTGAATAGTCATAAGATAGGAATAATTGATTTTTTGGGGGAATAAATTGCAATTTAACATCTGGATTTACCATGGTCTTTGGTATATTTTGACCATTGGGATTTCTACTTGACAATCTTCCGCTAACCGTGCCATGGATAAGAAATGTAGGGTGTACCCCACCATCACTTTGTACCAAATCCCCTAGTCCAACAATAAAAGTGGAATTTATGGTTTGTACTCCCCTTAAATCCAAAAGAGTATCTATAAACCCAGATTTATCATGTTCTTTTAGTTTTATTAAAGTATCTTCTGCAGTTGATGGATTATTTGTTGGTTTTTTATGTTTATCAACTGTATAAGCAATAACTGGGAATTTGAACCCATGATTTGAATTATATAATAGGTCCACCATTTGTTTTTGTGAACTAAAGTTTACTTCCTCTATTAATTTTAGTTCAGCTTTTGTTGTATACTCCCCAGCTATTATTCTGGATAATTTTTGTTCCCTTGTTTTTACTTGTCTATCTTTTCCCTCTTCCCTTAATTCTTCTATTTCACTTTCTAGAGTTTCAATATAATCTTCTTTTCTTTTCTTTATTATATAATTTTGATATCTCTGAACTGTTCTTATTGACCTTAATTTAGTATTGTATTCATTTATAAGATTATTATATTTTTCCCTTAGTTTAACATTCAATTCAACATCAAATGGTAACCCATTCTTTTCAGCACTTTGTAATACCTTACTTGCTGGCATTATAAGATTCCTATATAAATTATAAAACCCTTTTTTAATTAGGAATGATTCAAAAAATATGGATAACCTAAAAGTAAAATCTGTATCCATACAACCATATTCACATAACTTTTTTAATGGTTTTTTTGACCAAGGTATTGAATCAAAAGAATCATATTTTTCATAATCTGAAAACTCAGGTAAAAATCTTCTTACCATATCTTTTAAACCATTAGGTCTTTCCTCATTTAAAAGATATTTAGCAAGCATCCCATCTATTACAGTCCCCTTTGAATATATATTATATCTTTGGAATATCTGATTATCAAATTTCCAGTTCCAAGCTATTTTTACTACATTTGGATTCTCAATTACATTTCTACCAAAATATGTTAACCATTCCAACCATGTTTTATTTATATGAGATTCACTACATTCAAAATGTTGTAATGGTATTGATATCCCAGAACCTGGTTGAAAGGTTACTGATAATATGGTTGGTTTAAATGTATCATTGTATATAGGTTCAGCATTAGTTTCAAAGTCAACAGAAGCATACCCAGTTTTTAGGCATGCTTCTACTAACTTTTCTAATTCACTGTAACTCTTTATTATATGGTACCTGGTTTTCATGTTTATTAATATCCTCTTAAATCATTTAGAGATGTTTTTAATAAAATCCAATCCTTTTTATAAGAATGTATAGAATCTATTGTATGATATAGATAACCAGCTTTTACCCCAATTCTATTTGCAACAAATTCCATAAGCTTCCATGCAAGATAAACATCATTACCAAAATGGGTTACAAAATCTGAACTCCTTTGATGGTAACAAATATTTAATACCTTTTCACCTTTTTGATTTTCTCTCACTAAAAAATCATAATACATGGAACATGGTATACGTTTACTACCATCATAATATTTACAATCATTGTTATATTCCCCATTAAAAATTGGAAGTACTGCTTTTCTTGTATCTGGGTCATTTTTCAGTAAACTAATTACTGACCTTAAAGAATCAAACATTCTTTCAGAATAGGTATAATCAAATTTACCATCTACCAAAAATTGTTCCCATATATCTTTTCTTAATGTCCAAGCTCCACCAGGATTTAATGGTTCATTGTTAATCCTTTCTAAGAATTCATTATCAGCCCATTCCTTTGAATTGGAATATATGAATAACTTGTCTACATTATTTAAACTTGTTAAACAATATTGTTCACAAATAAGTTCTCTGGTTATATAACTCTCATCACCCTCAATAACTTTATTTTGATAGGTTTTGGGTTTAACTATAGAACCCATTTCCCATAAGTTTCTGCCCATCTCGGACATCAACTCATAACAATCATCATAAATTCTCATATTTATTTAGTTTAATAAGTTTGGTTTAATAAGAATAGATTTCAATACTATCAGAATGGTAATTTGCAATCCTTGACTAATGTAACTGGTTTTTTTATGTCTTCTTGTAAAACTTTTGCAACCCTTTTATGTATTTTATATTTTATGCTATCTATTGGCTTTTCTAGAAAAGTATTTAAATCTTCCAATAGTTTTATACTCCTTTTATCCTCTTTTTTCTTTAAAAGCTTTATAATATTCTTATGGGCATGATACATTAATAATACTGTATTATCATTAAACATCTGATTTATATGGAATACCATTTTAAAGTTATTATGACCATAAACATATTCCCCTATCCTTTGAACAAAAAGAAAATCAAATATCAACCTCTTGGTTATTTCTGATGCCCTTAAATAAACTGATATTGTGGGATTATTTTCTTTACATCTTTTACTAAAAACTATGGATAATAAGCATTTCTTACCACATCCATGGTTATTAGTAAAAGACATTGAATAATTATATACTAAGCCCTTTTTATGTAAATCAGTAACTTCCCTCTTGGTTTTATTTATAACAAACTCATCAAGGTAATTAGATACTAGTAATCTCCATTTTGCTTGTGAATAATTAAATAACTTCCCAAAATCAATATTACTTGGTAATCTTGGGTCCATTATACCAAATACCACATCATATAAGTAAGTGGCATTTTTTTGAAAAACAAAAGGAAGACCCTCTTCCCCACTTAAAAATACTTCATTAAAGTATTCCCAAGCTAGAAGAGGGTCTGGAAACCAGGTTATATTGTTATTCATCTTCTTCACCTAAATCTTCAATTGAATCAGTTATGGAACCATCACTTTCCTTAAACTTTATCAGTTTCTTTTTAGTATCTACACTTGAAAAGATATTTAGGTTATACTTGTTCACAAATTTTAAGTATACCTTCTTTATTTGATTCCTTACAAGTATAGAGGGGCATATTTCTGGCAATGGTATTCCATCCCAATTACCAATAATGCAATCCTTAGCAAAAAGTGATTTAAATTCTTTACCATATTTCTCTGGGCTGAATATCTTATATACCCTCATATAAGCTTGATATTTTGGGTCATCACCTTTTTCTGATGCTTTCTTTACTCTTTTTAATGCTTTCTTTAATCTCTTTCTCCTTTCTTCATTTTTTATTTTCTCAATGATGGGTTCTATGGGTTCATATCCATTATAAAGCATTAAACTAGTATCATCTGCAAAAGCTGAACGGATAAATAATTCTATGGTAAACTCTGTATGACCAAAAACATATTCTCCCATTCTTATAGCCAATAATAAATCCCAAGGTAACCTTGTTACAACATCTGAAGCTCTCATTACTATTGTAAGCCTTGGTTTATCAATACCTATCATCCTTGAGAACATCCCAGAAACTAAGCAACCTTTACCATTACCATGAGAATCTGCAAAATTAAAACCAATATGATAATTTCTGTTTATGGCTTTATTTTTTTCAAGTTCCCTTATTTGTAGTTTTAATTTATCCAATGAATCAAGGTCCAAATAGTTATTTAATAAACTGCTCCATTTAGATTGAGTATAACCCATTATCTTCCCAAAATCAAATTCTGGGTCAAATTTGGCTTCTTCTATCAATACTGACATCCCATAAGTATATAGTGAATTAGTTATTGAAGCCCCTTGTCCATCAGAAAATAATCCTAATTTTTCATCTTGTTCAATAAACATTTTGTTTATACTTGCCCAAGCTTCATCTCCGGTTTTAAATACAAAACTTTTCATTAATACTTAGATTTTATTCTGAATTGGTTTATCTTATTCTTCTTGAAGTAAATATAATACAGATTACTTTCATTTACTCCCATTATATTCAATGTACCAAGGAATAATATAAATGACTTTACTATCTCCTCTTGATAAGCTGATTCATTGGTCATCATTTGAGATTGCTTCCATGGTTTATTTTTAAGGAAATTCCTTGATATATTCAGTTCATAGGTTATATCCCAAAGATAACTTTTGTATGAATTATAAAGTTCATAATTGTAGTCTTCACCACAATGTAAAAGTTTAATATTATACTCTGGTATATCAAAATCAACCTTTACTTGTTCATACTTATGAATTAAGTTTACCAAATTCTTCTTCTTTACATCTGGTACTTGGTTCATATTTGTTAACCATTGTTTACCCAATGCCATCCCATATTCAAGTGTATTTGATAAGTTTTGTCTCTTATTCTTTGGTAATTTACTTCCAATGTATGAATTAATATCTTCTGGTTGTATATTAGTGTAAATTAACAACTCAATGAAGAAATGTAAAGCATCTGCCATTTCTTCACTTGCATTTTGCAAATGATTCATACATTCAACAAAAAAATCAATTGAAGTTGATGATATAGTGAACCAATTTTGTTTTATTATTGTTAATTCCTCCACTAATAATAAACTCTCATAAGCTTCTGCAAGTTCCTCAATTACCCTTGAAGTAAAATCTTTTAGGATTAATTGATTGGTTTTTGTGTTTATATTTAATGGGTATTTTGGTAACCCTTCAATGCTTATATAACTATCTAGTAGTTGTTTTTGCATTTCATATATTGATTCCAGATACTTATTATCTTTTGGAATACTTGGTTCTTCTTTTATATCTCTTGAATCCATATCACTCAGTCTTTAATATACCAATCAGGGATATAAATATCATTTAACTCTTGTTGTATATTTGTATTTTCCATAATCAAAATCCAGTTGAACCAAATCCTCCTTCTCCCCTATCTGATTTCCCATCAACAATATCATTATACCCATCATTACCTACCTCTATGATATCTGATAATATGATTGGTAAATGTAGGAATTGTATTAACTTTGCACCAGGTTTAATCATAAAGAAGTCTTTTCCATGATTCCTTATTCCAATATGAATTTCCCCAGTGTAATCTGCATCTATTACTTGAGCAGTGAATTGAATACTAAACTTTGTTGCTAATCCAGATTTATTTGCTGCAACTAAAGCAGATTCTTTATTCATTATCCAAACTTTTACCCCTGATGGGATTGTTATATCTGCATCAGGAGCTACCAAAATAAAATTAGGAGTTATTATAACATTCTTACTATTGTTAATCTCATTGATTCTTTGGATTAATTCAGAATCTAGAACTGGACAGAAGAAGTCTATTCCTGCATCATGTTGATTTGCTCTTTTGGGTAATTGAACATCTCTTACCCTTGTGAAAATTAATTCATTGTTTTTTTCCATTTTGTTTGTTTATTACTGATTTATAAATTGTTCTAGCTTCTTCCCTGCTCAATTCATATTTTGCTTGAATCTTATCAAGGATTATTTTTTTGGGTTCATCTTTCCTTTTCAAATATCTAATAGTTTTTGACACTGCTTTTAAATCTACTAGATTTTCTAAGTCCTTAAATTCATTCTCTTTTTCCAATTGTTTTCTATCTTTTCCAATTAACTCTGCAAATTTTATGCAGCATAATTCTGAATCCCCACACATCTTGCATTCCTTGGTTGATAGGTTATATTCTTTTCCAAAGCATGGGTCCCCATTTGAACCTATTTGAGAAATATCAATTGGTTTCAATATATCTGTATCTTCAAGTTTTATTAATTCCTTTTGTTTTTGTTTCTTTGCCATTAGTTTTGAATTTTAAGTTTTCCAAATGATAATAGGTTTTTTCAAGTTTATTATGGTACCTTGTAAATTTCTATGTTCAAAAAAGAAAAGAAAAAAAGTAACCAAAAAAAGAAAAGAAAAAAGACCATATACTCTAATAAGCTAATATCTAGGTAGCTTGCTACCTAGATAATATATTCAGGCTAATAGCCTGAATATATTTATGGCCTGATAAATATTTATTAGCCTGTATATGTATATAGCTAATAGCCTGATTAATATTTAAATATTTAAAATATAATCTACTTTTAGTCTTCAAAGAATTTACTTTTTATATATCATAAGTTAAACTTAGTTAATAATTTGACCAATATTACTAGTAACTAACTATTATACTTTTTTTGTGTATTCTATTTTTATTACCTTGAATCCTTGTTTTTGGTAATAAACTTTTCTATGATTGCCATGCCTTTTTAAAAAGGTACCTTCAAAAATAAAATCATCAAGGTAGGTTTTATTTTTGGATTCATGTTTCCTAACTAACCTTCCCAAAATTTGAATGGATTTTTCTTGGGAATCCATTGATGCAATATTCTGAAGATATTGTAAAGTAGGTATATTTTTACCTCTTGCAATAACTGTAGTGGATATTAGAATATCTATATTCCCTTCCCTTATATCAGTTAATATTTTATCTCTACCTTTTACATTGTGATGTAAATAGGCAACCCTTAATGGTAATCCCATTTTATTAATCCTTTCAGTATAATATTTATATAAATCCTCACAATGGTCAATAAATTTGCATAATATAACCATTGGAACCCTTCCATATTTATAATTATAAAGCATTCTAGAAAATGAAAGTTTATAGGATTCTTTATTCTCAATAATATTTAATTTATATTCTCTTTGATAATCATTTGGTACCTTTTCCCCTATACCAGTATAAATCATTTTAACAATAACTTTAGTTGCTCTACCTGTTTTAATTTGTTCTGATAATTTAACTTGGTCTACCACATCCCCAATAAATTGCCTTACATTCATATTATGAACAATCCCATTTTTTCTTTCATTCATATAAATGGTACCACTTAACCCAATTCTTATGAAAGAATTATAAAGATATGATATAACTGTTTGATAAGTTTTATTATCTATGATATCTGCTTCATCAATTAAAACCATTCTTATATCTAATAGGTTTTGTTGATATTGCCTTATATTCTTAGATATACTTTGGACCATTGCCACATTAAATTTACCCCATCTATTACATTTAGAACCTTGGATAAATGCAATATCCTCATTTGGTAAAAGTTCAGGAATTTCTCTTTTAAATTGATTGAATAAATCAGAATCATTTAAAAGTAGGATTGTTGGTAAATTACCTTGATAAGCTTTATATAAAGCACAAAATAAAAGGGTTTTACCAAATCCAACAGAATAATCCCCAGCACATATAAGAAAAGGTGTATCACCTACTTTATTATTCAATAAAGTTTTTATAGCTTGTATTTGTCTTGGATATAATTTAATAGGGTTATAATTTGCCCCCAATTGAGTTGGGATTATTGGTTCAATATTTGGGATTATTCTTTTATCGGTTATTTTTATATCCTCAACTCCCCAAGATTTTAGAGTATTATATACCATAGGTAATAACCCTATTTTAAATTCACCATAAGAGGATATATATTTTATATAACCATCCCATTGATATTTCCCTTTTTGGAATCTAGTGATATGCCAAGCATTTGGATGCTTAATCCTAAAAGTATCATACAATTTCATTAATTCTTTTCTAGAACCGTTTAATTGGCACTGATTACAGTTCTTTATTATTATCTCTACCATATTAAGTTATTTTTTAAATGAATCCCAGTCATTTTGGGTTAAATTGATTTTCTTTCTTATTATTAAACCATGTTTTGAAATAAATTGGGTTAACCTTTGTTGGGCTTTTTCATTTCCCAAATCCTCCAATTTTGGAATACCATTACAAAAAGATAAAGCCTCAAATTGGGAATCCATAAATATTTTATAATCAACCCCAATTTTATCAGCTAATTTTCTTGCATGAATGAAATTAACATAATCAGTTGGATTTTTCTTATAATTATTGCTAATTCCAGTCATCTCTAGTATCTTATTTATATAACAATTATAAATTTCATTGGTTTCTTCTTTATAATTGTCTTCTGATATTTCTTTTATTGCCCCATAATAAGTTGATATCCAACTTGCTTTTTGTAGCATCCAATTTGCACAATAACTATAATTTGGTCTATTTGAATTACCCATTAAGTTTAATCCTATTTCTACAAATTGAATATACCCTTGTCTTTTATTAAGGAATTTATAATATGAACAAAATTCATCTATGATTGGTACCAATTCCCTTATTTGAGCCCATTGATTATCTGTTTGTTTTATTTTAGTAACACCCACATGTTTTAATTTTATCCTAACAGAATATATTATATCTGCTAACATATTTGCATTACCAACTGTTGATTGAGTTCTTCTAGATAATATTTTTTGGTTCTTTTTATTATTCTTTAATATTGAACGATGGTCCAGGGAATAATTTCTTGCTGTAGTAAATATGGAATCTATTTTGGATTGGGAAATTTTAACACCCTCTTTTTTAAGGATTTTAATGAAAATGGATTTTGATATGTGAATACTTGGTTCTCTCATTTAAATCTTATATTTAAATTTTAATTCTAATAGTTCCCGATAATCTAGATATCGTTGGGAATATATGAATTTCATGGTTTTTTTCTTACCAATATCATTTACATCTTTACCTTCCGGTAAGAATATAACTTTTACCTTTTTATAATTTATAAGTTTAAATGCCAAATCTATTGCTCTATCTTTTGCATCTGGGTCAAATAATATGATAACCCTTTCCACTGGGGATTTTATAATCTCATTTATCTGGTATCTTGATATTGCTTTTCCACCAGATGCAATTCCTTTTCCCCCCATAGTTTGGGCATTTATTGCACCTTCACACAAATAAACAGTTTTATACATATAAAGGGCATCTTTATTATATATAATAAAGGATTTACCTAATCCAGTATCTGATACATCTGGATTATTATATTTTGGACCATTATCTATAAATAATCTGGCATTAAAATACACTAATTTACCATTTTCATGAAAAGGGATTATGAGATACCCAAAATATTTACCCTGAGTCCCATAACCCCAACCAGACATAGCAACTTCTTTTACATTAAACCCTCTTTTAGTTACATAATTTCTTGCTGATCTAGCAAGTTCAGAATTACCAACAGTTAATAATTTAAATCCCTCTGGTAAATATAAATCTTTTCTGGATTTTAATTCTACCTTTTCTTCCTTAAATATATAACCATCATACTTTGCTTGATTAAGTATCTTTATAGCTTCTGCATAGGTATCTACTGATTCAAGATACATTACTAATTGTATGGGTGAAGGGTGTTCTCCACACCTAAAACAATTGCACCTATTTCTGGATATATTTATTCCAAATTTACCATCTCTACCACAATATGGGCATTTACATTTATCCCAACCATGTCTATAAGTAAATGCCCCTAATTTTACATGAAAATATTTTTTGAGTTTACCTTTAAACTCATTAGTTAAATTTGACATTAAATATCCCCTCCTTTATGATTTGCTTTTTCTGGGTCTGCTATTGGATTTGATTTTTTTACTACTCTATTAGTTGATTCTTTTTTAATCATCTCATCAACAGTTTTACCAAGAGTTTTATCATATTTTTCTCTAGCTTCCCTTGAAAACTCTTTCCATCTCTGTCTATCACTATCAAAATTAAATAAACATCTACCATGGGATTTACCATCTCTTTGTACTACAATCTCCATTCTTTGAATCCCATGTTCTTCTTCATCATCAGTGGAATTTAAACCAATAATACATTGGGCATTTCTTATTATTGATATGGCACTTGCAATATCATTATCCTCATATCTAGTACCTTTTCTTTTTGATGCTTCCCTTTTTACATGTTGTGCAGTCCAAATTGCTTCTAATTCCAATTCTGAAGCCAGATTATCCAAATCTATATAAACATTATTTATACGTTCAGTATCATCTTTATCTTTTGATATAGAAGCTAATTTAGCTGCATAATCAATCATTAATATATGAATCTTTATTCCAGTATCTGCTTCTATTTTCTTTATTATACCTTTAATAACATTTGCATCTGATACTAGAGCAGGAACCCTTTCTACTATAAATTCAACCCCTAACCTTTTATATTTTCTCATATGTCTCTGTTCAAGTTTATCTTGTTCACCAGATACAATTTCTTTTTTGGTTTTATTAAGAGTTGATTGAACCATTCTCTCCATGATTTGATTCTTACCATTTTCAGTATCAATATATAATACATTCTTTTTCATGGTAAGATATCCTCTTGATATATTTATTAATGCAAATGTTTTCTTGGCTTTTGGTTTATCTAATATTACAAATATACTACCCTTAGAATATCCCCCACCATTTGATAGGTTATTTAATTGCCAGTATGGAGTGGGGATTATATCTGGGTCAACTCTTCTCATTAATTGTCTTTTCACTGTTCCACCAACCATATATAATGGTTCATCTTTTTTCTGTGGTTTTGAATTTCTGATTATTTTTGATACCTTATTTTGGTAATCCTCATATAGATTAAAATTAGTGAAATCCATGGATTCATTTAGGGTTTTCATTTCTATATAAGCTATGAACTTAAATATGTTCTCCTTTATAACATCTGAATCCCTTAATGGTATTGAATATAGGTTATTTATTATCCTATTAATATTTGGGATATCTTCCTTAGTAACTAAATCAACAAAGTCCTTACCACTTAATAATGAGTTACAGGTTTCTTTTAACAAGGTTTCACTTGGTAACTTTCCATATTTTCTATGAAACTTCAATAATGATTCCATTATTATTGAATGTTCTATTAGAGTAAAGTAACCTGGTTTTATTTTTTGAATAATTAAAACTGATTCCTTATTTTGTATTAGGAACCTTAAAACTTCCAGTTGGAAGTCAATGGTAAAAGTGAATTTATCACTCTGATTAATTTTCTTTTTAAATTTAGTTGCCATGTCTTTACATATATGAAAGTTGTATCTATGAGTAGTCTTTTCTAGATTCATTTATATTTCAATTTTATAAAAATCAACACATAGGGTGAAAAAGTTGATATATTTTCATACAAGTGATAAAATTATTATATATATTTGCATTGTTAAATAATTAATCTATTAAGTTATGAGTAAACAAGGTACTAATGGTTCAGAAATTCATAGGATAAAAGAATTTACCCATTATAACAGGGAAGAATTTGAAAGAATGTATAAAATCTGTAAACCACTAATTAAAAAGCTATCTAAAAATATTGATTCTAGAAGATTCAATGTTAGTCAAGATATAATTCAAAGTTATTTTTGGGATAAATTCTTATATGTATATAATAAATATCAGGATAAATATACCGAAGATAGATTAAAAGCTACATTAATAACTTCTTTACAAATTTTTAAGAACAAATTACTTAGGAATGCTTATACTAGACAAGCAGAATTTAATCAAGAATTAACTTCATTTGAGGAATTATTTGATAATAGTAAAGAAGATAAAGATGATAACCAAGAAAAGGATATTATTGAAAATGAACCAGAAGAAAATAATTTCTCTAATATGCTCCATGAATATATGAGAGAAAAATTAACCCCTGATGAATATCTGATATTTGTTACAGAATTGGACCCTCCAATGTTTCTCAAAGAAAAAATGAAAGAAGCTCATGGTAAATTATCAACCTTGAATTTAATTGAATACTTTGAATTACCAAAAACACAAAGAGCAGCTGATTATATAAGCAATATGAGAACCCATATTAAGAATACAATTAAAGAAGCAAAGGAACATTTTTCTAAACGCTAAAAGAGGGCAACTTGGTCACCCAAATTACCCTCACCATCAACTCAACTATGGTAACAAAAGAATGAGTTATAATTGTTCATCTATTTCAATCAGTGAATTTACTAAAGAATCTACTAATCTGGAATTAATGGTTTTATCTTTTAGAAGTATTACTTCTTCTTTATTATCCTGGAATAACCATTCTATTAGAACAGCATAATAGTTTCCCATTAATACTGTGAAATTACTTTCCTTATCTGGATCACCATCAATATAATCTGCTCTTGCATTTATACCGGGAAAATCCTTTTTTAAATTATTAAAAATAATGGTTGCAAATTTATCAGAAATGGTTTGCCCCTTTGAAGTATAAATTTCAAACCCTTCTGCATTTAACCATTGGGTACCATCCCCAGCAGCATTATTATGCAAACTTACTAGAAATTTATATTCACCAGGACTTGATTTTATATTATTTGCAATTTCTTTTCTCTTTGATAAGCCTATTTCATTTTCTGTTTCATTTGTATATTTAACCCTAAAATCATTTAGAATAAGCCTATCTTTTAGTTTTTTGCATATTTCTCTACTCCATATATATTCTAAATGGGTACCATCTGGTGAACGTTTACCTTTTACATCTGACCCATGTGCTGGGTCTAATATAACTATCAATTTTCTCATTGTGGTATTTTCTTAATATATGAAAGCTTTAGACCATTTATAAATATAGAGGTTGATTGGTCCATATTGGATATGGTAAAATCATTTTTTGCTATATATATCTGTTCAAAAATAAAATCTTCAACCATTTGAATATCATCATCTTCTACTATAAAACTTAAAACCTTTTCATTACACTTAAAGTTTGATAGATATGTGGTTAGTTCTGAAAATTCATTTCTAACTAACCTATCTATTTTTACTTTTATTTTATTTTTATCGTCTATATGGTTTTCTAGCCTTATTCTAAGAATGTAATATTTAATTGCTTGACTTAAACTATTAAAATTTCTTCTCACTATTACTTGAGCTTGTGAAGGACCAATATCCCCTTCTGCAGAAGTTTCAAAATATTCAGTAGTTTTGACAGCTGCTCCATATATGGTATTTAATTTGCCAGATAATACAAATATTTGCCATATAAACAATATTACAATTATGATTATAAAAATCATAAATACACCAAAGGCTACTCTTAATGCACCAAAATCATTTGCAGCTTGGGCAATTCTAATAGAGGAATCAGTAACTTTATTAACTGATTCAGTTAAATTGTTAAGGTTTTCAGTTTGAAGTAGGATGGATAACATAATTGGGTCAATTTTGTTGAGGTTCTATTTCTATTGGTATAATTGTAGGTATTTCTGAAATTAATTCTATGGTATCTTTCGTGAATGGTTTTACATTTACTGGTATGTATTTATTGAGTAAATTGACAAAAGCATTTTTTACATTATCTATATTATCCTGAATAGCATCATACATACCTTTTGGAATATAGATATTGGCTTTTATAGTAGTACATGATGTACAATCACCATATGGATATAATCCTTTCCAATCACCATAGTATTCATTTTCTCCACTATAAGTACTTACTACGTCCTCGAATACAGCGCCTATAAGTCTATAGTTAATACCAGGATTATTACTTGGTTTATTACTATATCCGTCAGTGCCTATAAATCTATAGTTAATACCAGGATTATTACTTGGTTTATTACTATATCCGTCCTCGAATAGAATTTCTTCTAATTCAAATCTTACTCCATAAAATCTACCAAGTATTGTATAAAAATCCTGAGTGCACCTTATTTTATATAAAGATACTGCATATTTTAAAATACTTCTAGTATCTGCTTTTGGAAATCCATCTGGAGTATTTAACCAACTAGCTACATTTTCTTTAGTAAAAGGTATACCTTTTACTAATACCCCGTAAGCATAGGGTATATAATCAAAATATTCCCAAAAATAATTCAGAAATATATCAGGGGTAACATCCACATCTAATATATACATAAAATTATCTATATCTGGTATAATATCAGTATCTAGATAATTTGAACATACTTCTATGAATCTTTCCAGAATACCTTTCCCATTCTTATCTTTATAAGTATCATAATCCTTATAATAAGCTGGGAATAAATTAGGAAATACCCATTGTTTAAAACTCTTAAACGACTTCATTTATTGATAAGGTTATATTTTGATTTTCTATGATTGGAATTTGATAGGATAATGGATATAAATCCTGATTCATAGGTAATAATGTTAATTCATATTTATCATTTTCACCATAATCCAGATTTTCTGATGGTTTATTTATAGTGATTTGAAATATTATTTTTGTTTGGGTTTCTAAATCTAATACATTTATCACCTCCCCATAAGAACCATTACCTAATATTCTATTATCTGAACTTTCCCCATAGAATTTTTGTATTAAAACATCGTAATGTTTATTAGCAAAAAATGTATTTACTATCACTATATATTCTTCACCAGTAGTAACTGGATTTATGTTTTGAACAAAATATGAAATATTTAATGGTAAACTCGTATTTTTTTGAGGAATTGGATATGGTAGTTGATATAATTTATTTATGGTAAGGTAATCAACCATACTTTGATTATCAATTAAAGCATATATATCTGATAATCTTACTGGTTTGTTTATATCTGAATTATTGTAATCATAAGCTGTAGTTAAAGCTTTCTTTACTTGATTTGAAATATCATTAGATTTAAAGGATTTTTTCCCAGTTATGGTTATATCCAAAAATACTTGTGATTTATGGGTAGATAATACTTCTATGCTAGTAGTAATTACTTTACTTTTGGATATTGTTTTTTCAACAGAATCTAATAATGCACTAGAAGCTTCCCCCCCACCATCTGGGGTTATATAAATTTCTACATATCTTCCGCAAACATAATTTGCATAAGCTTTATCTACCCCACCAACCATTTTGGCAATAGCTTCAAAATCTTCTTTAGTAATTGCTACTCCAAGGGTTTTTATTGATAAAGGGATATGATTTTTTAACATATTAAAAGTTTCATAGTCAGAACCACCAGTAGCTGGGATTACATTATTAATTGTAATCTTATTGTCTATAATTTGAATATCTTGTGGTACAGTAGTAAAATTATTGGTAGCTATATTACCAGCTGAACCATAGGTTAATGAATAGGAAGCTTCTATGGTTGCATTATATTCTGGTTTCATACCAAATTGACCATCACCAAATTTTATATATGGTCTGGTTTGTTCATCTATTTCTACTTTATATACTTTATCCCTTGATGAAGAATAAGCAAAGGTATCTACCAAAATCCAAGGTTCATCATTGATATACAGATTCATTGAACCTTCTACATATTTTTGGTCTGAGGGTATATCGGTTATATATATTATGGAATCTGGTGATAATATATTTCCTAATTGGATTCTATCTGGTACCCCAACTGATTTTTGTTGTACTAATGGTACAGTTACATAATAGGAGTCTTTATACCAAATAACAGTTTTTGTGGATATCCAGGTTTTACCATCTGAAGATGTAAATTCAGTATTTAATGGAATTGTTATATCCTGACCAATTGGAGTATCATCATTCTTATATAGAACAACATCTACTGTAGCTGGAATTGCGGATTTAATATGATAATCTACTAGTTTGGCATGTTTATATAAAGAAGAATATCTTCTAGCAGTTGGAATAAATGCTTCTCTTGCCATATTATCAATATAATAATGAATTACTTCTGCAATAGCTGCAAAAATGGATATTATGATTACAAATATATTCCCTTCACTATAATCAGTTATTTCTGGGATTTGTAATCTTAATTCTGATATTAATTTAGCCTTAATATCATTAAAAGACCTTTGATAAGGATTTAACCAATTATTACTAGTTGACATTGATGGTATTATTTGATGGATTATATTCAAAATTTAATTCACTTATTTGAGTTTGATTTTGGATTGCAAACCTAATTTGTATATGGATTTTATCATATACTCTTTCTGATTGAACATCTAAGGCTGTTATCCTTGGTTCCCAGGAAACTATGGAATTTTTCACAAAGGTTTTTATCATGAATGATAAGGCTTGAGTATTTGGTTCTTCAATACACTCCCACACTCTAGACCCAAAATATTCTTGCCTTATCCTTTGACCTAATTGATATGTGAAAAGAGAAGTAAGGTTCTGTTTTATAAGATTAATATCTCCTTTTAGGTTTCTCCAAGAGATTTTATTTACAATTGTACCATCTGGTTGTACAACTTGTTCT
>ERZ827088.535-NODE-535-length-55586-cov-5.793683_pt1 | contig 55586 bp, 66 predicted proteins | sample MGYA00519922_ERZ827088 | MGnify/ENA primary metagenome ERZ827088 (study PRJEB31778, sample SAMEA3449254) | human gut metagenome | biome: human gut; feature: human-associated habitat; material: faeces | place: United Kingdom | collected 2010/2012 ...
CTATAAAAATTAGTTCCTATTTTCTCTTATTTCCAGTTTCTGCTTGCAATTCGGGTTTTTTTCTCTTTTTCACTCTTTTTCTGCCTTTATATCAACGTTTTTTATCCAACTCTTTTTTTACCTTTTTCTCTTCTTTGTCTAATATACTGTGTTTTTACAACAAAAAAAGACCTTTTTAGGGGTCTTCTTTCAAACTGTTAACAAATAAAATGTTAATAGTCTGAAGGACCTATTTCCTCAATAGGCCCTTATTTTTGAATAAACTTTTGATCTTCTTTTGGTATTCCTGTTTCATCTAAAAAATAGCGTTCAACTTTCATATGTAGATGATATTTGATTCTTAGTTCCATTATTTGATCCATGATGCTAGAAGAATGATGTAAATCAATTGCTTCTTGATTATCCCAACTATCCACTAATAAAACCGTTTCTTCATCTTCTACTGAAAAGAAATATTCATAACGTCTATTTCCTTTTTCTTTTTTAATTTCATCAACAAGACCACTTGTTAACATCTCTTTGACAAAAGCTTTTGCACTTCCATTTTCTCCAGTATAGTAAATATGAACAGTAATTGCGTTATTCTTTTTCAAGACTTGATTTCAAATTTTCAATACGTTGATTGATTTCATCAATCTTTTGAACAACTGGAGCAGCTTTTTCATCAAAGACATTGTCCTTATTTAAAACTTCATAATACAACTTTCCTAATTCAATGAATTGATCATCCAAATCAGCTTCTGCACTTTTAATACTTACTTTTGTTTTTGCAGTATCTACAAGTTCAGAAGATTTTTCAATTGTTTTTTCCGTAAACTTTGCTGCTTTCTTTGTTAAATCATCAAATAATGCCATACTTTTCCCTTCTTTCTTTCCATAATTTTATCATATTGACCTTTATAATTAAATATTTATAATTAAGACTGTTTGGAGGTATTTATGAATCATCGATTAGAAAATGAAAAAGTGTCATCACTTTTATTCTCGCTTGCTTTACCATCCATTTTGGCACAGCTTGCAACGCTTATTTATAATATGGTTGATCGTATTTATATTGGTAGACTTCCCGATGGTGGTTTATCCATTGCGGGAATTGGTTTATGTACATCAATTATTACAATCATTACTGCTTTTAGTAATCTTTTTGGTCGAGGTGGTGCTCCACTCGCCTCTATTAAATTAGGAGAAAAGAATCCCAAAGAAGCTGAAAGAATTTTAGGAAATGCTTTTAGTAGTTTAATTTTAACCTCGCTTATCATTATGTTCTGTCTTTTTGTTTGGGGTGATAAAATTCTTATTCTTTTTGGAGCAAGTCAAAAAACACTTCCTTATGCTTTATCTTATTTAAGAATTTATGCAGTTGGAACTGTGTTTATCCAATTAACAGTCGGTCTTAATTATTTTATCAACACTCAAGGTTATGCGAAGTTTGGCATGATGACTTTACTTATTGGTGGTATTTTAAATATTATTTTAGATCCTATCTTTATCTATGTTTTACATATGAATGTTGCTGGTGCTGCCCTTGCAACCATTATTTCACAATTTGTCTCATGTATTTGGGTGTTATCTTTTTTATTTGGTAAAAAGACAATTATAAAAATAAGAAAAGAATATCTTTTATTTGATAAAAATATTATGAAAAAAATATTAGGTTTAGGTTTTACTCCTTTCTTTATGTCATCAACAGAAGGAATTTTACAAGTCGCCTTTAATAGACAGCTTCTTCTTTATGGTGGAGATTTATCGGTAAGTGCTATGACAATACTTCTTTCAATGTCACAAATCCTATCTCTTCCTATGGAAGGAATTGCCCAAGGAGCACAACCTATTATTAGTTACAATTTTGGCGCAAAAAAATATGATCGTGTAAAAGAGACTATTAAAATTACGATCAAAGTAGCTTTAACCTATTCAATTATTGGTGTTTTGCTAATGGAAGCATTTCCTCAAGTATTTGTTTCCTTATTTGCTAATAATACTCAGTTAATTCAACTTTCTTATCAATTATTAAGAATCTATATCTTTGGCTTTATTATCATGGGTGCTTTCTCTACTTTTCAACAAACCTATAATGCATTAGGTTGTGGAAAAAATGCATTTTTCTTTGCATTCTTTAGAAAAATCATTTTATTAATACCTTTGATTTATCTGTTACCATTTATTTTACCAAGTTATGGAGTTTATGCTGTTGTTCTAGCAGAACCGATTTCAGATTTAATGACAACAATTCTTAATGGTATTTATTTCAAGCATTTTGTGAAAAAAACACTCGCTTAAAAAAGAGGCTACAAAAGCCTCTTTTACTCTAATTAAAAATATCTTTTTTTACCTTTAAGCTCATTATTTATGATTGAAAGTATTTTTCTATTTCTTTAATTTCTTTTTCTGGTATTTCCAATAAACTAACTGCTTCTTTAAATGACATTTGTAATCTTTCCATTAGTTTTCTTACATATTCTATATTCTTTTCTTTACGTTCTATTTTTTTGCCTTGGTTGATTCCTTGACTGATTCCTTGACTGATTCCTTCATTTCTTGCTTTTCTTTCTAGATAGTTTGCATAATCACACATTTCTTTGACCTCCCTTTCTGTTTCCTTAAATCCATATCCTTTAATAATTTTCTTCTTCCCTTGATAGTCTATTCTATTATTTAAAAAGGCTACTAATGGCATGAGTACTTCATCATGTTTGGGATACTTTTTTGTAGTATCATGTTTCTGGTTCAAGTATATCATAACAAGTTCTTCCTTGTCATAATTTTCGTTGTTTTCTTCTTTTCCATTCTTCCTTCTTTCTTTTTTTAACTTGTAAACATCTACATCTCCATCTTTTCTTTTTGTTGCTTGTGGCATGATCCACAATGAATAGACTTTCTTCATTCCATCATAGTTTTTATCATCATATTTCCTTCCCCATTGTGTTGTTAATATCCTTAGTACATACGCTATTCCTCTTGTTACAAGTGGATAACCTGGATGAATATTATTTTGTATTTCTACATTTAAATAGATTCGTTTATTGGTTCCATTTAATTGAGGAAGATCAATACAACAGAACATATCAAACTTCACTGTTCCATAGCTTGGTATCATATTTTCATTATTGAGACACCTAAAACGCTGTTCATCCTTGATGATTTTCATAATTTCTTTAACACTTAAATGTCTTGCTTCCCTTACAAATTCATGAATCATTCTTGCTAGCATCTCCTGATTTCCTACGATTGCTTTACAATGTTGATCTAACATGATTTTATGATTGGTTATTGTATTTTGTATTACCGTTTCCATAAGTAGTCCTCCTACTTATTTATTCGCTCTTTTTTTGCTCTTTTCTTCTTTTTTATAAAAAATGTTGAAAAATTTATTTTTTCCCAACACGATCACATTTTATAATTATTCACTTTTTAAAGTATCTATTATCTTTTTTGACAAATTATCCAAGTATAAAAGATATTCTTCTCTTTCCTTTGTTGAAGCATTTATATTTTCTAATACCTTTCTTTTTTCTAATGCTTTATGATCTTTTACAAGAGAGTGCAAATCAAATTTTATCTTTATCAACAAAGACTTTAGAAGAAATGAAAAGTGATACTTTAGCGGGTCCACTTTATATTGGAACAGGTCAAACAGATAATCTAAAAGAAGTTGTAAAAATGATGAAACTCTTTCAAGAGCGTTATCCTCATATTCAATTTCATTTACTAAGTGGTGATAAAGAAACATTATTAAAACAATTAGAAAGTGGCATTCTTGATTTTGGTCTTTTTATTCGTGATTATGATCATAATCTTTATGAAGGAATCCCTTTAAAGAGTACAAATTCTTTAGGTATTCTTGTTTTTAAAAATCATCCTTTTGCTTCTAAAAAAGATAATCAAAGCAAATGATCTCAAAGAAGAAAAAATAATGGTAGCTAGGCAAGCAATGCAAGATCAAGAAATACCTGATTTTATTGAACATAAACAAATCGTTGCTGTTTTTGATTTACCCGAAAATGCAAAAACAATGGTGAAGGAAAACATGGGCATTGCCTTGCTTCACGATACCTGTTATCAAGATCCTGATTTAAAATTTATTCCTTTAGAAAATATGCCTTTATATCATTGGTATCTTATTAAAAAAAAAGAAACCTACTTCTTTATTACAAAAAAATTTTATAGAAATACTAAAAAGCGAGTACTAACCAAGTATTCGCTTTAATAATTTCGATTTTTCTATAAATTTTTGACAATGCTTTTTATAAAGGGCATGTTGTTTTACCCAATCTCTAATACGATTTGATGATTTCATTAAACAAATTGCTCCAATAATAAAGAATGGAACTTGAGGAGCAACTGGAAGCAATAAACCAACAAATCCTAATAAAATAAAGAATAGTCCAATAATAAATAAAACACTTTGGTAGATGTAACGTAACTTCATAGATGCCTCCTTTTGTTAAAAAAAGCATAAAAAAGTTATATGAACAAGCCGTGAACTGTTTCTAAAGAAAAACTAAATAATTCTAAAAGAAAAATTATTTTTTTAATAATCGCAATAAGTCCTTTGGTTGTTTGAAAACCAAAGTGGCTGGTATTTCTTGCGTAGCGACACTACCCCATTTTGCAAGACCAAAATCAATGTGTGCATTTTTAGATGCTTCATAATCCGAATGTGCATCTCCAATATAAATGACTTCTTCAGGTTTTAAATTTAATTTTTCAATACATTTTAATAATGGTTCCGGATGAGGTTTATGAAAAGTGGTATCATCTTCTAAAATAACAGCTTCCATGTATTGATCAATTCCTTTAGAAACAATATCAATTTCATATTGTTCTCTAAGTTTAGAAGAGACAATTGCTTGTTTGATTTTTTTGTTTTTAAATGTTTCTAAAACTTCTTCAAATCCTTCAAATAAAGTAGCTCCCTCTTCATAGTCATTAACATATTGAACCCATCTAGCATAGGTTTTTTCTTGGTCTTTAACACCTAATTCTTCCATGACCTTCATACCTGGATAGGATGCAAATTTTAAAACCTGTTCAAAAGACCAATCTTCTCCTGTTTCTTCTTTAATAATTTTCATAAGGGGATACATATTCATTTTTAAAGTATCTAAAAGTGTACCATCAATATCATAAATAATCGCTTTATATTTTTTCATCTCTTTCAATCCTTTCTTTCAATAAATAAACAATACCTCGATAAGCTAATCCCTCAAACAACATTGAAGAAATATCTTTATGAAAATAAAGATTCTTAAAACAATTTTCATCTATTTTATTTAATATATTTTTAATAATCTTTTCTTCATAATTCCATTTTAAATCTAAGGATAGTTCTAAACGCGTTGGATCAAGCATTGTAAAAATCATACTTACCAATAACCCCAGAAGTTCATTAAATTCATCTTGACTTTGACATTCGCGAACGCGTTGATTAATCGTTTTTCCTTTAATAGATATCAAGCCTATTTCACCCATGATTCCAGTATTTCCATATAGCGGTTCATCTTTATAAAAATAAGAGCTTCCTATTCCCACCGCATTTATATATAGATAGTAAGTAGCATCTTGTTGATACGTAAAATAACATCCTTGATGAATCATCTTGACATCATTTTGGAGTTGAATTGGCAGATCTATTTCTTTTTTGATATCTTTCACCCAGTGATGTTTTTTTAGAATATTTTGATGATCAGTAACGTATTCATCTTCATAGACAATTCCTTCAACCGCTATTTGACAACAATGAACTTCATTTTTATCTACTAATTGTTTTATTGTTTTTTTTAATTCTTCTTCGTCTTGATAAATTAATGTATCTTCTTTTTTTATTTCACTAAAACTTCTTACTTGATAAATGACTTTATCCACTTGAATATAAAGACATAGAATTAAATAATTCTTTTCATTTAATGCAAAACGTGTTGGACATCTTCCGCCACTTGATAAGTCATTTCCTATTTCTTGAATCATTTGTTTTTCTTGAAGTATTCTTACCATATTACGAATACTTGGTTGAGATAATTGGAGATTTTCTACTAATTCATTCATTGTTGAACTATTATGAAGATAGAGATATTTTAAAATAGCTAATAAATGTTTTTTCTTTGTTTCTTTTAATGCATTCATATTCTCACCCTTACTTTTATTATAGTATAATAAAAGTAAAATAAAAGAAAAAACAGAATCATCTGTTTTTAGGTATAAAATAATGTGTCATATCCACACCTTCATGTTTTAATAAAGCTATTTTTTTATCAATACCACCTGCATATCCCGTTAAACTGCCACTTGTGCCAACGACACGATGACACGGAATGATGATTGAAATAGGATTATGTCCTACCGCATTTCCTACGGCTTGTCCTGACATTTTTTCTTTATGAAGTTTTTGAGCTACAACTTTAGCAATCTTTCCATAAGTTGTGACTTCACCATAAGGTATTTCACAAAGAAGATTCCACACTTCTTGTCTAAAAAGACTTCCTTGTGGTTTTAAAGAAAGCTCTTTAATATCTGGTTTTTCTCCTTTAAAATAACGATCTAGCCAATTTTTGGTTTTTTGAAGTATTTCTATTTGATCGTTATTGATAGGTTCTTCTTTTAATGTTGCCTGAAAATATTTTTGTCCCTCAAGCCACAATCCTATTAAATTTTCTTCATTACTTACTAAATATAAAATTCCTAAGGGTGATTTATATGTTGTTTGATAATACATAATCTTTTCTCCTCGTATATCTTGTAAATTATTTTGACGATGATTAAAAAGTTGTTTTTGGTATAATGTTCATTCTTTTATGGTAATACAGCAAATTAAATGCTTTCTAAACATAAATAGCCTAAAGATAAAACATATTTATAACATTTATTCACTTTCATCCGCTTTTCTTTGACAGCTATTATTATACGAATAAATATTTTTATTTATGAAAAGAGCACAAAAAAACTTAAAAAATATTCTTATATTAAAAAAGATGCCAAAGCACCTTTCTTATTAATAATTTTCTGCATGAACTTCAAAGTATGCTTGTGGATGATCACATACTGGACAAACATCAGGTGCTTTTTCCCCAACAACGATATGTCCACAGTTACGACATTCCCAAACCTTTACTTCACTTTTAGCGAAAACTTCTTGCATTTCTACATTATGCAATAATGCTCTATAACGTTCTTCATGATGTTTTTCGATTTCTCCAACCATACGGAATTTAGCTGCAAGTTCTGGAAACCCTTCTTCTTCTGCAGTTTTTGCAAAACCTTCATACATATCTGTCCATTCGTAGTTTTCACCTTCAGCTGCTGCTACTAAATTTTCAGCTGTATTTCCAATACCATTTAATTCTTTAAACCACATTTTCGCATGTTCTTTTTCATTATCTGCTGTTTTTAAGAATAAAGATGAAATTTGTTCAAAACCTTCTTTTTTTGCTTTTGAAGCAAAGTACGTATATTTATTTCTTGCTTGTGATTCTCCTGAAAAAGCTTCCATTAAGTTCTTTTCTGTTTGTGTTCCTGCATATTTATTAGCCATTTGTATTTCCTCCTTTTATTCCTTATTAGGAATAATTCCTATTTATATTTTAGTCTTTCTTCTTTCTTTTGTCAATTAAAAAAGGAGAAAAAGAATTTCTCCTCCTATCACTAATATGATTGCAATAGAAAATGAACTCATATATGGAGAGGGCTTAGTGATAGACACATTCAATGATAAGCCTTGACATATATCAATAATACCTTTTGTATCTTTTTCATTTAACCCTAATCGAGATAAAAAATTAGAAACATAGGCTCTATTTCTATGAATCGTCCTTTTTTGAAGCCATTTTTTTAATCCTTCATTACTTAATTCTAAGTCTAATGGTAAAAGATATTGTAAATTTTGATTAACAGTATTAATCAAAACTTCTAATCCATCATTTGTATTTTTTTATGAAATAATCAACTTTATACTAATATGATAATATATTTCTGCTATTTTTTTATAATATTACAATATCGCTTAGGTATTTCATAAAAATCAAAAGGTTCTGAATGATATTTATCATAATCAGAACCTATATGTAGTATTAATCTTTTTTTGTAATAACATGCTTGATTTCATCATCTTTCCAGATAATTAAGTCACAATCAAATCCTTCTTTAATCATACCTGTATTCTTTAAGCCTAATACATTGGCTACATTTTGAGTAAAGAATGGTAAAGCTTCTTCATAACCCATTTCATTCTTAAGAGAAATGAATTCTTTCTTTAAGTTAGATACAGGTGTAATGCCTATTTCTTTGATAGAACCATCTTCATTATAGGTAGACCATGAACCTTGTGCATCACTTGAAATAGTGACTTTAGAAGTATCCTTAAACTGTTTAATAAATTCCAAAGTCTTTCCATCACCTTCACATGTCAAATCAACTGTACCACCCATTTCTGCAAACTTCAGTGCATCCTTAAACAAGTGTGGATTACGACTACAATGTGTTGGATGGAATAAAGAAACAGGAATATCGGCTCTTTCTAATGCATGAAATACAGGATTTAATCCTGCTTTTTCATCACCCATATGAAGTGTTAAATTAGCTTGTTTTCCAGCAATAAGGCTAGCTGTACGGATTTGAGAGGCTAAACGAACAAGTTCATCCTCTGTTATATGACTAGATCTATGATCACTTAAAGCAAGCTTGACACCTAATATACTATCAATAAATACAATATCATCTTCTACTGAATCAGTGAGTGTATAGGTAGGATATGTATAGCTTCCTGTTAGAATATAGGCATGAACTCTTTTTTGAGTCAATTCTTTTGCCTTTGCGAATAATTCTTTTGTGTTTCTTGTATAGCCATCTGTTCCTAACAGTCCAATCACAGTAGTAATACCTGCATCTAGTATTTCGTCTACTTCAATAGGTCTTGCACGAGAAATAAAACCAGCTTCTCCCCCACCACCTGTGATATGAACATGGCGGTCAATAAGACCAGGAGTAAGGATACAACCTGTACCATCTATTGTTTCAATAGAATAAGGAAAATCGATATGATTATCTATTTTTTCTATTTTATAATCAGAAATCAATACATCTTTAACGCCTAAATCTTTAGGGGCATAAACTTGAATGTTTTTAATTAGTTTCATACTTTTCACCTGTTATGAAATGACCGTTGTCAAAACGTAAATAAACTTCTACTATCCAATTTTATCATCAAGGGCATAGAAAGCCCCCAAATCATATAGATTCTGCGGCAGTTAACCATCTTGTTATTCGTGGATTAGGTACCAAAAGGTTAACGGTTCGTCGATAGCTCTATAATCTCAATGTGTGGATCAATGTTTTTATAATTCGACAAGATCGCGACTTCTCATCAAAATTCGCATTGCCTTCAGAAGTGGAGCCGAACCTGTTCTATTCCTTTGAGGCCCATCTATACCTTTGATGTTTGTTTATTTTTTCTTTTAAGGCCTTTCACTTTTCCTTTCCAATTTTTCGTATTATTCCTTTTCCAAGATATCATAATATTAGTAAATTTAATAGTACTTACCCTTTTGTAAGTATCTATAATCTAGCTTTATAGTAATAGCCAAATTCTTCCATTGATTTTAAAACATTTATTAACTCTTTACCAAGATCACTCATTCCATATTCCACCCTTGGTGGATTAGTATGATAATCCTTACGATAAATAATACCATCATCAGCTAATTCTCTTAAACTTGTTGTTAATACTTTTTGAGATATGCCCTCTAATGATTTTTGAAGTTCATTAAAGCGATAAGGTCGACTTGATAAGTTTCTAATAATAAGTAGTTTCCATTTACTTCCAATCAATGAAACTGTTGTAGCTATTGGACACTCTGGTAATTCTTCTTTTCTTTTCATTTTCTTCACCTTCTTGTAAAGGCATTATAACATACTTTTAAAACATTACACAGTTACAAAAAAGTGCGTACTACAAAATGATTGCGTACTTATATATAATAATGAAGTAGAAAGTTATTCTACTTAAATGAAGGAGGATTATAAAATGTCTAAATGTAAAAAAGTAAATATTTCTAATAAAGCTAGAATGGAATTACATGATGCACTATCTTTAACAGGTGCAGAAATTAGTATCAATACTCTACCAGCTGGTGAATGTGTTCCTTTTGTTCATTGTCATAAAAACAATGAAGAGATATATGGGATCATATCTGGAAGTGGTAAAGTCATCATTGATGGTGACGAAGTTCAATTAATTGCAGGTGATTGGTTAAAAATTACACCTACACAAAAACGTCAATTCTTTGCAAGTATCAATGAATCTATCACTTTTGTTTGTGTACAAGTCAAGGAAAACTCTTTAGAAACATTTACAATGAGTGATGCTGAAGTTATTCAATAATATAAAAAGATTTTAGATTTGAATTCTAAAATCTTTTTTTGTTCTCTTAAATTCTAATTACCTTTCTATTAAATATATTTTATTCTTTATCTTCACTAAATAACAACCAATTTAAAAATTCAATAACATCCAATCTGATTCCAATGTGATAATGTCTCAATTTCGGTTGACACTGTTTTACATCTTCATACTTAATCATTCCATTTATATTGAACAAAATACAACTGATATAAGTGCTAAACCAATGGAAAGATAATTTTCTTTCTTCAATTTCTCCTTAAATAAGAATCTTGATACTATAGTTAGAAAAATAATATATATTGAAGAGTATAATGGTGAATATAACGATACATCTAACCTAGCTAATGCTTCAAAAGAAAACAACATTCCAAAACAGCCAATGACTGTTCCAATTGCCACAAAACCATAATATCTAAAATCAATATTTTTTGTTAGTATTTTTAATGATTGTTTAGAACGCTTTATAAAAAAACAAAAACCAATAAAACTAGTGGAAACATAATGATATTGATCCACGATAAATATGATGAATTTGAAGTAGAACTATTACTTAGTGTAAATAGTTTATTAATACTATTCACATGACCACTTACTAAAAATAACAGTATACAAATGATGTATCCAATCTTTGTTGTTTTATCATTTTTTATTTCATTATAATTAAATATAAATGGCACAAAAAACGCTAATAAAATGAAAACAATGCCTATTATTGTTGTAGTAGATATTTTTTCATTTAAAAAAATCATTCCAAATAAAGTTGGCCAAAGTAAATTGCCTGCATTCGTAGAAACCGTAACCATTGTTAGATTAACATTTGCCATACATATCAATGTTAATATTTGACAAGCAACTATAACCAAACAAGCCATTAAAGCATAAATAAAAGACATAGTATCTATTTGAAGATTGAAATCAGCTAAAATATAATAACAGATAGCTGCAAGAAAACTCATTACTAATAAATAAATATAATGACTCACCAAGGTATTTTCAACATTTTGCTGATAAAACTTATTAAAACACATTTGTCCTCCAGATGCTAAAACAAACAATAGTATAAATATTATTCCAATGAGCATATGACTCCTCCTTGTTTTGATATATTAAAAAACAAGATTTTTATTTTCAAGAATCTAGTTTTTTTATTTGAATTCATAATCAATAAGTTATTTAAAATTATTCAACATATGTATTTTATCTTTTGACAGAAATTAACCCTCTATCTATATAACTTTGAATAGCTAAATCTATAGTTTCAAGATTTGTATATTTTGGTTTATATTCTAATAATCTTTTTTCCTTTTCAATGCTAAATGTTCCACTACGTATAATATGATAATAAGTATGCTCACACTCTTCTTTGTTTCCTTCATATTTACACCACTCGTTCCAACCCAAGAATTTAATCTTTGGTTCATGACCAAAGAACTCATATAAATGTTTAGCATATCCATATAAAGTAATGCTATTTTCAGCTTCGGCATCAAAACTTTCTCCTAGTGATACATTTCTATGTGTTATAGCATTCATAAAGACTTGTGCAACATCATATCCATGCACATGATGAATAATTTCCATCCCAAAGTTTGGTAAAGCAATTTCTTTACCATCTGCAATATCTTGAATAACTCTCATAGAAGTATTTCCCCAAGGATTGATAATTGTCCATCCTGGTCCTGATATTTGTCCTGGCATTACAATCGTAGCAGGGAATCCATTTTTTCTGTATTCTTCCTTAAGATACATTTCACTAGCAAGTTTATCTTTACCATATTCGTCTAATGGAACTTTATTCATATCATCTTTATTAAATGGTAATATTTCTGCCATCCCATAGGCCCAACAAGATGAACAATATAAATAGTGTGAGACATTTGATTTTTTGATAGCTTCTACCATTTTTTTAGTATCTTCAATATTAAAATTAACAAGATCAATAATTATATCTGGGTTCATAGAAATAACCTGTTCCTCAAAGTTTGAACATTTATTTCTATCTAAAAATACACTTTCTACATCTTTCCACGCATAATCATCTTCATAGGGTTGACTATTTCCACGTGTAATACTTACAACCTCAAATCCATTTTTTACAAGCATAGGGCATAAATATGTTCCAATATGTCCCTTCCCGCCAATGACTACTGCTTTCATAACAAACCTCCTCTTTTTCTTTTTTTCACCATCATTATATTGATACGCATCATAGAGTAAATACATTGAAAATATAAAAAAAAGGCTTTCTATAATTCCTTATAAAAATCCTTTAAATTATAAAAAATCTTTCTAATCTGATATTTCATCAATAATAATATTTGTTTTCTTTCTTTTTTCAGTTGATTCAGCCACTTTTGTTTTATAAGCAAAGTGATTATCAAAGTTACTTGCAAAATAGCATGAATATAGTATGTCTAAAACCAAACTAATAGATTCAATTGTAGAAAATCCTGCTATCTTTGTATAAGACTTCTCCCTTGTTGTCAAAGACAGCTTTACATTTGAAATCTTAGATAAATCATTTTCTCCAATACTTGTTATAGCTATAATAGGAACATCATTATTTTTTAATAATTTAGCAGTTTCTATAAGTTCATTAGAAACTCCTGAATAAGAAATACAAATAGCACATGTTTGACTATCTGACATTATAGCTTCTTGATACATCATATTGCTATAAGAGTAAGTTTCACATTTTTTTCCAATGTGTCTAAATTTAAAACAGGCTTCCTCGGCCAAAAAACACAAGTTGGAAATAGCAAAAATCTTTATAACTTCACATTTTTCAATTAAATTAATTGCTTTCCTTAAATCATCATGATTTATTAAAGATAATGTATCCTCTAAACTTTCAGTTTTTAGTTTTGTAATCTTATTGGCAATTGTCATAATATCATCATTAGCTTTAAAAGGTTTATTGGCATCAATATTTTTAAACCTACTTTTTAAATAAGTCATTTCTTCCAAATAAGCATCCTTAAAAGCTAGATATCCATCATAACCTAATTTGTTAGCAATTCTAACCAATATAGATGGGGATGTATAAGTTTCTTTAGCTATCATTGTTGTAGTATAATGTCTTATATTTTCTTGCTTATTTCTTATAAACTCAATTACAATTTTTTCATTTGCAGTCCAGTTAATGTCATCAATTCTTTCTTCTATTAACACATTAATCGCCCCTCTTTAAATTTATTTTATCACAGAAACTTTATTGCAACAATTAGATATAAAATCATAAAGAAAAGACATAGTAGCAAAGCTTTATTCAATATAAAAACGAGTGATATTACTATTCTAATAATAGTATTACTCTTTCTTGAATCAGTTTTTCTAATTGTTTTAAACGTTTATTTGATAATTTATATCTTGTATTTCTATCAAACTTAAAGTTAATTAATTTTCTTAATTTATCTTTTTATCTAGATGTCATTAAAGGTTTTACAAATCCTATAAAATCCTGATAAGTTGCAGGTAGACGAGTTGAAACATAAGTATTTATATCATTAAAATCGCTGTCCATTGCATAGCATAATAAAGATAATCCATTATCAAAGATTGGTGCAGGAGCTATTATCTTGTTTGTATGACTATCAACTAATAATCCAAAATTACCAAAGTGTCTATCTTCATTTAAGATAACAGCATCAAAAACCAGCATATCTATAAGTTCTTGATAATAATCTTCACCTAGATTCTTATAGTAATCGATAACGGCTTCAATACCGCCAGTTTTTACTAATTTCTATAAAAAAAGAATACATAAGTATATGTATTCAATCAATTACTTTTATGAATTTAAGAGTTAATATAGATGTCATTAAATGTATTTTTAGCTTTTCAAAAAAGTAATTCAGCACCATATATAAAATTCTTACAATCACTTTTGCTGCATATATTAAATCGAATATTTAATTTTTAAACAAGATTAGTATATCATATTAAAAATATACTAACAAGAATTCAGAACCCTCATACTTCTTTAATTTAACAAATAGAAATAACTGATTACTTTAATCTGCTTCAGGAAGTGTCTGTGGTATAAATTCAATTGTTTTATGTGATCCACCCGTTCTCCTTATTAATTCCTTTGCTCCTATAACTCGTACTAGATTTCTTATCAATTTACCTAATTCTTTTTTATCATCGTTGCTTTTTCGATGGTAGTATATTTTAGTTTGTACATTATCATTACATATTAATAATTCCAAAACATCTTTATCAGTTTTATCTAGTGAATGACCGAAAATATAAAGTTCATATGGATATTCTGAATTTTGTCTTATTTCATCTACCCATTCCATATAAGAACTGTCTGTTGATTTAAAAATTCTTTGATAGAATTTTTTAAATGGTAAAAACTCTAACTTATTATCTCTATCACATTCTTCTAGATACTCATCAATTCCAAGAACCAAATTACAAGTATTTACATTATTAGTTTTATCCGCTTTACCATGGATATAATCATATTCAACTTTATTTGATTGACCATATATTCTTTCATATGTATTAGAATAATTAAATGATAAAACACAATCTGGATTAATATCTTTGATATCATCATTTTTTTGTGACACCTCTATTTTATTTATAAACTCACTAATATATATTTCTAATGCTCTTATTAATTTATCCAAATTTATATTCATTTTTTCAATAAAAGCATCTAAATATGTTATAAAGTTAGAATCTATAAGTCCTTCTGTTAAAATTGAATACATACTTTGTAAATTTTCTTTATCAGACTTGATTGCAAAATCTACAAAATCTCTAGCTAATTCTGCTGTTTTATATTCTATACCTGTATTTACCATAAGTTTTCTTCTTTCAATATGTTCTCTTACACATTCAAATACTTGTATTACAGTTGAAATTTCAGATTCAAAATCTATCCAGTTTTGCCCAAGTTGTTTTCTTTTTTCTAAAAAATAATTTATCCAAATATTATCACGAATATTATCATTCAATTCGATTAATAACTCATCATGATTTGTGGGGCTTTTTTTATACCATTCTAATAGCTTATTCTTTATAGACTTATCTATATTCCAATCATCAAGAAATTTTCTCTTATACACCATTTCAGTCAATCTGTGTTGAAAAGTAAATATTTTTTCTACTTTATCACAAAAATCAAGAAAATAACTATATGATGTGGGTAACCCATGTGCTAAATCAAATCCATTACCAATCAACAGTATTTTCTTTCCTTTTATCTCTATATCCATAGTGTTCCTCCCATCTATTTAGTAATCATTAAATATATTTTACTATATTTAATAATCATTTGCATTCATCTAAAAAAATTTCTAACTTATCTGATTTAATAGGAGTTCACATTTTTGATCATCTATTGTTTCTATTTCAATCTTGTCTTTTTTTACAACGATTCTATCAATAAAAACTGCAAGATCTTCTTGTGTCATAACAGTATGTTCATTGCTGTTTCTTTCTAACGTTTTTAATAGTTTTTCCTGTCTGCCTTGCTTTAATGCATTATATTTGTCATCAAGCTTTTGCAGTTCATTTTTAAGCATTTGTTTGGTTTGATAACATTGTGCCAAGTGTTCCTCAATCTGACTTTCGTCTTGAACTCCTCTGGCAACAAGTAACATTCCTTTATCTAATAATTCGTTTATTTGTGAATTTACATTTTCTAATTCACAATTCAGTTTTTGTTTCTTTTCAACAATATCTTTTGGATTCAAATATTCCGATAATTCTTTAGCAAGTTCAAGTCGTGTTTTTTCTTTTGATTTTGTTTTTCCATTGATCAATGATGTCAAAGCATCCAGTAATGGCTTTTCTTTTAAAGTCACACTGTTTGGACAGATTGCTTTTCCATTCTTCAACCTGTTTGAACATCTCCATACAGGTTCTTTTTCCTTATTTCTTTTTGTCCAGACAGTCCTTCTATATAAGGCGCCACACTCTGAACAGATGATTTTATTACTTAAAGGATTTTTTGATGAATAGCGATTCTGATGGTGACTTTCCACAACTTCTTTTTCATCATTTGATTTCATGTTCCTTTTTGTTCTTTCTACTTGAGCTGCTTTGAATACTTCTTTGGTCACAATCGCAGGATGACTGTTTTCCACAAAGTACATTTTCTTCTGACCTTCATTTTTATACCGTTTCTTATGAAGAAAATCTATGCTGAATGTCTTCTTTAAAAGAGCATCCCCACTGTACTTTTCATTTTGCAGCATCCTGCCAATTGTTCCTGAATCCCATTTTGTACTCCCGTTCTTCTTGGGGACTTTGTTTTCCGTCAGGTACCTTGCTATTTTACTTTCGCTCATCCCTGAAAGATATTTAGAAAAGATCTCTCGAACAACTTCTGCTTCTTCTTCAATAATATCAAGTGTTCCTCTGTTTGACTTATATCCATACATGTTAGCAGCATAAACCTTTCCTTTTTCAAACTGCCTTTGATATCCCCACTTGATACTTTCACTTTTATCTTCACTGCTTTGTTGAGCAACACTTGAAAGGATCGTCAGCAACATCTCATTTGCTTCTAGACTGTGAACATTCTCTACTTCAAAGTAAACATCGACATTGTATTCCTTGAGGATCCTCAAATACATCAGTGAATCAACAGTATTCCTTGCAAATCGTGTAATACTTTTTGTAATAATCATGTCCAGTTTTCCTGCTCGAGCATCATCAATCATACGCATAAAATCTGATCTTTTATTGGTTGATGTACCCGTTATTCCTTCATCTGAATAAATGGCAACGAGTTCCCAGTTTTCATGACTGCCTATGTAGTTTTCATAATATTCACACTGTGTTTCATAACTCAGTTCCTGTTCGTCAGAATCCGTTGAGACCCTGCAATATGCTCCAACCCTTATTTTCCTGTTTTTCCTGTCATTGTATGATGGCTGAAACTTCTTTCTTGGAGCAATCACTTTAACCTTCGGTGCAGTTGTTTCATGTTTTTTGGAATCTCTGATAATATAGTTCACAATCTTACCTCCTTTCCTTAATAATTAATAAAAAGTTCAAGACCATTATTGAAAATACTCAGTATTCCTGTTTCATATACCTCAATCTTTTCAATAATATTCTTGAATTCACATTTTTCTATATTGCTTTTTAACTTCACATTTTCATATTCCTGTGAACTTTGCTGATTCAGATAGTCACAGATAAAGTTCTTGTAGTCACTTTCTGTATTCACATTTTGAAGTGCATTTCTGTTCAGTATTTCAAAATACTGTTCACTTGATTCACTGTTCCATCCTTGTATGTATTTGTCTTTCATATTGATAACTTCTTCCAGCAACAAATTCACATTCTTGACCAGAACACTTTCTTCGATTCGATATTTCTGATCTTCACTTACATAGAAGCATTCATTTTTTCGAGATCCATTCTTATCTCTTTTACCTCTGTAGATTTTTCTTTTTAAAGGAACGCTGTCAATTCCCCAAAAAACCTTGTTTTTAAAAAACTGCTGTACCATTCTATTTTCTTTTGCCTTTTCTTTATCCATTAGAACTGTTTCCTTTCTACTTTTAACTTAAGATCGTTTTTCAATGTGAACTGGATATCCAATGTTCCCACTTCAATCGAATCAACTAAAGTATTGAAGATTTCTTCATCCAGTGCAGTGATTTCTTTTACTGATTCCAGACATTCAATGATGATCTGTGTCTGTATCACTTCAAACCTCTGATAGATTTTTTCATTGAGTTTGCACTTTTGCATTTCAAAAACTGATTTGTCTACCAGCAACTCGTTATGCTTTTTCTTGTAATCCTCCAGACTGATAAGATCTTTCTGATAGTATCGAACAAGTGTATTGATAGAACTGGTCACTTTTTTAAGTTCACGATTAGCGAGATCAAGTTCACATCTGTCATCGTCATTTGTCGTAAAATTCACAATATGTTTTTTATAGGCTTCCAAAACATGAATATTTTCTTTGAGCTTATAAAAGATTTTTAAAAATGCATCTTCTATTTCATCCGTTCCAATCATTTTTACTTCACATTTCTTTGCTGAAGCAACATGATTACTGCAACTCCAATATTCTTTATTCCTCAACACCCTTCTTTTAAAAGTTCCACCACAATGTTCACATTTGATTTTTGATGTCAGCAGATATTCTCTGTTTCCATCCGTCTGGTTTTTGTTGAACTTCAACTTGTTGTTCACAAGTTTTTCATTTGCCTTTTCAAAAAGTTCACGATCAATGATTTTTGGAAACACATCGTAAACATAATACTGTGCAAGTTCACCTTTATTTGTGACTAACTTATAAGGAAAGACATCAGGTGAATACTTTTTTTGAAGAAGCATATCTCCACAATACCTTTCATTTTTAAGCATTGATGAAACTGTGGACTGTGACCACTTTTTCTTTTTGAAATAATGTTTATTCAGATAATCCACAAGTTTTGTTACCGAAAAATCTTTATTCACATATTTATTAAAGATATCTTCAACGATTTTTGCTTCATCTTCTATGATTTTTACTTCACCATCTATTCTTTGATATCCATATGGCAGTTTTGGTTGATTGTATCTTCCTTCTTTTGCTCTTGTACGAAATGCCCATTTCTGTGCATTTGAAATTGCTTTTGATTCAATTTCTGCACAGGCAGCATAAACAGCAAGCATCATTTCACTTCCCATTTTTGCTGTATCAATTTTTTCTGTCATAAAATAAACGGAGACACCTATTGATTTCAGTTCCCTTACTACTGAAAGTGTCTCCGTTATATTTCGTGCAAATCGACTGATCGATTTAGTTATAATTGTATTTATAAGACCTTTTCGACAGTCCTCAATCATTTGAAGAAAACCGTCTCTCTTGTCCATTCTTGTTCCAGTTATTCCTTCATCTGTATAGATCTTAACCAGTTTCGAATTTTCAAGACTGTTGACATAGGATTCATAGAAGTCAACCTGATTGTTATATGAATTAAGCTGATCTTCACTGTCTGAACTGACTCTCGCATAACAGCCAATAAGATTGATTCTATTTACAAATCTTTCCAGTGGTTCGATAATGTGTACTTGTTTTTGAGCTTGAGCCATTCTAAAAATCCCCTTTCTTATCACCACACACAGTACCACAACTCTTTCGAACTATCCATGACATTATTCACTTTATTTTGTGAATTTAAAAATGATATCTGACAAGTGGATTACATTCTTCTTCATACTTTTTCAGAACTTTATTGGCAACATTTTTAGTGATCTTTTTATAGGTGACAAGTTTCTTCAGGCATGTATATATGTAATAGTAATCAAAGATATCCATTCAATCAATTAACCATGCCTTTCATCTGTAATGAAATTTCAACTTCTGGCTGTGCATAGTAACTGTCTACTTTCAGATTATTTTCCAATGCAAAGTCAACAACATCCTGTTGCATTTGTTTTGAAAAAGAATCAGGTTCAATAAGTACCAGATGGTCACACTTTTCATTTCTTATGACATCTCCAATCTGTTTTTTAAATTCTTCATTCAGATTTGAAAGTTGAATAACAACAGCATGATCCAAGTCATACTTGGATGCATATTCTCGTACACAATCATGAGTAGCTTCACTGTTTGAATTGCTTGTTACAAACAGTGGTTTATTATTAATAACCGATTCTAATGAACTGTTAATTACAGCTTTCAAAGTGTGAATCTGTCTTTCGTTGAATTCATTGAACACATCCTGAATAAGACGACCACTGTCACGTTCATAGACTTCAAAGCCATTATCTTCAAATGCCTTAAGCAGTCTTCCATCATTGAATGCATTGGCAAACACGATGCATTCACCATCAGTAACAAATGTTCTGCTTGTTGTAAGATCCTTTATTGTATTCACAAACTTCTCTGGTTCATAAAAAGCATTGGAAAAATGAAAATGCAATTCTCCAGTAAGTTCATAATTGTTTTTAGCAGCGAATTCCATATATTCCTCTAACTGCTTCGAAGAAAGTTTATTTTCTTCTTGTGTTAAAATATGTACTTTTTTCATAAAATCAATCCTTTCCTTTATTAACACAATGATGACACCTGTAAAAAATACAGGTGTCACGATCTATCAATAAACGTATCGGTTCAAGTCTGTTTTCCATTGTCCAAACCAGCTTCTGTATAGGATCATCAAGAACATACGACACACGTGTCAAAGACCACTCCTCAATTGTTGCGACGGTTTGTTCACGCTCGACTGTTGAATAGAGTGAAGTATCATTTACGTTTTCATATCGGCAAAGGTCTATCCCTACCTTTTTATGATCAGTTGTTTCTCGCTCCAATACGAAACAGAGAAAAAAGTTCACATTTTATTGTGACCTTACATTTCTATGTTCACATATTCTCTTGGCGCAACTATCAACGTGCTAGAAAACTTTTTGTTGCTGATTCAGACTATTCTGTTTTCAATGTCCTCCTGAGAGGAGATGCTTAATAACTCCCCTCATATATAACTGGACATTTTTTTATTACTTGATAACCTTTAAAAAAAAAACAAGTTACTTTTTTGACTTATTTTTGATATTTTCTATTATTCTTTTTTTACGTTTATGTATTGCTGGTTGAGAAACACCCATCAATGCAGAGAGTTCTCTTTCTGTTTTATTCTTAATAAGAATATTTGTAATAAGATTCCTATCTTCTTCTGAAAGTTGATTAATGATGTTCATTACATTTTCAACTTCTTCATTGACATTAAAAGTATCATATTGATTATTACTATCAGCAATCTTATCTACAAGTGCTGTATTATTATTATCTAACTGATCTAAACTGGATACTTTAAACTCACTTCTCTTTTCTTTTTCACGTTCTTCTTTTTTAAATGAATTGTAACAAGTTTTATATACTTCTTCCGATACCTCATGGTATTGACCTTTTATTTTAAAATAATAGTGTTTGTTACCTTCAAGATCTCTTTTTACCCAAAAATAGTTTTTGTTATAATCGTTTTCCATTTTATCTTCCTCCATTGTATTTTTTGGTTGAAGATAATCAGGAGGAGATCTGATTTTATTCACAAATATATCCCCCTTAATAGACAATGTCTAAAGCTAGGCATAAAAAAAGTAGTGCTTTAGACTTCGTCTAATTTCACTACCGATACGATTATTAATTTTTCATAAAGTATTGAACACAAAAAGGAACTACATTCTTATAACTATTCATAATGTTGTAGTTCCTTTTTTATATAAGATATTACATATTACTTATTTCTTAATACTGGTTTACTATATGCTAAAGCATCTGCGTGTATTTTCCCATTAACAAGACTAATAGCTAACTTGAAATCTTGCGTATATTCTCTTCCAGAGCCATCTTCAAAATTAAGTGGAAGTACAGCAACACAGTTCTCAAAATCTTTTCCTTCATTTAAGCACCAAGTTGTTGTAATTTCATGATCAACTTTAACAATGGGGTTTCTAATAGCTTCAACTCTATGAAACACTACTTCTCTATCTGAGTATACTGAGTTACATTCTTTACTTTTTGTACTAGCAAAAGTTTGGTATGATTTATCTCTACCCTCATTTCTAAATGTTATATCAATAAGAAAACGATTATCACTAATTTTTGATCGTTCTGCGTTAGCCAAAATAAAGAATGGTTGTTCTCTAACCATACTTTGCATTTCTAAATTTTCTTTCTCTTCTTGATACCTTTGTTCTTGTCTTATACTGTCATTTCTTTCTATTTCAATTTGTTTATACGAAGCCTCAACAGATTCTTTTGCATTTTTATGTGTTACATATATAGTAATACAGCTCGCTACTGCAGAAATACATGGGGCAATAATACTTATTAAATCACTTACTATATTTTCCATTTTTACTTCCTTTCTTTAAATTAAGTAATGATCATTTGCTTTCTATCTTATTAATAATATCACGATAACTATCTATTAATTTCTTATCAATTGCTCCATCTAACTTATTTCCAATAAAATCAAAATATTTTTTTGAATCCTCAAATCTTTTAGTTTCAAATAACAATGTTGCAATTAATAAATCTATATGAATTCCATCTTTACTAATTGAACTGTCTTGTCTTTCAAAATTCTTTTTTCTAAATTCAAGTAATTCTTTTAAAAGCAATTCATATTCCAATTCTATATTGATTAATTTAGATAAAGATTTATAGAACTGAATATCATAAAAATTACTTTTTTCTAAATTATATTTATTAATAATTTCATCCACTTCGCATGTTTTTCCAACCTTAATCAATAAATCCATATATATCATTATTAATTTAAAATAATATTCCGTATTTTTTTCCAAAAGTTTAAGTTTAAACTTTTCTTCATACTTATCTAATGTAGATTTTACAAACTGTATGATTTCATTGTCATTAACTACCCCAATTCCATCTCTAGAATAATAATAATACCATCTTAAATTATCAGGTTCTTCTTCAATACATTTATTCAATAATAGAACATTTCTTGTTCGTTTATCTTTTTGTGAAATAACATCTTTTGAATAACCATCGTGCATAAGTTTAACATTGGTTTTAATGAGCAAATTCTTTTTTTTATCTGATCGAATTTCTTCATGAACATTTCCATAATATTTACAGTTACCGTTCTTATAAATTATTCTAGGAATGTCATCAAATATAAATGAACTATTCTTTTCATGAATCTCAAATGATAAAGAAATATCTTTTTTTTGCATAACATTATCAAACAAAGATAGTATTTCATATAATTTATCCTTATCAGATGCTTCAAACACCTCATCTGCATCAATAAAAACTATCCAATCTGAACTTGCTTGGTCTATTCCAAAATTTCTGACTTTAGAAAAATTATTACACCATTTAACCTCAAACAGTTTAATTTTTTGATTTTTAAATTCAGATATGATTTTTTTTGTACAATCACTAGAACCGGTATCAATAATAATTATTTCATCAAATACTTCTATAATATGTTCTAGACATCTTTTAATACATCTTTCCTCATTATATGTTAATACAACGCAAGTAACTGCCACCTTTTTTAGATTAAAATGATTATTTATTACTTGATTCATGTTAAGCGAAATTAAATCTTGTATGTCATCAAAATTAGAAATATAATCCACTACACTATTAATTTTATCCATTAGGAATATTCTCCTATATCTTAATCCTTATTTAATTTTTCCATAGCTGGTTTAATTTCTACTGAATCAAAATAAAATTTATCTATTTTATTATCTTTAACATGTAATAACGTTGGTACCCCTGCGATTGTAATGTCATCTTCTGAAGTTAATGTATAATAATCAATGTTTGGTGTTTCTAATGAAGCGTACACATATCCTTTTCTTGCTTTCTTGTTTGTTTTCAAGTATTCTTTATCTGCTTTTTTTATTTCATATCTTTTGGTTTTACCATATTCATCTTTTTCTTTTGATTTTGTATATTTTTCTTTGCTTTCGCCTTCATAATATTCAATCTTTCCATTGCTTTTTACTTTTCCAATTTCAATATCATTTTCTTCATGGAATTTATTCCAATCAAACTTCTTATAATCTTTTGATTTTTCATCCATATTTACAAAATATATTGCTGAATGTGATCTTGCATATTCTTTAATGTCATCATCTACTTCTTCACAATATGGACATCCTACTTTATAAAAATAAATGTAATAAGAGTCACCATCTTCTTCTTGATTATTCAATAAATTTTCTTTTTCAATATGTTGATATCCTAATTTATTATTACTGCTTTGAAATGGATCAGATGGTTTTTTTACCATGTTTATAACTACTACTGCAGCAATACAAATAATACAAATTATTAACATTTTTAAAGTTTTCTTACTCTTTTTCATTTTATTTATCCTCCATTTTAAGAAGAGAGGAAGTTCTTTCTATTTACAATATTTTTTAAATACATCACAAGCACTTGTACCATTTCCACATGGTGCTACTTGATGAACTTGACATGCTGTCCAGACTGAAGCACATTGAGCTTTTGTTAACCCACCTGCTACTTCGTTTAATAATTCTTTTGATTTTTCTTCTTTAAATACATCATTTAATAATTGTTTTTCCATTTTTATTATCCTCTTTCTTTCCTATATTTCTTCCTCTCTACACTTACTATTTTATTTATTTTTATAGTTTTTATTATATTTTTGGAATAAAACTGCTTTTTATGGAATAAAACTTTTTTCTTCTTTTTTATTATGTGATTGTATTTAAATTCATTAATAAAACCTACTTCTTCATAAAATTTAAAAATTTTCTTTTGGATACCAATCCTTCTATTCTTTTAACCTCCTTTTTATTATTAAATTTAATTACTGTCGGTGTGTATTCTAATTTATATTTATCTGTCAAATCAAAATAACCATCTCTTCCTTTATTAATATTAACTCCATAAACTTTCACATCATTTTTTTTGATATAATCATTTAATGTCAATTTGAATTTTGAACATGGGCTACAATTTTCTTTATAAAAGTAAATAATTGTATCATTTTTAGATGACGTATACTTACTTATTTCTGAAGCATCTATTTTTATATAATAATTGTGTCCATTAACTTCCGTATAGATTAAATTAACAGAAATAATTGTTGTTATTAAAATAATTAATATATTTTTAATGATTTTATTATTTTTTTGTCTTAATTTTTTCATTTTATATCTTCATTCCAATCAATACTGTTATCAATATATTTATTAGTTAAATTTTTTTGTTCTAAAATCACCACCGTGATATTAAATGTTTTACATGCTTTCAATATCTTATTAATTATTTCGTCACTGAATCTGCTTAACACATTATCAAAAATTAAATAAAATGGATTATTTAAAATTGATTGACACACGCTTATTATTAAAAGATCTGTATCAGAAAAAATATCCTTTGTATAAATATTTTCTAGATCTAAAATTCTATCTATTTCCTCAAAATCATTTTTATATACAGAACCATAATCAAAATATTTTTTTTGAAAATGATTATTTATTATGAAGATTTTATTCTTTAAGCTATCCACAGAATAATCCTCAATATTTTCCTTACCTAAATAAATTTTAAATTTTGTACTGTTATTATTTTTTAAACACGCTATAAGTTGATCTATCTTCTCAGTATTTTTATCAAATAGAAGATTAATTTTATTTTTTTCAATTTCAATGTGCGAATTTCCTATCAAATACATATTCTCTGGTTTTGATAATTTAATCTTTGATACCATTGTTATATTCGATGTTTTTTTCCATATTTCTACTTTCAAATTATTTACATAGATATTTATTTGTTTATAGTATTTTGGTATATTAAAACCGTATGTAAAAATATATAAATAACCAATAATTGGAATAATCAAATAACTATATCCTATCAAATCATTAAATATTAGAGATATTATCAGTGTTATAAATAATATGGCATTTAGCCCTAAATATAAATAATTAATATTCTTTATTAAACATTCATTATAATCAATAATATTCTTATTAAGCAAAATTATTCCTAATGTGTGTACAACCATAATAAGTCCAATAATTTTATTACTATAACAAACAACGGCTGACAACAACAATCCAACTATAAAATAATCTATTAGTTTAAAAAAATTATTCTCACCTAAAATGAAATTCTGTTCATTTTCTTTTATAATTTTGTTAATTATAATATTAGAAATATTCATATCTACAATAATTCCTAAAAATAATAATAAACAAATTATCATATTATGTATCATATTCGTAAAGTCAACAAACATAAAATAATAATCTAAATTCATATAGCAAAGATAACCTATTACTGCCATTAGCATAACTTTAAAACAGCTTAACATGATAAATAACATTGTAAGAATAATATTTTTAAAAAGAAATTTATATTTTTCTTTTATATAATAAATAATACTAAGAATATTTAATTGGTTATTATTCAAATATCTAATATTCATGTATGTATCAGTTTCTTTTTTTTCTATAAGTTCCTTCCTTTTTTTTGAAGGATCCCAAACCTTAATCTTTTTATCACATTCTTCGAGAACTACTTGAGAATAATTATTTCCACAAAGAATACATGGTGTCGTTTCTAATTCGGTAGTTAAATTATAATTTATTGATAATTCACTTAATATAGTTTCTAAATTTTTATTAGACCAATTTTTTTCATAAATATAAGATATAACAAACAAATTAGTCTTTATTCCCATTTTAAAAAATAAATAATTTAATGTTTTTAAATCATAATTTTTACTTCCAAAAAACATTATTTCACCCCCTGTACTATTTCTCTATTTATTATGTAATAATCATTCGTACCAGCTATTCCTAAATTATCATGACTAATATATATTTTCATAAAATCACATTCATCAAGATTTTTTACAATATTTATTCTATTTTCGATATCAATATTTGATAATGACTCATCTAATATTAAAATATCTGGTTCTGATAATATTGCTCTTATTAATGCAATTCTTTGCTTTTGACCTGTTGAAAGATTTGATTGATTAGGTTTGATTTTTTCTTCTAATTTGTTAGGTAAATTATTAATATAATTATCAATTGTAAAATTTTTACATAGTCTTTTTATTGTTTTGTCAGTAACAACTTTTCCTAAACATATATTTTCTCGTATGGTTCCTGTAAATAAATTACTCTCATTGGATAAGTAAACAACATTACATTTATTAATATCTTTAAACTGGTTATCGCTATCACTAACAAGAATTCTACCTGTATATATATTTGATAACCCTGCTATACACTTAGCAATACTACTTTTGCCACAACCACTTTCCCCTAAAAGAAAAATGTTATCCCCATGTAATATAATATTTGTTTTATTTATTACAGGTTTGTTTTCATAACTTAAAGAAAAATCTAATAATTTTATATTATTTACGTTCATTTTTACTTTCTTATTGCTTTTTCTAATATTTTTTTCAAAAAAACTTGTAAAATTCTATTATACGCCGTTAAAAAACCTTCTAATTGAAATTGAAATAATACAATTTCTAATAAAACAGATTGAATTATTTCAGATATAGTCACAAAAATTGCTAAATTTCCCATTGTCATTTTTGAACTCATTACAAATTTTATTCCTAAAAAGATAATAACTATCCCAAATAATATAGAAAATAAATTTTGTAATATTGATATGTAATTTCCATAATTTTCTTTTTTTGAGCTGCTATCCGCATAACTTTTTAAGCTTGAAATGATTCTATTTTTGTAATATTCTTCACTGCCATTTGTTTTAATTTCATCCAAACTCTGAATTGTTTCTAAAAGATTTGCATTATATTCTGCATAATTTTGCATTTCTCTTAAATTATTATGATAAATTTTATTAAATGTTTTCCATCCTATTAAAGCTATCAATACACAACAGCTTACAATTATCATAGTTAATTGAGCATTTAAAAAGAACATGTATAAAATTCCAAAGATCATTATTATAAAGTCCGGTAATAAGTTCACTAACAATTCATTAATAGTTCTTGATAATAATAAGCTATCTCCTATCCTTGAAAGAACTTCTCCAGACTTCATGCGTTTTACGCTATTTTGTTTATTATCAACAAATATTTCTATTATTTTTTTATTAATATTAAATTCCATACTTTTTATAGTTTTTACACTCAAGATATTTTTAAAAAATGTTATACTTCCTCTTGAAACAACTACTAAAAGTAAAAGTATACAAAATATGCTTAAATATAATCCTAATAAGACGTTATTTTTATCTACGTCTATTGCATTCAATAATATTCCAAATTTAGATGCCAAAAGAACTCCTATTATTGAAATTATTGCCGACAAAATTGAAATAGTTATCAATCTAACTTTTTCGTTATAAATACTTTGAATTATAAAGTTATCTTTTTCTTTTAATAGATGCTCATTATTATTTTCTTCAAATGATGAAAAATCTGCTCTAATTAAATATTTAATTTTATGAATAAATTCACTACTTCTTACCCTTTTAACACCATTTTCTTGTGGATCCGAATATTTTATAATCCCATTTTTTAGACTATAAATCAAAATATAATGATACAATTCTTTTTCCGATGTTTCAATCAAAGCTATTAGTGGAAATTCCTTCCTTTTCAAAGAAATATATTGTGTGCTTAAATAATCAAAATTTGTATGAAAAACATTTGTATTCACATTAAATTTTCTAAGCATATCTACCATGCTTTGTAAAGACGTTCCATTTTTTGAATCTATCATTTCTTTCCTTAACCACTCATAGTCCAACAAATAGCCATAAAATCTAAATAACATGTGAACACATGCAATTCCACAGTCAATTTCCTCTTTTTGGACCATGTGAATTACCATTTCTTTCATTTAAAAACACCTTTCTTTTTTTCTTTTCACTAATTCAAAACAATAGAGCAAAAATGAAAGGACAATTGCATAATTAACTCCTCTTATTATTAAATAATTAATCCCATAAATAAACGAATATATATTTATTAATATGTATAATACTAAACTTGTTTTTAAAATTTTATTACATTTAATATATTCTTTTTCTTCTATGCAGGTATTATTTCTTATTGGTTTTACAAACAACATTATTATTAAAATAATTATTGCTACTAAACTCATTGTATAAAAATCCAAGATTCCTAAAAAACGAATGGTACAGAAATAGATAATTGGAAATATTACTATACAATTTAACGGTTTTTGACAATGAAACCCTCCTAAATGTGTTCTAACAATAACAAAATTAATAATAAAAGATATACCTATAATGATATTCTTTGTAAGAAACGATATCATCAATATTGATATTACCGATATACTATTTAATATAAAAACCTCTATTCCATATCTAATAAAATTTTGCTCATTTTTATCAATATAACTATTTTCAGTTAAATAATTTATTAAAGTATCCATTTTTATTACCTCCAAAATCATTATATAAAATCATTTTTTTTTAACGATTTTGACGGAATAAAAATATGAAATACGGAATAAACCTATAATAAAACTATTTCATTGGCTGTATACTTTTGAATACAAACATATTATTTTCTTTAGTTACTTTATACTCTGCGTTAATGGCCGAAATTAGTTCTTTCATATTTTCCTTAATAACAAAATTATTCATATCCTCTGATATTATTATCTCAACAATATTATTATCATTAACTTCATAGATATTAATTGTTAGTTTTTCTGTTTTATTTTTTAGACATTCTAAAAGATAAAGTACATAACTTGTATAATTTTTATTTAAATAAAAATCAGAATTTGAAATAGACACAGAAATATTTATATCTGTTCCATGCAAATCTAAATCACTTATTTTTTGATTCATCAAATAATCAAAATAAGGATTGTCTGTATTGATAAATGTTTTAAATTTACTAAGCTTATCAACATAATTATCGACTAAATTCAAACATTTATCATACTCTTGATCATTCAAACAATATTTTATTTTCATGAGAACATATCTCAAATTATGCTGCAATCTATATAAATCATCACTCATTCTTGACAAGATAACATAGTTTTCTTTTTTATATTTTACTTCCTCATTTTTCAAAATTATTTTCATTTTTTCTTCATTTTCTTCTAGTATTTTTAAATATATATTAATTACCATAATAGCATTTATCGAAATTAATAGCATACTTATAAATACATCCAATTTATTTAAATTATCTGTAACATAATCATTACCTAAAATATAAAGCGAAACCAATAGTAAAGAGAAAATTATAGTAATATTAGTCCATCTTTTTTTATCAAGTGATGTATCAAATTTCATTTTTTTATTGGATACATACATTGCCATGATTAAAAATAATATTTTTGAAAGTATCGTTGCAAAAAGCAACATCATACTTTGATCTTTCAAAAAGGATCCTAATAATGGTATGGTCAACAAAGCAATAATATTGCAAATTATATCTACCAAAAGAATAGAAATACACATAACGATTGATTCAATCGTAATCTTTACATGATAAATTCCAAGTAAAAATAATAAAGTTAATCCTACAATTACAATAACAAGCCAACTGGTATTTATAAATAAATTGCCAATTGTTATTTCAGTAAAAACAATAATATTACTTACTACATATTTTCTTATACTTTGTAAATTAAAGTATCTTCCAAAAAAATAACAAATTATAAAACTTTCTATAATATTAATAAATATGTCAAATATACTCATGATAGTAAAAACTCCTTATATAATAATATTAAATTTTCATAGTATTTCTTTCCTATACATAATTGGGTTTTATCTTTTAATATAATATTTGCTTTATCAATTTCTTTAACAAACATTAGTGAAACAGCATAGTTTCTATGAATTCGAACTACATATTTACTATCTATTAATTCCAATGCTTCTTTTAATCCTGATCTATAGGTATACACTTCATCATTCGTAATAATACTTATATCCTTTCCATATGACTCTATATAATGTATATCTTTTAAAAAGATACATGTCTTCCTACCATAGTAATTAAAAGTAATCATCTTCATTGTTTTTTTATAGTAAATTTTTAATAATTTAAACAATTCTTCAATGTCATTTTCTAAATTTTGCTTTCGAATAAAATAAAATGGATGTGTAGATAGTGAAGAAAAAACCAATTCTCTTCTTGATGAAACATAAATTATTGGATAATTACAATTAATATTATCTAATTGCTTAATAATACCTATTCCACTGATATCATTTAAGTCTATGTCTATAAATAGTAAATCTATATCTTGATATATTGACATATCTGTAAAATGATCGTTTTGTACTTTTATTTCATATTTTTTAAATATACTAGATAAGAAATTATCCACATACTGTCCCAAATAGTGACTAAAATCTATATCATCATCTATTATTAAACATTTCATATATGTCACCTCCTTTTTATTCCATATATTTAAGCTTCATTCCAACTTTATTATTTTTTCACTTTTTTCTTAATAAAATAAAAGTGTCAAAAGAAAGGAGGATAAATATATGAAACGCAATACAATAAATTTATTTCTTGCACTAGTGACTATTTTAGGTACTCAAGCAATTACTAGTATGTCTTTAATGGGTATGCACCAACCAACACTTATGCATAATCAAAAATAAACAAAATATAGATTACTTTTGTCACTAATACTATTTACAAAAATAATATAGCATGCACTATATTGTTAGAAAAAAAATCATACGTAAAATTGAAAAAAAGTAACGTGAACTAACACTAAAAATAATATTCACGTTTTCAATCGAGGGATTAAGATGAATATTGCCGACTTAGAAAAAGAAAGTGGACTATCAAGAAAGAGTATTTATTTATATGAAAAAAAAGGATTGTTAAATCCTGAATATAAAAATGGAGTCCAATACTACAATAAAGATGATTTACTTAAATTACAAAAAATCAAAGCATTAAGAAACATGAATTATTCTCTTAATGCAATAAAAAAAATATTGTAAGAAATAATTAATAATATAAGGGGCTATTTCGAAATTGAATAATCAATTACATAACAACCCCTTATATTATTTTATTATATCGAATACTATGAAGGTTCAGTATAGTATTCATAAAATAAGATATAACTAAAATTTTAACATACCTTAAAGGTAATATAAAAACACCTATAAAATATAACACCCAAAAATATAATATTACTTTATTATTTTCAGTATGTACAATTTGAATAATCATTAAAAAAATATTTAAAAAATATATAATATTTCTAAAATTTAAAAATATCATAATTCCTAATATATGGAGTAAACTAAAAACAATAATACACCTTGACGGGGTCGAGCAATGGGAACCACCTACAAATATCCTATAAGGTATCCAAAAAATCAAAAAATAAATTGAATATTTTAATTGATTTAAAATAAATCCAATAAGTAATATATCAACCACAACAATCAGGTTAAACACTATTACATATATGCCATATAAATATATTTCTTTTGACTCATCTGGTATAATCTTATCTTTTATCAATAATTCAATAAAACTATTAACCATAATATTGCTGAAAATCTTCATTATAACTTAATATCAATAATTTTTCACTTTGATGTACATTAAGATTATAGCCTTCTAAATTAGAAAAATATTTTTTCATACTGTCATTTCCTTTATAAGAAATAATACATCGAATCTCCAAAATATTCTCATCTTTTTCCATTAAAAATAATTCCACATAGTTTGAAAATTTATATATTTCTTTCAATAGATTTATTATGCGATTAATAATTACTAAATCATTATAATATTGATGTTCAGCTATTACGGCACACACCTTAATTTTATAACCTTCCGATAATATACTTTTTATTTCTAAGTTCATTAAAAAATCAAATAATTCATTGTTTGTTGAAAATACAGGTGCAACATTTAAAACGACATCTCTGTTAGCATCTATTTTTGCTATAGCATCACTATAGTTTTGGTCTACTAAATCATATTTTATGGATTGCAGTATATAATTTAACCTATGTTCTGTATTATCCAACTCATATTTAATTAACTTTATATTTTTCAAATTTTCTTTTATATATTGTTCTTGTTGTTTTTTTAATTTATTTTCATAAACTCTTTTATTTAATATAATTAATTGATCGTATGTGTAACATAAAATAATAAATAATACAACAAAACATGAAAAAATAATATTAGTTGAAAATTCAAAAATGTTACTTAATACCATTGATACAAAATAATAAGCCATAATCATAATAATTAATAGCTCCGCTACTATTAAATAACTTATACTTGGAACTTTTGTATTTTCTAATATTAATGGCTTCTTTTTTAATATTCCAATAGATAACAGCAAGAAAATAATCTTAACAATAACTACACACGCAATATATTGACTTCTTACTTGAAAAACTTCTATTGGCTTTACATTATGTAAAAACGAAAAAGAAAGCATTGTAAAATATGTAGCAATATATAATATAATATTGCAAAATAGTGATGCTTTTATATCCTGTATAGAGAATTCCTTATGCAAGATATATAAATTAATCCATATACATATCTGTATTAATATTGTCTGCTCAATACCAATAATATTTAAATTCGTTAAAATTGTGCTTAGAATAGTATTCATTAACACTGTACTAAAAATAAAGACGTATTTTTTTTCTTTCATTTTTAAATATGATGAAATAAAATATGACATTAAAATATTTTCTATAACATTATTTATAATTTCAAAAATCATTTTTATTTTCCTCACTTCCATCAAAATTGTTTTAAATTCTTTTTGTACATTTTACCTACTTTTAATATTAATCCATTATCTAACTTTATAGTTGTTTTATTTTCACTAATAATATGATTAATATTTACACAATTCTTTCTATTGATTTGAACAATATTCTTCGAATCTATTTCATTCAACAGTTCTTTAATGGTTTTATAAATATAAAAACTTTTTTCTTTCGTAACTATGGTCAATAAATGATCATTTACTTCCACATATAGAATGTCATCTACTAATAGATTAACATCATCGTAATTATATTTGAAACTATAATATTCTTTTTGCATATAGCAATCTTTTAATAAAAAAAACGCATATGCTAATTCCTCTTCCACATTACTTTTTCTTACGAAATAAAATGGTTGCACTTTTAAAGCGTTAAATATTAAATAACTTTTTGATGATATAAAAATTATAATTGAATCCGCGTATATTTCCTTTATACATTTAGCAATTTCTATTCCATTTTCAGTACCTAAATCTATATCTAAAAAATAAACATCATATTTTTTCTCATAAAGTTTTTTTTCATCTAAAAAAGTATCTATTTGATAACCTTTAAATAAATTTTTACAATAAGTATTACTTAAAGTTTTTAGCCTTTCCAAAAATACTACATCATCATCAATAAGTGCAATATTCATCCCAATCACCTAACCTATCCTCTGAATATTATACCACTTTGAGTATCTATTTTACAGTTAATAAAACTTAAGGTAATTTTCTATTTTTTTTCTTTTTTTGGAAAATCAATTTGATACAATCCCAATTGAGATGGTGTACTTGCTGAAAATTTAGCAATTACAACAATCAAAGAAAAAAAATAGTATATAATTTTTTTCATAATGTTCCTTCCTTTCATTATTTTTCTTCTTTTAATGGCTACATATAAATATTACGTAAAAATACTTAAAAATATAGAAATAGTTTCTTTTTTACACATAATCTACCGTAAAACGTGAAATATGAGCGTATAATTCACATTATATTATGTATATTAAGAAAGAAGGAAAATTACACATGACAATAGGTATAAGATTAAAAATATCTAGAAATAAATTAGGCTTATCACAAGAAGATGTTGCAAAATTAATAGGTACTCATAGAACAACTATTAGTAAATATGAAAAAGATGCTTGTGAGCCATCCATTACAGTATTAAAAAAATTAATTAAGCTATATTGCGTAGACGCTGATTATATCTTATTCGGCAAAAAAGCTAAAAGCATAAATATATCAAATCTCCCTGAAAATGTTATTTCAAAATTATATCTTCTAATTGCAAAAAATTATTAGTTTATTCATATATTTTAATGTGGAATAATCATTATTAAATAATTTCTCCCTGTAAAAAATATTAATAAACTAGTTACAGGGATGTCCTAACTGCACCATCCCTATGCACTTATATAATTACAGCTATCCCAAGATAAAGATCAATTAAAAAAATACATATTAGATGTATTTCCGTTGTTTTCTCTTTTTCTTGGGATTTTTATTATGAGTTCTTCTTCTACAAGTATCTTTATTTGCTTTCTTACTGTTCTTTCTGAAAGTCCTGTATCATTGACAATTGTTTTAACTGACGGAAAACAAGACCATGTTTTCCTGTTTGCGTATCGTAGTAATGCTCTATAAACCATTCTTCCTGCTGGAGTTACATTGGCACTTGATACTTTTGTATAAAAATACATATAATCCTTATTCAACTTTGACACCCGCCTCATTTATTATTTTTTTAAGATCAAATTTTATATTGTCATCTTTTTCAAACTTATATTTTAAAATTGATGTGATCTTATTTATATCTGCATACTTAACCTCTCTTTGTACTCTTTGATTGACTTGATATTCCTTGTCCAATTTTATCTTCCACTTAATAAATAATCTTAATACTGTTTTCATTGGATGCATTCCTGTCTTCATCAAAATAAAATGTCCCTTGGGCATACTCTTTAATTCATCTGTTGTCATAAGAGGTCTTTCTATCATTTGTAAAGACTGAGATGGATCATTTTTTCCTTTACTAACTGATCCACTCATAACCGTCTTTGACCCAAGATTTTCACTCATTACTTTTGCTGTTTCTGAATTAGGTGCAAAACCACCAAATAGTGTATCCTGACAGTTATCCACAATAATACTTGCTCCTTCTTTTCCATAATTTTTCTCTAACTGTGCTAATGATTGAATTATTGCCACTATGGAAATATTTCTTGATCTAGATGCCGAAAACATCATTTCTGCTGATTCGATTTTAGGGATAGTTCCAATTTCATCGAGATACATAATGACCTTTCTTTTTAATCTTCCACCCTGACTATCAGCACACGCCAACATTTCACGATAATACTGTTGAATAAAAAGAGAAATCAAAAAGTGTTTTGTATTATCTTCCTCAGGCATTACTAAAAAGATTGCAGACTTTTCACTGCAGAATTTTTCTATGTCAACTGTAGTTTCGAAACACAATATCTGTTCAATTTCAGAATCAATAAATGAATTTAAACGAGATAAAACCGTAGAAAGAACAGACATCATTGCCTGTTCTCCTGTATTCAAAGCAGCTCCAGCAAACCACTTTGCTTTATGGTTGTCAGGCAAATAATCAAGCAGGATTTGAAACTGTGTTTTCCCTTTTATTCCAGAAGGTTTCAACAGATCCTGAACAAGCTTAAATACACTGACGATATGTCTTTCTCCATCATCACAAAATTCAGAAATAATTAAGATGATACTTGTAAGGAGTCCCTCTGCTGAATCATAAAAGAATGAGTTTTGACCATAACTCGATGCACTTTCTCCATCAGAAAAGATAATTGTTTTTGCAATTATTTTGGCGTACTTTTCTGTTTTGGCTTTTAAAGACAAATCATTTCTGTTTTGTTTGTACTGATCCATATATTTATTGACCATATGAAGCATATTGTTCCCATCTGAAAAAAGAGGATTTCTTAAGTCAATAACTGAAATATTGTACCCATAATAGTCATGAGCAATTCCACCATAATTACGATACAGATCACCTTTTGTATCTGTTGTTATAAAAGAGACACCACTGGCACAGGCATATTCTAAATTTGGATATAAAAAATGGGCTGTTTTTCCAACACCAGCAGCACCAATCATCAATAAATGAATATCATCACAATCAACATATCCAAATGTTTTTCCAAAGTTTATTTTACTACCTACAACCAATCCCTGTGATTTTGGAAGATCAATACCTTTTCTCCACTTCACACTGTCAAATTCAATATATTTCAAGCTTTGATGAACCTCTTTATCTGTCGCAAATCGAGCTGTTCCATATTGTCCATCACCGACTGTTTTCGATTTGATCTTATTCAGATTATAGTTTCCATTAAAATACATAGCACATCCTATAAAAAGAAAAAATAAAATACCAAACGCTATAAATATTCCTTGTGATTTTGTCATTGTTTTTTCTCACCTTCTTCACCTATTCATTCAAATCCTTTCATTTGAAAAGACTCCTCATAATTTTCAACTGGTTCAACATATTCACTGATAATATTCAAAGCCTCATCATAGCTTTTCGCATTAAAAGTTATTCTTTCAAACATCTCATTGGCTTTTTCTTCATACCCTGCACTTTTTAATGTTCTTGAAGCAATACCCATAAGATTAAAAATATTTCCATCTTCACCTATCATCTTTGCCTTTGGTCGTTCTTCTTCAAGAAGACCATATGCCTGTTTATTTTCCATAGCTTTATAAATCTCCCTTCTATAATGAACATCCATATAAAAAAGACCTGCAGATAAATTTCTACAAGCCTTTACTAGATTATTTTTGTTATTTCCTTTAACACAGTTTTTATAGTCAGCTACTGACTGACAAACATTTTCAAACATCTTTTTTGTATTGCCATTGTCCCTATAACTTCTATAATCCTGTTTCAAATATGACCAGACTGGTGAATCATCTGATAATGGGTAAGAGAATCCCAAAAGAGAATGCTCATGAATCATTGTCATTTTTAAAAGTCTATCCAACTGCGCCTGAAACTTAAAATCATCTCGTGGTTCTTTTCCATTAAAAGAATAATAGAACTTGGCAAAAAGTGAATCAAATTCATCTTCTTGAAATCTGTCTTTTACAATTGTTTTAAAATCACTTTTGATATCTGAAACATATTTCATTGCTTCCTGATATTTAGGACTGTCTGTTGATTTAATAAATTCAACATTATTTTGTTCTTTCAGATCTTCATTAAAATCTTTATTTCTTGCACGAATACATGAAATAGTGTAACTGCCTTTTTCATTTAGAAAGTCACTTATTCTCTCTGCACCTTCGATACCTGCAATATCATGATCCAGACACAAATAAATTTCATTAATATTTGGATGAACATCTAAAAAATGATCCAGTCCTATTTTAGAAAGTCCATTCAAAGCAATATAACTGTTTTCCATCCAATACTCTTTGTTTAAAGAAATATAGGAAAGCATATCAATAGGTGCCTCAAAAACATAGACCTTGTTGGATGATCCTTTATAATGAAACGGATATAATGGATCAGATCCTTCTATATTTCCTCTAAATGACTGATTTTTACCATAAGTTGCAGTACCTCTTTTATGCCCATGACGAGCCACACCATTTTCATCCAAACCAACAAATACAGCATTGTGATATTCCTTATCTTCGTAGATCAAACCTTTTCTTACAAATTCATCAATGACTTCCTTATCAAGAAATCTTGTTTTCAAAAGATATCCATAGACCCTGTTTAAAGTTTCATTTTTTTCAGGAAGTTTAAATTCTGCCTTCTCAGTTTTTTCATAAGGAACTGACATTTGAAGATCACCCACATTAGATAGAAGAAATTCCACAGCCTGCTTAAAATTATAGTTAAAATATCTTTGAACAAATGCTATCGGATAACCACCTGCTTCTGCCTTCCAATCATAAAAGCGATTACCTCTTACAGTAATACTTGTATGCCTTGCCCATCTCATATCCTTTCCTGATTTTATGAGTGCTTCACCTTGCATTTGAAGAAAAGATGCAATATCAACTGAATTAGCCATTGCAATCTGTTCTTCACTGAACATTCTTGCCATTACTGATGCCTCCTTGCTTTTTTCTTTTTATTTTGCTTTTTACCTTTGATTGACTTTACTTTCATAGACTCATCTTTTTGTATATGCGTAATACTTTTAATTTTATCCTTCATATCTTTCACCTTTTTCTTCAAATTAAAAACGAAGTGAATGATCATCTTCCCTATGACCCGTTGCACTTCGTTTTCTTATTAATTTCTGTTTGAGTTTATGTTCGACTCCTGTAAGAATCGTATTTCTTATTGGCAACTCATTTTCAATGATTCTTCCAATATGACGAAACATTCTTGTTGTCATCATACTTAATGGAACTTCTTTTATATCATCTATATGATCTAAAAAATATTGAGCGTATTCATTTCCATTTTCAGCGGCCAATGTTAATAGCTCTATGGCTCTCTCTTTATCCTTTTCAACGTCTTTTCCTAAAAGGTACATTTTACCTAAATAATACTGTGCATATTCATTTCTATATTCACAGGCTTTATTCAGATAATAAATTCCCTGCTCCACATTCTTTTCAGTAACTTCACCTTCAACAAGAATTTTACCAATTTTAAATTGTGCTACTGAAAAATTTTCATCTGCCGACTGATAAAGATAATGAACATACAAATCATTATCTCCTAATTCTCTATAGATATTTGCAAGTCGGTTATAAGCAAATTTGTTATCACCACTTTGTTTATAACATTCTATTGCCTTATCCAAATCACGATCTACATAGAATCCATCATGATAGATTTTACCAAGTATATATTTAGCTAATGGAAGTTCACATTTTTCAAGCCATTCTATACTTTCTGGAATCATTTCAAATTCATTGTTTTTAATTGCTAAATTGATATCACCTATTTTTTTATAGTCACGTCTTATTTTATATTCTTCTAACAAACTATTTTCTTCATTAAATTCCATACCTGTTTCATTAGTCACATCATCCAATTCACTATTGCCGAAATTATGAATATCTTCAAAATCCTGAATGACCATATTTAAAATCATATTCTTGATGCTTTTAAATTCTTTTTGTTCAAGAAGTGGTAAACGTTCAAGGACAGTGTCAATATATGTCTCATTGACTTGTTGTTTATACAGATACCATTGTTCATATAGCTGCGCTATATTTTCATCCTTTTCAAGTTCTCTTAAAATATCGTTGATGATCTGCTTTGATTCCTTTGGAATATAGGCATACATCATTCTTCCATGATAATCTTTCAAACTCATTTTTAGTTTTAAAAGGTCATTAAAGATCTGCGAACTGTCAAAATGTTCATGATCCATTCCATTTAAAATTTCAACGACTTTTTCTTTACTGTATTTTTTTATTTCATCTCGATTGGCAGTCTGATTTTCATAAATATGTAAAAGATCATTTTTAAAAATACTTCCAGCATACTGTTTTCTGATTGACTCTATTCCTTTTTTAGTTAAATAACCCTCTTTAGGATTCTTTGAATAGGCAACCATATGAATATGAGGATGATGACCTTCATTATGAAAAGCAGCAAACCATTTGAGATTGTTCGGATCTATCTTCATTGCCTTTGCCAGATCATTTCTTTTTTCCTGACAAAGTGACATCCAGCTTTGAACTGAATCAAAGCCTAAGCGGGTAGCATCCTCTCTTTTTATAGAAATGATATGTGTCCAGACGTTACCTTCATGTTCTCCTATTTCTTTGACAACATCATTCAGTTCAAATTGAAGACCTGCATCTGAAAACAAACCATGCTCACCAAGTTTTTCTACTCTAGGACGATGTGAAATATAATCTATATAATTTTCCTTTGTTGTAATATCATCAAGATTAGCATCAATCACACTCGATATAAATTCACTGGCATTTTCTCTTGTTGGATTTTCTTTGAAATCATTATATTCAAACATTCCTGTTACAGTTGGATAATCATTTATAAGCTGTTGAATAAGTTTCTGCTGTTTCTTTGTTGCCTTCATATTTCCATAATCACTTTTAAATTTTTCTACACCTTCTCTGGTAGCAATATAATTCACATAATATTCTTTATGACTTTTACCTTTCATATATCCTGACTTAACAATAATTCTTACCATAATCTTTACCAAATAAAAAAGGAAACCTTTTTAAAGTTTCCTAACATATACTTCCTATCTTCTATTAAAAAATACATCTGCAAGATCATATCCCAAATACAATGCCTCTTTAAAAATAACTATTTCATTTTCAATTTCTATTTCTGATGAACATCCTATCCATTCTTCATTTATTTTGTTTGCTTCTTCCTCACCATATACCTGTATCAATGCCTTCATAATTTTTTTATGAATTTCATCTCTGATTTTATTTAACTCACATTTTTTTGAAGAATCTTTTCTAGTATTTTCATAGAATAAGTCATCTCCATAATAAAGTTGTTTTATAAATTCATCCTGTTTTGACATGTCGACCATTCCTTTCTAGACGACATACTATCACAACAGTTTTTATATAGCTATTATGAATCAGGAACCTTTTTGATATTTATTTATATCTTCAAAACTTATCTTGCCATTGGTTGCTTTAACTTCGTTCATACACTTCACTCTTAATTTTTTAAGAGTGTCATTATCAACATCAGCTATTGCTGATAGAACATTCATGACCATTGAAAGCTCTACAGTATTTTTATATAGCAATTTTGAAATACGATCTTCACTTGATTTAACAGTTCCTTGAACTGCACTTGAAATAGCAACAGGCAAATACTGATTTTCCAACGTTGAGCGATTGTAACCATCATAAAACTTAATTGCTCTTTCAATAAACTCACTTCGACTTTTACTGTCATCCGTTTTTGTCATTTCATCCAGTCTGTCCATCACATCTTGACTTAGCCAGATCGTTGTTCTTTTCTTATTCACATTTTATTTTCCTCCAACAAAAAAAGGATACATCTGCATCCGTTTTTCTCTATTATATATAATTTTAATTTATAAATTTCATCATTCTAATTACAATTTTACATTCATTTTTTCATCAAATATTCTTGAATTTACAAGCAATCATAAATGCCCGTAGCTATACAGTAGATATACTGTAGGTATGCATTTACTGACGAACTGGTATATTGACTTTCAGTTTTGTATAAACTATAATGTAGTTGAAAAAGGAACTGCCAGTAAGCGGTTGTCCTTGGATTTTGTATTTTTGTTAAAATAACTAACTCATACTTTTCCAGAGGCTGAGGTAGTTATTTTTTTTCACTTTTATCAATTATGATAAGAAGTAATTTAATAACAAGCATCATTAAAGACACGACAAGTGTTAAACAAGTTAACACTACCATGACTGTTTCATATGTTGTCATTCGCATCACCTCCGTTTTTCATATTTTCCCAAAACTTCTAGGAATGTGAATTTCGAAGGATTGCGTACCTTCGTCATGACGACCAAGGATAACCACCTACCGTATACGGCTGTTCCATTTATGATTATAACATATCACATATTTTCAAACTACATTTTCGTCAAAATTCTGCTTACGCTGTTTTTGACGACCTGTTATCTCCTGTTGTTTCTAGGAGAACATTTAATGTACAACGCCACTATTGACGCACTGTCTTCAATAATGACGTTGTTTTTCTTTTGTGAACTTCTTTGAAACAACGGGCATTGCCCGTTGTTGTAAGGTGAAGCGACGTCGCTTCTTTAACCTGCACACGCCACATCCTTAAAAATTGCCCTTATTTTTCAATCCAAATTGGATATTCTATCCATCTGTTTTTAAAAATCTTTAAAATAAGGGCACACGTTTTTAAACAAATAAAATTGGCATACTTATTCCATATTTCTATAAAAAGCGCACACGATCAAAATTTACCGCCAAACACTCCTTGATACATTGATTTATGGATGTTCCTCAATGATCGTTCTAGGCTTTTTGCTAACGACAGGTTCATCTCCTTCTAATTCTTCAATGAATTCTCTAACCTCTGGTTTGACATGCTTTTTATATATTTGGTTCAAGCTTTCCATAATTTCTACTTCAAGTGTTGTATTTTTCTTTGCAAGATTTGAGTTGATTGCTCGAACTCTTGCTTCAGGATATTTTATTTTTATCTCTTTTTGTTTGACCATTTTTAAAACCCCCTTATCGTTATTTCAATTTTTTCAAACACTTCTTGCTGTTCGATTTCTTCTAATTCATGAAATCTTTCTTTATATTCATTGACCTGTTCATCGGTTAAAGAAACTAGATCTTCTGATCCATCATCTCCTGCAATAAAAAAAGTGCCAGCAATAACATCTCTGCCAACACGTCTGTTTGCCTGTAAATTCATGAGTTTTCCTTCCTCGTTACAGACAAGAACAGTATTATCATTCAAGTCAATTTCTTCAATCAGACCGCCAACAACTCTTTGCATACCATCCAATGTATTTTCTATATATTCAACTTTTGGTTCTTTCATCGGCTCAACAACGAGTACACGTATTTTTTCATCGGCTTCTCGTATTTTCTCCTGATTTTGAACACTTTCAATAACATAGAAGCTGTCTTCACCTACAATAAGACCTAAACCTTGACCATTATCCCACTTCATATGGATCGTTCCCATATCATCAACTGTTTCTACAGTTCCTAATGTTCCAGAGGGAACAGGATGATGAGGATCGTCCATAGAATTGAGCATAAGCCTTGTTCCCTTTGGATATTTCTGTTTGATTTCCTTAATTTTATCTTGATTCATTTTCCTCACCTCCTTACATTTGCAAACTAAAATTTATTTTATTTTCCTGTTCGATATTCAACAGATCAACTTGAAAGTTCTCCTTAATAAACTCATTGACTTTGCCTGTTGGATGTCCTATATCTCCATCATCAAAATCACTTTGAAGTTGCACGGCAACAGAATTGATAAGTTCCATAAGATAATCTCTGGAATATTCTGTATTAGGAAACACCTTGTTGATATAAGTACCATTTGTATCAAACAGTACCAATCCATTATGCTTTATAGAGATTTCAAGATCACCAAACATCCCTGCATTCTGTACAAAGTTTCCAATTTCTTCATACTGAAGATCTATACATTTTTCATGATCCGTTTTTAAACAGCCAACATATTCTGTATGCAAGTAGTTCTTTATAAATTCATTTTGTTCATTCATTGCTATCGTCCTTCCATCATATTCAGTCTGTAATAACCACTCCAGTAAGACACAGTATTCATGGCAACATTGCTGTCGTTACTGTTTTCATGTATCCACACAGCTTCACCTTTTGCATTCTTTCCTGCATAGATTCCCACATGAGTTGTCTTTCCTGATTTGTTAATTAAAAAGGCAAGATCACCCGCTTTGAGATCTTGCTTTGCTATTTTTTTGCACATTTTTATCTGTCCTGATGTATTTGTATTGCCAAGATTATTGTTCATAACAGTCCAATAGACCCAGTCTACAAAATGTGAACAGTCCAGTCCTTTTTTATTTCTTCCTTTGCTGTCAGGGGCAACAGTTACTCCAAAATCATTACCATCATATCCTGCACACTTGGCAGAACCACCCCAGTAATAAGGTATCTTTCCAACAGCATCCGCAGCCTGCATCACTATTTTCTTTCTGATTTCACTTGTGTCTTCAGGCATATTTTTTATCAGTTCATCCATCTGCTCTTTGGAAAGTGTTGTGACTGTTTTTCCTTCATTTCCAATCAATGCACCATAACAGGTTTCCATTGACTTTTTTGTATCTTTCAGCAGTTTTTCATTCAGATTCTTTTCTAGACTGGCATAGATGACGGCGTTTACAGAAGTAGGAACTTTGACTTCTTCACCCTCTGTAAAACTGTTGACCCATGCCTCTGCCATTTCATCTGAAAATACTTTATGCTGTGAAGAAACCATATAACCAATAAAATACCCTTTGACCTGATAAATATTAAGCGATGATCCATTTGTAAAAGTCTGATTAATTTTGTCAATATGGCTGTCAATCAACACAAGTCCATCCTGTATTTCCTGAACATATTGCTTCATTTCATCTGTAAGTTCACTAATTGGATTGCCTTCAAACAGATCCGTTACAAGATTGTGATTGAATGAAATGCCATCTGAAAAAATAGCACTAATTAAAACAGTAATGGCAACAAAAGGTGAAATAATAACAACAGCTACATTTCTGACAAACTTCCTGCCATCATCACTGCTAAAAAAGGACAGAGCTAACTTTATAAGTTTTGTTTTCATTACTGTCTGACATCTCTATAACCATAAGGATACATTGCTGCTTCTGTTTGATTTAAAACAGTTTCTTTCATTTTTTCAACAGCCTCATCTAAATACTTTTCATCAAGAGAACAGTCCTTATATCCTTGCTTGATTATTTCATAGTATTCCTTACCTGGTACTCCATATTCATAACCATCATTCATCACATAAACCATCGCCTCAGTTGTAATTGTTCCATTAGAAATTCTCAAATTTTTCTTTTCGTAGAGGTGTGGATAACCTTCATAGCGATCAAGGAAATGCTCATCGTTTTCAGAAATTTCCCAAATACCTACAGGTACTTCCATTCCCTTTTTTGGTTCTACAGTCGCAACTGCATTGCTTTTATTTCCTCTAAACACCATTTCATAATTTGACAACATACCTGTTCCAACCAGTTTAGCATCTGGACATCTGTGTGCCATCTGCTCCCTGTTTAAATTACTGCCATAAGCTACATAATATTTCATCTTTTTCTGTTCCTCCTTTACATCTGTTGCATGTGCATTCCAAGTTCTTCTTGAACATCTTCCAATGATTCATTATTTGTTTCCTGTGCACTTTGCAATCTTTCTCTTTGCATAACTGCCTGTTGTGGATCTTTCCATGCAATACATCCATCTAGATTTTTTAAAAGATGATGTCGTGCTGTTTTAAATTCATCGCCAATAAGTCCAAGTCGTAAAAGCCAAGTCCTGAACGTATATTTCTCATTAGACGAATGTGTCTTAACTCTGCTTGCCTTATTTTGAACCAATGCCTGATGAGATATTGCCAAACAAAACTGGATATAGGTCTTGATTTCACCTGCATGAAGTGTTCCATTAAACATCCGAAATTCTATTGTTCCTTTTGAAAAAACACTATGAAAATTTAAGGCATGATACCTCGAATCATCATAGTGTTCGTATTTTCTGCTGGTATTTCCGTCATACCAGAGATTTTCAACTTCCTCAATATCCTTTGGCTTTTTTCGATTGAGCATTTCTAAAAAATCATCATCTATTTTCTTACAGAATCGTACTTCTCTTTGCGGTCTTACCTTTAAAGCTTTAAAGATAAGATCCTCTTTTGAATACATAATATTTGCAATATTTCTTAATGATCTGGCAGTGTGTTTTGAAGCATCCACATGAATGTGAATTCCACAGCTTTCATTGACTTTAGCATGACCATTCCTTCTTAATTCACGAACAATGCTCTGTATCGTTTCAATATCTTCATAATGACAGATAGGCGAAACAACCTCGACTTTATAATCAGGATCATAATCAAATCGATTTCCACATTGCGGTGTAATACTTGCATCTCGCACAATTTTCCATTTTCTTCCGTCTTGATCACAGACAGAATAGGTATCATATACACCACGTTCATGCCTAAAACCTGTATCAAAATGTTTAGCAATAATCAAAGCAGCGCTTCTTCTTGTTAAACCTGTCATTTCTATTTCTATTCCAAAACGCTGACTTTTCATGGATATTCATCATCCTATCTTCCGCCTTTATCACCAAACAGTTTTGATTTATAATCTGGTGCATGAACAATAAGGTTGTATCTTTCACTTCCACATTTATAAAGACAGGCACCTCTTTGTGGATATTTAATAAGTTCATATTCACTTTCTTCAAGCTGTAACGTATCAATATAAAATCTTGCATCCGTATTTCCTGCATTGAATAGGAACGTATGTGTTGGTATTGAAAACAATGGTTTTGTTAGTTCTCTGATTCCTTCAATATTGAAATCTTCCAGATTTTGAGAAGCTAAAATAACAGAACTTTCCTTTTTTCGAACACGCTTCATAAAATTTCTAATGTATTCTACTGCTGTTGTATTTGTTAAAAAAAGATAAAGTTCATCGATTGAAGCTACTGTATACCCTCTTTTCAACAGCTCATTGGACATATAGGAAAGGATATTAAAAAGCATCGCATCTTTTAAAGACTTATTTGCCTGTAAAAGATCCTTAACACCAAAAGTCACAACCTTTTGTGAATGAATATTGGTATGCCCATTAAAGAAACGACTGTCACTTCCCACACATATTGAATTTAATAAAAGCAATATTTCACGCAGTGATTCTCTTGTATAAATGTTATTTCTGTTTGTGTTGTAATGTTTGTATTCTTCATCAATGTAATCATAGAGATCACTCAATATAGGGTAGTCGTCATGTTCTAGAACACTAAGATCCGTCTTTTCATTAATGTTGAATCTTTGATAGACCTTTACCAACATAATTTCTAACGTATCGATTTGCTCTTCTGTAAACGCCTTATATGTCTTGAAAAAATCCTTTAAAAAGGAAATATGCTGTGCAAGAACTGTTGATTGTTTAAATGCAACAGGAACATCATCTTCACCTGAATCTTCTATATCTTCTGACCATTGTTTTGGTTCAAGAACATTAATGATATATCGTCCTGCCATCATATCAATAAAAACACCGCCAAGATTATAGGTTACTTCTTCATATTCATGTTCAGGATCTAGAGTTATTAAAGACATTCCCTGTTCTCTTAAATTCAACAGTAAAAGTTTTAAAAGATATGATTTTCCCTGTCCTGAATTTCCAAGAATAAGAGCATTGGCATTTGTTCTGTCGTCACTTCTTTCATTGAAATCAACAATAATATTGCTTCCAAATTTATCGTGACCTATATAGATTCCATGCGGATCTGTCTTACCTGAATAGTTAAATGGAAAAAGATTTGCAACACTTGATGCTGGAAGAACACGTTCAAACTGCTCCTTGAATCCATCATATCCCGATGGAGTAACCGCTAGAAATCCTTCTTTTTGTCTTAAAAGAAGACGATCAACATTCAACTTGCTTCGTACAAGTTCTGTCATCATTTCAGTCTGAATAAGTTTAAGTTCATCATAGCTGTCAGCAATCAACTCAAAATAAACAGCACAGTGAACAAGTGGTTCTCTGTTTCGATGCATATTGGCAATCAGTTCAATAACATCATTAAGATTGCTTTGAGCAGTTACTGTTTCTTTTAGATCTTGCGTATTGCTTTGTCTGAGCCTGTTTTTATTAGCTGCATTTCCAATGATCTTCTTTTCCTCTGCAGAAGTGACCTGTCTGGCATAAATATGCAAGGTGACTCCGTCTTTTTCACCCATATAACGTAAAAGTGCCTGTTCATCTGTAGAGGTTGGATACTCTCGTAATGCCCAGACACTTCTGTAGCTGTTGCCACAAATAAAATATTCTGTATAGAAACGTATTGTTGAAGGTGCAATCATATCAAGGTAATCCTGCACTTTGATTTCTTCTTCATCTTCAACTTCAGCCTTTTTGAATTTACCAAATAATTTATTGAACACCATCATACCACCTCTTTCCATCATAATCTTCAAACTGACTTGTCGTAACATTCTGTTCAAAATAGACAGCCAACATTCTTTTAATCATTTCCTTGTCTGCTCGTGTTACAGAGATATTTTGCATACGAATGAGTTTTTCAATACGATGGATCAAAGAATGTACTTCTAACTGATCATCAGGTTTTATACGAACAGCGATCAGGAAAAGTCGTGCTGTTGCTGTCTGTGTTTGAATCTTATCCAAATGATACAGATCTTCTTTAAGAAGCTTGATAACAACTTCTTCTGTTTCTTCCTGAATTCTTTTTTTCAGAAAATATTTGTTTTCTTCAAAATTATCTCGACTGTTCAGACAGATAATTTCAATATCATTTAGTCCTTTTACAACATTTGTAAGTGCAAATATCTTTGCACCTATGTTTTCTTTTGACATAACAGAAAGATTTTGTGGCTGAACAACAAAAAAGACGACTTCCTCTCCATTAAACAGTTTTAAACTGTAATCGGTAATCGTCTTAGTATTGATTAGCATCCTTGTACTGGATACTTTTTTATTTTTCTTTGTTTTCTTTTTCACGGTATCTTTCTTCTCTGTTTTCTTCTTTCTTTTCATCATAGCCTCCATTTCTTTTTCCTGTTTTCTGTATTCAAGGGTGTTTTTATTTCACCTGTAAAATGCCATTTATATAGCTGTTGTGAAAATATAAAGAAGGCAAAGGCATATGATAAAAAATCAAAGATACTGGTATCAGCCATACGGATAGTTAAAAAAGCATAGCACCCTACTAATGCCATTGGCATATAAAAATTGGCATGAGAAATAGCAATCACTCCAATGATTGCCCCCACACCTACGATTCCAATATCTCTTAAATACCATAGCCATAATGTTGCCTTCCCTTTTAAATTATCGGGATACATATACATTTTAGCTCAACCTCATTTCATCATTCATTTTTCTATCGACCTGTATATAAGTCATCCATTTCTTTTCATAATAATGCTGTTCAAGATAGCGATACAATAACAGATTCACCCACTCATCATATTCTGGAACTTCTTCATAAAGAATGATTGGCTTTGAACATTGCTGTACGATTTGAACTTTTTCATCACAAATCGCATCAAAAACACAGTCCTGCCAAACACCCTTTTCTTCTGTTTCTTTTACAAGTTCATCATCAACTAAAATCATTCCACTTAACAAATTTGTATTTAAATTATCAACATCATATGTAAAACAATGCTTTTTCCCAACGATACCTTCATACTTGCATGTTGCAACAAACCATTTATATTTTTTCAGTTCTTCGATAGTCATGCTGTACCTCCTACAACAGAAATACCAAATAAGCAGGAAAAATGCAAGATGATTATTAGCTTCTGTTCATAATTGTTTTTGTAATATTCATAGCTGACTGAGCCGCATAAACAGTAGACATGATATTTGCTTTCATGCTTGTATCAAGTCCAAACTGTCCTGCAATTCGTGGAATTTCACTGGCTGCCAGTATCAAGCCGATTCCTAAAAGACAGTTTTCTTTCATAACACCCAGACCTGCAATTAAAATGACTGCCTGTAAAAATGCAGTAAGACATATACCAATGATCTGCTTGCACCATTGAATAAAACCATCTGTATAGCCACGCACAATTGAAAACATATAAAGCGATCCTACTGCAATCATTACTAAAAGGATACCTCCTCTTTTTAGATTTGCGAAGAACACTTTGATAATGGAATAGCCCATCATAATCAGCAAAAAGATAAGCAATACCGTTCCAAGCGACAGCTTTTGCATATACGACAGTGACTTAATTGCCGAATCACCTACGGACTGACTTCCTACAAGTTTAGCAAGTCCATTGGACATGGTTACCTGTAAAGAAATACAGAATTTATACAATTCTACTGGCAATACAGTAAACAAAGACACAGCCATAAACCCTTTCATAGCATTAAGACAGGCATCTTTGATACTGCCACGACCACTTTGATATTCAACAGCAATTTCAAATACTGTAACGACCATTCCTGAAACAAACAGCGCCCATCCAAAAAGTCTAAACAGTTCAATAATGGCTCTTACAAAGTCATAGTCAAACAGATCTGCTCCCATTGATCCCATCATGCCAAAGAATTCACCTAAAAATTCAAGTAGCTTACTGTAGATCCAGTCAACGATCTGACCCATGACCTTATCTGCGACAAAATCCCATAAAAACATAATCTATTCCTCTATAGGACTTTCCAGATATAGTTTGGTGCAATCAAGGAAAATGTTAAACACGCAAACAGTATTGCTGGTGTTGTCCAATCAAACTGTCCTTGTTTTCTGTAATCAAAATATGCCATTGCAAGTTTAGCAAAGAAAAAGACAGCAAGTATGATATCAATAACAGGAAACACAACATTGTTGACAATATTTTTAATCTGCGACTCCATTTGTTTCCAAGCCTGCTGAATAACACTTGAAACATCTCCTGCCGCATAAGACTGTTTCATTGTTAATACAAGCATTATTAAGATGATCATCAAACAGATAATGACCTTTACTTTTTTATTCTTTAAAATTTGTACCATTGTTTCCTCCTTTTCTAAACAGCTTCTTCGATTGTCTGTTCATTTAATAAATCTACAAGATCCTTTGCAAATAATCCTAAATCCACATTTTGCTTTAAAAGACAGGTAATCATATCTTTTCCTAAATAGCTCAACACATACTGTGGATTGGTAATGACCATTTGTCCCTGTTCAACGATGATCTGAATACTTTCATAATCCAAATGACACATATCAAATACCCTTTTGGGAATGCAGTAAAAATCTTCATCGAACAGTTCTTTTTCATTTTCTGCAGTTACTTTAAAGCACTTGTCCTTGATACCATCTTCCTGAATCAAACAGACTGTTTCACCTTTTCTTAACAGCAACTTGTTAACTAAACTTTCAGGAAGGGTCACTTTATTCCCTTCCTCAAGTTTCATCTGATACTCATTCATCATTTTCATCACCTCCATCCTGCTCAAATAAATCAAGCTGTTTCTGTATTCCTGAATTCTTCATAGGATTGTAATTGGAAATCAACACTTCTGGAAACTGTGAACTCTTATCATAACGAAGAGCCATATTGTTGATTCTTGAAAATCCTTCAATATAAAAATCTTTGTACAGATCTCGTATAAATTCACAGTCATTGTAAGATAGCAGGAACTTTCCCTGTAATTTCTTTAAGGTATCCCTTAAGCGAATGTGATCTTCCTTTGTGAATACGACAGAATAATGTCCTTCCGTTTCATAGTAGGGAGGATCCAAATAAAAAAAGGCATCTGATCGATCATATTGAATAATCAGTGCCTCAAAATCCTTGTTTTCTATAACTGTATTTGCTAATCTGTCGCTGATTTGCCAGACTGTATTAAATGCTTTACGTACATCGTAAGGTCGACATCCAAAAGTTTTACACCCTGAACCATAGGAATATCTGACAAGCTTAAAAAATGCAACAGCAAGTTTTACATCCTGTTTTTCAATTCGTTCTTGATTCATGATTTCCATGATTTCTTCTTGCTGAAGTTCGGTAAAATAAACTTTTACCTTTTCCATTTCTTCCTGTAAAAATTTATCTTCTACTCTTTGCTTGGTTATAATTTCTTTATAAAGATTAAAGATATTTCTTCCGTTTTCAGGAAGATAACCAAGTTCCTGAATAAAAGCCAATGGCTGATCTCTTACAACCGCAAACATATTTGAAAGGTTGTTGTTGAAGTCATTATAGACCTCAAACTTATCTGGCTTTTTTCCAAACAGTACCCACCCTCCTCCACCAAACACTTCAATATATCTTCCATAGCTTTGTGGAAATCTTGCATAGATTAGATCTCTAATAGACTTTTTTCCACCTACCCATGAAATCAAACTGTTCATTTTCATCTTATAGTCATCACCTCCTTCAAAATCAAAAAGAACTATCTATAGCGATAGTTCAATATTGTTTCTTATAAGAAATAAAGACACCCTGCTGTAACAACAACAGAGAAAAGAATATCAAATAATATTTTTCTTTTATCCTCTCTATCATAGAATATTGCTTTTATAACAAACCATGTATCCGTTATTACTATTGGAAATACAGTAGAAAATTCTAAGCCAAAATAATATTCACAAATAGGCATTGCAATAAGGCAAACCAAAAATACTATTATTAAAAATCCTTTTTTTGAATACAATAAATTTTTATTTGCTATTTCCTTCATACGATTTTTCTCCTTCCAAAATCAAAGAACATACCATGTATTGATGAGACGCTTGATTAAAAACAATGTTTTCATTGTTTTTTATATCTTTAGATTTTATTACGTCTTTATTTTTTGGAATATACGTAAATTCAAAAATGGACATATTTTCTAAAGATTGTATGCGAAACTGGATAGATCTTTCCAAACTATTTTGGGTTACAAATTCCATAATAGAAATGAGCTGGTTATATATTGTTAAATCAATCGATATATTTGTATTTGTAATAATTAACTTTAAATCTTTATTATTTTCTTTCATCTCTGTTTTCATTCTAGAAATAAAATTATTTAATAAATAATCTTCAAAAATAAAATTACTATTATATTCATCAATTTTCTTGATTGTTCTATTTAAATGATCTTTAGCTCCATCATTTACTATTTCTTTAAAATAATTAAGATCATGTTTAATATTTTCAATCATTTTATTTTGTACAGAAATAATATCTTTCTCTTGTTTTAAAATTCTAGCCTGTTCTAAAACAACCTTATTTTCTATTTCCTGCTGTGTTTGTTGATTATGATAAATATAAATAATTATATTAACTACAACAATATACATAAAAGAAAGTAAGAGAAAATATAATTGATTTTCTTTTATTTGATTTCCTAATGTTGGAATAACTTCTAAACCATATAAAGAAATTACTGAACAAGTAGATAATAAGGCATAAGTTATTCTATTACATCTTACATTTAAGAAATATGATGAACGATAATACATTACCAATAATACAAATATAATAGATAAACTTAAAATTTTAAGTTCATAATTACTGTATAAAAGAATATTTGATATATTTGTTCGAATAATCAAAGGAACAAACAAAATAAATAAATAATAACTGCATTTTGAAATTGTTTCTAATATCAAAATTATAGACACTATTTCTAGATCCCTATCTTTTGAAATATATTTTCTAATGATCAGATATATTAAGATATCTCTTATTGCTAAGTGTAGCATATCAGGTAATTTAATAAAATTAATTATACAGCAACATAGAGAAATGATCATCATCAATAGGAGATTTCTCTTGCTGACTGTTACATCAAAATACTTCAAACAGCATATAGACACAAATAACGTTAAAAATACAATATATAGATATTTCAACTATATCTCCTCCTTGTATTTAAGATAAGATAACATAAATTCACTACGCCTACCACGACTCATATAGAGTACTGTTCCGTCTTTTAAAATAATATTTTCTTTTTGGTACTCATTAACATATTTCATATTCACAATTGTACCTTTATTAATATAAACAAAATGGCTATTCATAAAATCAAATATATTACTTAAAGATTTCCTTAACTTATACACGTTACTTTCTGTATAAATATGTGCATAGGAACCTCTTTTCTCTATATAGCATATGTTATCTACCGGTAATGAAAACTGTTCATTTATCTTTAACATCTTTTTTTTATCTTTTTCTAGTTCACAAATTTCTTCTAAAACCATCGGAAGTTCTTCATTCATTTTTTCCTTTCTTACAAAAGAAAATGGGAATACCTGAATTGCATCAAATACTAAATCACTTCTATAAGAAACAAATATAATTCGTGAAAGAGGATACTTCTTTTTTATACTTCTAGCATAAGATATGCCATCCATATCTGGCATATCTATGTCTAAAAAGTATAATTCGAATTCCTTATCATAATTGTTGACCTCTATGTCAAAAGAAATAGTGTTAAATTTTATAAGATAATTCTTTAATTTATTTGCAAAATTGATATCATCGTCAATTATTACAACCTTCATAACATCACCCATATTCAATTTTACTATGGATTATAAAATATTCCAATCTTTAATATGGATTGCTTGATGACCACCAACTTCCACAAACTGTAGTAGTTTTTGAAAAAGTTTTCCCTTTATATGTTGCATTCATTGCATAATTTTGATATCTATAACCAGTTGTTTTTACTGATGCATTTGATGTAACATATACAGGATTTTTTGTTCTGTATAAATCATATTTAAAAGTAACATTGACTTTACTTACGGCATCTCCTGCAGCTGCTCCTAAAACATTACCTACTACTTCTCCTACTTTTGCATTACCCAATCTTGCACCAACAGTTTTCCCTGCTGCAGTAATAATTGCTGTTGTAACATACCCTAATGATTTAAAAATTGGTGAACAGCTTACTTTAATACCTTTTGTAACTAGCACTGGTGTCCAATCAGAACTAGCATATGTTGATATAGAGAGAGAATCTGCTAAAACAGGCGTTCCTGAAGTAACTGAATATTCTATAACATCTCCGTCAACCGTTAATTCTTTAGTATCTTTATTTAAAATCCCAATATGTTTTTCTCCTGTTGAATCTTGATAATTAACTTTATATAAATCATCACTATCATAAGTAGTAACATCACATTCTACTCCATTGATTACTTCTTGATATGTTTGAATTGTAACATCATTTGATACAGTTTGTGCATTAACAGAAGTTATCCCACTTAATAACATACTTGCCGAAAAAAGGCTAATTAATAATTTTCTCATTTTATTGTTCCTCCATTTTTTATTCAAGAGCTCTTTGTTACTTATATTTTATGATATCTTCTGCTACATTCAATAACTTGCACGCAAACTGTATTTATTGCACTCATATTGTTAAAAATATTTTAAATTAATTGAATTTGAAATTATCTAATCCTTTTTATTCATCTTTACCTCTTTTGATTTTACAGATTACTGCTGCAATTAATAATCCACTGGCAATTAGTAACGCACTTAACGATTTATAGTCTGTATCATCACCTGTTTTTACAACAACAGGTTTTGCTTCATCTTTCATAACCACTTTTTGAACTTCTCCTGTATCAGAGATTGTAAATTCAATATCACTTGCAACATTGTAACCTGCAGGTGCTAAATCTTCATGAAGCACATAAGTTTTTGAAACAGTTAATCCTTCGATTCGATGTGGTTCTTTTCCAGAAG
>ERZ827088.543-NODE-543-length-55279-cov-4.703553_pt1 | contig 55279 bp, 47 predicted proteins | sample MGYA00519922_ERZ827088 | MGnify/ENA primary metagenome ERZ827088 (study PRJEB31778, sample SAMEA3449254) | human gut metagenome | biome: human gut; feature: human-associated habitat; material: faeces | place: United Kingdom | collected 2010/2012 ...
GCTGAATGTTTCTTCAAAAATATTTCCTAATGTTGCACTTGCTGGTTGACTCTGCCCATTTACTTCTTGTAGAATCTCTTTGTTCACTTTTTCAAATGTTTCTTTAGAGATGTTTTTTAATTTACCATTAGGATCTGTAAACTGCGAATTAAAGTCGCTTCCATATGAAATATAAGTAGCAATGGCTGTTGTAGCTTTAGAACTGACAGGCAGTTTGGGTGCATTATCATTATCTTGCGACAAGATGCGATTGACGATGGAAGTCTTTCCCGCAGAAAATTCGCCAACAAAAGCAATGACTTTTTTTCCTTGTAACCATGTTTTACGTTGCAGGTTTGCCCATTGCCAGATTCTATTTTTAGCTTCCTGTTGTTCCTTCTGTGTCCAAACTTTGAGTTGAGCAAATACACTACATAAATCGTTTTCTACAAAGTTTTCTATATCGCGAATTTTTTGATTAATATCTTTGACGTCCTTATTATCTGCATCTTTAGCCTGCAATATTTCATTTACAAAATCTATTGCTTCTTTCTTTTTGTCAAGTATTGCGGATGTATTTTTTAATTCTTCTTCTGTAGCTTCTAGATTGGTTTGTATTTCTTTCAGGCTATTTTCGCATTGTTCTATTTTCAGTTCTGCCTCACTTACTTTGCTTCGCTGTTCATTGTATTTCTTTTTATAGCTGCTCGATTCATCCTCCAAATCTTCTATTTCATCTTCGGCATCCTGTAATTCCTTTTTAAGTTTGTCTATTTCGTTTTTAAGTGCTACTACGATAGCGTTTTCATCACCACTTTGCAAAAGACTTTTCAAATTATCCGCATCGGATAATTCCTTCTTTTGCTTTTCAATTTTTTGCTTTAATTTCTCTGTTGATTCTAATAGCTTATTTAATTCCTGGTCTTTTGAAGTTATTATAGTTTCCAGTTCTTCTATCTTGTGTTGGTTGCCTTCATGGTTTTCCGCAGTAGAAGTCTGTTTAGAACGGAGGATAAAATAGGCTGTTGCTGCTCCTATCAAAGCAGCAGCAACAGCAATTACAACAATAATCAAGTCGGTATTCATACTTATTTATTACCTTTTAGTTCATAAAGCTTTTCTTGCAATGCTTCCAACTCTTGTTTGCGGGCAGTGTATTGCATTTTGAGTTCTTCAAGCTCCCGATGGATACGTGTGTTTTCATCTATCAACTTGCGATTGTCTTTCTGCAAATCTGCTATTTTGTCATCCATATCATCGGCTTCATCTTCTTGTTTCCGGACTTTATCCTTCATGGCTTTCAAATCTGAAACCGAACGATTAAGTTCTTCCTGAAGCGAAGAAACCTCATTTTTTAACTGTTCATTCTCATTCTTTGCTGTCAATAATTGACGTTGCAGATTATCTACGGTGTTTTGTAATGTGTTTGGCATTACTTTGTCTTTTATCACAATGCCGCCAACAACACCAGCGGCAGCTCCTAATAATACATCTATCATATCAGCCATTTTTTAATATTGTTTTATATTCTTTTAGTTTGTTGATTCGTTGTTGAAATTGTTCTTTAGCAGAAGCATTTTGGGCTTTCAATTCGTTTAATGATTGCTCCATTGTAGCCATTCTATTTTGAGCTTCATCATGCAATAGTTGTCCTATTGTACGGATTAGTCCAGCTCGAATATTTTCCATTTGCAAGGTAAACTCCGGTATCAATGATTCAGATATGTAATTATTGATGGCCCTACGTCGCTGAGGTTTTCCCCATATTTTGTCTGTTATCCAGCCCACGCCGGTTTCGATAGCACCTCTTTTTTGAGGAACATACTTTTCGCCAACAGATTTATCCCATTTATCAACTTGTTCTATCTCCTCATTTATTTTTGAAGTATAGTCTTTTGCCTTCCCCATCATTTGTTGCATTTTCTTTCTGGTGTTTATATTGGAAACAATGCTAGCCGCATCCGTTGCAGTATCAGCCACGTCAATAGCCTTACTAGCCACAGCAGCAGTTCCTGCTGTGGCTGTTGCTGCTCCTCCCACAGCTGCAACACCGCCGACGACAGCTGTCACAGCTGCTACTACTTTTACAGTGTTTCCTATCATGCGATCATACTCATGTCCCATTGAAGAAAGATTTAAATTGTATGACAAGCTATTGAGGACAACATTAGAAAGATCCAACGCCTCTAACGATTGTAAAGGAACCTCCTCCAATGTACGTTGACGTTCACGAGCCATATTAACAAGCACATACTGAATATCCGTTTTATATTGTTGTATGGCTGTTTCTGCTATCGAATTAACCGCAGTGTATATAGCTCCATCACAGTCTCTACCTTGGGATTGCACAATACCATCTAGTCGAGAAAATATGTTATCCCGAAACTTCCGGATGCAGTCTTCTCCTTTTTCTTCTATTGAGCCCGATGCATCTCGTATCAGTTTTTCAATGTTCCGGCTAATGCGCTGTAGATTTTCTTGAACCACATGGATTTTTTCATCAATAGTAGAATCACTTTTTGCACTTTGAAGTAGTTCGTCTATATAGTCCGAGACATTTGCAATGATTGTTTTAATTCTTCCATTAATAGCTTTTACTACTATATCATTCTTTTTTCTTTGAATCTTGTCAAATAGAGTATATAATTCCTGTAATTCATCTTTCATAGCGGAAATACAAATCATATTTTCGATGGGTAGATTGATGTTATCCACTATATATTTCTTTACAGACTCTATTTCATTTTCTGTTTTTGTATCACATTTTGTGATGACTAGATATATTGGCTTTTCTACTAATTTTGCGTCATTGACAAAATTAATTAGTGAACGGGTTATTTGCTGGTTTACATCTGTAAGCAGTAAAATTGCATCTGCGTGTGGCAAATAAGATGTCAATGCAAGTTTATGGTGAGTATCATTTGAGGATAATCCCGGAGTGTCTACTAAAACCGTACTTGAGCTTACCTTGTTAGATGTGTCGTAGATTCTTACAAGGTCAACATTTTGCAGAGTATTGTTCTTTAAACTTGCTATGTCTTCCACTGTTTGCATAACCTCACCATTATTTCTTATTATTTCAGCATAGCAACCTTCACAGCCAAATCTAATTTCAAAGATTGTGGCAGTGGTAGCTTTAGATGCTGTTTCTAATTGCTTGTTATCGGTTAAGGCATTAATAAGCGATGTCTTGCCTGAACTAAATTCACCAACAAGAGGCATGATTAGGTCTTTGTTGGGTTGTTCCAATCGTTTCTTTAGAAACTCTAAATCATTGCTAACATCATGCAATCCTAAATCTTGCGTGATATTGATAATTTGATCTATTTCTGATATATTATACATATAACCTGTTTTGGGGGGATTATGTTTCTATATATGGGTTACAAAGCCGGAGCATGCCCGCCTTTATTACTTCCTTTCGGATGATTCACGCATAGTCCGCCCACCATCACTTGGATGCTGGGGAACTTCTTGCCGCAATATTTGCAGGTGTATTCTGATTTTTCACTGCCTTCATAAAGTTTATGATGGCCTTTGTTGGAACCGTCTGGATGACGGGGGGCAAGTGGCGGATGTCAGTTGACGCACGGAGGGGAATTTGTGCCCGCAATATTCGCAATAGTAATGGGTGGATGGAGTCATAGGCCTTTCTCTTTCGGGGTTGATGCTCGAAGTGAAAAGCATGTACAGGCAGGCTGCCATGCTTATGGTTATTAACGTTTTCATGTTTTTCATGTTCATCCTTATATAGTGTGTATTCATTTATGCGTTAAAAGTAGCAGTTTAGCATCATATAGATGTTATTTGAATTGGTTCAAAGCGGTTCACGCATCGTAGAAATATCTTTTTTAGTACATTTGCAAGCTGTAGAACATATCGAAATGAATAAAGAAGAACTTATAGGCTTGTTGAAGACCAAAGTGGAGGAAAAAATGGGACGGTCGTTGGTGACACCGACGGACTTTAACCGTTTGAGTTTGCAAATGCAGCAAGAAATGGGTGAATCCATCAGTGTATCAACTGTGAAACGCGTGTGGAATTATGTGTCTTCACATCATCATTCGAGTGTGGACACATTGGCCTGTCTGGCCCGTTTTGTGGGATATAGGGACTGGGCCGGCTTTGTCGATGCATGCAGCGATGGCGGAGGAGAAGAGGAATCTGCATTCCTTTCGGAGCCTCAAATCCGGACAGATGAGCTGTCTCAAGGGGATATGTTGGAATTCAGTTGGGCGCCAGACCGGTTTTGCCGTGTGATGTATTTGGGAGACAATAGATTTCAAGTATTGGAGTCGCTTCACGGGAAATTGAGAGACGGCGACACCTTTCAAGCTACGATGTTTTCATTAGGCTTGCCACTGATTGTGACAGGGCTTCATCGGAATGGTGTGTTTTTGGGTGCATATATAGCCGGACGTAGAGGTGGCATTTATCAGTTGAACCGTTTGCCGGGGAAGAATCATGCTGATGTGGAATGATAGTCTGTCGATATTCACTATTTTTGCACATCTATTATAATAATAAATGAGATGAAAGTACTAAAAGAACGGATACTTCGTGATGGCCGGTGTTTGCCGGGTGGTATTCTGAAAGTCGATAGTTTTATTAATCATCAGATGGATCCAGTCCTGATGAAATCAATCGCCGTGGAGTTTGTTCGTCGATTTGCCGGCGAACATGTTAACAAGGTCGTGACGGTAGAGGCCAGCGGCATTGCGCCGGCTATTATGGTTGGCTATTTGCTGGAACTCCCGGTCGTGTTTGCAAAGAAGAAAAGCCAAGCACGATGGACAACATGTTGGTGACATCCGTTTTTTCTTTTACAAAGAATCACTCTTATGATGTGTGTGTCAGCCGCGACTTTTTAGGCCCTGATGACAGAGTGCTTTTTATTGATGATTTCCTGGCTAACGGCAATGCGGCCCGTGGCATATTGGATTTAGTGGCTCAGGCCGGGGCTGAATTGGTCGGGATGGGATTTGTCATTGAAAAGGCGTTTCAGCATGGGGGCGACATGTTGCGCGATATGGGCATCCGAGTAGAATCCTTGGCTGTCATAGAGAGTTTGGACGACTGCAAGATCGTGATTAGGGAATGAGGTAAAGAAGAGTAATAAATGAAGAATTTGATCATTTTTGATTTAGACGGGACATTGCTCGATACGATAGCCGATCTGGCTGCGAGCACCAACCATGCATTGGAGGCTTTTGGCTTTCCTACGCATCCGATAGAGGCATACAACTATTTTGTGGGTAATGGTATCAACAAGCTTTTTGAACGGGCATTACCTGAGGGGGCACAGACTGAGGCAAACATTCAGAAAATCCGTTCTGCTTTTATTCCATATTATGATGTGCATAACCATGATTTGAGTAAGCCTTATGCCGGTATTCCCGAACTGTTGTCAGCTTTACAGGCTAAGGGGTTGCAGTTGGCCGTCGCTTCAAATAAATATCAAGCAGCCACTGAAAAATTGATAGCATATTATTTTCCTGAGATACATTTCATCTCCGTGCTGGGGCAGCGTGAAGGTATTCCTGCCAAGCCTGATGCCGGTATTGTGCGTGACAGTATGCGGCGTGCTGGAGTGCTTGAAGCTGCGACGCTTTATGTGGGGGACTCTAATGTCGACATGCAGACAGCGCGAAATGCCGGAGTCGATGCTGTGGGAGTCACGTGGGGATTTCGTCCACTTGCCGAACTGGAGGCCTATCATCCACGGTATATAGCCCGTGAGCCTGCGGATATTCTGACGTTTTTAGGTTGATGGCGGGCCGGAGTATTGTCCCTTCTTTTTGGTTTGTTTCCCGAATTCGATTGCATGGTGCGGGCATTTATGATAGCAGCGCAGGCATCCGGTGCATTGTCCTTTCCAATGAGGTGTTCCTTGGATCACCTGAATATTCCCCATTGGGCAAATGCGCTCGCACAAAGAACAGCCATTGCATGCTTTATTGGTGTGAAAAGGGCGGTCTGTGACCAAGAATCGATTGAATAGTGGCCGTAATACATAACTTTTCATGCGGGGAAACTTTCCCGGGTAGACATCAAAACCGTGTTCTCTTTTCAAAAGTGTGTGAACTATACTGGTAAGCCGTTGAGGCAAAGCTTTCAGCTTCTGCTGTGTGGTCTGTGGGTCGTCTATGTCAAATCCCGGCAAGCAAACGTATGTATTGGGCATTGTGACAGAAAAACCACTTGCTAAATCCCATCCTTTCTCGTATAAGGCTTCTTGAAAGATGTGGCGTGTGCATCCGCAGTCGTCGCCACAAGTGCAGACCAGGTAACAATAGGGATGTTCGTTTCCGATGATGGTCAGTTTCCGAATACATTCCATAAGTAAGGCAGGTGGTCCCCAAGCATAAACCGGGAATACAAATCCCAAACGCTCGTCCGGTCGTAAGGTATAAGTCCATTGATGTTTTTTCCATGCATCAAATATTGATAGTAAGCTTTCCTGAGTTTGTGTGGCTAGAAAAGATGCTATGTATGCAGAGTTGCCGGTTCCTGTAAAGTAGAATATCATATGGAGAGAGTCTATGTGTTTGATTCAATTTGTTTCTTTGCTTGAATTTCCAGTCGCAAAGATAGCTTCCCTTGTGAGTCAGGCAAAATCAGTGAAAGGGTTGGTGCTTGAAAATATGTTAACAGGAGACTTGTTGCAAAGACCAGTTTCCGTCGTTGTGTATCATTCTATTGTTGTTGTATGTAATGAACCAAACTATTTTGGTGCTATCGTTATGTAGGTTAATAATTTCCAAACATAAAAAATAAGTTCTGGACGATGTATATATTATTAAAGGAGAACAGGCTTGTTGGGCAGCTTGGAATAACAAGCGTCTTATTGTTGGGTGGATGATATTTACTAATTTGGAAAATAGTGTTTTAAAACATGAAAAAAGCCCTCTTTTGATTTGTTGGTTAAATATAACTCGACTATATTTGCATAAATAAAAGATTAAAGCTAAGGTCATGAATACGCAAACAAGTGATGATAAACGTGAGGTAAGCCCGAATATTTCGGTCGATTGCTCTCTTATCGGGTTTGATGGGGAGAATCTTCGAGTGTTGCTGGTGAGGCAGATTGGGGCTTCAGAAATAGCAGACGAAAGCATGTATAAGCTTCCTGGAAGTTTGATTTATGCAGATGAGGATTTGGACGATGCTGCAAAAAGAGTGTTGTATGAATTGACGGGGCTAAAGAGTGTCCCGATGGTACAATTCCGTGCATTTGGCTCTAAGGATCGTACGCGTAATCCTCGAGATGTTAGATGGTTGGAGCGTTTTCATAGTTTGCCTAATCAGATAGACCGTATTGTGACGGTGGCTTATTTGGCTTTGTTGAAGATAGACCGTAAATATACACGCCTTTCACATAAATATGAAGCTTGCTGGGTTCCGGTGAAGGATGTGAAGGAGCTTGCTTTCGACCATAATCAGATATTGGAAGCGTCATTGGCATATATACGTCAGTATGTAGACATGTCACCGGCTGTATTATTTGATTTGTTACCGCGTAAGTTTACGGCTGCACAGTTACGTCGCGTATATGAGATTGTTTATGATCGCGTGTTTGATGTGCGCAATTTTCATAAGCGCATTTCGATGATGAAATACGTTATACCGTTGGATGAGAAAGAGCAGGGCGTTTCACATCGGGCTGCAAGGTTCTATCGCTTTGATCGTGTGATTTATAATCAGATGAGAAATTAATATTAGATAAAAGAAAGACTATGTATTTATTAGGGTATGACATAGGAAGCTCTTCTGTTAAGGCCAGTCTGGTGAATGCGGAAAATGGCCAATGTGTAGCTTCTGCTTTTTATCCGAAAGTTGAGGCTGAAATTATGGCTATACAGGCTGGATGGGCTGAGCAAGATCCGGAAATGTGGTGGAATAATCTAAAATTGGCTACGGCCGATGTGATGGCAACTTCTCATGTGCGAGCTGAAGAAGTGAAGGCCATTGGCATTTCTTATCAAATGCATGGATTGGTCTGTGTAGACAAGAATTTAAAGGTGCTTCGTCCTGCCATTATCTGGTGCGATTCGCGTGCTGTCAGCTATGGTCAGAAAGCTTTTGAGACTATTGGAGAGTCCGTCTGTTTGTCACATTTGTTAAATTCTCCAGGAAACTTTACAGCTTCTAAATTGGCTTGGGTCAAGGAAAATGAACCGGAAGTTTATAATCAGATATATAAGATCATGCTTCCTGGTGATTATATAGCGATGCGCATGACAGGAGAAGTGCGTACGACTGTATCCGGGTTGTCCGAGGGCATGTTTTGGGACTTTAAGAGTGAAAGCGTGGCAAGCTTTTTAATGGATTACTACGGTTTTGATTTATCTCTGATTCCAGATATATGTCCAACTTTTGCAGAGCAAGGCTGTTTGACTACTCGTGTAGCCCAAGAATTGGGTTTGCAAGCTGGCATCCCGGTTACTTACCGAGCTGGAGATCAACCGAACAATGCATTGTCACTAAACGTTTTCGAACCGGGTGAAATCGCGTCGACTGCAGGAACATCCGGAGTGGTGTATGGTGTGAATGGAAGTGTGAATTATGACCCTCGTTCGCGTGTCAATACGTTTGCTCATGTAAATCATACAAAGGAAAGTCCACGTTTGGGCGTGTTGCTTTGCATCAATGGCACCGGTATATTGAATTCATGGGTGAGACGTACGATGGGAACAGATTTGTCATACTCTGAGATGAATGATGCAGCTTCACTTGTGTCTATTGGTTGTCAAGGGTTGAGCATTGTTCCTTTCGGAAATGGGGCAGAACGTGTTCTGGAAAATAAAGAACCGGGATGTGCCATTCAAGGATTGAATTTTAATTTCCATACTCGTGCCCATATTATGCGGGCTGCACAGGAAGGAATTGTGTTTTCTTTTAAATATGGTATGGAAGTAATGGAGCAAATGGGTATTCATATAACCAACATCCATGCCGGCAATGCCAACATGTTTTTGAGTTCGATTTTCCGGAATACATTGGCCGGTGTTACAGGAGCGACAATCGAGCTTTATGATACGGATGGTTCGGTTGGTGCAGCGAAAGGAGCCGGTATGGGATTGGGCCTATATAAAGATCACAATGAAGCGTTTGCTACCCTGAAGAAGCTGCAAGTCATAGAGCCGGATGTCCGGCATAAAGAGCAGTATCAAGCCGCTTACGCTTTGTGGAAAGAACGTCTTGAGAAAATATTATAATTCGAATATGTTATTGACCTTAAAAGTATAAATATTATGGCAACAAAAGAGTATTTCCCCGGATTGGGAAAAATTAAATTTGAAGGAAAGAATAGTAAAAATCCATTGGCTTACCATTATTATGATGCTGAAAAAGTCATCATGGGCAAGAAAATGAAAGATTGGTTGAAGTTCTCGATGGCATGGTGGCATACGCTGTGTGCCGAAGGTGGTGACCAGTTTGGCGTCGGGACAAAAAAATTCCCGTGGAATGGTGACTCTGACAAGGTGCAAGCTGCAAAGAATAAGATGGATGCAGGCTTTGAGTTCATGCAGAAGTTAGGCATTGAATACTATTGCTTCCATGACGTGGACTTGTGTGAGGAAGCCGATACGATTGAAGAATACGAAGCCAACTTAAAAGAAATCGTGGCTTACGCCAAACAAAAACAAGCAGAAACCGGCATTAAACTGTTATGGGGAACTGCTAATGTATTCGGCCATGCCCGCTATATGAACGGTGCGGCCACTAATCCTGAATTTGATGTAGTCGCTCGTGCTGCTGTGCAAATCAAGAATGCCATTGATGCCACGATTGAGTTGGGCGGAACTAATTATGTGTTCTGGGGCGGCCGTGAAGGGTATATGAGCCTTCTCAACACAGACCAAAAACGCGAGAAGGAACATTTGGCCCAAATGTTGAAGATGGCTCGCGACTATGCCCGCTCGAAAGGCTTTACGGGGACTTTCTTGGTGGAACCGAAGCCCATGGAGCCGATGAAGCATCAATATGATGTGGACACGGAAACAGTTGTCGGATTCTTGAAAGCACATGGATTGGACAAGGATTTCAAAGTCAACATCGAGGTGAACCACGCCGTGTTGGCCGGGCATACGTTTGAGCATGAATTGGCTGTAGCTGTGGACAATGGCATGTTGGGCTCGATTGATGCCAACCGCGGAGACTATCAAAATGGATGGGACACCGACCAATTCCCGATTGACAATTATGAATTAGTGCAGGCTATGATGCAGATTATCCGTAACGGAGGTTTGGGCAATGGTGGCTGCAACTTTGACGCTAAGACACGTCGTAATTCGACCGACTTGGAAGATATTGCCATTGCGCATATTTCAGGAATGGACGTGATGGCACGTGCTCTGGAGTGTGCTGCCCAGTTGTTGGAGGAGTCTCCTTACAAAAAAATGCTTGCCGACCGCTATGCTTCGTTTGATTCCGGAAAAGGCAAGGAATTTGAAGAAGGCAAGATGTCATTAGAGCAGTTGGTTGACTATGCCAAAGCCAATGGTGAGCCCAAACAAGTCAGCGGCAAACAAGAATTGTATGAAAGAATCGTCAGCATGTATTGCTAACCGGACCTGATACAGTTCTCTGATGAAAAGAATGATAATCTCTGATGAAAAGGAGGTTATCATTCTTTTTTTTGAATGCCGCGGCATGTCGGTCCGGCCCGTGGTACACGTGCGCAGGACCCCTTGCAAGGGGTATCACCGCACCCCTTGCAAGACCTACCTTCATACCCCTTGCAAGGGGTATTCAAGTACCTCTTATAAAGCTATCGCGATACCCCTTGCAAGGCCTTCCGGGGCATCTTCCCAAGGCCGGGACAGGCACCTTGCCGCAACCTGGGATGCTGCCATGCGGAAGCGGGTGGGGGAACTTCCTTCCCTTTTGCTCATGGGCTTCGCATATTTCCCTGCCACCTATGTATTCAACTTCTTTTTATGCGATTTCTTCGTGCGACGTAAAATATTCCCTAATTTTGCCTTAGAATAAATTAATAGTTTGAATATGACAAAGAGTGATAACCATTTAGTGATTATGGCTGGAGGCGTCGGAAGTCGTTTTTGGCCCATGAGTACTCCGGAGAAACCTAAACAGTTTATTGACGTATTGGGATGTGGACGCACATTGCTTCAGTTGACGGCAGATAGATTCAAGGGTATATGTTTGCCTGAAAATATATGGGTGGTGACGTCTGAACAATATGCGGGCATTGTCAGAGAACAGTTGCCTGATATTCCGGAAGAAAATATTCTGAAAGAGCCATGCCGGCGAAACACGGCTCCATGCATTGCATACGTGAGTTGGAAGATCAAAGCGCGTAATCCGAAAGCGAATGTTGTTGTCACTCCGAGTGACCATGTTGTAATGAATGTGCAGGAGTTTCAGCGGGTGATTAATTCAGCCATGAACTTCACGAAAGATTCGGATGCGATTTTGACTTTAGGAATGAAACCCACACGTCCGGAAACAGGCTATGGATACATAGAAACCGATTTGCGTGCATCTTCGGTGACGAATAAAGAAGTGTTCCGTGTGGACTCATTCAAGGAAAAGCCTGATGCAGATACGGCTCAACATTACATTGAACAAAATAATTATTTCTGGAATGCCGGGATTTTTGTGTGGAATATAAGTACCATCGTAAATGCTTTCCGCATTTATTGTCCTGCCATTGCTAAGATATTTGAGAATCTCCGGCCTTATTTTTATACACCGCAAGAACAAGAGGCTGTCAACCGTGAGTTCCCTAATTGTGAGAATATCTCAGTCGATTATGCCATCCTGGAGAAAGCGGAAGAAATATTTGTGTTTCCTGCAGATTTTGGTTGGAGTGACCTTGGCACTTGGGGGGCTCTATACGAACAGATGCCTCAGGATTTGAATAAGAATGTATGTATCGGGGAGAATATACAGTTGTACGATACGCGTAATTGCATCATCCATACAGCGCAGGAGAAGAAAGTCGTCGTAATGGGATTAGACGGTTTTATTGTAGCGGAAAAGGATAATGCATTGTTGATTTGCAAGGCAAGTGAAGAACAGAAGATAAAGTTGTTTACAGATGCATCTAAATGAGTTGTATTCTGTTAATGGAAATAGATTTATGAAGAAATTGCTATCGTTACCCCCTAATTTGGTGGAATGTTTTCATGAATTGGAAGGAGTGAGCCCGGATGAATGGTTTTGCACTTCCGATCCGATTGGTGAAAAATTGGGTTCAGGTGGTGGCACCACCTGGTTGTTGGAAGCCTGTAATCGCCAGTGGGCCCCAGAGAAGTCATTTATAGAGTGGTTGGGCGAAGATAAGCGCATCTTGTTGCATGCCGGAGGACAAAGTCGGCGTTTGCCGGGTTATGCTCCATCGGGGAAGGTATTGACTCCCATACCGGTTTTCCGTTGGGCCAAAGGGCAGCGTTTGAAGCAAAACTTGCTTTCTTTGCAATTGCCGCTGTATCGGCAAATCATGGAGAAAGCTCCGGCCTCATTGCATACGCTGATTGCAAGTGGAGATGTCTATATCCGAAGTGAGAAGCCTTTGCAGGAAATACCTGAGGCAGATGTAGTCTGCTATGGTTTGTGGGTTGACCCTAACTTGGCAAAGAATCATGGTGTATTTGTCTCTTCCCGTCAGACTCCAGAGCGTTTGGATTTTATGCTTCAAAAGCCTTCTGTGGAAGAATTGGGCAAATTGATGCAGACGCATTTATTTTTGATGGACATCGGCATTTGGCTTTTAAGTGATCGTGCTGTGCAGTTGTTGCAAAGCCGTTCGAAAGAAAATGGCAGATGGAAATATTACGATTTGTATTCTGACTTTGGACGTGCTTTGGGCGAACATCCACAAATCGTAGATGATGAACTTCGTCAGTTGAGCGTAGCTATTTTGCCTTTGCCTGGAGGGGAGTTTTATCATTATGGGACAAGTCGGGAATTGTTGTCGTCGACGGTTGCCATACAGAATCTGGTAAGTGACCAGCGTGAAATCATGCATTTGAAAGTGAAACCTCATCCGGCCATATTTGTCCAAAATGCATTAGTAAACATCCCGCTCCGGGCTGACAATTCCGAAGTCTGGATAGAAAATAGCTGTATTGGAGCGAAGTGGACGCTGAGTCATCAGCATGTCATTACCGGAGTCCCGTGCAATGATTGGGAGTTGACATTGCCTGCTGGCGTGTGTGTGGATGTCGTACCTATGGAAGAAGACAGATATGTGTCCCGTTGTTATGGTTTCAATGATGCATTCCGGGGGGCTTTGAGCGATGCCACTACGTTGTTTATGGGCAGTCCGATGAAAGAGTGGTTGGAGGCCCGTGGATTACAAGGTGACGACATTGAAGGGAATGCAGATCTTCAATCAGCACGTATCTTTCCGATGTGTGACAGTGTGGATGAAGTTGGCAAAGCGTTCCGTTGGATGATTATGGATCCTTCTTATGAGGAAGGACGGATGATATGGATGTCAAGGCGGCGTATGTCGGCAGATGAGATTTCAGCATATGCCAATCTGCGTCGTTTGGTCCGCCAGCGAAAAACATTCCGTGCAGAAAATTGGCCGATGTTGGCACACAACTATGAGAAAAGTGTTTTTTATCAGTTGAATCTGAAAGATGCGGCAGAAGAGTTCGTCGCAAATCAGTTGGAGTTACCTGCGTCTTTGTCAGATAAAGCTCCTTTGATGACGCGAATTCATGATCACATGTTTCGTTCTCAGTATCTGAAATTGAGAGGGGAGGATGGAATGGGTGAAGATATGGAAGCTTTCCGACTGTTGCGTGAGGGATTGACCTCAACGGTGTTGGCAGACAAGCAGAACCCACATTTGGATGTCTATGCTGATCAGATTGTTTGGGCACGTAGCCCGGTACGTATTGACCTGGCTGGCGGATGGACTGATACTCCTCCATATTGTTTGAATGATGGAGGCAATGTGGTGAATATGGCGATCGAATTGAATGGACAGCCTCCTTTACAGTCTTATGTCAAGCCGTGTAAAGAATATAAGATTGTGCTTCGTTCGATAGATCTGGGAGCAATGGAAGAGGTGAAGACCTATGAAGAATTGCGGGATTTTGCCAAGGTGGGTTCTCCATTCTCTATACCGAAGGCTGCATTGGTGTTGGCAGGTTTCCAACCAGGATTTTCAACAGAATGTTATGCTTCGTTGGAAGCGCAGCTTCGTGCTTTTGGTTCTGGCATTGAAGTCACGTTGCTTTCGGCTGTTCCTGCAGGTTCAGGACTGGGAACGAGTTCGATTCTTGCTTCTACAGTGCTGGGTGCTGTGGCTGATTTCTGTGGATTGCCGTGGGACAAGAATGAAATTGGCCGTCGGACACTGGTGCTTGAACAACTGTTGACCACCGGTGGTGGTTGGCAGGATCAATATGGAGGCGTATTGCAAGGAGTCAAGTTATTGCAGACCGGAAGTGGTTTTGAACAATGTCCGGTCGTGCGTTGGCTTCCTGATTTTCTCTTTACGAATCCAGAATATCAAAAATGTCATTTGCTCTATTATACCGGTATAACTCGTACGGCTAAAAATATTCTGGCGGAAATCGTGCGCGGCATGTTTCTCAACTCCACGGAACATCTGGAGATGCTCAATGAGATGAAGGCCCATGCGCTTGATGTGTTTGAAGCCATTCAGTGTGGTCGGTTTGAAGACATGGGCCGTCTGATTGGCAAAACTTGGGAACAGAATAAGCGGTTGGATGCAGGCACGAATCCTCCAGCTGTAGAGCAGATTATCAGTCGTATTCATGACTATTGTTTGGGCTATAAGCTGCCGGGAGCAGGTGGAGGAGGTCCTGGCCGCCATCCAGGACGCCCCCTTTTCGGTCAGTAGCTAAAGACCCTGAAGCGGCAGCTTGCATTAAGACTTGTCTGACGGAAACGCCACCGAACGATCGGGCACGTTTTGTCGACATGTATCTTTCTGAAAAAGGATTGAAAGTGAGTCGAAGCTGACGTATTTTTGTGCGTTTCGTATATACGACAGCAAGAAGCCGGATGGATTTCCAATTCGTTCTTCTTGCTGTTTTTTTGAGTCTGTCGCTAAATAGCCAGTATCGGATGTCAAACCTTTATATTTTGGGAAAAATAATGAGAAAAACCTTATCTTTATGCTGTTAGTAATAGTAAAAGCTAGAAATCTATGGACAAAGACTTAAAAAACAAAGAAGTTTTGAGCTGTATAGATTGCGGAACTCAAAATTGTAAATACAAAGTGCGTGCCTATCCTGAATTTTGTCTGACGACAAATCTGAGTGAAGAGGATGAAAAGTGGGCCTTAGAACGGTATGCCGAGGAGAGAAATCATGATGTGATGGTGGCGAGTGCTGAGGTGGAATATGAGGGATATTGCCAGTGGACAAGGGTGCAGGAAATCATGGAATTTGCACGCAAAATAAAAGCCCATAAAATCGGCATTGCCAACTGCATTGGTCTTATAAGTGAAGCGCGTATCTTCGCCCGAATTTTGCGAGCGAATGGATTTGAACCCTATGCTGTCATTTGCAAAGTGGAAGGAAGGGCCAAATCATCGGTCGGGATTCCTAAAGAATGTGAACGAATAGGTAGCGCGATGTGCAATCCTATTTTGCAAGCACGTTTGCTCAATCGGGCGCACACGGATTTAAATGTAGTAGTTGGTCTTTGCGTGGGACATGACAGCTTATTCTATAAATATTCCGATGCGTATGTCACGACATTGGTCACCAAAGATCGAGTGACAGGTAATAATCCAGTTGCAGCTTTATATACGGCACAATCGTATTATAAGAAAAAATTTGGCTTGGACGAAGACAAGTAGGGATAAATATTTCTTGGAATACGAAAAAAAGGCAAGTCACATTTTTTGTGGACTTGCCTTTTCGTACACCCTCAGGGGCTCGAACCCTGGACCCATTGATTAAGAGTCAATTGCTCTACCAACTGAGCTAAGAGTGCATCTCTCATTTGCGTGTGCAAAGGTAGCACATTCTTTTTAATCTGCAACATTCTGCGCACATTTTTTCTTTAGAAAAAAGTTGGAATGCTGCAAACGAACGCTATCTAACAGCAAGGACGCAGAGAAACGGGAGAATAAAGTATCGGTCCGTTCCTATGCGTCCTTGTGTTCATCTTGTCACGTGCGACACATTCTGAACACCCTCATGCCGTGGGAAGGCTGTCGGTCTTGTCCATGACCGACGAAGGTATGTCCTTACGAGGTGTGAGGCCCAACTCTTTGAGTTTGCCGAGGCTGGCGATGAGATTTCCATTGCCTCGTGCGAGTGTGCCGAACGCTTGGTCGTAGCTACGGCGCGTGTCGTCAAGCTGCTTCCCCACCCGCTCGAAAGTGGTGACGAAGGTAACGAACTTCTCATAGATAAGATTGCCGCGGCGTATGATTTCTTCCACATTGCGCGACTGCCGCTCGCTCTGCCAGAGGTTGTAGGCCAGTTGCAGGGCCATCATGAGGTTGGAAGGGCTGATGAGAATGATGCCTTTCCGATAGGCATAGCTGAGCAACTCCTTGTCGCGCTCCAAGGCGGCAATGTATGCACCTTCGTTGGGAACAAACATCAGAACGTAGCCGATGGAGTCCTTCACGGCCTTCGAATAGTCCTTCGCTGCAAGCTCGTTGATATGTTCACGGACAGAGGCGAGATGAGCCGTCAGCGCGGCGTCCTGCTCCTCAGCCGTGGAAGCATTGACATAGTTCACATAGGCCGTAAATGACACTTTGGAGTCGATGACGACGCTGCGTCGTTCGGGAAAACGGACGATGACGTCAGGACGCACGTTGCGTCCATCCTCCGTCGGGCAATTCTCCTGCACAAAATATTCCTCGCCCTTCCTCAACCCGGACTCTTCAAGCATACGTTCCAAAATCATCTCGCCCCAGTCGCCCTGCACCTTCGGATTGGCCTTCAGAGCTTTGGCGAGGCGGACTGCGTCTTCGCCCAACTGCTCCGTGCGCTTCATCAGTTCCTGCAGGGTGTGGTCGAAGGACTCCTTCTGGCGCGCACCGGCGATGCGGCTGTCGACGACGGACCGTCCCAGTTTCTCGATGTTGTCCTTCAGCGGAGCGAGCACAGCATCCATCTGTTCCCGGTTGGTCTGCTTCAGCGACGAAGCCTTGGAATCGAGGATTTCATTGGCCAGGTCACGAAACTCCGCCTTCATGGCATCGGCTCTCCGGCGCATCTCGTCGTCCGACTCCTTCAGCATCCGGGATGTCTGTTCGTTTTGCTGGCGCAATGCATCGGCTAACGCCTCCAGCCGTGCCTGCTGGCTATGCGCATCAGCAAGGTCGGCCTGTAACCGGCGGATACGGGAGCGCTCCAGCAAGAGACCTGCCAGGAGGCCGACTGCAAGTCCGCAGACAAGAGCTAACAGCGTGGTCACGGCTTAATCTTGACTTTGAGTTCATACAAGTCATTGCGCCGGTCGCGCAGGTTGCGCACGCTGCCATAGGTATGCAGCTCGCTGAGCAGGTTCAGGTCGACGTCGGACACGAGAATCATCTCCGTGTTCGGCGTAGCCTCCGCCCTGCGTCCATCCGTGGGGAAGGCAAAGTCGCAAGGGGTAAACACGCCTGATTGGGCATACTGGATGTCCATGTTGTGGACACGGGGCAGATTGCCCACACTGCCGGCAATGGCTACAAAGCATTCGTTTTCGATGGCTCTGGCCTGTGCACAGATACGCACCCGCGAATAACCGTTTTGCGTGTCGGTGAGAAAGGGGACGAAAAGTATCTGCATCCCTTGGTCGGCCATGATGCGCGAGAGTTCGGGGAATTCGACATCGTAGCATATCAGGACTCCGATTTTCGCACAGTCTGTGTCGAAGGTCTTCACCATCTTTCCTCCGCTCAGTCCCCAGCTCTTGATTTCATCCGGAGTGACATGCACCTTCTCATACATCTCATAACTTCCGTCGCGACGGCAGAGGAAGCCCACATTGTAGAGCGAGCCATCTTCCTTGATGTAAGGCATACTGCCGGTGATGATGTTGATGTTATAACTGATGGCAAGGTTGATAAAACGGTCGCGCACATCTTCGGTGTACTTGGCAAGCCCACGGATGGACTGCGCCTCGCCGAGATGGTTGTAGTTGGCCATCAGAGGGGCATTGAAATACTCAGGGAAAAGGACAAAGTCACTCTTGTAGTCCGACACCGCGTCAACGAAGAACTCCACTTGCTCGAACACATCGTCAAGCGTATTGTAGGAACGCATCTGCCATTGCACCAACCCGATGCGAACGGTCGTCTTCTTGTCGACATAGTCTTGCGTAGGAGGTTGGTAGTAGATGTTGTCCCACTGCAACAACGTGGCGCAGTGTTTTGACTCCTCGTCATTGGGCAGGTAGTTCTTCATCACCCGGCGCACATGAAAATCGTTGGATAACTGGAACGTCAACACCGGGTCATAAATCTCACGCGAGCGCACTTTCTCGATGTACTCCTTCGGACGCATGTGGTCCGCATATTTATAGTAGTTCGGGATACGTCCGCCGAACATGATGGCTTTCAGGTTGAGTTTTTCGCAGAGTTCCTTGCGATATTCATACATACGACGTGCCAGGCGCAACCCGCGATAATCCGGATGGATGAAGACTTCGATCCCATAAAGTATGTTGCCCTTCGGGTTGTGCGTATTGAATGTCTCGTTGCCCGTGACTTTGGCATAGGTGTGGTCACCCTTCACCATGTCGTAATCGACGATGATGGACAGGGCACATCCGACGATTTTGCCATCCACCACCGTCACCACTTGTCCCTCAGGGAAAATGGTAATCAACGTCTTTATCTGTTCGCGTGTCCAGAAGACATCTTTGTCGGCATATACACGCGTAAACGACTGCGCCAGCTGGTCGTAGTCTTCCATCTGGAGGTTTCTCACCTCCACCTTGTTTATCTTATGCAATGTTTCCATTTTACTTTATGAATAATTCCACCAATGAAGTTTAAAGAGCCAGTTCGTAGATTTCCCTGGTCTCCTTACGTCCCAACTTCGCATAGAATCCCACCTCTTCGCCTTTGTCCTCATGGAGCTTTTTCACCAACAAGTCAATGTCAGGCTGCTCGATGCCCAACTGAGCAAATGTGACGGGCATACCGATGGAACGGAAGAATGCCTTCAGGCGTGCCACGGCTTCCAGCGCCATCGCCTTTTTGTCGTCAGACACCGGCACATCCCAGACCCGTTCGGCATATTGCGCCACCTTTCCGGCATGATGCGAAGCCATCCACGTCAGCCACGCCGGGAAAATCACGGCCAGGCCGGCCCCGTGCGTCACGTCGTAGACGGCACTAATCTCATGCTCCATGTGGTGTGAGGTCCAGTCTTCTTCATTCCCCACGCCGCATGTCCCATTGTGGGCAATCATGCCCGACCACATCAGATTGGCCCGCGCCCCGTAGTCTTCAGGGTCTGCCATCACGCGGGGCGCTTCCGTGATGATGGCCTTCAATGTGCCTTCACACAGGCGGTCGGCTATCTCGGTGTCGGCAGTGTTCGTGAAATAGCGCTCCATGATATGAGCCATCATGTCGACAATGCCGGCTGCGGTCTGATAGGGAGGCAGCGTGTAGGTCAGTTCGGGATTCATAATCGAAAAACACGGGCGGAGCAATTCCGGCACGCGGATGCTCAGTTTCTGCAGGGTCGCCACCTTCGTAATCACCGAATTGCCCGACCCCTCACTGCCCGCTGCGGGAATCGTCAGGACCACTGCCACCTTCAGGGCTTTCCGGACACGCGCCTTCTGAATATAGAAATCCCAGAAATCACCGTCATAAGGCACGCCGGCTGCTATCGCCTTGGCCGTGTCGATGACCGACCCTCCGCCGACGGCCAACACCATATCGACCCCCTCCCGGCGGGCGAGGCTGATGCCTTCGTAGACTTTCGAGTCGACAGGATTGGGCTGCACGCCGCCCAGCTCTACAAACGGGATGCCTGCCTTGCCGAGCGCATCCTTCACGCGGCCGAGCAGTCCGCTGCGGACGACAGAACCGCATCCATAGACGAGCAACACGTTCGTCGCACCGTGTTTGCACGCCAATTCTCCTACTTGATTTTCTGTCCCCTTGCCGAAAACGAATTCGGTCGGGCTATAAAATGTAAAATTGTTCATATCCTTCAGTTTTATGTGATTATCAGGTCTACTGTCATTAATGAGTACGGACTACACAATCTTCTTTTTGAAAGAATCTGTGTAGTCCGTCTGTATCATTTCTTATCCTTCGCTTTTCGTTATTGCTGAGGATTCAAGGGGATGTCCAAGGCTTTGTAACATTTCACCAGTTTCTCGATAGCGATGTCGACTTGTTCCTTGGTGTGAGTTGCCATCAACGAGAAACGAATCAGCGTGTCATTCGGAGAACATGCCGGCGGCACCACCGGATTCACAAACACACCCTCGTCAAACAGCATCTTCGTCACCATGAACGTCTTGTCCATGTCGCGGACATAAAGCGGAATAATCGGCGTCGACGTATGGCCTATCTCAAATCCCAACTCGCGGAAACATTTCAAAGAATAATTCGTCACATCCCACAAATGCTGTATCCGTTCGGGCTCGCTCTTCAGGATGTGAAGCGCCTCGCGTGCAGCGGCTGTCGCGGCAGGCGTGTTGCTCGCGCTAAAGATATAAGAACGGGAGTTATGCCGCAGGTAGTTGATGACGGAAGAATCCGAAGCGATGAAGCCGCCGATTGCCGCCAGCGACTTGCTGAATGTGCCCATAATCAAATCGACGTCCTTCGTCACGCCAAAATGGTCACACGTGCCTCGTCCCTGACGGCCGAGGACACCAAGCCCGTGCGCTTCGTCGACCATGATGCTTGCATTGTATTTCTGCTTCAGCCGGACGATTTCCGGCAAGTTGGCAATGTCTCCCTCCATGCTGAATACGCCATCCACGACAATCAGCTTCAGAGCGTCGGGGGCGCATTTTTGAAGTTCGCGCTCCAGGTCTTCCATGTCATTGTGCTTGAACTTCACCGCCGTGGAAAACGACAGACGACGTCCCTCGACGATGGAAGCATGGTCTAGCTCATCACAGAGGATATAGTCGTTACGTCCCGTCACGCAGGACACCACTCCCAGATTGACTTGAAATCCTGTCGAATAGATGATAGCCTCTTCTTTACCGACAAATTCTGCAAGTTCTTTCTCAAGAGAGAGATGCAAATCCAGCGTTCCGTTGAGAAAACGCGAGCCCGCGCATCCGGTCCCATACTTCCGGGTCGCTTCCACAGCCGCTTCGATGACTTTGGGATGGTTTGTCAGTCCCAAATACGAATTTGACCCGAACATCAAGACCTTATGCCCGCTCATCATCACTTCCGTGTCTTGCCCACTTTCGATGCATCTAAAATAAGGATATACGCCCTTTGCCATAATCTGTTGAGGCAGGTCGTACTTAGCTAATTTGTCTTGTAATAATCCCATATTTTTGTTTCTAATAAGCGATCACTTGCTTATATTCTTATAACTTTTCTAACTTCACTGACTATCATTTCGATGAAAGCCTTAAAAACAGCGGGCAAAATTAGCAAAAAATCCTGTTTCTCGGACAGCATTCACCATTTTTTTAAAAGAAAGGCGCGTATTGCATCATTTAGTTTACCTGATGAAACAAAAAACGATGTTTTCTGTTCAAAATAGAACCAAGACAAAACCAAAAACTTACGTTTTTTGCAGTCAATCGTGCGACGGCAAGCCGGAATCATTGATTCTTGGACCAAAACACGCGACAGCAAGCTAGAATCATTGATTCCTGCACCAAAACACGCGACGGCAAGCTAGAATCATTGATTCCTGCACCAAAACACGCGACGGCAGGCTAGAATCATTGATTCCTGAACCAAAACACGCGACGGCAAGCTAGAATCATTGATTCCTGGACCAAAACACGCGACGGCAAGCCGGAATCATTGATTCTTGGACCAAAACACGCGACAGCAAGCCGGAATCATTGATTCTTGGACCAAAACATGCGACGGCAGGCTGGAATCATTGATTCCTGGACCAAAACATACGGCGGCAACCCCGCCACGCGTGCCAACGACTCCCCGCTCCTCCCCGCCACTTTCCGACGGACGTCGCGCCCTGCTTTTTGAAGTCAGTTTTAAAGTATCTCTCCATTTTTTGCCTATCTTTGCAGACCTGATTATTAAAAAGCATAAATTTAGAACCTAGGCATATCATGGAGAAAAAGAAAATCATATTCATCGTAAACCCCATCTCCGGGACCCAAAGCAAGGACACGATAGTCGAGCTTATCAAAAAGCACCTTGACAAGGAAAAATATGATTTCGACATCATCCCGACACAGTTTGCAGGACATGCCATCGAACTGGCCGCGATTGCCGCCGCTGAAAATGTCTTCATGGTCGTGGCCATCGGCGGAGACGGCACGGTCAACGAAGTGGGCCGTTCGCTCATCCACACGAACACCGCCCTGGGCATCATCCCGTGCGGCTCAGGCAACGGGCTCGCCCGCCACCTGCAAATCCCCATGGACCCCAAAAAAGCGATTGACATCATCAATGAAGGCGTGACAAGCTGCATTGACTACGGGACAATCAACAGCATCCCCTTCTTCTGCACCTGCGGAGTGGGATTCGACGCTTTTGTCAGCATGAAATTTGCCGAATCCGGACGCCGCGGACTGCTCACCTACCTCGAAAACATGCTTCATGAAAGCCTGAAGTACAAACCCGAGACCTACAACATCGAATTATGCGACGGCAATGAAGTGAAAACCCTCAAGGCCTATCTCATCGCATGCGCCAATGCGTCCCAATACGGGAACAACGCGTACATCGCGCCCCAGGCTTCGCTCCATGACGGGCTGATCGACGTCACCGTGTTGGAACCTTTTACCGTGCTCGACGTGCCGGCCCTCTCGTTCCAGCTCTTCAACCGGACGCTCGACCAGAACAGCCGTATCAAGACGTTCCGCTGCCGCAAATTGCGCATTCACCGGGCCAAGGAAGGCGTCATCCATTTCGACGGAGACCCCATCATGGCCGGCAAGGACCTGGACGTGCAAGTCGTGCCCAAAGCATTGAACATCATCGTCAACAGCAATAAGAAAAGAAAGATAAAAAAGCCCGAGTCGCTGCTCCAAATCGTCAGCGACTACTTCGTGGAGGTCAACACCCTGCGCAACAACATCCAGACGCGCAACAAACGGTGGCTGGAACTGAACCGCAAGCTGCTGCGCCGGAAACTTTCAAAAAAATGAGTTCAGAACGACAGGTAAAAATCTTTCGTCAACAATCTGTACGCTTCGGTGTACACGCGTGGCTCCGTCTCGATGAGCAGTTCGTCGTCCTGGATGCCATTTTGCCCGTCCGCGAATGTCCGGCGAAATGCCAGCAGGACACGTTTGGGCGGGACGCCGGCCAGCGTACGCACGACGGTCCGCCGCACCAGATAAAGTCCCCGGCCGGCAGCCGTCGCGATGAACTCAAATGAGGCATCAAAGGGTATGACCACGGAAAACTCCCCCTCATCAGCCAACAGACGCCCCACAGAGGACAACAGGTCGTCAAATGTCAGCTCATCGACATGCCTCGCCCTCACGCGCTTGGCCTCAGGACTCTTCAGCGCACTTGCGAAATAAGGCGGATTGGAGACTATCGCGTCAAACCGCATACCGGGTTCGTAGGCTTTCGCATCGGCGCAGATGACCTCCACACGGCTGCTCCACGGGCTTGCCTGTACGTTTTCCGCGGCTTGGCAGGCGGCGTCGGCATCCAGTTCGACAGCGGCAATGCGGGCGACAGGATTCCGCTGGGCCGCCATCAGCGCAATAAGCCCTGTCCCGGTCCCAATGTCAAGGACCGTCGCCGCATTCTCCAGACTGGCCCATGCTCCCAGCAGCACGCCGTCCGTCCCCACCTTCATCGCGCACCGGTCGTGGCAGACCTTGAATTGTTTAAATTGAAAATATGGATTCGACATACGATTGTTTTAAAGAACGGACAAAAATACAAAAGCTCCAGCAAGCTAATCCTTTTAATTAAGATTATTTGAGAAGCATCTGCCGTTATTTTATCCTGACGTGCTTTCTTTTTCGATAAAGTCTATGTAAATTTGCAGCCACTTTGCGCCTATTATATAAGGTATATATTCAACTTGACAAACAAGAAACATGACTAGAAGAAGATTTAGCGAACTGGACGACACAAACGAGCATGGAAGCGCATTTTCCCTGATTGCTGATTTTGATGGTAATGAAGAACAGTTGTTTGAAGGCACGATTGGCAAGTGTCTGCCGATTCTCCCCTTGCGCAACATGGTGTTATTCCCCGGAGTCGTGCTTCCAGTAGCCGTAGGACGTAAATCATCTCTCCGTCTTATAGACAAAGCATACAAAAGCGGACGCATCATTGGTGCTGTATGCCAGACCCGAGCCGAAGTCGAACGTCCGGAATTAGAAGATTTATATCCCATAGGAACTGTGGCCAAAATCGTCCGCATATTCGAAATGCCCGACCAGACGACAACCGTCATCCTGCAAGGCATGCAACGCTTCAGTCTTTTGGAAGTGCACAATGCACCCAATGACAATTTCCTGCTCGGAACGGTCAGTCAATTACAGGAGCAACTCCCGAAAAAAGACGATATGGAATTCAAGGTATTGGTGGACACCTGCAAGGATTTGACCGTCCAATACCTGAAGACGGCAGACAACATTCAGGCAGATGCCGCATTCGCCATCAAGAACATCAACAGCCAAATGTTCCTGATAAATTTCATCTGTGCGAACTTGCCATTGAAGGTGGAGGAAAAAGAGCAACTGCTGAAAGACGACGCACTGCAAGACCGGGCATACCGCCTGCTCGGCTACCTGAAACGCGAAGTAAAACTGGCTGAACTAAAAGCAAACATCCAACTCCGAACCAAAGAAGACATCGACCAACAACAACGCGAATACTTCCTCCAGCAACAGATGAAAAACATCCAGGACGAACTTGGAGGAAATCCGCAAGACGTCGAAGTGTCCGAATTGCGCCAACGTGCCTCACAAAAAAAATGGAATGACGATGTGCACAAAATCTTCGAACGCGAATTGGCCAAACTGGAGCGTACAAACCCTCAATCGCCAGACTACAATGTCCAACTGAACTACCTGGAAACAATGCTTAGTTTACCATGGAATGAATATACGACGGACAACCTTAACTTGACGCATGCCGAAAAAGTCCTTAACAAGGACCATTATGGCCTCGAAAAGGTGAAGGAACGCATTCTGGAACATCTGGCTGTGCTGAAACTCCGCGGTGACTTGAAATCCCCGATTATCTGCCTCTACGGTCCTCCGGGAGTAGGCAAGACTTCGTTGGGCCGCTCGATTGCATCCGCTTTAAACCGTAAATATGTCCGGGTCTCTTTGGGTGGTCTGCATGACGAAGCAGAAATACGCGGGCATCGCCGCACGTATATCGGAGCTATGCCGGGACGAATCATCAAAAACCTCATCAAGGCAGGTTCGTCCAATCCTGTTTTTGTGCTTGACGAAATAGACAAAGTAAGCCAGGCAACCGTCAATGGCGACCCTTCATCGGCCTTGCTTGAAGTGCTGGACCCGGAACAAAACAACGCCTTCCATGACAATTTCCTCGACGTCGACTATGACTTGTCGAAAGTCATGTTCATCGCCACGGCAAACAACTTGAACACGATTCCAGGTCCTTTGCTCGACCGTATGGAGCTAATCGAAGTCAGCGGCTATATCACAGAGGAAAAGATAGAAATAGCCCGCCGCCACCTCATTCCCAAAGAAATGGAGAACGTGGGCATGGCCAAGGACAATGCTGTCAAGCTGCCCAAAAACACGTTGGAGGCAATCATCGAATCCTATACCCGCGAATCCGGAGTACGCGAACTGGAACACAAGATAAGCAAAGTGTTCCGCAAGCTCGTACGCAGCTATGCGACCAACGGTGTCTATCCGATGCAAGAGGTCAAGCCTTCCAACCTGAAAGAACTGTTGGGAGCACCAGAATATACGCGTGACAAGTATCAAGGCAATGAATATGCCGGAGTGGTCACAGGATTGGCCTGGACGGCAGTCGGCGGAGAAATCCTGTTTGTCGAGACAAGCATCAGCCGCGGCAAAGGAGGACACCTGACGTTGACCGGAAACTTGGGCGATGTCATGAAAGAATCAGCCATGCTGGCTTTGGAGTATATCAAAGCTCACGCGTTCTTGTTGGACATCAAGCCTGAAGTGTTTGATAACTGGAATATTCACATCCATGTCCCAGAAGGGGCAATCCCCAAAGACGGGCCGTCCGCAGGCATTACGATGGCCACCTCACTGGCTTCTGCACTGACCCAGCGCAAGGTGAAAGCCAATCTGGCGATGACCGGCGAAATCACACTGCGGGGAAAAGTGCTTCCCGTCGGGGGCATCAAAGAAAAGATTCTGGCAGCCAAACGCGCCGGCATCAAAGAAATCATTCTTTGCAAGGACAATCAGAAAGATATTGAAGAAATTCCGGCCATTTATTTGAAAGGATTAACATTCCATTATGTTACTGACATAAAAGAAGTCTTTAAACTTGCACTCACAAAAGAAAAAGTAGCAGATGCTATAGATTTCACCCTAACAACCCAGGAAAAGACAGAAGCATGAGATTTACATTACAACATACCGATGAGAAAACAAATGCCCGTGCCGGCTTAATCACAACCGCCCACGGGCAAATCGAGACACCCATATTTATGCCCGTCGGCACACAAGGTAGTGTAAAAGCTGTGCACCTTCAAGAACTGAAAGATGACATTAAAGCACAAATCATTTTAGGCAATACGTATCATCTTTACCTCCGTCCCGGGTTGGAAGTTTTAGAGCGTGCCGGCGGTCTGCACAAATTTAACGGCTTTGACCGCCCAATGCTGACTGACAGCGGTGGATTTCAAGTGTTTTCGCTTGCTAATATTCGAAAAATGCGAGAAGACGGCGTCGAATTCCGTTCTCACATCGACGGTTCGAAACACCTCTTCACACCGGAAAGAGTCATAGACATAGAGCGCACTATCGGTGCAGACATCATGATGGCTTTTGACGAATGCCCGCCAGGAGACTCAGACTATACTTATGCAAAAAAGTCATTGGAATTGACCCACCGGTGGTTAGACCGTTGCGTCAAACGTTTCCATGAGACAGAACCCAAATATGGTTACGAACAGTCTTTATTCCCGATTGTTCAAGGCTGCGTCTATCCGGATTTGCGAAGACAATCGGCTGAATATATAGCTTCTAAGGAATGCGATGGCAATGCCATAGGCGGGTTGGCGGTAGGCGAACCTACGGAGAAAATGTATGAGATGATAGAAGTCGTCAATGAAATCTTGCCAAAAGACAAGCCCCGATACCTCATGGGAGTCGGCACTCCCATCAACATCCTGGAAGGCATCGAACGCGGCGTAGACATGTTCGACTGCGTCATGCCGACCCGTAACGGGCGCAATGCCATGCTGTTTACAAAAAACGGCGTGATGAATATGCGGAATAAGAAATGGGAAATGGATTACTCCCCTATCGAAGAAGACGGAGCATCCTATGTTGACACCTTGTACTCAAAAGCATATTTGCGTCACCTTTTCCACGCGCAGGAACTATTGGCTCTGCAAATCGCATCCATCCACAACTTGGCTTTCTACCTGTGGTTGGTCAGAGAAGCACGCAAGCAAATCCTCGCAAACAATTACGCTGCATGGAAATCAAACATGGTCAAGCGTCTTTCGAATCGACTATAAAAAGAGCTAATAAAGGAGGACTATGAAACTGAAGTTTTCGAATTTATTCCAAGTGCCGTTGCTCAAAAGATTGGATGTCTACATCATCAAAAAATTCTTGGGCACCTACTTCTTTGCCATCGCACTGATCATATCCATTGCCGTAGTGTTTGACATGAACGAGAACTTGGATAAGTTTACGGACAAGGGAGCCACATGGTATGCTATCATTACAGAGTACTACCTGAACTTCATCCCTTATTTTTCCAATTTGTTCAGTCCTTTATTTGTCTTTATCTCTGTCATCTTCTTCACATCCAAATTGGCTGAAAACTCAGAAATTATTGCAATGTTTTCCACAGGAATGAGTTTTAAGCGCCTAATGCGTCCTTACATGATTTCAGCCGGACTCATCGCTCTTTTAACCTATTTCTTAGGTGCTTTTATCATTCCTCGAGGCAGTGAAGTACGACTAAACTTCGAAGACCAATACAAAAAAAAGAAAAAAGTGGACTATGTGCACAATGTCCAGATGGAAGTGGCAGACGGAGTCATCGCATACATCGAACGATATGAAGACTATAACAAGACAGGCTATCGTTTTTCTTTGGATAAATTTGTCGACAAGAAATTGGTCTCCCATTTGACAGCCCGACGGGTTGTTTATGACACATTAAGCGCCAACAAAGAACAATGGCAACTACGTGACTATATGATTCGGGAATTGGAGGGGAATCATGAAATCATCAAGCGTGGAGACAAACTAGATACCATCCTCCATATACAGCCACGCGACTTCTTAATATCCAAGGGACAACAGGAGACTATGACCAGCCCGGAACTGAAGTCTTATGTCGAACGGCAGAAAGAAAGAGGATTTGCCAACATCAAAGAATTCGAAATCGAATATCACAAACGAATTGCCATGTCCTTTGCATCCTTTATCCTGACGACCATCGGACTCTCTTTATCATCAAGAAAGACAAAAGGCGGCATGGGTCTACATTTGGGTATCGGATTAGCCTTAAGCTTTTCCTATATCCTGTTTCAAACCATATCAGCAACTTTCGCAGTCAATGCAAACCTACCTCCCGTCATAGCTGTATGGATTCCGAATATACTTTATGCAGGCATTGCAGTATATCTTTACCATAAAGCTCCGAAGTAATCTATAAATCGACACCAAGCTGAAGTAGTAGACTACCGACAAGTCATTAGACATATAAAAAACGCCGTATCTGAATGCCAATCGGGCATTCGTGATACGACGCTTGTTGCATTTTTCCTTAACGTCTTTTCTTCCAAATATTCTGACTACATTATTTTATATAATCAGAAAGTTGGTCAACCGTAATATTCTTGGCTATAATTATGCCTTCCTTATCCAATAGATAATTGCTAAACCCCCTATTTAAATGATATATATCAAACAAATTTGAGGCTTCACCGGAAATATCCACATAACAGTGTGAAGATTCCAGTTGATCTTGTTTTATGGTCTCGTTAAATATTGATGGATATTCATCAAATGAAACTGAAACCATCTCTACATGTTGATTTGGTGATAAATCTTTCAACGCATGGTCAAACAGCGTATTGCTTGTACGTGCTGACGCATCATAGCTTGCCCAAAAACTTAAAAGCACATAATTGCCTTTTAACGCCTCCAAGCACTTTTTTTCATCATTCCCTAAGGAGAAATCAGGAGCAACGTTTCCCACACTCAATCCGCTCGTGGGACGTCCCTTATCAATGAATGATGTTAAGGAAAATAATAATATTGCAACAAAAATCCATCTTACATGTTTCATGCAGTACGATTTTAGTTAATACTATCTGGAGCTGCCTTAAACAGTGATTTCTCTCCAGAACATTACCTCTTTGTTTCACCTAAACAACAGGTCCAAACATGTTTAATGTCAGAAATCATGGTGCAAAAATCGAACTATTTTTCTTAACGGCCAAAAGATTTAGCGAAAAACATGTTTTATAACATATATTTCGGCTTTTTCAACCGGTTTTTCACATTCGTTTCACGTGAAATAACTACTTTTGTTAACTGTCTAATAATAACAACTAAAAAAGCATGAGCACTAATAACACGGAACTTATCCTAATTCGCATTACCGGACTAGACAGGCCTGGATTAACAGCTTCAATTACAGAAATATTAGCTCGATATGACGTAACAATCCTAGACATTGGACAAGCAGATATTCATAGCACACTTTCTCTAGGCATCTTATTCAAGACCTATGAAAATCAGTCTGGTAATATCATGAAAGAATTGCTTTTCGAAGCATCCAATATCGGTGTCAACATTCGCTTTTACCCTATTTCCACTGAAGAATATGAAAATTGGGTCAGTTTGCAAGGCAAGAACCGCTACATCTTGACGCTGTTAGGGCGCAAACTTACGGCCAAACAAATAGGCGCAGTAACACGAATTCTTGCGAATCAGGGGTTGAACATTGATGCCATCAAGCGTTTAACGGGACGTATTCCCTTGGATGAGAAAAAAGCCAGTACACGTGCCTGCATTGAGTTTTCGGTCCGTGGTACTCCCAACAACCGCCAGTCAATGCAGGAAGAGCTCATGAAGCTGTCACGTGACTTGGATATGGACTTTTCGTTTCAGCTGGACGATATGTACCGCCGTATGCGCCGACTGATTTGTTTTGATATGGATTCCACCCTCATCAGAACAGAAGTAATCGATGAGCTTGCAGAACGCGCCGGAGTCGGACAGCAAGTACGCGAAATCACCGAACGTGCCATGCGGGGCGAAATCGACTTCATCGAAAGTTTTCGTGAACGGGTAGCTCTGCTTAAAGGACTAGACGAATCCGTCATGCAAGAAATCGCAGAAAACCTGCCCATCACAGAAGGAGTCGAACGACTAATGTACGTATTGAAACGGTATGGCTACAAGATAGCCATCCTATCCGGAGGATTCACTTACTTTGGCAATTACTTGAAAAATAAATTCGGCATTGACTACGTATATGCCAATGAACTGGAAATCGTCGACGGCAAACTGACCGGACGCTATCTGGGCGAAGTGGTCGACGGCCGTCGCAAGGCCGAACTTCTCCGATTGATAGCCCAAGTGGAAAATGTCGACATCCGCCAGACCATTGCTGTCGGCGATGGAGCGAACGATTTGCCGATGATTTCACTTGCCGGATTGGGTATTGCTTTTCACGCAAAACCTAAAGTCGTAGCCAATGCCCAGCAGTCAATCAACACGACTGGCTTGGATGGAGTCTTGTATTTCTTAGGATTTAAGGATTCCTACTTGGATGAACGAGGAAAGAAATTGTCTTAATACTAAAATTATCAATAACGATTCGCTATAAAAATACAATATGAACTTTACAGACCTAGACCTTGAAGATTGCGTTCTCGATGCTTTGGACGCCATGAATTTTCAAGAATGTACACCTGTACAAGAACAAGCGATTCCCATCCTATTGGAAGGGAAAGACCTCATCGGAGTGGCACAAACCGGAACTGGAAAGACTGCTGCCTACCTCCTGCCCGTATTGAACCAACTGAGCAAAGGCTCTTACAAAGAAGATGCCATCAACTGCATCGTCATGGCACCGACACGCGAGCTGGCCCAGCAAATCGACCAGCAAATCGAAGGTTTTTCTTACTTTATGCCTGTATCAAGCGTTGCCATTTACGGAGGAAACGACGGAATCCGTTATGAACAGGAGAAAAAAGGATTGGCACTAGGAGCAGACATCATCATCGCAACACCCGGACGCCTGATCAGCCATTTAAACTTGGGAAACGTCGATTTGTCCCATGTCTCTTTTTTCATTCTCGACGAAGCTGACCGCATGCTCGACATGGGATTCTATGACGACATCATGCAAATCGTCAAGAAATTGCCCAAAGAACGACAGACCATCATGTTCTCTGCGACTATGCCGGAGAAAATCAAGCAACTGGCCAAAACCATCCTGAATAACCCCGTCGAAGTCAAAATCGCCGTGTCCAAACCTGCTGAGAAAATCATTCAAACAGCTTACGTGTGCTATGAACGGCAAAAACTGGGCATCATCCAATCCTTATTTAAAGAAACAAAACCTGAGCGAGTCATCATCTTTGCTTCCTCCAAACTCAAAGTAAAGGATGTCACGAAAGCACTCATGCGCTTACATCTGAATGTCGGCGAAATGCATTCCGACTTGGACCAAAAACAGCGTGACCACATCATGCACGAATTCAAAAACGGACGCATCGACATCCTAGTCGCAACAGACATAGTCGCACGAGGCATAGATATTGATGATATACGCTTGGTAATCAATTATGACGTACCCCATGATTGTGAAGACTATGTCCACCGCATTGGACGTACAGCACGTGCCAACCATGACGGATGCGCCATCACCTTCATCAGCGAAAAAGAACAAAACAATTTCAAAGCCATCGAAGATTTTATCGGCAAAACCATCTATAAAATACCCGTACCCGAAGATTTAGGAGAAGCCCCTGAATACAAGCCTCGCAGTCGGCAGGGTGAGCGGACAGGGAAAAAACGAGGTGGCCGAAACACACGCGGCAGAGGTGGAAAAAGCTCTAGAAAGCAAACAAACAAGACCTCAAACACAGCCTCACAACCCAAAGCTTGACATTCTAATCCCAATCAGCCATTGACCCCAAAAACCAGTCTTACAAAAAGAACTGCCCAAAAGCTGATTGGGATTTAAAATATGGCAAAGAACAACTATTGCACTTGCCGTTGCTGTTCTGCATTATATCTGCTTCCCATTACAGGAATTGCGCTGACCAAATGCTCCAACTCAGTCCATTCCTCTGACGTAAGACTGAAATCCAAAGCACGTAGATTTTCTTCCAGATGAGACAACTTGGTTGTCCCGGGAATAGGCACAATCCATGATGCCTTTTGAAGTAGCCAACCTAGTGCCAGCTGTGCCGAAGTCATGCCCCGTTCACGCCCAAAGCGTTGCAAGACATTTACTATCCGATAATTGGCACGCATCGCTTCAGGAGTAAAACGAGGCAATGTGTTGCGGTTATCATTATCCGGGTCAAACTGTGTATATTCATTCAAATCTCCTCCAAGAAACCCACGATTCATCGGACTATAAGGCACAAAGCCAATCCCCAACTCGCGGCAGACATCAAGGACGCCGTTCGTTTCCACGTCACGATGCATCAAGTGATATTCGCTCTGGATAGCTGTGAGCGGGCAGACGGCATGTGCTTTACGGATTGTATCAGCATTGACTTCACACATCCCCCAATGCAGGACTTTCCCTTCTTTCATCAAGTCCTGAATGGTCCCCGCCACATCCTCGACCGGCGTATGGGAATCAAAGCGATGCTGATAAAACATCGGAATCACATCCGTACGCAGCCGCTTAAGTGATTCTTCACAATAGCGGCGGATTGTCGCCGGACGACTATCCTGCCGGCCTGTAGCCCTGCCGTCGATGACTTCATGGCCGAACTTTGTCGTCACATTTACCTTGCCACGAAACTCACCCAATGCTTCGCCGGCCAATTCTTCGTTGTTCAGTGGACCATAGATGATGGCCGTATCAAACAGCGTAACACCTCTGTCCATCGCCTCATGCAGCAAACGGATACATTGCTTCTTGTCAGGATGCTGGCTTCTGTTATACGTCATCCCCATCACGCCAAAACCCAAGGCGGACACTTCAAATGCAGCCTTACCTGTTCCCAGTATGCGATGTGGCAAGCCGTTTCCCCGTTCTTTGACTGACGCACTACTACCGGAAACGGCCTGATTGGCAGCTTGCAGCTTGTCCCATGCCGGAGTCACGGCCAATGCCGTCCCGACGGTCGCCGCATATTTCAAAAATCCCCTGCGGCTCAAATGCTTTTTACTAGAATCTTCCATAACAATCCTACATTTTTATTGTTTATCACACACTGCAAAGATAGAGGAAGCGTAGTTAATAAACTTTGCTAGGCAGCTCAATCTGTTTTGCCCACCAGCTCAAATGCTCTTACCGAAACTATTGCATGTATCCTGGTCGTCAGTATAAGGCTGAAACAATATTCACCGCCTCAAATCTTGATTGCATATTTACGAGAACAAAATGTCACCATCAGATGCAATACCCAACCGAATACAACTCCATACTCTCCAACAGGAATAGCAAAACACATCAGCTTCCGAGCCGGCTCCAGGGTAAGCTCGGACGGAAACCAGACTAGGCAAGCGCCGAGTCTATAGCCAGGTCGGACGCCCTTAACAGGCATAAGGGAAACTACCGGCAGATACATCCGACAGATTGCAGGCTATATGATTAGCCCCTATCAAATGTAAATATTTACTCAAATCTCATACTCACTAAAGACAAGGCATTTTCTCTTCGGGGATTGACGACAGTCTCGTGGGGGTTCAACGAGATGCTCGTCGAGGTTTAACCCAAATCGGTCATTAGAAATTTTTGCGAGCAAAATGTAAGACAACAACCTTTATTATGACCCAAATTTACATTGCACACCTTAATTATTGCCATAATTATGACGTATTTCACACAAAATGAAAGCCCAATTTTCTAATGACCGATTTGGGTTTAATGAGGCCCTCGTTGGGGTTTGACGAGGAGGTCGTTGGGGTTCAACGGCAAAGTATTATAAATCAAATAATTGCAAATAGCTCTTATGAAAGATGAGCCATAATCCATCGAAACCAATTTGTCTAAATATTTCAAACTTAGACATAACAGGTTGTACAGTTCTACGAACGAGAATGATAGGCCTGACAGACGAACAAGAAGATTGAAGCCGTGCACGGAGCGAAGCCGTCCGACAGTACAAACACCGTCCCGGCAAGCGCGTAATCCTCAGCTGACTTATTCAATTCTGCACATTTCCTGCCATAATCTCACAGAAATATTGTAAGTTTGCATAAAAATCAAAATGCTAAAGGCGTCATGACACAGAAAAAAACAGGAACAACCTCTACTTCTACAATAACCAAGGGTGCTTCAACTCTACGAAACATTATTCATTTCCTGCAAGGTGAAAACTTTCAATTCATCATTGGACTGCTATCTCTCATCTTTGCAGTATTTCTATTAGTCTCTTTCACTTCATTCTTTTTCACAGGGGCATCCGACCAAAGCATCGTGACCGACCCCGAACCGGGAGAATTGCTATCTACAGACAATCATATTCAAAACTCGACAGGAGCACGCGGAGCCGTCTTGGCTGAATTCTTTATCAACAGATGTTTCGGTCTTGCCGCCTATTTCATCGTTCTCTTTTTAATCGTCGCCGGACTGCGGCTCATGAAGGCTTATCGTTTCCGCTTGTGGAAATGGTTCTTAAGCTGTGTCCTGCTCATGATATGGACTTCCATCTTTTTGGGATTCTTGTTTGAAAACAACATCCTGAACAGTTTCATCTATCCGGGCGGCTTGCATGGATACAATGTCAGCCGATGGTTGTGCTCACAAATCGGGCACATCGGTGTCGCCCTTTTGCTTTTGGGAGTGGCATTAATCTATCTGGTATATATGAGCAATGCGACAATCCGCATCATACGGCGTTGTATTCATCCGTCCTTCAAATCCACAAAGTCCCAACCGAGTCCTGTCGAGAAAAAAGCAGAGCAAGAACCGGCCGTCACCCATCCGGAGGAAACGGTAACGGAAGACAGCGAAAAAGACGATATACCGGCTGACAATCCGGAATCAACACTGACATTTGAATTGGACACGAAACCTTCGTCAGCCAACCAGTCCACCGAGAGCACTACAACAGTCAAAGAAAGTGCCTCTACGGCTCATGACGAAGAAAAAAAAAGCTCTTTCCTGAATAAGGAGACGACTGTACCATCTCAAAAAGAACCGGAATTCAACATAAACATACCAGCGGACGAAGAAGAGACGGCGTATGTGAAACAACTTCCGCCCTATAATCCTCGACTCGACTTGGAAAACTACCATGCACCGACTGTCGACTTACTGAAGAAATATGAAGACAATGCTCCTTCTATCGACCGCAACGAACTGGAAGCTAACAAAGACCGCATCATAGAGGTGCTTCGCAGTTTCGGGGTGGAAATCTCGTCCATCAATGCGACTGTCGGTCCGACTGTGACACTCTACGAAATCACGCCCGCACAAGGTGTACGCATTGCCAAAATCCGCAATTTGGGCAGTGACATAGCCTTGAGCCTGGCAGCTAAGGGTATCCGCATCATCGCCCCCATCCCCGGAAAAGGGACTATCGGCATCGAAGTCCCGAATTCCAAACCGCGCATTGTGCCTATGCGTGACATCATAGCAGACAAAAAATTTCAGGAATCGACGCTGGAACTTCCGATTGCACTTGGCAAGACTATCACAAACAATGTCTACATCGCTGACTTGTGCAAAATGCCACATATATTGGTCGCAGGCGCCACTGGTCAAGGAAAATCCGTAGGCCTGAACGCCATCATCACTTCGCTGCTCTACAAGAAACATCCTGCGGAACTGAAGTTTGTCATGGTCGATCCGAAGATGGTGGAATTCAGCATGTATAATCCGATAGAAAAACATTTCCTGGCAAAACTTCCAGACGGAGAAGAAGCCATCATCACAGACCCGACCAAAGTGGTTCAGACACTTCAATCGCTTTGCGTCGAAATGGACAACCGCTACGAACTATTGAAAGCGGCCAATGTCCGACAAATCAAAGAATATAATCAAAAATTCATCAATCGACAATTGAATCCGGAAAAGGGGCACAAGTTCCTGCCTTATATAGTGGTCATTATCGACGAGTTCGGCGATTTAATCATGACTGCCGGCAAAGAAATCGAAACTCCGATAGCACGCATTGCACAAAAGGCACGTGCCGTAGGCATACACATGATCATAGCGACCCAACGTCCGGCAGCCAATATTATTACGGGTGTCATCCGTGCAAACTTCCCTGCCCGCATCGCATTCAAAGTGTCAACGATGATGGAATCGCGCATCATTCTGGACACTCCGGGTGCTGAACAACTTATCGGCCGCGGCGATATGCTCATCTCACAAGGCAACGAGCTGACACGAATCCAATGTGCCTTTGTCGATACGCCCGAAGTAGAAAGCATCGCTGAATATATCAGCCACCAACAAGGCTATCCGTCAGCATTCTACCTGCCGGAATATGTGGGGGATGAGAGTGAAGGCAGCGTAAACGAAGTGGATATGAACCGGCTCGACCCGCTGTTTGCCGACGCGGCACGCCTGATCGTCAGCTACCAGCAGGGGTCGACATCGCTCATCCAACGCAAATTTTCCATCGGATACAATCGCGCAGGCCGCATCATGGACCAATTGGAACATGCGGGCATTGTCGGTCCCAGTGAAGGAAGCAAAGCGCGTCAAGTCATGTGCATTAGTCTGGACGACTTGGAGACCCGACTATCCAATCTGAACAACACCATTTGATAAAATCTGAAAATCATGTACTACAAAAGACTAAGACTACTATTATTAAGCTTATGCTGTCTGACATGTTTCATCGAAACGCAGGCACAAAAAGACACACGTGCACGCCAAATACTCGACCGCACAGCTGCCATCTTCGCACAAGGTGGCGTGCAAGTCAGCTTTTCTATCCAAACAAACACCCCGGGGAGTGCTTCCATGAAAGGCACAATCCTCATCAAAGGAGATAAGTTTCAACTGGAAACCCCTTCAACCATCACATGGTTTGACGGGAAAACCCAATGGAGCTACTTGGTAAACAACCAGGAAGTGAACATCAGCAATCCGACTCCAGAGGAACTGCAAAGCATCAATCCGTATTCCTTTATTGGACTATACAAACAAGGTTACCAATACCACATCGGACCATTGAAGCAATATAAGGGCAACAACATCACAGAAATCAATCTGCAAGCAGAAAACCCGCAACAGAACATCCAACATGCGACATTATACGTAAGTAACAAAGACGGGCAGCCTTTTTTTATTAAAATAACAGATTGCAACAAAAATACCAACAGCATAGAGATCAACTCACTAAAAAAAGGCTTAAATTTGCCCGACAATCGATTCGTGTTTGACAAAAAGAAATATCCTCAAGCAGAGATAATCGATTTGCGATAAGAACGAAAGAACAATTTTAAAATAAAACAATGTAATATGAGTACAGAAAGAGTTAGATGCTTGATTATTGGTTCAGGGCCTGCAGGCTACACTGCTGCTATCTATACAGGCCGTGCCAACATCGCACCGGTTTTATACGAAGGCATACAACCGGGAGGACAATTAACCATTACGACAGAAGTGGAGAATTTCCCGGGTTATCCGGAAGGAGTCAGCGGAACACAGCTTATGGAAGATATTCGCAAACAAGCAGAACGTTTTGGTGCTGACATCCGTAGCGGCATTGCCGTAGCTGCTGATTTAAGCAAAGCTCCCTACAAAATCACCATCGATGACGGAAAAATCATCGAAGCCGACACCGTAATCATCAGCACGGGTGCCACTGCTAAATATCTGGGGCTGGACGATGAGAAAAAATATGCTGGAATGGGCGTCAGCGCATGTGCCACATGCGACGGTTTCTTCTATCGCAAGAAAGTGGTAGCCGTCGTCGGAGGTGGAGACACAGCTTGCGAAGAAGCAACCTATTTATCCGGACTTGCATCAAAAGTCTACCTGATTGTCCGCAAACCATACTTGCGTGCTTCGAAAATCATGCAGGAACGTGTCTTGAACAATCCGAAAATCGAAGTATTGTTCGAACACAACACAGTGGGTCTTTTTGGCGAAAATGGCGTAGAAGGTGCCCATGTGGTATACAAGATGGGCACTCCGGAAGAGAAACGTTACGATATAGCCATCGACGGTTTCTTCCTCGCTATCGGACACAAGCCCAACTCTGACATCTTCAAGCCTTATGTTGACACCGACGAAGTGGGCTACATCATCACGGAAGGTGCCACACCACGCACAAAAGTTCCTGGAGTGTTTGCAGCCGGCGACGTGGCTGACCCGCACTATCGTCAAGCCATTACAGCAGCAGCCAGCGGCTGTAAAGCTGCCATCGAAGTCGAAAGATACTTGAACGAACACGGATTATAACAACATCCACCCCATACACGAGGATGTGTCATACAAGTAATACAAACGCTTTATGACACATCCTCATTCATTTTCGAATTCCTCAAACCTACTCTAACAATGAAGCTCACCACATTGTCTACATGTTTCTGCTTGCTGTTGCTCGGCCTGCTCTCCTCATGCCGAAGCGCCGCACCGGCTTATGACTACCGGACATTGGCACGAGCAGGCATTGCTCTGGGCATAGACATCGACCAGGATGACAATCATAAACTCTATGTCGAAGCAGCCAAATGGCTGGGAGTGCCTTATCGAAACGGAGGCAACAGCAAAAGAGGCATCGACTGCTCCGGGCTGACATGTACTATATATAATAAGGTGTACCGGCACAAACTGGAACGTACGAGCGACGGGCAATTAAAACACGACTGCCGGAAAATCAGCAAACGCCAACTGCAAGAAGGCGACCTGGTATTCTTCCACGGGAAACGCTCCCGACGAACAGCCAACCACGTCGGAGTGTATCTGAAAGACAATAAATTTATCCACGCCAGCTCCAGCCGGGGAGTCATCGTCAGCGATTTGGACGAAACCTACTGGAAGCGTTATTGGCTCGCCGGAGGACGTGCCAAATAACATTTATTAGCACCAAGAAGAGTCTTGGTAAGAAAAAAACAAAGATCAACATTTGGGAATATCAAGCATTTAGTGTAATTTTGCGCCCGATTTAGTCCGTATGGGTTCGAAGAAGCAACTTCAGACTGGAGCTGAAGTTCACCTGGCGGAGAAACCGTTTAAATATATAAGAAAAATGTACGTAATCGTAGAAATTAACGGACAACAGTTCAAAGTGGAAGAAGGCAAGAAGCTGTTTGTACACCACATCCAGAATGCTGAAAACGGCGCAACTGTTGAATTTGACAAAGTGTTGTTGGTAGACAACAATGGTAGTGTAACCGTGGGTACTCCCACTGTCGAAGGCGCAAAGGTGGTTTGCGAAGTAGCATCACCCTTGGTGAAAGGCGACAAAGTGCTGGTATTCCACAAGAAGAGAAGAAAAGGCTACAGAAAGTTGAACGGTCACCGTCAACAATTTACAGAATTGAGAATCAAACAAGTTATTGCTTAATCATTAAAAACTAAAAGACAATGGCACATAAAAAAGGTGTTGGTAGTTCTAAGAACGGCCGTGAATCAGCTAGCAAAAGATTAGGCGTAAAGATATTCGGTGGACAAGCTTGCAAAGCAGGTAATATCATTGTTCGTCAAAGAGGAACAGTCCACAATCCGGGTGAAAACATCGGAATGGGTAGCGACCACACTCTTTACGCATTAGTAGATGGTACTGTATGCTTCAAGAAAGGTCGTAACGACAAGAGTTACGTCTCTGTAATTCCCGCAGCTGAAGCATAACCAGTTTTACTGAACATACTTAAGAAATGGAGATATAATTTTATGAGTTATATCTCCATTCCTATTTTTATAAAATTGCATAACACAACAATTCAAGAATAGTATGAAGACACTAATATTTACCACAATATATGCTATTTTATCATTAACTTTTCTATCTTGTGATGAAAAAGACTCTCCCATACCTGATGATAATAATGAAGAAAGTATCGACAATGATTTTTACTATGTAAAATATCAAATATCAGGAGGACTATATTTTAATATAGATCAGGTCATGTATAATACAGAAAAAGGGGAAAAGTATGAAGATTTTTCAGCAGCAAAATCCTTTGAAACAACATGTGGCCCTGTAACGAAGAACTTCAACGCAAAAATAGAAATAACAGACCGTCGTGGTACGCCACCACTCAACGCTATCAAAATCTCTATCAGTAAAAATAATGGTCCTTTTGCAGTAAAAGCATCTGGACAATATTCAGCAAGTTATACTATAGATTTTTAACCTTCAAAGATAACATAATAACAACAAGTATATGCTTACCATCAAACAAATTACAGAAGACACGGACAAAGCTATCCGCGCGCTGGAGAAGAAACACTTCAAACACGCCAAGGAGACCATCGCAGAAGTAATCCGACTAAACGATAAACGCAAGGTCGCACAGGCACAGCTCGACAGCAACCTGGCTGAAATAAATGCCACATCGAAAAACATCGGACGACTGATGAAGGAAGGCAAGAAGGAAGAAGCCGAAGCGGCCAAGCAGCGTGTCGCACTCATCAAGGAAACCAACAAGACGCTCGAAGAGGACAAGGACGGCGCATTCAAGCAAATGCAAGACCTGCTCTACACCATCCCCAACCTGCCATACGACGAAGTGCCCGAAGGAGAAACAGCGGCCGACAACCTCGTCGTCAAGACCGGAGGACTGGAAACCGAGCTTCCTAAGAACGCACTCCCGCACTGGGAGCTTGCCAAGAAATACGACCTCATCGACTTCGACCTCGGCGTGAAAATCACCGGAGCCGGATTCCCCGTATATAAAGGAAAAGGAGCACGGCTCCAACGTGCACTCATCAACTTCTTCCTCGACGAGGCACAAGCTGCCGGATACACCGAAATCGTCCCCCCGACCGTCGTCAACTCCGCATCCGGATACGGCACAGGACAACTACCCGACAAGGAAGGACAGATGTACCACTGCGAGCAGGACGACCTCTACCTCATACCGACTGCCGAAGTGCCCGTCACCAACATCTACCGCGACGTCATACTCGACGAAAAAGAACTCCCCATAAAGAACTGCGCATACACGCAGTGTTTCCGCCGCGAAGCCGGCTCCTACGGCAAGGAAGTCCGAGGGCTCAACCGACTCCACGAATTCTCCAAAGTCGAGCTCGTGCGCATCGACCGCCCCGAACACTCCCGCCAGTCACACCAGGAAATGCTCGACCACGTCGAAGGACTCCTGCGCAAGCTCGAACTCCCCTACCGCATCCTGCGGCTCTGCGGAGGAGACATGAGCTTCACCTCGGCCATCTGCTACGACTTCGAAGTCTATTCCGAAGCACAGGGACGCTGGCTCGAAGTCAGCTCCGTCTCCAACTTCGACACCTACCAGGCCAACCGGCTCAAATGCCGCTACCGCACGGCTGACAAGAAAATCGAACTGTGCCACACGCTCAACGGCTCCGCACTCGCACTGCCACGCATCGTCGCCGCACTGCTCGAAAACAACCAGACACCCGAAGGCATCCGCATACCGAAAGCCCTCGTCCCCTACTGCGGATTCGAACGCATTGACTAAACACATATCGTCACTCACCGAAAAGCACGGACCGCCTTCATGGCCCGTGCTTTTCTCTTAAAACAATCCCACACTATGCTACACTTCGATTGCGACTACATGGAAGGAGCACACCCGCTCATCCTCGAACGGCTCGTCCGGACCAACATGGAACAAACACCCGGCTACGGACTCGACCCCTATTGCGAAAGCGCGCGCGAACGCATCCGGCAAGCCTGCGGCTGCACAGACGCAGCCGTGCACTTCCTCGTCGGAGGCACACAGACCAATGCCACCGTCATCGACGGCATCCTCCGGCCCTGGGAAGGAGTGCTCGCCGCACAGACGGGACACATCAACGTGCACGAAGCCGGAGCCATCGAGGCCGGCGGGCACAAGGTCATCACCCTCCCGCAGGACGACGGGAAAGTCAGACCCGACGACGTCGACCGCTACATCACGGCCTTCTACGCCGACCCCACCTACCCCCACATGACAGCCCCCGGCATGCTCTACATCTCCTACCCGACCGAATACGGCACCCTCTACACCCTCTCCGAGCTCGAAGCCCTGAGCGGAGTCTGCCGCCGCCACGGCATCCCCCTCTACATCGACGGCGCACGCCTGGGATACGGCCTCGCCGCAGACACAGCCGACGTCACGCTCGCCGACATCGCACGCCTGAGCGACGTGTTCTACATCGGGGGCACGAAAGTCGGAGCGCTCTTCGGCGAAGCAGTCGTCGTCACCAACCCCCGCCTGCTGACCAACTTCTTCCCCGTCATCAAGCAACACGGTGCCCTCCTCGCCAAAGGCCGCCTGCTCGGCATCCAGTTCGACACCCTCTTCACCGACGGACTCTACCTGCGCATCTCGCGCCACGCCGTCGACATGGCCATGAAGCTCCGCGACGGACTCCTCCGGAAGGGCTACCGCTTCTTCACCAACTCGCCGACCAACCAACAGCTGCTCTTCCTCCCCCGCTCCCGGCGCGCGAAGCTCGACGGACGCGCCACCTTCGACACCTGGTTCCCCTACGACGACGACACCGACATCGTGCGCTTCGCCACCAGCTGGGCCACGCGCGAAGCCGACGTCGACGCCCTGCTCGAACTCCTCTGAACACACCCCGCCGACACCTCCGCCACCGGCGCACGTCCGAAGCGGACAAATCCCGTAGCCGCGCAAGTACATTCCTGTAGTCGCGCGGCTACAAGTTTGTAACCGACCGGCTGCAAGTCTGTAGCCGACCGGCTACAAAATTACACCCGCTCAGATACACAGATTCATCCGGTGAAATACATCCGCGTACTCGGCGGCTACATCCATGCCTCCGGCGGGCTGCGACCATGCACCTGCACGGCTACAACCACGTATCCGGCCGGCTACAAGCCGGAAACCGGACGGATACAGCCACGTATATGCACAACTGCGCCCCTGCATCCGCTCGGGATACAGGGGCGCAGTCCGTAAGATACCGTCACGAGGCGGCTCAGAGCTCACCGTCGTCGTTGCCGTCGTCATCCGTCCCGCCACCACCGGTGTCGGGCACTTCCTCCTCGTCCGTCGGCGTGCGTCCCGCCGCCAGCTTGTCAATCCATGCGAAGGACGCCTTCTTCAGTTCAGCCTTAAACGAGTCGCCCACCTGGAGGTTGATGTTCACACTCTTGATGTTGCGTGCCGACACTTCATCCTTCGTGTCCGACGCGCTGCTGGAGATGGTGACGTTGAAACCAGCCCAGTCGCCCAGCTTCACGCTTTCGCTCGCCAGCAAGTGGCGCAGGACAATCTTGCGCAGTTGCCGGAGCGCCATCATCGCCTCCGAGGGGTTGAGCGTCGTCTCATCGGCGATTTCCATCGCCACTTGCGTTTCGTCCACCTGCGTGGTGGTTACCTGCGTGACATACCATTTCTTCGGTTCGTCTGGACTTTGAGGATTTACCCGCTGTACGGGCTTGACCAGGATAGCCATAGTAGTTCAAATTTTTAAGTTAAAATAAAATATTGCCAGTCTCTCTCTACGGGCCGGCGTGTCAGGACAAAGGTAAGATTTATTTGCAGAAAAACAATAGATGAGTGAAAAATTCGTCATTCGAAGAGCGAAAATTCGTCAACCAAGGAGTAAAAACTCGCCAATTTGAGGGCAAAAATTCGTCAATCCGCCCCGGCGCGTGTGAGATGACGAAAAAACTCTGTACTTTTGTTCTGCAAAACACATCATCACATACAGACATGAAGACGTACAAAGAGACATTGGACTATCTATATACCCGCGTGCCCATGTTCCAGCAAGTGGGCAGCGCAGGCTACAAGGAAGGGCTGGACAATACGCTCCTGCTCGACGCGCACTTCGGACATCCCCACCGGTGCTACCGCACCATCCACGTCGCAGGCACGAACGGGAAAGGCTCGTGCTCGCACACCCTGGCCGCCATCCTCCAGTCGGCAGGCTACCGTGTCGGGCTCTACACCTCGCCCCACCTGGTGGACTTCCGCGAGCGCATCCGCGTCGACGGCGTGCCCATCACGCAGGAGCGCGTCGTCGAGTTCGTCAATGCCGAGCGGGCCTTCTTCGAGCCGCTCCGCCCGTCATTCTTCGAGCTGACGACAGCCCTGGCATTCACCTGGTTTGCGGAGCAGAAAGTCGACGTCGCAGTCGTCGAAGTAGGCCTCGGAGGCCGGCTCGACTGCACGAACATCATCTCGCCCTCGCTCAGCATCATCACGAACATCAGCTTCGACCACACGCAGTTCCTCGGCGACACGCTCGCGAAAATCGCCTCCGAGAAGGCGGGCATCATCAAGCCCTCCACACCGGTCGTCATCGGGGAGACCACGCCGGAGACACGTCCGGTCTTCCTACGGAAAGCGCTCGACACGGGCGCCCCCATCCGCTTCGCCGAGGAAGACGGCGCGCTCCTCTCGGCATCCCCGCTCGCGGAGGGCGGCTTCCTGTACGTGACAGCCGACTATGGCGAGCTGCGCGGCGAACTGGGTGGCTACTGCCAGGAGAAGAACACGCGCACGCTGCTCACGGCCCTGCGCACGGTGCGCGAAGCATTCCCGCGCGTGGACGAGCGGTCTGTCCGTGAAGGATTCGCACGGGTGTGCGAACTGACCGGCCTGCAAGGACGCTGGCAACGCCTCGGCTCGCAGCCCGCGGTCGTGTGTGACACGGGGCACAACGTGGGCGGCCTCCGCTACATCGCCGAGCAACTGCGCCGCCAGACATGCCGGCAGCTGCGCATCGTGTTCGGCATGGTCAGCGACAAGGACGCTGACGGCGTGCTCTCGCTCCTCCCGGCCGACGCCGTGTACTACTTCACGCAGGCTTCCGTGCGCCGCGCAAGGCCCGCCGGGGAGCTGCGCGAGCTTGCCTCCCGCCACGGGCTTGAGGGCGAGGCATATCCCGACGTGGTGTCAGCCTTCCATGCCGCGATGCACGACGCTTCGGCCGACGACTTCATCTTCGTGGGCGGCAGCAGCTTCGTCGTGGCCGATTTGCTGGCAGCAGGAAAATGATGGAATTTTCATCATGAGATTTGTTTGAGATAAAGAAGTTATATACATTTGCATAATTAACCTTTGATTTGACTTACCTATGCATAACTTGACAAACCGTTCGGGATTATCGCGAAAAGATTTCCAAACGACAATAGACGGGAAAAGCACAGACCTTTATATTCTAACCAACCGTGAAGGACTGGAGATGGCTGTCTGCAACTACGGCGCCGCCATCCTCTCGCTTTTCACCCCCGACCGCGAGGGACGATATGCGAACATCATCCAAGGACATGACTCGCTGGAGCACTTGATGCACAGCCCGGTCGAAGTGCTCAGCACGACCATCGGCCGCTATGGCAACCGCATCGCGGGCGGACGCTTCACCCTCGAAGGACAGGAATACCGGCTGGCTATCAACAATGGGCCCAACTCGCTGCACGGCGGCCCGACAGGATTTCACCGGCGCGTGTGGGACGTGCTGGAAGCTGACGAGTCGCACATCAGTATGTACTACATGTCACGCGACGGCGAAGAAGGCTTCCCCGGCAATGTGGAAGTCTGGATGACCTACACGCTCACCGATGACAATGCGCTCCGCATCGACTACCGCGCGACGACTGACCGCACGACCCTCGTCAACCTGACGAACCACGCTTTCTTCAGCCTCTCGGGTATTTCCTCGCCCACGCCCCTCGTCCATGACAATATCGTCACAATCAATGCCGACTCCTACCTGCCGACTGACGCGAACTCCATCCCGACAGGCGAGATACTGTCCGTGGAAGGTTCCCCGATGGACTTCCGCACACCCCATGAGGTGGGCGAGCGCATCGACTGTGACTTTGTCCAGTTGATACAGGCGCGTGGATATGACCATTGCTACGTGCTCCGCAAACGGGAAGCCGGCGAATTGAGCTTCGCTGCCCGCTGTGTCGAGCCCCGGAGCGGACGTGAGCTGGAAGTCTGGACGACGGAACCCGGCATCCAATTCTATACCGCCAACTGGAACGCAGGAATGACCGGTGCGCACGGGTCCACCTTCCCCGACCGCAGTGCCGTGTGCTTCGAGGCGCAACACTTCCCCGACACGCCGAACAAGCCCCACTTCCCGTCGGCAACACTTCGCCCCGGCGAGACCTATCGCCAGACGACCATCTATAAGTTTAGCATCCGACAGTCATGACATGAGTCTGTTCCCGGCCACAGCCGCCCATCCAGGAAGGCATGACCGAGAACAGATTCGTCTTTTTATGTTAACATTTAAACTATAATATACTATGGAAATAGAACATGTAAGAAGTCGTTTTATCAAACACTTCGATGGAAACACCGGTTACATATACACATCACCCGGACGCATCAACCTTATCGGAGAACACACAGACTACAACGGGGGCTTTGTCTTCCCCGGAGCCATCGACAAAGGCATGATGGCGGAAATCCGACCCAACGGTACAAACAAAGTCCGTGCCTACTCCATCGACCTGAAGGACTACGTGGAGTTCGGACTGAACGAAGAGGACGCTCCCCGCACGAGCTGGGCACGCTACATCTTCGGCGTGTGTCGTGAGATGATAAAGCGCGGTGTCGAAGTAAAAGGGTTCAACACGGCCTTCTCAGGCGACGTTCCCCTCGGGGCCGGTATGTCATCCTCGGCTGCATTGGAAAGTACCTATGCCTATGCGCTCAACGACCTGTTCGGTGACAACAGGCTGGACAAGTTCACCCTGGCCCAAGTCGGACAAGCCACCGAGCACAACTATTGTGGCGTGAATTGCGGCATCATGGACCAGTTTGCCTCCATTTTCGGTAAGAAAGACCATCTGATATGCTTGGACTGCCGCAGCCTCGAGTACCAATATTACCCCTTCAAGCCGGAAGGCTACAAGCTCGTCCTGTTGGATTCTGTCGTAAAACACGAACTCGCCTCTTCGGCATACAACAAACGTCGCCAAAGTTGCGAATCTGCCGTCGCAGCCATCCAGAAATACCATCCGGAAGTGAAACTGCTGCGCGACGCAAACATGGAAATGCTCGACGAAGTGACTAGTGAAATCAGTGCGGAAGACCGTATGCGGGCAGAGTATGTCATCGAAGAAATCCAGCGCGTCCTTGATGTCTGCCAGGCATTGCAAGACGGCGACTACGAGACTGTAGGCCTAAAGATGTACGAGACCCACGAAGGCATGAGCAAGCTCTACGAAGTAAGCTGCGAAGAACTGGATTTCCTGAACGAATGTGCACACAACCACGGGGTAACCGGCTCACGTATCATGGGAGGAGGTTTCGGCGGCTGTACGATCAATCTCGTAAAGGAGGAACGCTACGAATCATTTGTCCACGAGACAGTCGCCAGCTTCCGTGAAGCGTTCAAGCGCTCTCCGAAGGTGTATGACGTAGTCATCAGCGATGGTGCAAGGAGATTGGAATAAACAGAAGTATTCAACTAAACAAAATAACATCATGAAAAATGTAAGTAAAGTCTTGTTTGCAGGTGCTTGCTTATCCATCCTCGCATGTACCTCGCAACCCGAAAAGACCCTGACCAAGTCAGGACTCGATCCTCAAAAATTCCAAACAGAGGTCAATGATAAGCAAACCCAACTATACACCTTGACAAATGCAAACGGCATGGAAGTCTGCATCACGAACTTTGGTGGACGAATCGTTTCCATCATGGTCCCAGACAAGGCTGGCGAAATGCAAGACGTGGTCCTGGGATTTGACAGCATTGCGGACTACATCAACATACCAAGCGATTTCGGAGCAGCCATCGGACGCTATGCAAACCGAATCAATCAAGGCAAACTCGTGCTCGACGGAGAGACCATCCAATTACCACAAAACAACTACGGACACTGCCTCCACGGAGGACCGACAGGCTGGCAATATCAAGTATATACCGGAGAACAGCTCAACGACAGCACGTTGCAACTGACCATGCAATCTCCGGACGGAGACAACAATTTCCCAGGCAATGTGACTGCACATGTGACCTACACATTAAAAGGCAACAACAGCATCGACATCCAGTATGATGCCACAACCGACAAGAAAACAGTCATCAACATGACCAACCACTCTTACTTCAACTTGTCCGGTAATCCTCAGAACTCCATCACAGACAATCTTCTTTATGTAAATGCTGACAGCATCACTCCTGTAGACAGCACATTCATGACTACTGGCGAAATGCTTGCGTTGGAAGGCAACAGCATGGACTTCAGAAATGCAAAACCAATCGCTGACGCACTCGACATGGCAAATGAACAAGTGAAATTCGGCATGGGCATTGACCACAACTATGTGCTGAACACCAAAGGGAACATCGAAGAAGTAGCAGCCAGACTCGTGTGTCCATCGACCGGTATCTCCTTGGAAGTCTACACAGACGAACCAGGAATACAAGTCTACACCGGTAATTTTTTAGACGGAAGTGTGAAAGGAAAGAAAGGTATGGTGTATAATCAACGCGCAGCCATCTGCATGGAGACGCAACACTATCCTGACAGCCCAAACAAACCCCAATGGCCTTCTGTCATCCTCGAACCCGGACAGACATACCAAAGCCATTGCATATTCAAATTTGGCGTAGAGAAATAAACATACATACTATGAAAATCAATAACTAAGAATAATTATATGGATATACTAGAAGCTTTAAAAAACAATGGTTTCGAACTAGCCGACTATCTGGTGTTCGCGGCTTACATCATTCTCCTAGTAGGATTAGGACTATTCTTGTCACGAGGCAAGAAAGGAGAAGAAAAATCATCAAGTGATTATTTTTTAGCAGGAAACACGCTGACATGGTGGGCTGTTGGTGCCTCTCTGATTGCAGCCAACATTTCTGCAGAACAATTCATTGGCATGTCCGGCTCGGCCTTCAAATCAGGTATTGCCATTGCCGCATACGAATTGATGGCAGCAGCGACTCTGATTGTTGTGGCTAAATTCTTATTGCCGGTAATGATCAAACGCAAAATCTTCACAATCCCACAATTCTTAAGTGAGCGCTACAATTGGGGAGTAGGATTGGCATTCTCCATTTTCTGGCTATTCTTATACGTTTTCATCAATCTGACATCTGTCGCTTGGTTAGGAGCCTTAGCTATCAAGCAAATTCTCGGCTTACCGGATGCTCCGGCCATAATCCTTGGCATGCAAATGGATATGACCATTCTCTATATCATGCTTTTCCTCTTTATCATCGCAGGTGTTTACTCCATCTATGGTGGTCTGGCTTCTGTTGCTTGGACAGACGTAATGCAAGTGACGTTCCTTGTCGGAGGTGGTTTGGTTACAGCATACGCTGCGCTGGATGTCATCTCAACCAAACTGGAACTCAACGGCGCATTGGATGCTTTAAGCTACATCATGGGACATCTCTCCAGCATATCAGGTGATACTCACTTCAATCTTATCGTCGAACGAAACGCGGATCTATATCCCGTGCTTGAAGGTACAGCAAACCAACCCTCTGACCCATTCTTTGACATCCCGGGCATTACAGTAATCATTGGTGCCTTGTGGCTCACTAATTTAGGTTATTGGGGATTCAACCAATACATCATCCAAAAAGGTTTGGCAGCAAAGAGTCTTGCTGAAGCAAAAAAAGGTATGATATTCGCTGCCTTCTTGAAAATCCTTATCCCGTTCATCGTATGTATTCCCGGCGTTTGTGCTTTCTACATCGTGAACTACCAACCTGAACTAATGCAAACGTTAACAGGGTCTATTGAACGTTCTGACGATGCTTATCCTTTCTTGATTCGTAACTTCACACCGACGGTGGTCAAAGGTTTGTCATTTGCAGCATTGGCTGCTGCTGTCATCTCGTCGTTGGCTTCTATGTTTAACTCCACGTCAACGATTTTCACGATGGATATATATAAAAAGTTCATCAACAAGACCGCATCGGAAAGAAAACTTGTCAGTGTAGGCCGTCTGACATCTTTGGCATCACTAATCCTGGCACTCATTGCTGTTTACCCCATCATGGGTGGAGCTGACCAAGCATTCCAAGTAATTCAAGAGTATTCTGGATTCGTTTATCCGGGTATCGTTGTTATCTTTGGCCTAGGTCTGCTGTGGAAACGTGCTTCCGGTGCAGCTGCAGTCGTGACAGCCATCGCAACATTTGTATTCAGCATCGCATTCAAATTTATGATGCCGGGCACCCCGTTCCTGCTTCGCATGGGATATGTGTTCATGGTGTTGGTCGTTCTCTTCTTCACCCTCTCGTTCTTGAGCAAAGATACGGAGAAAGCTACACCGCTCGACAATCACACGGTGAAAGCCCAACTTTTCTGGGGTAACGTTATGCTGGTTCTTGCCATTATCTGTTACGTCATCGGATGTATCACAGTCTTTGGTGACATTGAAGCCATGAAGAACCTTGGTTTTATTTCTGTATTCTTCCTCGGAACCTTCTTCTTGGCATTGTGGCTATACTTACGTTCCAATGCACTCGATACAGTACAAGACAAGAAAGCTGTTCCCATCGACTTGTCACTCTTCACGTCTGACCGTGGATTCACCATTGGGTCTATAGCAGTCGTTCTTGTTTTAGTCGTATTATATATCACACTGTGGTAACAAACTTTAAATAACCAACATTCAATATGACCACCTATTATAACATACATCCGAAATTTTACGTTGCAGTCGACTGCATTATATTTGGATTTAACAAAGAAGGTCTCAGTCTGCTTCTTCTTAAAAGAAACATGGAACCTTTTTACGGAGCTTGGTCTTTAATGGGTGGATTTGTACAAACCAACGAAAGCGTTGACGACGCCGCAAAACGGGTATTACGCGAATACACAGGGCTAAATCAAGTCTATATGGAACAAGTAGGCACATTTGGCGCTGTGAATCGCGAACCCGAAGAGCGGGTCATTTCTGTGGCATACTACGCACTTATCAATATACAAGACTATGATAAGAAGTGTGTGGAAGAACATAATGGATATTGGGCGAAAATCAATGAACTGCCTCCCTTGCTCTTTGACCATCAAGACATGGTGGAAAAAGCCAGGGAAATGATGAAACAAAAGGCATCATGCGCCCCCATCGGCTTTAACCTATTACCTGAATTATTTACCTTAACTCAGTTGCAGAATCTCTACGAAGCAATCTATGGCTATCCCATTGATAAACGCAATTTCCGAAAGAAAGTAGCGGAAATGAGCTTCATAGAGCAAACGGAACTGATTGATAAAATAAGCTCACGTAGAGGAGCACGTTTGTATAAGTTCAATAACAACATCTACTCCAAATCTCTCAAGTTCAAACTTTAAAAACAAACAAAAAACAGATAACAAAATGTTAGAAGCTTTAAAAGAACAAGTATTCCAGGCCAATCTGGACCTTGTCAAACACGGTTTGGTCATCTTCACATGGGGCAACGTCTCAGCTATCGACCGAGAAAGCGGACTGGTTGTCATCAAACCAAGCGGTGTCGGATATGACATTATGAAAGCGAGCGACATGGTCGTAGTCGACTTGGACGGAAACGTCGTAGAAGGCGAACTAAACCCTTCGTCGGACACGCCGACACATGTTGTACTTTACAAAGCCTTTCCTGAAATCGGAGGAGTCGTACATACACATTCCACGTATGCAACCGCATGGGCACAAGCCGGACTTGACATTCCCAACATCGGAACAACACATGCCGACTATTTTCACAATGCAATCCCCTGCACGGCTGACATGACACGTGAAGAGGTGGAGGGCAACTACGAATTGGAAACCGGGAATGTCATCGTGAAACGATTTGAAGGCATAAACCCAGTGCACACTCCCGGAGTACTCGTCAAAAATCATGGACCGTTCGCTTGGGGTAAAGATGCGCACGAAGCCGTACACAATGCTGTCGTCATGGAACAAGTCGCAAAAATGGCCAGCATCTCTTTTGCCGTCAATCCGAACCTCACGATGAACCCTCTACTCGTCGAAAAGCATTTTAGCCGCAAACATGGGCCGAATGCTTACTATGGACAAAAGAAAAAATAAATTTCTCTTTGCGAAAGCTATATAGAAGCCCTGGAGATGTGGGACAAGCCACGATCCAGGGCTTTACTTTTAATGCAGATAAATAATCAAACAGACTCAAACATGTTTCTTCAGGCAAAGCCGGTGATCGATGACAGAAGGTAGCTCTTCCTCATAATGAGTGACCATGACCAATGTTTTGTGGCGACGAAGACAGAATGCTTCGATAATATCCTTCACCATCCGACGATTCTTCAAATCCAAGCCGTGCAGCGGTTCGTCCAGAATCAGTAACTCCGGATCTTTCACAAAAGCACGAGCAAGAAGCACTAAGCGCTGCTCCCCGCTCGACAACTGCATGAAATCACGCTCACACAAATCCGAAATTCCGAAAATATCCATCCACCAAAGACACTGTGCGACGTCCTCCGAACGCATACGACGATACAGGCCAATAGAGTCGTGTAATCCGGAAGCCACAATCGCGATGGCCGGAAGATTCTTCCTATAAGCACGATGCATCTCGGGTGATACATAACCAATGTGTTTCTTGATCTCCCAAATGCTTTCACCCGAACCACGGCGACGACCGAACAAAGCGATATCACATGCATATGACTGCGGATTATCGGCACAGACGAGACTTAAGAGAGTGGACTTCCCTGCTCCATTTTCTCCCGACAAAGCCCAACACTCACCGTCGAGCACCGTCCAGTCCAAATCTTCCAGAATCATCCGTGTGCCATAACGAATGCTCACACGGTGCAAGTCAATGACATGACCCGATACAGGAGCATACACATCCGACTTCTCCGGGAGGGAACGTATCAGCTCCGCCTTTGCTTCAGGCAATACATGAGGTGGAATCAGAGGTTGCTGCGCTATATATGCTGTGCGCGTCAGTTTTGGGCCACAAAGCCGGCCAGATACAGAAACAACATGTGTGACAAAACTGGGAATCTCATCCTCCTTCGAAAGCACTAGGACGAGCTGGAGATTTGTGTGCTCGACAAGTTGTTCTAACAACGTACGCAGCAAATCACGTGTTCGTGCGTCAAGGCCAATGAAAGGATTATCCAAGACTAACAGACGAGGACCTGACAGCAATGTTCGCACCAACTGGAATCTCCTAAGTTCGCCACTCGAAAGGAATATCATATGCTTGTCTAACAAGGTATCCATTCCAAAAAACGTATACAAGCGGTCACGCAACAATGCGTCAACGCCTGCCGTCGGCAAACTGTCGTGCACCAGGGGAGAAGAAGCAATATCCTGCGAGTTCCAACGCTGCTGATAATAATAATGATTGTCTGCCTCACCGTAGGAATCACGGAAGGTAATATACTTAATGTTTTCACTTGCCAGACGTGACGACGACGGGCCAAAGTCGTAACGCACTTCATCACCCAACAGCGGATGGCGACCTATAAGCATATCCACTAATAGACTCTTCCCGCCTCCGTTTGGACCGACGATGGCCAACTGTTCGCCTTCACAAATGCATAAGTGAATAGGTGCGGCCAACCGATAAGCCGGATTACGCGTCACACCATCGATTATCTCAACGACGCGACGTGGCTTCTCGTTTTCGTTGTTTGTTCTCATATTTTGCTGCTTAAAGTCTCTATGTGTTCACTTCACTATCTTTCCGGGATTACGTGCTATAAAGTCCTTCCAACTCCCATAGGCTTTCTCCGTCTCCGGACGTCCCATCTGAAGATAATGGCAGTAGGCGGCCGCCAGTCCATCAGTGGCATCCATGTATGGGGGCATAAATTCATTGGGAATTTGCAATATCCTGCGCAACATGTCAGCCACCTGCTCCTTACTCGCCCCTCCATTTCCCGTCAAGGCCATTTTGATTTTCAGCGGAGCATACTCAGTGATGGGAATGTCGTGATGCAAGGCCGCAGCCATTGCCACTCCTTGTGCACGCCCCAGCTTAAGCATCGACTGCACGTTTTTTCCATAAAAAGGTGCCTCGATGGCCAATTCGTCGGGCGCGTAAGACTCAATAATGCCCGATACGCGCTCGAAAATACGCCGAAGTTTCAGGTAATGATCTGCATACTTACGCAGGTCGATGACACCCATCGTTAGCAGCTCAGGCCGCACGCCGATCACCCGAAGCACGCCGTAACCCATAATGGTCGTCCCCGGATCGATGCCCAAAATGATTTTCTCTTTGACCGGATATATCACTATTCGATTACCTCCATTAGTGTCGGAAAACCGACAACCTTGTCTTTAAATGTTTTCATCATTTCGTCATTCAACGCGACACCTTGCGCCACATGCCAACGGTGAAGTGTTGCGGAATCGGCCACCTCCCACTGAAGAGAAAAACATTCGCTGTTCTGATCCTTATGGCTGAGAATACGCGTCAGGCGAGGGTTTGTCAGCCGTCCATCAGCTGACACGGTCGGAATATAGGCTTCATGTAGCCAGATGACAAAGTTTCGGGCATCATCTATGTCAATTTGGTAGGTCGTATTGTAGATAAGCATGTTTCATGTAGTTTTAATATCTCATGTGCAAAGTTATGGAAAGTCTTGGTTCTCCCATCTTCTTTCAGCTATTATTCTGGAATAAACTAAAGCCAAGTATTCCTTTTATCATCTCACAATAAAGAAAGAGCACGTACAAATATTGCACATGCTCTTTCTTTTAAATTCAATCATGAACCCTATAAAGATTCACTTCGTAAATGAGCGGAAAACGAGACTCGAACTCGCGACCCCAACCTTGGCAAGGTTGTGCTCTA
>ERZ827088.560-NODE-560-length-53958-cov-4.529358_pt1 | contig 53958 bp, 39 predicted proteins | sample MGYA00519922_ERZ827088 | MGnify/ENA primary metagenome ERZ827088 (study PRJEB31778, sample SAMEA3449254) | human gut metagenome | biome: human gut; feature: human-associated habitat; material: faeces | place: United Kingdom | collected 2010/2012 ...
ACCTCATCTACGAACGCCCCATCCGTGTCTATGAAGGCAACGACTTCGAAGTACGCGACGGGAAGTTCTACATCAACGGACAACAGACCGATACCTACACGTTCAAGATGGACTACTACTGGATGATGGGCGACAACCGCCACAACTCAGCCGACTCACGCTACTGGGGCTTTGTGCCCGAAGACCACATCGTGGGCAAACCCATCGTCGTCTGGCTGTCGCTCGACAAAGACCGCGACTGGTTCGACGGCCGTGTCCGCTGGAACCGGTTGTTCAAGATGGTCGACAACATTAAATGAAACAATCCCACGCCCTGCCGATGAAGCAACTCCTGAAAGCCCTTCTCTTAGCAGTCATCTTGGTCCTGCTGGTCAAGGTGTTTGCTTTTACGTCCTGCACGATTCCATCGACAGGCATGGAGAACACGCTCTACCGGGGCGAACGGGTCATCGTCAACAAATGGAGCTACGGCTTGCGCCTGCCCCTCATGGGCTGGGCCGGCTACCACAGGCTGGCTGCACGCCCGGTGAGCCGGGGAGACATCGTGTTGTTCAACAATCCGGCAGGGCAGGGGAGCATCGACCGACGCGACGTCTTCATCAACCGCTGCATAGGATTGCCGGGAGACACCCTGATGCTCAACAACGAACTTATCCAGACACGCGACCAGGTGCTCAGCCCCGACAGCAAATTGCTCTATGCCTACCCGGGTGACCAGGAGGAAGCTGTGGAAGCTGCCATCCGGCAAGCCGGCATCCGCGACAACAAACTCATGGGCTACAACGAGGGCGACTACCTGCGCAGCTTCAGCCACTACGAAATCTACCTCCTCCGTCAGGAACTGCGCGGACGGGTGAAGCTCCATTCCTTGCAGACAGAGACGGACGACGGCGTACACCCGTTTGTCGTCCCCGGAAAGGGGATGACCCTGAAAGTATATCCGTGGAACGCCAAACTGCTGTGCAACACTATCATGCAACATGAAGGACGGAAAGCCAGCCTCAAGGGAGACACGCTTTGGGTCGACGGCAAACGCGCCACACAATACACCTTCACGAAGGACTACCATTGGGTGGCCTCGAACAACTCCGTGAGCATGTGCGACTCGCGCCTGTTCGGCTTCGTGCCCGACGACCACCTCATCGGACGCGCCTCACTCATCTGGTTCTCCAAGGACAATGAGAAGCCCTTCTGGGAAGGATTCCGCTGGAAGCGTTTCTTCCGCTCCGTGCGCTAATTTAAACGAGATTGATGATGAAAGATACGGTTTATCTCAGTTCGGCCTATCTGGCCCCGGTGCAATACTACACGAAACTCTACGCCGCGCGGACAGCCTACGTCGAACAACACGACAACTACATGAAGCAGACCTACCGCAACCGTTGCCACATCGCCACGGCCGACGGACTGCTGGCCCTCTCCATCCCGACCGAAAAACCTGCCACGCCGAAGTGCCCGATGAAGGACATACGCATCTCCGACCACGGCAACTGGCGACACCTGCACTGGAACGCGCTCTGCGCGGCCTACCGTCACAGCCCGTTCTTCGAATACTACGAAGACGACTTCCGTCCGTTCTACGAACAGAAATATCCCTTCCTCTACGACTTCAACGAGGCACTCTGCGCACTGGTGTGCAGCCTCATCGACCTGCACCCGCGCATCCTGCGCACCGACAGCTACCGGCAGACGTTCGCATCCGACGAGACCGACGCCCGCGAACTCATCCATCCGAAACACCCCTACACCGACGATCCGGACTTCTGCCCGAAACCCTACTACCAGGTGTTCGGCGAGAAACACGGTTTCCTGCCCAACTTGAGCATCGCCGACCTGCTGTTCAACATGGGGCCGGAGAGCCTGCTGGTGTTGCGGGACTCCATCGTCCCCAACCCACAATCTACCTAAGAACTCTAAAACTCATAAACCCAAAATACTATGAACGAATTATTCAGTGTAAAAGACAAAGTGGTTGCCATCACCGGCGGGACCGGTGTACTCGGCAGCGAAATCGGAACGTACCTGGCCGGCCAGGGAGCGAAAGTGGTCATCATGGGCCGACGGACTGAAGCCGGAGAAGCCATCGTCGCACGCATCAAGGAGCAGGGCGGGGAAGCCATGTTCCTGAAAACCGACGTGATGGACGCAGTAGTCGTGGAACAAAACCTGAAAGACATCCTCGCCGCCTACGGACGGGTGGATGCCCTGCTCAACGCTGCCGGAGGCAACATGCCGGGAGCGACCGTCGGACCTGACGGCACTTTCTTCGACCTGAAACCTGAGGAATTCGAACGCGTCCTCAGCCTCAACCTCACCGGCACGGTCATCCCCACGCAAGTGTTCCTCAAGGCGATGGTCGAGCAGAAAGAAGGCTGCATCGTCAACTTCTCCTCCATGTCTGCCTTCCGCCCCCTGAGCCGCATCTGCGGTTACTCGGCAGCCAAGGCCGGCATCAGCAACTTCACCCAGTTCATGGCCAACGAAGTGGCCACCAAGTTCGGTGAAGGCATCCGCGTGAACGCCATCGCCCCGGGATTCTTCCTCACCGAACAAAACCGCGCGCTGCTCACCAACCCTGACGGCTCCTACACCGGACGCGGACAAGACGTCATCCGCCAGACTCCGTTCAAACGCTTCGGCAAGCCCGAGGAACTGAACGGCACCATCCAATACCTCATCAGCGACGCCTCACGCTTCGTGACGGGCACTGTGGCCGTGGTCGATGGAGGATTCAACACATTTGCGATATAAGAAGTCCCACCCGACCTCCCCGGAAGGGGAAGAGGAAAGTGTGACAACAAAGAACGGACATTATTACAAACCTTGTCCCCCTCGTAAAAAAGCTCCCCCTTGGGGGAATGAAGGGGGCTTTACCTGTACGACTATGATTTTATGTGAACAAACTTGGCGCTGGTACGGGCCAAACGACCCCGTAACCCTGCAAGACATCCGCCAGACGGGCGCGACGGGCATCGTCAACGCCCTGCACCACATCCCCAACGGCGAAGTGTGGACGGTGGAAGAAATTATGAAACGCAAGAAACTAATCGAAGACGCCGGGCTGACCTGGAGTGTCGTCGAGAGCGTGCCCGTGCACGAGCACATCAAGACGCAGACAGGCGACTTCATGCGCTACATCGAAAACTATAAAGAAAGCCTGCGCAATCTGGCCGCCTGCGGCATCTACATCGTGACCTACAACTTCATGCCCGTGCTCGACTGGACACGTACCGACTTGGCCTACGAGATGAAGGACGGCTCGCGCGGACTACGCTTCGAACGCGCCGCATTCGTAGCCTTCGACCTCTTCATCCTGCGCCGTCCGGGCGCGGAGAAGGACTACACGCCTGAAGAAATCGAGAAGGCCAAGGCACGCTATGCCCAGATGAGCGAAGAGGACAAGCACCGCCTGACGCGCAACATGATTGCCGGCCTACCCGGCTCGGAGGAGAGCTTCACGCTGGAACAGTTCCAGCAGGAACTCGACCGCTACCGCGACATCGACGCCGAGCGCCTGCGTCAGAATCTCATCTTCTTCCTCCGCCAAATCTGCCCCGTGGCCGACGAAGTGGGCGTGAAGCTCGTCATCCATCCCGACGACCCGCCCCAGCCCATCCTGGGCCTGCCACGCATCATGAGCACGGAGGAAGACTTCAACCGCCTGGTGGAAGCCGTCCCCAACCCCTCCAACGGACTATGCCTCTGCACCGGCTCACTCGGCGTGTCGGCCAAGAATGACCTGGCAGGCATGATGGAACGCCTGGGCGACCGCATCAACTTCGTCCACCTGCGCAGCACGCAGCGCGACGCCGAGGGTGACTTCTTCGAAGCCAACCACCTCGAAGGCGACGTCGACATGTATCACGTGATGAAAAACTTCCTCAAGCTCCAGCAACGCCGCGGCGTGTCCATCCCGATGCGCCCTGACCACGGCCACCAGATGATCGACGACCTGCACAAGAAGACCAATCCCGGCTATTCCTGCCTGGGCCGCATGCGCGGACTGGCAGAACTGCGCGGACTGGAAATGGGCATAGCCAAGAGCATGGAGGAAGAATAACCCCACAGCTCCTTTCCGGACAATTCTCTTCGCAATAGACCGACGACGCGGAGACACGGACCGACTTGTACGGCCCGTGTCCTCCGCGTCTTTTTTAACCCAAATCGGTCATTAGCCTTTGGATAGATTGTCCGCTTATGTCTTGCGGATTGCTTTTCGGCTTGCAGAAGGCATAGCGGGCTACGTCAAGGCAAGCCGGGAGGCAAGACGCCGACAGAAGCGGGCAAAATGCCAAAAGAGCTTTCCTTCAGAAAGAAAAAAAGAAATTGAATGTCCGCAAACGTCCCTACAAATCTATTGGATAGGATAGATGTATTGAAACGCATGTAGGACGATTGAGCATATTCGTAAAAAAGGACCTTTGAGCGGTCTAATGATTTGGATTTAACTGCATATCCTGAAAGACGGACAAGAATCATTACAATACGTGTTTCCTCCAAGCATTTGGCCCGCACGCCGTGGATGCTTTTCCGCGACAGCCTAAAGGGTAGCCGCGTCCGCCTTCCTTTCCGTCCTCAAGCGCCCTCCTTTCCGTGGTCGGACGGACTCCTTTCCGTCCCCGGCCCGAATCCAAGCTGTGTCAGCCTATCTTTAACTTCCTGACAAACAGATATTTGTACCACACAATCCGAATAGCCTTCATCGTCTGCCGGACGTCGCTATCCGGCCTGTGGGATAGGGAAGGAGCAATGCGAAAAAAGCAGACATACGCAAGCCTGCCACACACGGTTGAGAATGCAGTCCTCCGTCGTTTGCGGCGGTCCGACAAAAGGCCTCCGGCAGCCGTCAGGAGGGGCTTATCTGCAAATTTTCATGCCAAAAGTTCCCCGCGCAACATTCGTACACCATTTTGATTCAATTTTACCCCCTCCCAGCACTTTTTAACATACCTTTGCCACCGTTCAGAACGACCTAAAGCAACGTGAAATTGACTCCCGGATACGGTCTGCCCAATGCAAAAAACAACTAGTAACCATCCTGCGGGGAGCAAACGCTCACCTTGTAACAGACTGTGAAGAACCTAGAATGACAAGAGAAATATAGCTTTTTTTATCTAACCTTTTTATTTTGTTTAACCTTAATAGTTAATGTATGAAGAGTTGCTATTTATTGGCCCTGCCTCGATGATTGCGGGCGACAGCCCTGAGCATAGGGGCTTTATTTCTTGCTTCATGCACCATCGGATATGATGGAAATGAGACCTTTTCGTCCGGCGTCTCGGACACACAACTGACATCTCCCAGCGCGGAGAGCATCACATTCACACAAAACGTCAGCGGCACGGAAGTGACCATCACCTGGCCTGTCGTGATGGGCGCCGGCGGCTACGAAGTCTCCTTCTATGACATGAACGACCCGGACAATCCGGTCGCCGTCGGCGACGAAAACGAAGTCATCGACGGCTGCTCCACGACACGGCCCATCGCGGAAGACACACAGTATGAGTTCCACATCCGTTCGCTGGAAAACACCGAATACGGCAACACAGCGGCCGCAGAAGCCACGGTCGTCGACTATGACACGTATGTGACGACCATCGCCACCGTCCCTTCGGGCACCGACCTGGCCGAATACTTCGCCGACCTGGGCGACACGGTGGTCTCAGACTCAAGCGAAGTGGCCTACGAACTGGAAGCTGGCGGCAGCTACACCATGACGGGCGACGTGGACTTCAACACCAACTGGCTCACGCTGCGTGGAGACCGCAACGACCCGCCGACGGTGACCCTCATCGGCGACGCCCAATTCATCACTACGGCCGGACTGAAAATCAAGTTCATCAACTTCGATTGCAGCCAGTCGACAGCCAACGCCTTCCTGGCCATGCGCAGTACGCCCGACCCCGCATTGACCAACGGCAGCAACTATTACCTGACCAACCCCGTCGCCATCCAGTCATGCGACATCCGTGGCCTTCAGGGCTATCTCGTGGGCGACGGAAGCCGGAGCTACTACCTGTCGTCACTGACCATTTCCGACTGCCGTGTCGAACTGAACACGCAGTCCAGCAACCGTGTCTTCCGTTTCGACAGCGGATTCATCATCACATTTACCATCGAGAACTCCACCATGTGGGAGCTGGGCAACAGCCGCCAGTACTTCGTGCGCTACAGCGGCGGACGTCCGACGAACAACGCATCGCTCCGCAGCACCATCGCCTACACGAACAATACCTTCTATAACGTATGTTACAGCGGACAGTGGGGCAACTACAACGGACTCGGCAACCGCGACTACTGCATCTGGACATTGACAGACAACATCTTTGTCGACTGCGGAAGCGAACAAGTCGTACGCCGCATGTGCAATTGGTCAAGCGATATGGGCAATGCCACCATGACCATCAACCACAACACCTATTGGTATGACGGAGAGTTGGCCAGCAACGAAGTGGGCGGCAGCAACAACGACAATACTGGCACGCACCTGCTGACCGACCCATCCTTCGTCAACGCTCCTTCCGACTTCACCCCGCAAGGTGCAGACCAGCTGCAATACCGCACGGGCGACCCGCATTGGCTTCCGGGAGAATAAACCTAACGTCTAACACAAACAGAACGCGATATGCAAAAGAAATACATACTATATAGCATCTGCCTGGCTTCGGTGTTCGCCCTGAGCGAACCGTTGTCGGCACAACAGCAAACCACCGCCACGCAGCAAGCCTCGCAGCAGCAACAAGGACGCACCGTGAAAGGCACAGTGGTCGACGAAACCGGCCTTGCCATCATCGGCGCTTCCGTCAAAGTGCAAGGCACAAGCACAGGCACCATCACCGACCTCGACGGTAACTTCACCATCCAAGTGCCTGCAGGAGGCAAACTGGAAGTGTCGTACATCGGCTACATCACACAGACCATCAGCAACCTGAACAACCCCCATATCGTCATGGCTGAAGACATGATGAAGCTCGACGAAGTGGTCGTCGTGGGTTACGGTTCGCAGAAGATGAAAAACGTGACCGGAGCCATCGAGACCCTCACACCCAAGGACATCGAAGACCTCTCCGTCGGCAGTCTGGGCGACGCCCTGCGGGGCATGATGAACGGCGTGAGCGTCAACTCCGCCCTGACCGGACGTCCCGGCGAAGCCCCGAGCCTGCAAATCCGCCAAAGCTCCGTCAACACGGTTGCCACGCCGGGAGCTTCACAAGGTGGTGACGCAAATGCCAGCCCGCTCTACGTCATCGACGACTTCATCTCGACGGAAGAGGCATTCAACAACCTCGACGTGAGCGAAGTCGAGAGCATCACCGTGTTGAAGGATGCTTCGGCTGCCGTCTACGGTGCACGTGCAGCCTACGGCGTCGTCCTCGTCAAGACGAAACGAGGCGAAGTGGGTGCGCCCAAGATTTCCTACAATGGGCAGTTCGGCTTCACCGACGCCCTGGCCACCCCGAAGATGCTCAGCGCCTACGACTACGGCCGGATCTACAACGCGGCACGCATGGCCAACACCTCCACCACCGAAAACATCAACAACCGCACAGACATCTTCCAGGCCGACGAACTGGAGGCTATGCGCAACCTCAATTATGATTTGTTGGACAAAGAATGGAGCGCTGCCTTCACCCAACGCCACAGCCTCAACATCAACGGCGGTACGGAAAAGGCCACCTACTTCGCAGGCGTGTCCTACTACCAGCAGGACGGTAACCTCGGACGTCTGGACTACGACCGCTGGAACTTCCGTGCCGGCGTGAACGCCAACATCAGCCAATGGCTGAAAGCTTCAGTGCAAGTGTCAGGCGACTACGGCGAACGCAATGAGGCCAAGAACGGCGTAAGCGGCGCCGGGACGGACGGTGACTACGAGTCGCTCATGCGCCACCTGCGCTTCGTGCCTGACTACATCGACGGCTATCCCGTCATCTACACGGGTATGGAAAACGTCAACCCCAGCTCGCTCAGCGGCACGAACCTCTACCACTTCGGTGCTGTGCAAAACTCCTCAGACAACATCGAAGAGCAGACCAACAACACGAGCATCAACGGTTCGGTGGAGTATGACTTCGGTTGGTGCGACTTCCTGCAAGGATTGAAAATCAAAGCTTCCTATTCTAAAACCATCAGTGACAGCAAGAGCAACGACTTGGGAACGACCATGTCAGTCTACGGCTTGGGTACACGCGGCGGTAGCGGCGGACACCTCTACACCGGCGACGGAGCGGACTACACAACCCTGAACGAAGTGGAACTGAACAACGGAAACCTGTTGCGCCGCACGATGAGCCGCTACGACAGCTATCAGATGAACTTGACTGTCAGCTATGCCCGCACGTTCGGCAAACATAACGTCAGCGCACTGTTCTCCATCGAAAAATCGGAAGCCGAGACAGAGACCCTCCAAGGCAGCATTACCAATCCCTATCCGTTCACGGACGGCACATCGAACATGGTGAGCGATGAAAACATCCAGACTACTGTCATCAACCGCAGCGAGTCGGGCATGCTCTCCTACATCGGACGTCTGAACTACTCCTACGCTGATAAATACCTGCTCGAATTCCTCGTGCGCTCGGATGCTTCCACGAAGTTCGCCCCGGAAAACTATTGGGGCACCTTCCCCTCCGTATCGGCCGGTTGGGTGATGTCAGAAGAGCCGTGGTTTGACCAGGAAAAACTGGGCATCGACTTTCTGAAGATACGTGCATCGTTCGGTCTGCTGGGACGTGACAACATCCAGCCTTTCATCTGGCGCGAGACCTACGGTGCACACACCAACGACGGCGGCCCCATCTTCGGCACAAGTTCAAGCACGACAGCCGGAACTACCGTCAACGGCGGACAGACCGGCGTGAACCGCGACGTGCATTGGGACAAGAACTACAAGAGCAACCTCGGTATCGACCTGCGCATGCTCGACAGCCGCCTCTCCGTCACGCTCAACGGCTACTTAGACTTAGGCCGTGACCTATTCGGTGTCTACAGCGGTACATCCTACTATCCGGGCACCGTCGGCGTGCGTCCCGCACCGGAGAACTTCGCCTCCATCGACACCTACGGCGTGGAACTCAGCCTCGGATGGCGCGATAAAATCGGCGAAGACTTCAACTATTGGGTGAAGATGAACACCGGATGGAGCGACAACAAGCTGCGCGAATACAGCTGGCCGGCCGACCTGCTGTGGGACAGCCCGCGCCCGGACGAACGCAACGACCGCGGCCGCTGGGGATACGACTGCATGGGCATGTTCCGAAGCTACCAGGAAATCTATGAGTACTTCCAGAAGTATAACATCACGACTTACCTGGGACGCACCATCGACGACGTACACCCCGGTATGCTCATCTACCGCGATGTCTCCGGCGAATGGACTGACGGCAAGCGCACAGCCCCCGATGGCCGTATCGACGATAACGACATGGTGGAACTCTCGCACCGCAGTGACAACCCCTACGGCATGACGTTCAACTTCGGAGCAAGCTGGAAGGACCTCTCCTTCAGCGCACAGCTCAGCGCAAGCTGGGGCGGCTATACCACCGTCAGCTCCACCATCTACCAGGAGAGCTTCGACGACATGGAATACAGCAACCTCTCGGCCATCTGGAAAGACATGTTCGTCTACAACGACGTGCTGGACGCCAACGGCAACATCGTGGCCGCCGAGAACCGCGACGCCAAGTATCCGAACCTGCGCTACAGCGACGTCAATGGACAGGCTTCCACCTTCTGGAGGATGAATGCGGCCAGCGTCACGCTCAACAACCTGACCGTGGCTTACAGCCTGCCCAAGAAGTGGCTCGAACCCGTGGGTATCGCCTCCTGCCGCCTGAACCTCACCTGTCAGAATGTGTTCAGCTTCTACAATCCCTATGAAGACCACGTGTGGAACAACTGGGCCGGCACCTACGGACGCTATCCGCGCCTGCGCAAGTTCACACTCGGCGTTAACGTATCATTCTAACCACAAAGCAAAGACCACAATGAGAAAAATCAAATACATTTCATTCGCGCTGCTCCTGGCAGCCAACCTGACCGGATGCAGCGACCAGTTCCTCGAAGACAAACGGGAATACGGCACCTACGATGAATCACTGGTGTATGAGAACTTCGAAACGGCCGAACAGCGAGTCAACTACCTCTACCAACTCCTGCTCCCGCGCGCCACAGGCAGCACCGATGAGGGCACCGACTTCCTCACCAGCTCCGGCGTCGAAGACGACTGGTCAGCCTGCACCGAAGAGTTCGGCGGTTCGTCCATCTTCAACGACCCCACACAAATCCTGACCTCCGTGGGCAACAGCCTGCCCGACTTCTTCCACGTGCAGCCGCACCTCGGCCCGTGGAACCGTATCCGCGAGTGCAACGACATCATCCAGGGCGTGACCAACAGCCAGTCGCTCACCGAAGAACAGAAAAACGAACTGTTGGGCCAGGCCTACTTCTTCCGTGCCTGGCGCTACTACCTGCTCGTGCGCATCTATGGCGGTGTGCCCATCATCACCGAGAAGCAGAATCCCGTGGTCGGCGACAGCGAAGGACTGGACAAGGTCGTGCCCCGCTCGTCAACCGGAGCGTGCATCGAGTTCATCTGCCAGGACCTGGAAAACGCCTACAACATGTTGCCCAGCACTTGGGACACCGGCAAATATGGCCGTGTGACCAAAGGAGCGGCACTCGCCCTTGAAGGACGCGTACGTCTCTGGTGGGCCAGCCCGCTCTTCAACCGCACCAACGACCGCGCACGCTGGCAAGCAGCCTACGACGTGAACACACGCGCCGTGAACGAATTGCAAGCCGCAGGCATCAACGGTTCTGTGGCAGGCGGAGAGAATGCCAAGGCATGGGCACATCTCTTCAACACCTACACCGGAGGCAACGAAGCTGTCTTCGTCACCCTGTACAACAACTTGTCAGAAGTCGAAGGCTTGGAAGTACACAAGTGGAACAACTGGGAACACTCCATACGCCCGGGCAACACCAACGGCGGAGGCGGCATGACCCCGACAGCCGAAATCGTCGACCTCTTCCCGATGGCCGACGGAAAGCCTGCGGCAGAGTCGAGCTTGCCCTATGACGAACTGTGCTTCTTCCTCAACCGCGACCCGCGCTTCTACCGCACCTTCGCCTTCCCCGGCGTAGAGTGGTTGTTCAACGACCAAAACATCGACATGCACAGCAGCACGACCTCGTTCTTCCCCGATGCCTATGAGGGCGGCGAAGACTACGTGTTGTGGAACTATTGCTGGTTTGAAAACGAAGAAGACAAGGCCGACGAATCAGAAGGCGGCGTACGCGGAGCCGACAAGCTCACCAGCGACCGGGGCGTGTATGTGCGCAAACGCTCGGACGACTACGGTCTGGCCAATGCCAACCTGTTTACTTACAACACGATGGCAGGCAACGGCTCTGGCTTCAAGACCTCAGCCAACCCTTACATGGAAATACGCTATGCCGAAGTGCTCCTCAACCTGGCCGAATCAGCCTGCGGCATCGGCGAGACGGGCGAAGCCTGGAACTTGCTGAAAGACATCCGCGCACGCGTCTATCCGGCAGACATGGAAGCTGACAACTATGGCCTCGCCATGAACGGCAGCCAGGCCGAAACCTTCGCCGCCATCCTCTACGAACGCCAGATCGAGCTGGCCTACGAAGGCAAACGCTTCGACGACATGCGCCGCTGGATGCTCTTCGACGGAGGAGCAGGGCAGGAGAGCCTCAACCCGAGCTGGGCACTGAGCGGATGGGGAGGCAACACATGTACCTATCTGGGTGTGACCTCAGCCAACGACCAGGCACGCGCCAACGGTTCCAAGCACCGCATCATCCTCTACGTGACAGATGGCACGGGAGGCAACAGCGACGATGCAGACCCGCTGCTTGACGTGGCACGTCCTGCCGGACTGACACTGGACGAGGACTTCCACTACAGCCTCGAACATGGCGAATATGCTGACGCGAACGTCCGCGCCGTGGCCGAATTCTACCACACGTATCTCACCCGCAAGGACCTGCCGACGGACGAGTATGACAACGGACAGTATTCGACCTTCCGCCCTGAATACTACTTCATCGGCCTGCGCCAGAGTGCACAGTCAAACAACTCCACCCTGCTGCAAAACATCGGTTGGCATGACAATATCACGGGCGGAGACGGCACGTTCGACCCCGTGGCTGAATAAGAAGAGACACACAAGAGTATTCTTGTGCTTATTTTAAGTTAAACAAAAGTTCTCGAAAGCCTTGTCTGTGAAGATGGGGCTTTCTTTTTAAATGAAGAATGAAAAATGTAGAATGAAGAGTGCATATAGCTCCACACGCCGCGAAGCGATTCTTCATTCTTCACTCTTCACTCTTCATTTTCTTATAACTCTCCGCAAACTCCGGAGAGACGGAATTTCCCAAGTTGCGGCACGCCTCGGCAGAGAAATCCAGACCGCAACGGACGATGGCGTCCCAATCCGCCTCCGTAAGTCCGGGGAGGTCGTCGCGGCGGACGTCATATTTCAACAGGCCGTAGACGATGCCGGCATTGAAATTGTCACCCGCGCCCACGGTGCTCACCGTCTCGACAGGCTCCACGGGGTAGTCCTTCACCACCCGTTCGCTGTGGAGGCTGACCGCACCGGCACCGGCCGTGCAGAGCAGGCGGGGACAGTAGAACTTCACCTTGTCAGCGTAGACGCGGGCCGGGTCGGAGAGGCCGAACATATTGCGGAAGTCCTCAGTCGAACCGCGCACGATGTCAGCCGTCTCGAAGTTTTCGAGGATGGTAGGAGTCAGCTTGATGGCATCGGTGGCATGCGTGCTGCGGAAATTGACGTCATAATAGATGAGCGCACCGCGTCCGCGGGCATAGTCAAGAAATTCGGCCACCTTCGGACGCAACACGGGATTGAGCGCGAAATAAGAACCGAACATCACCACGTCATCGGCCGCGATGTCGGGAAACACGACGTCGAGCCGCTGCGAAGGATAGTCCTTGTAGAAGAGGTAGTCCGGCTCGTTGTGCTCGTCGAGGAAAGCCAAGGACACGGGCGACTTGCCCTCGGGAAACACATTGACATGACCCGTCTCCACGCCGTTCCGGCGCATGAAGTCGAGGATGGTGCGCCCGACACGGTCGTTGCCCGTCTCGCTGATGAAGTCCACCGTCACGCCCATGCGCCCCAGGGAAATGATGCCATTGAACACTGAACCTCCCGGCACGGCTGCCGTGGGCTGCCCGTCGCGGAAGAGAATATCCAGAATCGTCTCGCCGATTCCTATCACTTTTCTTTTCATCGTATCATTATTTAATCATAAACAAGCATTTATGCCCGGTCAGACGAAGCAGGACGAAGCTGCTGCGCAAGGGCCTTTTCCCGGCCTTCCTTACGCGCCGGGCACGGCCTCCTTTCGGTGGTCGGCTACCCTCCTTTCCGTCCTCGGACGGAAAGGAAGGCGTGGTCGGGCCGAGTCTATGGCCTGCAAAACCCGGAAAATGTCCTGAACGTCCGAGTCTTCTCCGGACGAACGGCAAAATTGCAAAAGAAAACTCTATTTATGCTTCAGGTTTTGATTATTTAAAAGTACATTACCATTTATTATTACTATCTTTAACAGAAAGAAACTACTTTTGCCCATTCAAATACACAAAGAGAAGTCTATGAACAAATTCATACTGAGCACTTGTCTACTGTTCTGCTATTTTCTTCCTACTTTTGCACAAGCAGCAAGAACGGAAGCAGCAGACACTGTGACCACCGAGACGCCAGACACGAAGGAAGCGCGTCGTCAACGGGTCGCACAGCGCAACCTGCACTACAACATCCTGGGTGGCCCCGGCTATACGCCCGACTTCGGCGTCGTGCTGGGTGCGACGGCCCTGATGACATTTCGTACAGCTCCGGAAGACACTCTGCTCCAGCGCTCTGTCGTCCCGCTCACACTGGCCTACATGTTCAAGGGTAGCGGTGTGAACCTCATGGTGCGCCCGCAGTTTTTCTTCCGTGACGACCGTTTCCGCATCTTCGGCACATTCAGTTGGAAAAACACGGTGGAGAACTACTACGGTGTCGGCTACTCGACCAACCGGCACACGGAACGGGGAGAAAACAATACGGAATACAGCTACAGCGGCTTCCAAATCAACCCGCAGTTCATGTTTCGCGTGGGCGAAACCGATTTCTTCATCGGACCTCAGCTCGATGTCAACTACGACGACATCAGCAGTCCGGCAGCAGGCATAGCGGCCGACCCCTCCTACATCGCCGACGGCGGCAGGCCGGGAGGCTACCACAAGCTGAGTTCGGGTCTGGGCTTTGTCGTGTCGTATGACACGCGCGACGTGCCTTCAAACGCCTACAGCGGACTCTACCTCGATGTGCGGGGCATGGCCTATGCGAAAATGTTCGGCAGCGACAACAACTTCTACCAGGCCGAGCTGGACTACCGCCAGTACTGGTCGCCGGGCCGGCGGCGCGTGCTCGCATGGACGGTGCAGTCGACCAACATGTTCGGCGATGTGCCGCTCATGAAATACGCCCTCACGGGCACTCCGTTCGACCTGCGTGGCTACTACATGGGACAGTTCCGCGACAAGAGTTCGCACGTGGTGCTGGCCGAGTGGCGCCAGATGTTCAACACCGACCGTTCGACGTGGGTCAAGCGCATGCTCGACCACGTGGGTTATGTCGTGTGGGGCGGTGCAGGCTTCATGGGGCCTACCCCGGCCAAAATCGAAGGCGTGTTGCCCAATCTCGGTGTCGGCCTGCGCGTGGAGATACAGCCGCGCATGAACCTGCGCCTGGATTTCGGGCGTGATATGGTCAACCGGCAAAACTTGTTTTACCTGAACATGACAGAAGCGTTTTAAACAATGGATAATTGAAAATTGATAATCGACAAGTAGCCTCACAGCATTGTCATCATCAATCGCACCAACTCTATACTAAAAGAATGAACAACGAAATAACACCAGAAAAAGACCCCAACGGTCAATTACTGAAGACGGCCATCGAGGCTGCCCTGAAAGCAGGGAAAGAAATCCTCGCCATCTATGAAGACCCGAAGGCCGACTTCCAAGTGGAGCGGAAAGCCGACAATTCACCATTGACGATTGCCGACCGACGGTCAAACGACATCATCACCCACCTGCTCGGCTCGACGCCCTATCCCATCCTGAGCGAGGAAGGACGCGACATCGCCTACGACGAACGCCGGACGTGGCGCACGCTCTGGATAGTCGACCCGCTCGACGGGACGAAAGAATTCATCAAGCGCAATGGAGAGTTCACGGTCAACATCGCCCTCGTGACCGACGGCGTGCCCGTGGCGGGGGTCATCTATGTCCCTGTCCGCCATGAGCTTTACTTCGCCGACATGGAACACGGAGCCTACAAAATGCCCGGCATAGCCTCCCTCGAAGGCCTGCACGACCTCGACACCCTGCGCAGCCGCGCGCTCCGCCTGCCTTACTCCGAACTCCATCCGCACTATGTCGTCGTCGCCTCCTCGTCACACGCCACACCGGAGACGACGGCCTTCATCGACGACCTGCGCCGCGACCACAAGGACCTCGAACTCGTGTCCATCGGCAGCTCGCTCAAGCTCTGCCTCGTGGCCGAGGGGAAAGCGGACATCTACCCGCGTTTCGCCCCCACGATGGAGTGGGACACGGCTGCCGGACATGCCATCGTGCGTGCCGCTGGCGGTGAAGTCTACCACACAGGCGAACAGGCCGACATCCCCCTGCGCTATAACAAAGAAAACCTGTTGAACCCTTGGTTCATCGTGAGACGAATCCATAACTGACAAAGAAAAACACGCTATGAACTTTGAAATCATCTTCGTATTGCTGGGGCTGGCGGGTATGCTCGTCGCACTCATCATGGACAAGATGCGGCCGGGCATCGTGTTGCTGAGCCTGGTCGTGGTCTTCATGGCTGCGGGCATCATCACTCCCAAACAAATGGTGGCAGGATTCAGCAACCGCGGCATGATTACCGTCGCCCTGCTCTTCCTCGTGAGCGAAGGCATCCGGCAAAGCGGGGCGCTGGGCTCCGTAGTCAAGAAACTCCTGCCGGGCAAGGGCGCCTCAGTGACGAAGGCACAATGCCGCATCCTGCCCATCGTCAGCGCCTTTTCGGCCTTCCTCAACAACACGCCCGTCGTGGTCATCTTCGCACCAATTTTGAAAAACTGGTCGAAAAAAGTCGGCCTCTCATGCACGAAGTTTCTCATCCCGCTGTCCTACGCCACCATCCTCGGCGGACTCTGTACGCTCATCGGGACATCGACCAACCTCGTCGTGCATGGCATGATGATCGACCGCGGCTATGAAGGGCTGAAAATGTTTGACCTGGCCTATATCGGCATCCCCATCACCGTGGTCGGACTAGTGTTCATCATTCTCACGTCGAAGAAGCTGCTCCCTGCCGACCGGCCGGACAACTTCGAGGACGAGGAAGCCGAAATAGCCGAAGACTCGGGCAGCCACGTGGTGGAGGTCGTCCTGGGCTCACGCTTCCCGGGACTGAAACGCAAACTGAAAAACTTCGACTTCAAACGCCGCTACGGAGCGGAAGTCAAGGAGATACGCCAGAACGGACAGGTCATCACGAAAAACCTGGGCGAAGTGCGGCTCCAGGAGGGCGACACGCTCGTCCTGCTGACTGACGGGGCTTTCACGCAGACGTGGAGCGACTCGTCGGTGTTCCTGATGATGACCAACGGGCAGGAAATCCCCACGCGCCCCGTGCCGACATGGAAGAAGTGGACGGCCCTTATCCTGCTCATCCTCATGATAGTCGGGGCCACAGTGGGCGAGCTTCCCTACACGCAGGAACACTTCCCGGGCGTGAAGCTCGACATGTTCTTCTTCGCCTCCGTCACAGCCGTCATGATGGCCTGGCTCAAGCTGTTCCCGCCCAAAAAGTACACGAAATACATCAGTTGGGACATCCTCATCACCATCGCCTGTGCCTTCGCCATCAGCTCGGCCATGGAAGAGTCCGGACTGGCTGCACTCATCGCATCCTTCATCCAGGACGTGTCCGGCTCGCTGGGCGCATGGGGCGCATTGGCCTTGCTCTACATCGTCACGCTCATCATCACGGAGCTTATCACAAACAACGCCGCAGCGGCATTGGCCTTCCCGCTGGCGCTGGAGACAGCCGCCAAGTTCGGCGTAGACCCCATGCCCTTCTTCATCGCCATCTGCATAGCCGCCTCCGCCGGATTTGCCACTCCCATCGGCTACCAGACGAACCTCATCGTGCAGGGCGCGGGCAACTACAAGTTCACCGACTTCCTGAAGATAGGTCTTCCGATGGACTTCATCGTCATGGTCATCTCCATCGGGCTTATCCCGCTGATATGGCCTTTCACACCCCTTAATTAACACATCATTTTGACATGGAACATATCTATCCCATCTTCGACCGCATGCTCTCACGGACCGACAAGGAAACACTGCTCGGACAGCGGGGCATGATGATATGGTTCACCGGACTGAGCGGCTCGGGCAAAAGCACCATCGCCATCGCCCTGGAACGCGAACTGCACCGGCGCGGCCTGCTCTGCCGCATCCTCGACGGGGACAACATCCGTTCGGGCATCAACAACAACCTGGGCTTCTCTCCTGAAGACCGCATCGAAAACATACGCCGCATCGCCGAAGTGGGCCGGCTGTTTGTCGACACGGGCATTATCACGCTGGCCGCCTTCATCAGCCCGACCAACGAGCTGCGCCGCATGGCCGCCCGCATCATCGGGGAGGACGATTTCTTCGAAGTCTACGTCAGCACGCCCCTCGAAGAATGCGAACGGCGCGACGTGAAAGGCCTGTATGCCAAGGCACGCCGTGGAGAAATCAAGGAATTTACGGGCATCTCAGCCCCCTTCGAAAAGCCCGAACATCCGGCACTGACACTCGACACCTCGCGGCTGAGCCTGGAGGAATCGGTGAAGCAACTGTTGGACCTGATAGAAAAGAAGCAACAAAAAGCCGCAAAAGAATGACCCGCAGGGAAGGCCTTAACCGAAGGCAAGAGCGGAAAGGAGTCCGCCCGACGACGGAACAGACTCCGTGGAAGCACGGAAAGGAATCCGCTCCCGCCTGCACTTTATGACCGCTCAAAGGCTTCACTGCCAGGCATTTCCCGGAAGGGGAAGAGGCTGAAGCACAAGATAAGAAAACTGATTACAAAAGTCGGTAGAATGACAGGCAGACACACTGCCCGCCGACGTAAACAAACCTATAAGCATGGAAAAAGAAACCTATAAACTCAGCCACTTGAAAGAACTCGAGGCAGAGTCCATCCACATCATCCGTGAAGTGGCATCCGAATTTGAGAATCCCGTGATGCTCTACAGCATCGGCAAAGACTCGTCCGTCATGGTGCGTCTGGCCGAGAAGGCATTTGCCCCGGGCAAACCTCCCTTCCCGCTGATGCACATCGACTCGAAATGGAAATTTAAGGAAATGATACAGTTCCGCGATGAATATGCGAAGGCACACGGCTGGAAGCTCATCGTGGAAAGCAACATGGAGGCCTTCCGCGCCGGCGTAGGCCCGTTCACCCACGGGAGCAAGGTGCACACCGACCTGATGAAGACGCAGGCCCTGCTCCATGCGCTGGACAAGTACAAGTTTGACGCAGCCTTCGGCGGCGCACGCCGCGACGAGGAGAAGTCACGGGCGAAGGAACGCATCTTCTCCTTCCGCAACCAGTTCCACCAGTGGGACCCGAAAAACCAGCGTCCGGAGCTGTGGGACATCTACAACACCCGCATCCGCAAGGGTGAGAGCATCCGCGTGTTCCCCCTGAGCAACTGGACGGAGCTGGACATCTGGCAATACATCCGCCTGGAGCAGATACCCATCGTGCCGCTCTATTTCGCCAAGGTGCGCCCCGTGGTCAACATCGACGGACAGCTCATCATGCCCGACGACGACCGTCTGCCGGAGAAATACCGCGACCAGATAGAGTACAAGAAGATACGCTTCCGCACACTGGGCTGCTGGCCGCTGACGGGCGCCATCGAGAGCGAGGCCGACACCATCGAAAAGATTGTCGAAGAAATGATGACCACGACCAAGAGCGAACGCACCACGCGCGTCATCGACTTCGACCAGGAGGCTTCGATGGAGGAGAAGAAACGGGAGGGATACTTCTAAATAATTGATAATTGACAATTGATAATTGACAATTATATTTATGAAGAAAAAGAACTTGGTGATGGATAAAGCCTTTGCATTTGCGATACGAATCGTGAAGCTGTACAAGCTCCTGCGAGAAGAGCGCAAAGAGCACATCCTGTCCAAGCAAATGATGCGAAGTGGAACAGCCGTCGGCGCACTTATCCGCGAAAGCGAACACGCACAGTCGAAGGCTGACTTCATCAACAAATTAAGCATCGCCTTGAAAGAAGCCAACGAAACGGAATATTGGCTGATGTTACTGAAAGAAACAGGCTACTTGAGCGAAAACGAATACGATTCAATCATAACTGATTGCCGGGAATTGTTGAAGCTCTTGATTTCAATTATAAAAACCACAAAAGGACAATGAACCAACATAACGATAACAACAAAGAAAAATTGTCAATTGTCAATTGTCAATTGTCAATTGAGGAGTTTCTCCGAAACGATGAGCAAAAAGATTTATTGCGTTTTTTGACCGCCGGTTCGGTGGACGACGGCAAATCGACCCTCATCGGGCGGTTGCTGTTTGACAGCAAGAAAATCTATGAAGACCAGCTCGACGCCCTCGAACGCGACAGCAAGCGCATGGGCAACGCCGGCGACCACATCGACTACGCACTGCTGCTCGACGGACTGAAGGCCGAACGCGAACAGGGCATTACCATCGACGTGGCCTACCGCTATTTCTCGACGAACAAACGCAAGTTCATCATCGCCGACACGCCGGGACACGAACAATACACCCGCAATATGATTACCGGCGGCTCGACGGCCAACCTCGCCGTCATCCTCGTCGATGCCCGCACGGGGGTCATCACGCAGACACGCCGACACTCGTTCCTCGTCTCGCTGCTGGGCATCAAACACGTCGTCCTGGCCGTAAACAAGATGGACCTCGTGGACTTCTCGAAGGACGTGTTCGACCACATCACAGCCGACTACCACGCATTCATCGACCCGCTGGGCATCCCCGACGTGCAGTGCATTCCCCTCTCAGCGCTCGACGGCGACAACGTCGTCACCCACTCCGACCGCACGCCGTGGTATGAAGGGCCCTCGCTGCTCGAGTTTCTCGAAACGGTGCACATCGCCAACGACCATAACCTCACGGACTTCCGCTACCCCGTGCAATACGTCTTGCGTCCGAACCTCGACTTCCGCGGCTTCTGTGCCAAGGTGGCTTCGGGCGTGGTGCGCCGGGGCGACCCCGTCGTGGCCCTGCCCTCGGGCAAGACATCGCGCGTGAAGAGCATCGTGACCTACGACGGCGAACTGGATTACGCTTTCCCGCCACAGTGTGTCACACTGACGCTGGAAGACGAAATCGACGTGTCGCGCGGCGAAATGCTCGTCCATCCGGACAACCTGCCCTACGTCGGCCGCAGCTTCGAGGCCATGCTCGTGTGGATGGACGAAGAGCGGATGGACATGGACAAGTCGTTCTTCCTCAAGCAGACCACGAACACCAGCCGCTGCCGCCTGGAGCGCATCGACTACAAGGTGGACGTCAACACGATGGAGCATCTTTCTATTGACAATGGACTATTGACAACGGAGAATCTGCCTTTGGAGCTGAACCAGATAGCCCGGGTGGTCATCACCACCTCGAAGGAGCTGTTCTTCGACCCCTACCTGAAGAACAAGGCCACCGGCTCGTTCATCCTCATCGACCCCATCACGAACAACACGAGCGCCGTCGGCATGATTATCGCTCCTGTGGAGGATAAAGACCTGCATTCTGCGGAAGAACCGCTCACGCTCGACCTCCCGCGCCTGGGCATCGGGCCGGAACACTACGAAGCCATCGACCGTGCTGTCCGCGAACTCGAACGCCAAGGGATAAACATTAAAATAATGAAGAATTAAGGATGATGAATTCAGAATGAAGAGCCACGCATAAAGAATCACGCACGAACACCTTGCATAGGGCTATGCGCGACTCCATGAAGACGACATCCCGATGCCTCCGCTCTTCATCCTTCGTTCTACATTCTTCATTTAAAAATATTTGCTTATGGGACTACTTGAATTCAACAAACTACCGATTAACACGCTCGTGGGAGCCGACTGGAAGACGTTCCAGGCCATCACCCGCGGACGCACCATCGACCCTGCCTACCGGGGCAAATACCGGCTGACGAAAGCCGTATGCCGGTTACTGTCGCCACTGGCTTCCATCCAAGACAGCCGCTACGCGAAGCTCCTGGCCGACAAGCCGCTGGAACACGACCCCGTGTTCATCCTCGGACACTGGCGCAGCGGAACGACATTCATGCACAATGTCTTCTCCTGTGACCGCCACTTCGGCTACAATACGACCTATCAGACCGTCTTCCCGCACCTGATGATGTGGGGACAACCCTTCTTCAAGAAAAACATGAGCTGGCTCATGCCCGACAAACGTCCGACAGACAACATGGAACTGGCTGTCGACTTGCCGCAGGAGGAGGAGTTCGCTTTGGCCAACATGATGCCCTACACGTACTACAACTTCTGGTTCCTCCCGCGCCACATGCAGGAGTATGCCGACAAGTATCTGCTCTTCGACGACATCACGCCCGAGGAGCTTCGCGTGTTCGAAGAAACGTTTGTGAAGCTTATCAAGATTTCGCTGTGGAACACAGGCGGCTCGCAGTTCCTCAGTAAGAATCCGCCCCACACGGGCCGTGTGCGCGAACTGGTGAAGATGTTCCCCAATGCGAAGTTCATCTATCTCATCCGCAACCCCTACACCGTGTTCGAGTCCACCCGCAGCTTCTTCACCAACACCATCCAGCCGCTCAAGCTCCAGGACATCACGCCTGCGGAGATGGAAGCCAACATCCTCTCCGTCTACACCAAGCTCTACCACAAGTATGAAGCCGACAAGGCCTGCATCCCGGAAGGAAACCTCGTCGAAGTGAAGTTCGAGGACTACGAAACCGATGCCTATGGCATGACCGAAGACATCTACCGCCGCCTCTCGCTCCCCGGATGGGAAGAAGCCCGCGAAGCCATCGAGAAGTATGTAGGCAAGAAGAAAGGCTATAAAAAGAACAAATACAACTATGACGAACGCACCGTGCGCCTCGTGCAAGACCATTGGGGCTTCGCCTTGAAAGACTGGAACTACGAGTTATAAAGACCTTATACTACCGACAATGAAACGAATCAACCATCTGCTCGCGCTGGCAGCCCTCCTCGGCTGCGCATCCCTGCATGCTCAGGAACGAGAAGAACTGCTCCCCTTCGGCGACATGAACCAGTGGATCAAGCGCGAAATCAAGGAATCGAGCATCATCGGCGGCGCACAGAAAGAGATTTACGCCGTCGGCCCCACACAGACCATCAAAGGCGAAATCCCCTACAAACCGACGGGCGGCTCGCCCTGGGCCACGTCGAACGTCATGGCCAAGGTCGTGGGCATCGTCAAGACCAACTCCTCCGTCTTCCCTGAACGGCGCGACGGCGGCTATTGCGCCCGCCTGGACACACACATGGAAGGCGTGAAAGTGTTTGGCGTGGTCGACATCACCGTGCTTGCCGCAGGTTCGCTCTTTCTGGGCGAAGTGCATGAACCCATCAAAAGCACCAAGAATCCCAACGGACTGCTCCTCATGGGCGTGCCCTTCACCAAGCATCCTAAAGCCCTGCGCTTCGACTACAAAGTGCGCATAGCTGACCGCGAGAAGCGCATCCGTGCCACAGGATTTGGCCGCGAGACCGATGTCGACGGCAAAGACCATGCCGCAGTCGTCTGCCTGCTCCAGAAGCGTTGGGAGGACAAGGAGGGCAATGTCTATGCCAGCCGTGTCGGGACGTTTGCCATCCAGTATGACAAGAGTTGCGACTGGCAGAATGCCGCCACCTACACCATCCTCTACGGCGACATCACCCACAATCCCGCCTACCGGGCCGACCTGATGAAACTCAACGCCTATGAGTACAACACCGTGAACAGCCGCGGCAAGAGTGTCCCCATCAAAGAAGTGAGCTGGGCCGCGCCTGACGAGGCCCCCACGCACATCATCCTCCAGTTTGCATCCAGCCACGGAGGCGCCTATATCGGCACACCGGGCAACTCGCTTTGGGTGGACAATGTGAAGCTGGTGTATTAACACTCCGCCGCTCTGCCGTACCCGAAAGGATGTATCGAAATGAAAACTCTACATTTCATTCCGATATATCCTCTTTTTATGCCCATACTTCGATATTCTGCACAAAGACAAATTCAAGGTTTCAGGATGCGAATCACCTCAAGAAGCCGATAAGTAAGCCCTTCAAACGAGACAAAAAGCTAATCCTTAATGGATTAAAAGAAGAGGAGAAATAGATTTAAACCAAAAGTCAAGAACAAAAGGAAGGCATCATCTCGACAAACAAAAACACACAAAAGAGGGGAGTATTGCTTTCCTTATTCATCTTTTAACGTTCGATACGTAACATTTTTCTTCTCCAGATTTCGTTTTCTAATGATTTTAGCTTTCCTTTGTACAAAGAGACGACTGAAGGAAAGCTCAAGCTCTAAAGAAAAGAACCATCAGACAGCTGACAAATACTATAACAACAACCCATCCTAAATACAACAAGCTATGTCTGGTCTTCAGACCGGCACAGCATTTTCCTAAACTTTAATTTATTCTATCTTATGAAAGTACTACCACTCATTATTATCCTTTTATACTTGTCGCCTTTCCACGCAAAGGCCGACACCGGCAACCGCACTCTGAGCGGCAGTGTGACCGACGCAAACGGAGAAGCCCTCCCGGGAGTCAACCTCATCTGGCTGGGCACAACGACAGGCACGACCACAGACCTCTCAGGAGCCTTCGAACTGAAACGTACCGACCGCGACCAACAACTGGTCGTGAGCTGCATCGGCTTCACGACTGACACCCTGGCCATCGCTCCCGAACAGGAATACATCGACATCATACTCCAGGAAGGCATGGAACTACAGGAAGTCAACGTCGTGGCACGCAAAATCACCCTGCAGAAACTACGCAACAGCGTGATGAATACGGACATGATTTCGAAAGACGAACTGTTTCGCGCTGCCTGCTGCAATCTGGGCGAAAGCTTTGTCACCAATCCTTCCGTCGACGTCAACTACTCGGATGCCGCCACCGGTGCCAAGCAAATCCGCCTGCTGGGGCTGTCAGGCACCTACGTGCAACTGCTGACGGAAAACATCCCCAACTTCCGGGGTGCTTCGGCTGCCTACGGACTGGGCTATGTGCCAGGCCCTTGGATGCAAAGCATACAAGTGAGCAAAGGCACGTCGTCAGTCAAAAACGGCTATGAAGCACTCACGGGACAAATCAACATCGAGTTCAAGAAACCGCAAAGCCCGGAAGCCGACTGGGTGTCAGCCAACTTGTTCGCCAGCACAACCAGCCGCTACGAGGCCAACGCAGACGCTTCCGTGAAGCTCTCAGACAAATGGAGCACCATGCTGCTGGCACACTACGAAAACGAGACCAAGACCCATGACGCCAACGACGACGGCTTCGCCGACATCCCGCAAGTCAAGCAATACAACCTTTTTAACCGCTGGGCCTACATGGGCGACAACTACATCTTCCAGGCCGGCATCAAGACTCTGGACGAGAAACGCACCAGCGGGCAAGTGGCACACGGCGGACACACCCTCAGCAATCCATACCTGATACACATGAATACGGACCGCTATGAGGCGTTCGTGAAGCAGGCATACGTGTTCGACAAAGAGCATAACACCAACCTGGCCCTCATCACCGCAGCCACCATCCACGAAATGGACGCGTCGTACGGACACAAACGCTACAACGTAGACCAGCAAAACGCCTACGCCTCGTTGATATTCGAAACAGACTTCACGGAGCAACACACCCTCTCGACAGGACTGAGCTTCAACTATGACCGCTACGACCAGGACTACCGCCTGAGCAACGATGCAGCCGAAGCATTGACCCGCCAGGTGGACAAAGAAGCCGTCACGGGAGGCTATGCCCAATACACCTACAAGCCGACCGACAAACTCACCCTGATGATGGGCTTACGCGGCGACTACAGCAATGTGTACGGCTTCTTCGTGACGCCACGGGCCAACGTCCGCTATGCGCCAAGCGACCTCATCACCCTCCGCGCATCGGCCGGAAAAGGTTACCGCACCAACCACGTCCTGGCCGAAAACAACTTCCTGCTGGCCAGCAGCCGCACCGTCCGCATTGCCGACGACCTGAAACAAGAGGAAGCGTGGAACTACGGAGCCAGCATCGCCACCTACATCCCCATAGCCGGAAAGACATTGAACCTCAATGCCGAATACTACTACACGGACTTCGTCCACCAGGTGGTAGTCGACATGGACAGCAATCCCCATGAAGTCGCCTTCACCAACCTGGACGGGCGATCCTTCTCGCATGTGTTCCAAGTGGAAGCGACCTATCCGTTCTTCGACGGCTTCAGCCTGATGGCCGCCTGGCGCATGACCAAGGTAAAAAACGAAATCAACGGCATTCTCTACGAAAAATCCCTGACCGGAAAATACAAAGGATTGATAACCGCCTCCTACAAGACACCGCTGAACAAGTGGCAGTTTGACGTCACGTGGCAGCAAAACGGCGGGGGACGCATGCCGACCCCTTATCGGCTGGCCGACGGGGCTTTGTCCTGGTCGGAGCGCTACGGCTCTTTCGCCCAGCTCAGCATGCAGGTGACACGCAACTTCCGCCATTGGTCCGTCTACATCGGAGGGGAGAACCTGACCAATATCAAGCAGGAAAACCCCATTGTCGGTGCAGACAATCCGTGGGGCGACACCTTCGATGCCACGATGGTCTGGGGCCCCATGCACGGGGCAAAAGGATACATCGGCATCCGCTTCAACTGGCCGAGAAACGAATGATACATGACCCAATATCCATTTTTATCTAACCTCAAAAACAAAAAGTAGTATGAAACGAATCATCGTATTATCCCTCATGGCTGTCATGTTAGGCGGCCTGAACGTGTCAGCCAAAGAGCTGCGTAAAGTGATGTTCAAAGTGCAACAGATGGTCTGCGAGAACTGCGAGAAGAAGGTCCAGAAAAACATTTCCTTCGAAAAGGGACTGAAGAAGCTGGAGACCAACGTGAAAGACCACACCGTCACCATCGTCTACGATGCAAAAAAGACCTCCATCGACAAGCTGAAAGAAGGCTTCGCCAAATTCGGCTATGAGGCAAAAGTCATCAAGGACGAGGCTGTCAAGAAATAACAGCCCACACAAAGCTCATGCCGTGACATACGGCATTCTTCAGACACAAAAATGGCGCGGAATACGCGGGCTACAATCAAAGCCTGCGCGTTCCGCGCCTTCCTTATCCGGACACCAGCCTCAAAGGCTTCCTGGCACGCCTATGCCCGTCAGAAGCCCCTCTTATGCGGCTGCCGGTAGTAGCTCCGCACACGCTGCTTGACGTTCCGGTTCAAACAATCCTGATAGAACGTGAGTTCCTGCAAGTGGTAGTTGCCCTCCTTGAACATCGCGCCCAGCGAAGGCAGGTAATATTGCTTCTCGTCGAAACCGTCCACGAGCAAGACATGATGCTTCGTGTCGATGCGCACCGTCACAGAGTCGTTGAGGTAAGCTGGACTGCCGTCCGTCTTCCAGTTGACAGGATTGATGCACAGATAGCTGTCCGAGAGAACAGGGCAGATGGCATCCACGCTGTCGACGGAGTTATAACACACCGTCACACCCGTGTCCACAGAGTCCCGTGCAGCCTCGATAGTCTTGAAATACTCCGCCTCACGTTCGCTCACATTATAGCCGATGACGTATGCCGCCACCAACCGCTCGTACACGCCCGAAGGCATGTCCTTCAACAGCTCGACCACAGCCTTCGCCCCCTGGCTGAACCCGGCAAGGATGAAAGGACGCCCGCCGTTCTCATGCTCCAGATAGTAGTCGAAAGCACGCTTCACGTCGGCCATCGCATAGGGGAAACGCTTCTCCACGGTGTCCTCCCCCTCCATCCACGACTCCAGCGTAATCTGGCGGTAGTATGGCGCATAGAAGTTATACGAGTCAGCAAAAATATCAGCAGCCAGCTCCAGCGAAGGACGCAAAGCGCGACGCTGGTCTTCATTGTAGACATCCTCGAAGTGCATCACACGGCCCTGCGCGTCCTGCCAGTCCCACACGCACGTAGGAGCGACATAGAACACATCGGCCTGCAAACCACCGTCCACGGCGTTTGCTTCCTTGTACCACGCACTTTCCTGTGCATAGTCAGGCTCTGTCGGCAACACATAGCGTGCCGGGCCGTCGGAACACCCCACACACACGGCGCACAGCCAATAGAGCAGGGCAAAATAGACCTTATTCATAAGCACAAATTCTAGTTTTCCATGCAAAGATAAGTATATCCATTTATAAACGCAAACAAAAGTTATCAAATCATAACAATTTAATGCGAATTTATTTCCCGACATTTCTCTGCCACTCACAATCGCGCTTCCGGACGTTCGCCGGCAGCCCCCATCAGGAGCAACGAACCACAGCTGCAAAATGCGCCCCAATGCACCCCCGACCACGCCCTAAAGGGTAGCCGGGAGCGGAAAGGAGGGTAGGCGAGGACGGACTCCTTTGCCTGGTCGGGCGGAAAGGAGGGGGTGGAAACGGGGGATTTAAAGGGAACAGATGACTGGATAGAACTTGGCATTCCATGTACGGACGAACCAGTGGCTGTACGTTCTCTTAAAAAAACACTACCTTTGCAGGAACAAACCAAAGAACAAGGAAATGACTTTCAACCAACATACGCTGCCCAACGGACTGCGCGTCATCCAGGCACCCTCGGCCACGTCGGTGGCTTACGCCGGATTTGCCATCGACGCGGGCACACGCGACGAGGCGGAACGCGAACAGGGCATGGCGCACTTCGTCGAACACCTCATCTTCAAGGGCACACAGAAACGGCGTGCCTGGCACATCCTGAACCGCATGGAGCGCGTGGGCGGCGACTTGAACGCTTTCACCAACAAGGAAGAGACCATCATCTACACGGCTTTCATGGCCGAGCATTTTGCCCGCGCGGCGGAATTGCTGACCGACATCGTGTTTCACAGCACGTTTCCGCAGCAGGAGATAGGGAAGGAGGTGGAAGTCATCCTCGACGAAATACAGAGCTACGAGGACAGCCCTTCGGAGCTTATCTTCGACGACTTCGAAAACCTGCTGTTCCAGGGACACCCGCTCGGACGCAACATCCTGGGCGACCCCGGACGGCTGAAGGAGTTCCGCTCGGACGACGCACTGCGCTGGACGGAGCGTTTCTACACGCCGGCAAACATGGTGTTCTTCCTGCGCGGCAACGTGGACTTCCGCCACATGGTGCACCTGCTGGAACGGCTCACAGCCGACGTCGCACCGGGCAAAGCGAACGCTCGCGGTGCTGACTTGCCGCCCTACCAGCCCGTCTCCCGCGCACAACGACGCGACACGCACCAGGCACACGTGATGCTGGGCCGACGCAGCTACGATGCCCACAGCGACCGACGCACGGCGCTCTACCTGCTGAACAACATCCTGGGCGGACCGGGCATGAACAGCCGCTTGAATGTGTCGCTGCGCGAACGCCGCGGGTTGGTGTACAACGTGGAGAGCAACCTGACGTCATACACCGACACAGGCGTGTTCAGCATCTACTTCGGTTGCGACCCTGCCGACATCGACCTCTGCCTGGGATTGGTGAACAAGGAACTGCGCCACCTGCGCGACGTGTGCCTGACCGACACGCAACTCGCCGCAGCCAAGAAGCAAATCATCGGCCAAATCACTGTCGCAGGCGACAACTTCGAAAACCTGGCACTCGACATGGGGAAGACATTTCTCCACTATGACCGCTACGAGAGTCAAGAGGAGCTTTTCGCCCGCATCGACGCGCTCACCTCGTCGCAACTGCTGGAAGTGGCCAACGAGATGTTCGACGAAGCGGGACTGACTACACTTATCTACCGCTGAGCCGGCTTCGTGCGCTAGTTTGCGACACAGGAGGCATAGACAGATTTCTATCTTTAGGTCACCATAAAACCTTACACACTTTCAAAAAGCTCAATAAAAAGCAGATATTTCTATCATATTATTTGCAATACAGAAACAGATGGTATCCTTTTGAATTCCCCTAATGGAAAAATACGGCCATTTTTACGCCCCGACGATGAGATATACGTGAAAAAACGATTTTCAGAGGCATTCATTTTCCCAAGAAGACAAAAAATAAACGGACGACACAGGCGAGGGTAGGAGTCTTCGCCTGTATCGTCCGTTTTCTCTTGCCGCGGACAGCGTCATGTCAGAAGCAGTGCATATCTTCCCCCACGATGTCACTGACCAACGCATTGGCCAACGAGCTGGCCCCGATGCGGAAATAGCGGGGTGTGAGCCATTCCGTGCCGAGCAGTTCCTTCACGATGGAATAGTAGACCAAAGCGTCGTGCACGCTGCGGATGCCTCCGGCGGCCTTAAAGCCCACCATACGTCCGGTCTGCTCGTGATACTCCTTGATGGCCTGACACATCACGTAGGCCGCCTCAGGGGTAGCGGCAGAACCGTCCTTGCCAGTGGAGGTCTTGATGAAGTCAGCTCCTGAATACATGGCCAGGATGGAGGCCCGCTTCACATTCGCTGCCGAACGGAGCAACCCAGTCTCCAGGATGACCTTCAGCAGCTTCTCCCCGCAGAGGCTCTTTAACTCGTCGATTTCGTCGCACAGGTCTTCATAGTTCCCGTCGAGGAATTTGCCCACGGCCATCACGATGTCAATCTCCGTCGCTCCTTCATGGAGGGCCATCGCCGTCTCGGCCACCTTCACCTCGGTGAAGGTCTGTGAGGAGGGAAATCCGCCGGACACAGCCGCGACTTCCACCTTGTCGGCTTCCAGCGACTGGCTGACCAGGTGGCTGAAATTAGGATAGGTGCACACGGCTGCCACGCAGGGCAGATCAGGGTGAGCATCGTCAAAGCGGTTGACACGCTCGACCATGTGGAGGATGTCTTCCTCCGTGTCAGTCGTGCGGAGCGATGTCAAGTCGAGGCAGGAGAGGATGCGCTTCTTCACCTCTTCTGTATTGTTTTCTGCCACACGTGCCTCGATGATGGCATCGACGGCCTGTGTGACGGCCGCATCGTCCAGATTGGTTTCATACTTGGCCAGAGCGGCATCATACTTGCTGGGCTGATGCAGGTGTTCCTTGTCTTCATCCTCCCCTTCGCAGTCGCAGCCGGGGTCGCCACATCCGCAGTCGTCGTGGCTACAATCGTGCGCATGGTCATGTCCGCAGTGACAGTCCTTGTCGTGGTGCTCATGCCCACATTCGCACTCGTGTTCCTGATTATGTTTCATAACGCTTAAAGTTTTGGATTGTTCTTATGCCGGTCTTTGTCGCGGCTTGTTTTCTTTTCCAGGTTTCTTCGGAAAGCCTCGGTGAGGTCAGTCCCTGTCTGGTTGGCCAGACAGAGGAGCACCCAAAGCACGTCAGCCATCTCATCGGCCAGATTGTCCTTCTCTCCGGGTTTGAACGACTGGTCACCATATTTGCGGGCCATCACCCGAGCCAGTTCGCCCACCTCTTCCATGAGCACGGTCATGTTGGTCAGTTCGCTGAAATAACGCACGCCGTAGGTGCGTATCCAGTCATCAACGGTTCGTTGAGCTTCTTCGATAGTCATTATTCCTTGTTTTTAGAGTCTATGATGATTGTCACCGGTCCGTCGTTGAGCAACTCCACCTTCATGTCAGCCCCGAACACACCCGTCTGCACAGGTTTGCCCAAGTCTTGGGAGAGCGTCCGGCAGAAGTCTTCGTAGAGTGGTATGGAGATGTCCGGCTTGGCGGCGCGGATATAGGAAGGACGGTTGCCCTTCTTCGTGGAAGCATGAAGTGTGAATTGGCTGACGACAAGGATGTCGCCTCCGGCCTCGAGAATACTGCGGTTCATCACGCCATTCTCATCATCGAAAATGCGCAGGTTGACCGTCTTCTTGCAGAGCCAGTCGATGTCTTCCCGGCTGTCGGCCTCTTCAATGCCCACGAGGATAAGCATCCCGCTCCCGATGGCAGACTTCTGCACGCCGTCGATGGTGACTGATGCGTGACGCACGCGTTGGATAACGATTCGCATAGATTTGTATGATTTTAATGTTCTAACTGTGGACTTCCGGCATGGACAGCCGTCCGGTCCACCCTTGCAAATATAGTAATATGTCTGAAAACAGAGAAACCACACCTGCCTGCAATCTACCGGCTCACCACGGCTTTTTCATTTAAATCGTAGATAAACAACTTACAGCCTGCGTTTTTCTTCCTCGTCCGCATCCGGATGCTTGATGACAGGTCTTGCCCCTTTACAGCTTGTGTCCGGAGGCCTATTAACTCCGCCCGACCACGGAAAGGAGGGTAGCCGGGGGCGGATAGTACTCCGTGGTCGGACGGAAAGGAAGGTTAGGTCGGCTATACTTTAAAGCTTGTTTTGCCCTCTTTATTTTTAAAAATGAAAGATCCGGGCCGGCTCACGAATTCAGGTAGTCATGCACCAGCTTGGCTTTGGAGGGACCGACGACAGCCGCCAGTTCGTCGAGCGAAGCCTCACGGATGCGCTTCACGCTCTTGAACTCTTTCAGCAGGGCAGTCTTCGTCTTCTCGCCGACGCCCTTCACCGTGTCGAGCACAGAAGCCACTTGTCGCTTGCTACGCTTGTCACGATGGAACGTGATGGCGAAGCGGTGCACTTCGTCCTGTATACGCTCAAGGAGGTGAAAGAGGGGCGTGCTTTGCTTCACGCCGATGACGACAGGCGGAAACCCGTAGAGCAATTCGGAAGTTCGGTGGCGATTGTCCTTAGCCAGGCCGGCGATGGGAATGCTGAGATGCAATTCATCTTCGACCACCTCGCGCACCACTTCCATCTGTCCCTTGCCGCCATCGGTGATGATGAGGTCGGGCAGAGGGGTGCCTTCGGCCAATGCACGGCTGTAACGACGCCGCACGACTTCCTGCATGGAAGCGTAATCATCCGGTCCGACGACAGTCTTGATGTTGTATTTCCGGTAGTCCTGCTTCGAAGGTTTGGCCTTCTTGAAGACCACACAGGCCGCCACGGCATCCGAACCGCTGATATTGGAGTTGTCGAAACATTCGATTTGCATGGGCAGTTTGGGCAAATGGAGCTGCTCCTGAATCTCACGCATGAGGCGCACGCTCTTCTGTTCAGGATTGAGCTTCTCGGCCTGTTTCAGGCGGTCGACCTTATATTGCTTCACATTGAGCAACGAAAGGTCGAGCAACGTCTTCTTATCGCCTCGCTGAGGGATGGTAAACGTCACGCCGGCCAGCTCCAAATCAAGCTCGAATGGAACGATAATCTCCCGCGAACGGCTCTTGTAACGCTCGCGCATCTCGACGATACCCATGGCGAGAAGTTCTTCCTTCGTTTCCTCCAGACGCTTCTTATATTCGAAAGTGAATGCTTGGTTCACGCAGCCGTTCGTGATGTGGAGGTAGTTGATATAGGCCGAACCTTCGTCCTCGGCGATGGAAAAGACATCAATGTTATGCAACACGGAACTGACGACCTCGCTGCGCGAACGGTAGGCTTCGATAAGCTCGTATTTCTCCTTCACGCGCTGCGCTTCCTCGAAACGCATCTCCGCAGCCAGGGCCTGCATCTCACGCATCAAGGCCGCACTGATTTCCCGTGTGTTTCCTTTGAGGATTTCTTTCACCTGGGCGATGTTTTCCATATATTCCTCATGCGACTGCTGTCCGGCACACGGGCCCTTGCAGTTCTTGATGTGGTACTCCAGGCACACCTGAAACTTGCCGGCCTGTATGTTTTCCGGCGTCAGAGCAAGGTGGCAGGTGCGTATCGGGTAGAGGCGCTTGATAAGCTCCAGAACGGCATTCATCGACGGTATATGGCTATAAGGGCCGAAATAGGTCGAACCGTTGCGGATAATCTTTCGGGTGCGAAAGATACGCGGAAAGTATTCATTCGTCACACAGATGGAAGGATAGGTCTTGTCGTCCTTCAGCAAGACGTTGTAACGAGGCTTGTATTTCTTGATAAGGTTGTTTTCGAGCAGCAGGGCGTCTTCCTCCGTCTTCACCACGATGTAACGGATGTCGGCAATCTTGCTCACCAGCACGCGCGTCTTCCCCGGAGCATGCTCCTTGCTGAAATAGGAGTAAACGCGTCGCTTCAGGTTCTTGGCCTTGCCAACATAGATGATGGTTCCTTCCTTATTTAGGTACTGGTAGATGCCAGGGCTGTCGGGCAAGTTCTGCACGATGTTGCGCAGGTATTCGTTCGTGTCGAGTACTTCCACGGCTTCAGACTTGCAAGACAGTTTCCAGGCACACCTCCTCGGGGAAATTGGCCCGGCCATTCAGATGCTCCAGTTCGATGATGAAGTTCACATAGGCCTGCTTCGGGTGGAATCGCTGCACGAGGCGATAGGCCGCACACATCGTGCCGCCTGTGGCCAGAAGGTCATCGTGGAGCAGGACGACGTCGTCCTCCGTGATAGCATCTTTATGGATTTGGATAGTGTCGCGTCCGTACTCCTTGTCGTAGCTTTCCTCCAACACGTCGGCTGGAAGCTTGCCCGGCTTGCGAGCCATGACGAAGCCAGCTCCCAAGCGGACAGCCAAAGCCGCGCCCATGATGAAGCCGCGCGACTCTATGCCTACCACCTTTGTGATGCCCCGGTCCTTATACATTTCATAAAGCACCTCCTCCAGTTCATGGAGGCAGGCAGCATCTTTAAACAAGGTCGTCACGTCCCAGAAGAGAATGCCCTTCACGGGGAAATCACTTATAGTTCTCAGACTATTTTTCAATGTTTCTTTGCTCATAATAAGCTCGTTATTCTATTTAGTTTTATCTTTTGTTTCACGTGGAACACTTCGCCGGTTCATCGTCCAAGCAGCACCAGCAGGACGTTGACATCGCTTGGAGAGATGCCGGGTATGCGGCTGGCTTGGGCCAGAGTCTCCGGGTCTATCTTCAAGAGCTTCTGGCGGGCCTCGGTCGAGAGCGACTGGAGAGAAGCGTAGTCAAACTTGCCTTTAATCTTGATATTCTCCAAGCGCTGCATCTTCTCGGCAATCATCCGCTCACGGTCGATATAGCCCTGATACTTGACACGTACCTCTGCGGCTTCGATTGTTTCGTCGCGACGTTCCGTAACGGAGTTGAGGCAACGGCGGAAGGCAGGAATGTGTTCGGCAATGTTTGTCAGTGTCACTTGCGGGCGGTTGACCAAATCGATGAGCTTGCAGCCTTGACGGAGGGGCGTCGTGCCGAGCGATTCCAAAGCCGGATTTATCAAGTCGGCCTTGATGGAATAAGTCTCCGTGAAGCGCACGATGCGTTCGATGTCGTCACGCTTGCGGCAGAGACGGTCATAGCGCTCGCGGCTGGCAAGCCCCAGACGGTAGGCACGCTCCGTCAGACGCATGTCGGCATCGTCCTGCCGGAGCAGGATGCGGTACTCCGCACGCGAAGTAAACATGCGATAGGGTTCGTCGACACCTTTAGTCACCAAGTCATCAATGAGCACACCGATGTAAGCCTCGTCGCGATGGAGGACGAAGGGTTCGCCGCCTTGGCAGTTGATGGCTGCATTCACTCCGGCCACCAAGCCCTGGCCTCCGGCTTCCTCATAGCCGGTCGTGCCGTTGACCTGTCCCGCAAGGAAAAGGTTTCTCACGACCTTCGACTCCAGCGTATGTTTCAACTGTGTCGGGTCGAAGTAGTCATACTCGATGGCGTAGCCCGGGCGATAGATGACCAGGTCGCGGAAGGCCGGAATCTTCTTCAGGGCTTCCACCTGGATGTCGATGGGCAGGGACGACGAAAAGCCGTTCAGATACAGCTCCTGCGTATTTTCACCTTCGGGTTCGAGGAAAAGCTGGTGTTGCTCCTTGTCGGGGAAGGTCACGATTTTAGTCTCGATGCTGGGGCAATAGCGAGGGCCTATGCTCTGGATTTGTCCATTATATAAAGGAGAGTCGGGGAGGCCGGCACGCAAGACGGCATGCACTTCAGGATTGGTGAAACACGTCCAGCACTGCAACTGCTTCAGCTTCCGAGGCTCGCTCAGGAAAGAAAAGCTATGAAAATCACACTCTCCGTCCTGCGTCTCCATGAAGCTATAATCCACGCTGCGGCCGTCAATGCGCACGGGCGTACCGGTCTTCATGCGGCCGTATGTGATGCCATGGCGGGCGATGGACTCCGTGAGCAGGAGCGAGGCCGGTTCGGAGACACGGCCTCCGGGCAGCTTCACACGGCCGAAGTGCATCAGTCCGTTGAGGAATGTCCCGGCTGTGAGTACGACGGCCTTTGCATGGAAAGTGACGTCCAACTGCGTCTTCACGCCCGTGGCCTCACCGTCCTTCACCAGCAGTTCGGTCACCGTGTCCTGCCAGATGTGCAGATTGGGGATGCCGTCGAGAACCTCGCGCCACGCCCAAATGAATTTCCCACGGTCGCACTGCGCACGAGGACTCCACATGGCAGGCCCTTTCGAACGGTTCAGCATGCGAAACTGGATGGCCGTGCGGTCGGTCACCAACCCCATGTATCCGCCCAATGCATCTATCTCACGAACGATTTGTCCCTTTGCAATGCCGCCCACGGCAGGATTGCAACTCATCTGGGCGACTTTATTCATATCCATCGTAATCAGGCACACCTTCGCGCCAAGGTTGGCCGCAGCGGCCGCAGCTTCGCAACCGGCATGTCCTGCACCGATGACAACAACGTCATAGCTAAATTCCATTTTCTGTCTATTTATTTCTCTTAATCAACCGATTGCAAAGGTAGACATTTTTTCGTTTACGCGCTTTCCCGCAGAAAAGGTTTTGAGCGAGGGGCAAAGACACCACGCGAGGACGCCCTAAAGGGTAGCCGACCACGGAAAGGAGGGTAGCCGACCACGGACTCCTTTGCCAGGTCGGCTACCCTTTATAGGGCATTCCGCAAGGACGGAGAGGAGACGGGAGCCATCCTCGCGCCTCATTCTTTCTGGAACACTCCCAGAGGAAGAAGCATCCTCAAGTGACAAAATGTGCACTCCTCAGACGCAAACCACCGCATTTCTTTTACATTTATCCAACCAAACATCCCGAAAGAAACAAAAAGAAAGGCTCTAAGGCTTACTTCTTGCATTTCGCTAAGCCGTTTATTTTCGTTTTTTTGCAGCCATACGGGCAGGAGGACGGAAATTTTCAATTCTCAGCGGCTACAGAAAAAAAGAAATTCGCCCCGGACGCTCAAAGACACCCGAGGCGAAACACCTATCAAAACCTACTATTCTGGAAAAAACTTATTTCAACGCTTCACTGACCGGCGTTCCGACACATCCGCTCGGCATCTGCATATGGAGCAGGGCAGAGACGGTGGCAGCAATGTCAGTCATGCGGACGGCACGTGTAGTCTCGCCCTGACGCACGCCCCAGCCCATAAAGATCAAGGGGATGTGAGCATCGTAGGGACACCACACACCGTGGGTCGTCCCTTGGGCACCACGGTCTTCGGCGTCATACCAGCCAGGATTGAGCACCACCTGGATGTCGCCGCTGCGCTTGTTGTTATAACCATTGATGACGCGCTCGCGCACGGGGGCGGGCAAGGGAGCTGTGCCGGCCTCTTCCAGGTCGACGGCATACATCACCTCGTCATGCGAACGCAGATGACGGATGACAGCTTGCTTCACTTCGTGAAAGTCAGCTCCGGCAGCCTGGAGCTTCGCACGGTTGAGAAACACCTGATAGTTCATCACGGCCTGCACGCCGTCTTCGACATGGAAGTCGGCAGCCACCAGCGAATCGAGGGCCGCTTCTTCAGCCGCAGCGTCCCAAGCTCCGGCAGGCACCTTGCGGTCAGCCAGGAAACGGACGTTGTGCGCCGCAGCGTGGTCAGCCGTGAGGAAGACAGTGTAGTTGCCTGCACCCACTTTCTCGTCGAGGAGGTTGAGGAAGGCAGCGAGGTCCTTGTCCAAGCGCAGGTATGTATCCTCCGTCTCGACGGCATTCGGGCCGAAACGGTGGCCGACATAGTCCGTAGAAGAGAGGCTGACGGCGAGCAAATCGGTGATGTCGTCCTGCCCCAGCTCTTCATTCGTGAGTGCTTCGGAAGCCACCTGGAGAGTCATCGTGTTGCCGTAGGGCGTCTCACGGATGACGCCATAGCCGTCTGTCTTCAACAGCTTGGAAGTGCGCACGGGGAACGTGGCCTTTCCGCCCTTCTCGAAGGGGGTCTCATAGGGCGTGTCATCAGCTGTGCTCTGCACATAGGTATCGAGCGGATAGAGCGTGTTCCAGTCCTGCTCCATGAGGCGGCGTGCCGGGTCAGTGGCATTGAACTTCACGAGCCAGGCAGGAAGTTCATTGCGGTAGTATGTGCTCGTAATCCAGCGTCCGGTCTTGCTGTCAAACCAGTAAGCCCCGTCAGCCGTGTGTCCTCCCGGAAGGATGGAAGCACGGTCTTTGAGCGAGACACTGATGACTTTCGCACGGAAATTGGTGGCCAGATGAAGTTCGTCGCCCACCGTGGTGACGAGCAGGTTGCGAGGAGACATCTTGCCCGCGGCATTGTTACAGCCCACGCTGCTGACCGTCTCGTCGTCGGTGCAATATGTTTTCTTGCCCGTATGGCGGAAGATGAAATCATTGCCGGCAATGCCGTGGATGGAAGGCACAGAACCGGTGTAGATACACGTGTGTCCGATGGCCGTCACTGTGGGCACATAATCGAGCTGCGTGTTCTCGCAGTTGAAACCCTCGCTCAGCAAGCGTTTGAATCCGCCCTCGCCGTAGCGGTCATAATAACGATACAGATAGTCCCAACGCATTTGGTCGACTACGATGCCAACGACCAGCTTGGGACGTGCCACACCGGCCGTTTGAGGTGCAGCCTTGGCCGGGAACAGGCCCAACGCAAACGCGGCACACAGTGTCATGAATACTTTCTTCATAATGTTTGTACTGAGAATTGATTTTTGATGCGCAAAAGAACGGCTTCGGGGTGACATACTTGTTACAAACGCGTAAAATCACTGTGGCAAAAAACAAAGGCAGAAAAAAGAATCAATTTTGTCACCGGATGGTAATATGCTTGAAACAAGGTTCGTATTACCTTTGCATCGGAAATGAAGAATGCCGAATGAAGAGTGGCAATTCTTCATCTTATATCATTATTGCTTATCTATGAAGAAACGATTGATTGCAGCCATGCTGGCTGTGGGAAGCTGCGGCTTCCTGTTTGCCCAGACCCGGGTAATCGCCCACCGTGGCTATTGGGACTGTGAGGGGTCGGCACAAAACTCCATCACGGCACTTGTAAAATCGGCCGAAGCCGGTGTTTATGGGTCAGAATTCGACGTGTCCATCACAGCCGACGGCGTGCCCGTAGTGAATCATGACGACGACATACAGGGACATGTCATCGAGACAAGCCGCTATGCGGACATCAAGGACCTGAAACTGCCCAACGGAGAGACGTTGCCCACGCTGGAGCAATATCTCGTGAAGGGCAAAGAGCTGGGAGGCGTGCAGCTCATCCTGGAAATCAAGCCTCACAAGGAGGAAGCCAACGAAGACCGTGCCGTGAAAGCCATCGTCGCACTGGTGCGCAAGCACGGACTGGAAAAACGCGTCGACTACATCTCCTTCAGCATGAACATCTGCAAGGAACTGGTGAAGGAAGCTCCCGGCGCACCGGTCTATTACCTGAACGGAGATGTCGCCCCGGAGGAACTCAAGGAACTGGGCATAGCCGGCGCAGACTACCACTACAAGGTGTTCAAGAAACACCCCGAATGGATTAAGGAGGCCCGCGAGCTGGGCTTGAAGACCAATTCCTGGACGGTCGACGACACGGACATGATGCAGTGGCTCATCGACCAAAAGGTGGACTTCATCACGACCGACAAACCTGTCGAACTGAAGCAACTCTTAGAAAAGAAATAACACTGGGGATTATTGATTGTTTTTTAGAAACTTTGGTTCCGCGCCCGGACAAGGCCTCGTGACGAGGCTGACACCCGGGCGCGGTTTTCTCTGCCTGGGGAAAAAGGCAGCCACAGGCTGAAATCCTCATCCGCAAGCACATTTACTCCTCAATTTTTACCCCCCCCCACTGGATTTTCCGTATCTTTGTCGCGGCAGCTTCAAGTCAATGACAACCGACAATGATACAAAAGGATAAACTCATCGCACAAATCAACGTCAAAGACATCAAGGGCTTCCGCCCTTGTATGAACAGGTCTACCCGATGCTCGTGAGTTATGTGAGCGAAATCATACTCTCCGACGAGGCGGCTGAAGACATTGTGCAGGACCTTTTCGTCTACATCTGGGAGTCGGATGTCACCTTCCCTTCTTTCTCCGCTTTCCGCAGCTACCTCTACACCTACGTCCGAAACACGGCGCTCGACTACCTGAAACACCAGCACATCGAACAGGACTATGCGAACAAGATGGCCGAAATGCCTGAAATGCCCGAAGAGGACGAGCTGAACCGCGAAGAGGAATACCAGAAACTGTTCAGCCTCATCGACGAACTGCCGGAACAGTGTCGCAAGGTGTTCCTCATGGCACTCGACGGCAAGAAGAACAAGGAAATCGCCGACGCACTGCAAATCTCCGTCGTCACGGTGAAAACTCAAAAGATGCGTGCGATGCAGAAAATAAAAAAAACACCTCCCGATGCTCTTTTTTCTTCTCTTTTCGGCATGAAGAGCGGCCCTCCGTCTGCTTTGTCCACAGTTCCTGAAGAAAAACCTCACGCTCATGTGTGATTTTTTCACACCGGTCTATCTTCACCGCCCTGGCACTCCGTCCGCCCTGTCGCCCCGCCCGAAGACAGGGAGGAAGCCCCTTGCTCCGCCACCGGCATTCGCCGGCCCGGAGAGGATGCCGAAACGGCATGTTCAGGGACGCAGTGTCTGCCTGCCCGATTGGGTAAACCATGATACACAGCGCGTTGGCATTCGGGCGCACGAGCCGTGAGTCCCGACCAGTTTCCACCGAATTTTCCTCCTGCCCAAGACCGGACAGAACGTCCCGGCCCTGCCCCTTTTTAACGCCTTTCAGCGGAAAGGAATCCGGCCGACCACGGAAAGGAGGGCAGGCGACGACGGACTCCTATCCGTGGTCGGGCCGAAAGGAAGGCATGGCCGGCCGCAGTGGTATCCCCTGCGGGAAAGGCTTCTCCGGCCGTAATTTTGTAATGATTGATTTCATATCCGGGTACTTTATGAATAATTGACAAATAATCACACCAGGCAACGCGAAATTCCTCCTTTCCCTTTCTTTTTTTGCTCCAAATGAAAATTTTCCTAAGAAAACTTGTCATCCTTTTCAAGGCAAAAATCGTTCTGTAATAAAACGCAGAAAAAAATGGCTATCGACAACAGACAACTCCGGGAACTGATGGAGCGGCTGAAAACGGACGAACGCTTCCTGCCACGCTATCAGGCCTATCGACAAGTGAATCGGGAAAAAGCATGGCAGACCTTCTGCCGACGGGCGGGCATCCCCCTCCGCCGGCGAATCGGCATGAGACACGTCCTGCAATATGCCGCCATCGTCCTCATCGCGCTGGGGACAGGCTTGTTTTTCCTGAACAGACCTGCCGGGGAACAACCGACGCTGGCCGTCTCGGCTCCTCCTCAGGGCAAAGCCATCCTGACGCTGGCCGACGGTCGCACGGTGTCGCTCGACGAGGCTTCCGACAGCCTGTCGCTGCCCCAGGTGGCCAATGCCACCGTGGGACAAGCACAAATCGTCTACCGGCAATCGGACGACCGGAAAGCCTCGCAGCAATACAACACGCTGGCGACGGACAAGGACGGAGAGTTTCGCATCGAGCTGCCCGACGGCACACGGGTACACCTGAACGCATCCTCGCGCCTGACCTATCCGCTGGCTTTCGAGGATGACCGCCGCGTGGTGAGACTGGAGGGCGAAGCCTATTTCGAAATAGCCAAGGACGCCGCGCGCCCCTTCTTCGTGCAGACGGACGAAGTGCAGGTGCAGCAGTTCGGCACCTCGTTCAACCTGCGGGCCTACACGGGCCGGGAAGTGGAAGTGGTGCTCGTGGAAGGCTCCGTACAGGTGCAGGCGCCCGGACAGACCTACACCATGCAGCCTGGCGAACTCACCGCCTACAACCCGGCGGACGGGACACTGACCTCACAACTTGTGAACCCCAGCTTCTACACGGCCTGGCACACGGGAAAGCTGCAATTCGAGGACGCTCCGCTGGGCGACATCATGACGGTGCTCTCGCGCTGGTATGACGTGCAAGTGCGCTTTGCCGACGAGGCGACCAAAGCCTTGCAGTTCAGCGGACGCATCACGCGCCGTGACGACCCGCTGAACATCCTGGAGCTGATGGAATACACACAGGACGTGACCTTCACCGTCGAAGACGAGCACACCATCCTCATCCGGCCCAAACGACATTAACCCACTTATTAATAACACAATTCATTTAAACTATTCAAAGAAATCTACATTTACCATGAGAAAGAACTCCTTTTTATGGTCGAGACGCTTCACGACCGGACCGAGCGTCCATCTCTCAGGCAAAGTGCTCATCGTAGCCGCCCTGCTATGCCTGGGCACCGCCACCGAGCTGGACGCGCAGAAACGCACGAAAGTCACCATCCGCACGGAGAGGACCAACTTCAAGAAAGTGATACGCGAAATCGAGAAGCAGACCGACTACGACGTGTTCTACAACAGCAAAATGCTCCGACGGAAGACTTCTCCTTCCAGGCTGACCAGCAGGATGTGAAAAATGTGCTGAGCACGCTCTGTGCCAAGTATGGCCTGGAATACACTATCAAGAACAACACCATCACCCTGCGCCCCAAGCAAGAAGGCAAAAGCGGCCAGCAACGGAGAGAAATCAAAGGCCACGTGATTGACGAAGCCGGCCTGCCCCTTCCCGGCGTTTCCGTCACGGTGAAAGGAGAAGGGAAAAGAGGCACTTCGACCGACATGGACGGAAACTTCAAGCTGACATTTGACGTTGCAGAGAAACCCACCCTTCAATTCTCCATGGTGGGTATGGAAAGCCAGTCTATCGCAGTCAAAAAGAACGAAGAACTCACCGTCGTCATGCGTGAATCGACCAACACGCTCAACGAAGTGGTGAAAATCGGTTACGCCACGTCGTCACGCAAAGACTTGACCGGCTCCATTTCCTCGCTCGACACACGCATCATCGAGTCGTCAGCAGCCTCGACCATCACCCAAATGATACAGGGACAGCTCCCGGGCGTGAGCGTCACGCTGGGCGACGGTTCTCCCGGTGCGACGTCAAAAATCGAAATCCGCGGTGCATCGACATTGGACGGCAATTCGTCCCCGCTGATTGTGGTGGACGACGTGCCCATGAGCGAAGACTATGACATCAACATGCTCAACCCCTACGACGTGCAACAACTCGACGTGCTTAAAGGCGCATCGGCCACGGCCATCTACGGTTCGCGTGCCGCAGGCGGCGTCATCATGATTACGACCAAAGGCGGCGGGCGCAACAAAAAGCCTATCATCAACTACGGCTACAGCTTCAAAAGATCGCAACTGGTGTCCAAGATACGCACGCTGTCGACCGACGAATTTAAGCTGTTGCTGCTCGAGGCGGCCCGCAATGAGGCGCTCGCGCAAGGCTACGACAACATCAGCGAATCATCAGACTACCAACGCTACACCTCGCCCGGATTTTTCGGCGAAGAAAACACCAACTGGATGAACGAGCTGATGCAGGATGCCAACTCCCAACAGCACAACGTGTCCATACAAGGAGCAAGCACTAACTCATCCTACAACGGCTCGTTCAGCTATGCCGACGACCAAGGCATGATAAAGAGCCTCTACAACAAACGCTACACCTTCAGCGCGGGATTCAACACGGACATCAACAAGAAGCTGCGTGCCATTGTCGGCGTAAACGGCAGTTTTGCCCGCAAGAACGAAAACCAACGGGGCATGGATGTAGCCATAGAAGGACGCCCTGACTCGAAGGTCTACAACGAAGACGGTACATACTACCACCAGACCTACAATTATGGAGGTACGACCAACATGGCCAGAAACCCGCTGGCAGAAATCCTGGGGACGAAGAACCTGCAAAACAGCAACAACCTGACTCTGAGCACCAGCCTGGAATGACGCCCCATCAACGGGCTGACCCTCACCGGCCGATATTCCTACCAGACCTACAACTATGACACAGACTATTATGCTTCAAGCGACACGTATGAGGGTTCGGACAACTTCAGATATACGTTCCAGGGCTATGGCCGACGGACACATTATAAGAGTAACGAACAGGAGGTAGAAGCACGAGCCAACTATTCCACCGTCATCAAGCGCGACCACTCCCTCACAGCCATGCTGGCAGCCACCTTCAATGATGCCAGCTCGGAAAACTACTGGATAGCGATGGACAACTTCGGCGACGACAACGTGCAAAACGGCATCTGGCAGGGCACAGAGCTATACGAGCGCAACCCCACCTACGGTAGTTCGTTGGGCAGTGTCATGCTTTCATTCCTGGGCCGCATGGAATACAAATTCCGCAACCGCTACATCCTCACAGCAAACATCCGTACAGATGGTTCGTCGAAATTCTCCCCCCCCAAACACCGTTGGGGCACTTTCCCGGCTTTTGCCGCTGCATGGATTGTCAGCGACGAAAAGTTCGTCAAAGAAAACCTTCCTTGGCTCAGTTTCTTCAAGCTGAAAGGCGGCTGGGGAAAAGTGGGCAACGGCTGGGTGACGGAATACGGCTGGCGCACGATGTTTGAAAATACCGACTACCAAGGCGAACCGGGATTCGTTCCCTCACAGATAGGCAACGACGAACTGAAATGGGAAAGCACCAAGTCGTGGGACGTGGGCTTCGAGTTCGGCTTGCTGGAGAACCAGCGCATCCGCGGTTCGCTGGGCTACTACGTGAAGAAGACCGACGGCTTGCTCTACGACCTGAACATGGCTCCCAGTACCGGACTGGACCGGACAAAGGTGAACTATGCCAGCATTGAAAACCGGGGTATCGAGTTCGACGTGACGGCAAACATCATCAGCACGCCCGACTGGGCCTGGTCCATGAGCTTCAACATCTCCAAAAACAAAAACAAAGTGACCAACATCGACGCCGACTACGTGTCCATCCCCGGCATGTCTGTACTGACCAGCACTGTCATCAAGGAAGGCGAATCACTGGGCTTGATTTACGGCTTCGAGACGGATGGCGTGTTCCGCACGCAGCAGGAAATCGACTACTACGAGTCGCTCAACCCCGACCACTCCTATCAGGAAGGCACTACCGGGAAAAACACCATCCCCGGCGACCTGAAATACGTCGACCAAAACGGCGACGGCTGGGTGAACATAGCTACCAATGCCAAAGATGACCGCGTGGTCTTGGGCTGCTCACGCCCCGATTTTGAGGGCGGACTCAGCACACGCCTCTCCTGGAAAGGACTGACCCTGAGTATCCAGTCGTCCTTTGCTTTCGGTCACGAGAAATATTGGCAAGCCGGCACGCGGCAGTTCCAGTTCAATGCGTCCGAACCACTCAACGTGCTCGACATCGCTTTGAAACGCTGGACGCCGGAAAACCCGAATTCCAATTACCCGGCCATGCGCCTGAACAACTACGCGAACGAAGTGACCGACTTCGGCGTCTACGACGCTTCCTACTGGAAGATACAAAACATCAACCTGGACTACCGCCTGCCGCAATCGTTGTTGAACAAACTTAAAGTGTTCAACAACGTCGTCCTGTCCGTCTCGGCCAACAACGTCTACACCTTTACCAGTTATCCCGGCCCGTCGCCCGAGAGCTTCAGCAGCGACATGATTCAAGGCGGCTCCATCGATTACAGCACCTATCCGAAAACCCGGAGCTTCAACTTCGGCATTAAAGTAACTCTCTAACACCGTAATCATGAAACACATCATACACTATCTCCTGGCAAGCATCGCCCTCTTGGGATTCCAAGCCTGCGACAGCCTCTTTGACAACGAACTCCCTAAGCATGACTTGGTGGTCGACAATGCCATTGTCGACCAAAAGTCGGCCGAAACCGCCCTCAACGGGGTCTATTCCTACTTGGACGACTCTTCATATCTCGGCGGCGATCTTACCACAAACCTTATCACATATAATAACATCCGACTCAATTTCATGGTATGTCGAAATCCAAGTTCGTTCGAACGCGACCAAGTGTACCGCATGACTTATGATGAAACCGACACGAACTTTGAAGGCGGTTGGGAAATGGCCTACCAAATCATCAATGCTGCCAACAACGTGATATACTACGTCGAGCAACTTTCAGACGACAAATTCGCAGCCGGGCACAAGAATGAGATTCTGGCCGAAGCCCACTTCATGCGTGCCTTTGCCAACATGTATCTCATGGAGAACTATGCACAGTTCTGGGACACGAGCAGCCCTTACGGACTGGTGCTACGCCTGGAGCCCAGTGCGCTGTCAAACAACACACTGGCCCGCACTCCTGTGGACTCTTGTTACAACGCCATCTTCAGTGACCTCGACTTTGCCATCAACTACGGTCCGGACTTCTACTCCGTGTTCCGTGCCTGCAAGACTTCGGCCAAAGCATTCAAAGCCAACTGGCTCATGGTACGCGGCACGCAAGCCGACCGCGAAGAAGCCATCCGCCTGGCCGACGAGGTATTGGCCAGCGAAGAGTTCGGCATGGAGGACAACTATGCCGACATCTTCCGGAACAAGTATAACTCCAAGGAAGTGTTCTTCACCCAATACACCGACCGCGCACACAGCACCCATGTGGAAGCCTCCGACTACACCAGCAAAGACCAGATGCTGGAAGAAATCTTCCGGGAATATGTGCGTGAACTCAGCTCGGAAAACGGCGATGTCTTCTTCTACGCTGCACGCACCTTTGTCAACGGCGAACGCCTGCTGAAATCCTACAACAGCTACTTCACCAATGACAACCAGCTTTGCTTCCCCATCCCTGCACGGGAACTGGAGATAAACTTCCTTGCCACACAAAACCCCTACTAACTGAACTTCTATGAAAAAGATATTATCACTGCTAATGCTGACAGCCTGCATCCTGGCTGCCTGTACCTCCGTGGACGACACGCTCAAGCCCTCGGATGACATTTATGTGAGCGTGCTTGAAACACAAGACACTGTACGGGTCATCCCGGGCGATACAGTGCACTTCCACTTCATGGTGTCGACCAACAACGGCGCCATCACCCGCATCGAATTTGTCAGCGATGAATCCATCATCGAAGGACATCCGGAGAATATGACATTCAGCCTCATCGACACCACCATGGTGCTCACAGCCAACACCGAAGGTTACTTGTCGCGCGAAGTCAGCTCGCTCATCGTGGACTATCCTTGCTATGTCAAGTCCAACCCGGCCATATTGGGCAACACGCAGCAAATCACCTTCCGTGCCACCAATAAACAAGGCAACCGGGGCGAGAACTACATCCGCTTCCGGGGGTACAACACGAAAAAATACTCCACCCGCGTGACGCTCATCAACGACTACTCCGCCTCGGGCAAATCACGCTTCTTCAGCCTGCCCAACTACCGAGCCTACACGGAAAACTCCTTCCTGCGCGAAGACACTGTCATCGACGGCGCCGAGGAAATCAAGCAAAACATCTCCCTCGTGTTCCGCTACAACAGCAGCGGAGACTACCACATGTACTCCCCTGCCAATCCGGAACTGCAAACCTATCTGGAAAGTATCGGTATCACAGGCTACAACGCCGAGGAAATGAATCCCAGCACGTTCTACCGCATTGAGGGCGTGGGCGGATGGCAACTGAACGACTCCATCGCCAACGAGACCGACTCGACCAAAAAGAACCAGCTCATCAGCCGAAGAAGAACAATGGACACGGAGTGGTTCGACACCGTCGACGACGCCTACCTGGAACAGCTTGACTTCACCCAAGCCGTGGACTACCTCGAATTGAAGGGCGGCTTCTACGCCGTACGCACGCACGACGGTCGGCACGGCGTCATCTGGGTAAGCTACCCCAACGTGTTCGATAACCCCATCCCCGTCACCATCGACAGGTGCATCTACCAAGCTGTATCTACGGAATAACACTTCCATTTATCCTAAAACCATAACTTTAAAAGAAGAAAAGAATGCCTGCCAACAATATCATTTGCCCAGGCAGGCATTCTTCCAACTTTCGTCTGACACCCATGAAACAAATCCTTATTGCATTGGCACTCATTTGCTATTGCCACATCACTGCCTTCGCGCAGGACTATGACACCTTCCTCACCAAAATGAAAGAAATCGAAGCCGAGGAAAAAGAATGCATGAACACGGTATTCAAAAACAAAGAACTGAGCGACGCCGAGAAAGAACCTTACGTGGCTAAACTGAAAGACATCCGCGCCCGCAAACTCGACTGGGCCAAACAGGCCCTCCACGCCAACCCGGGCGACAAACGCTTCGTCGACGTGCTCAATTTCTACATCTTCAACTTCCTCACCATTGACGAACTGAACACCGAGCTGGAACGCTTCACCCCCGAAGCACGCACCAACCCGATGTGGAAGAGCATGAAGGATTATGTGACCTACAAGCCGCTTAATGCTGTGGGCAAGGACTGCTTCGACTTCACCGTGAAAGGACACGACGGCCAAGAAATACGCCTCTCGGACGTGCTGAAACAGAACAAGCTGGTGCTTGTGGACTTCTGGGCATCCTGGTGCGGACCATGCCGGGCTTCCATGCCACGCCTGAAAAAGCTCTACGAAGCTTACAAGGACAAAGGGCTCGAAATCCTCTCCGTCTCCCTCGACCAGAAAGAGGCCGACTGGAAACGCGCCTACGAAAAGGAAGCCCTGCCCTGGCTCGACGGCAGCAACCTCAAAGGCTGGGACGACCCCATCCCCTCGAAATACGCCGTACACGGCATACCCTACCAAGTGCTCATCGGACAGGACGGCAAATTCGTCGGTCTCGGATTCCACTCACAAGAGGAACTGAAAAGTACCATTGAGAACTATTTAAATACACATTAAACACACATTCAAAAACACAAAAACCATGAAGATAAAAAGCATTGCTACACTCATCCTCTGCTGGGCCATCATGGGCGCAACAGCCTGTTCCAACGATGACCGCATCGAAGAAACACTTCCTCCTCCCACCGAAGAAGAAGACAACACACAGGAACCTGGAGACTCCATCCCGCCACAGACAGAAACAGGAGAATGGACAATTATCAACCAAGCGACCGAGGGACGGGGCATCGACGTCGTGTTCGTCGGCGACGGTTTCACGCAGGCTGACATCGAAAGCGGCAAATGGGAAGCCGCGCAAGACACCGTGCGGAAATACTTCTTCCGTTGGGAACCCATCAAATCGTACAAACGCCTGTTCAACGTCTATGCTGTGCCCGCGCCTTACGACGGGCCGAGCCTGCACGGCGGTGTGGCCAAAGGCGACACCATCCGCAGCCGGATGTGTACCTATACGACTTATTTCAGTCCTGAATCAACTGACAAACAAGCCATCTTCGAGTATGCTTACGAAAACTCACCGGTGAAGGAACAGAAAGGTACACCCAAGGACATGTTCGTCGCCCTCATCATCAACACCGACCAGGGCTGGGGAGGTTGGTGCACCTCCGACCCCTTCGTCGACCGCGAGGGCTGGGGACGCGCGCTCGTGCCGTTCGGCATCTTCTACCGCTTCCTCTACGGCATGTTCACCCATGAGCTCATCGGACACGGCATCGGGGAGTTTTCTGACGAATACGTGCAGTCGGGCAAGGACGACGAAGTGTTCCCCGACGACGAGATGGGCAAGCAGTTCTACCTGAAACACCAGAAGGAGAAGAAGCTCTACCAGAACGTGACGTTCACCACCGACCCGAACGACACGGAGCAGTTTCTCAACCCCGCCTGGGCCGAAATGATTCGCCGCGGTTACCGCGGCGTGGGTACAGTCGAGGGGGCGGTGTATTACGGCAAGGGCGTGTGGCGCGCCACGGAACACTCGGTCATGGTGGGAAATGGACTGTTCGAGAACTACAACTACTTCAACCCCGTGCAGCGCGAAATCCTCCTGCGTCACATCTACGAGCTGGCCGGCAAGGGCGATGAATACAGCCTCGACCTCTTCTTCGAGTATGACAAGCGCAACGAGGCCTACGACCAGCACCCAAATGAAACCAACCTGCCTTAAAGACTGTTCATGCATTTGCCTATTTAAATACCTATCTCTCGCCGGGGTGGTTGCCAAGGTTTTTTCCAAAGCGGCCACCCCGGTTTTTCATTTTGACACAATCCCTGCATTTATATGCATGAGCGGCCCTACTACGGGGCTCCGACACGCTGTTAAGGGTAGGCGGGGACGGAAAGAAGGGTAGCCGACCACGCATTCCTTTCCGTGGTCGGCTACCCTTTATAGCCAGTTCGAACCGTGTGTATACGGCTCTTATTTCAGTTTCAGTTCCTTGATGAGACGGTCGGCATGGCCGTAACGTTCGATGACGAAGAGGACGTAGCGGATGTCCACGCCGATGCAACGCTGGAGCTTCGGCGAGAAGACGAGGTCACCGCTCATCGCTTCCCAGTTGCCGTCGAAGGCCAGGCCGATAAGCTCGCCGCGACCGTTGAACATGCCGCTGCCGGAGTTACCGCCCGTGATGTCGTTCGTCGAGAGGAAACACGTGTTCATGTCACCGCGTCCGTTGCCGTAGCGTCCGTAGTCGCCGTTGAAGAGCTTCAACACCTCCGGCTGGATGTAGTAATCACTGTTCTCCGCGCCTTTCTTGGCCTTTTCGAGCACGCCGCGCGTGGTGGTGAAGTAATTATAGTGTACGGCGTCGAGCGGGTCATAGCTCTTGATGACACCATAGCTCATGCGCAGGGTGGAGTTGGCATCCGGATAGAAGTCACGGTCAATCTGCATTTCGCGCAGCGCGTCGCAGAGTTTGCTTTCATTGAGCGCGATGATCTCGTCATCCTTCTGCGACTCGTCGAGGATGGCGTTGTAGGTGCTGATGAGCGAAAGTCCCACTCTGGTCATCGGGTCTTCCACCATGTGCAGGGTCGTGTCGTTTTGCAGGAAACGTTTGAGGCCGTCCAGGGTGGTGAAGGCCGTGTGTGCATACACGCTGTCGACGAAGGCGCGGAAGTCGCCGTTGTAACGCTTCTGGATGGTGCTGTAGAACGACGGATGGTATTTCTCCTGGGGGACAATCTCGGCATAGCTCTTGAGCATGGTGGCCATGACTTCCTTGTCGATGGCGAGGTCCATGTCGGCATACTTGCCTTCATATTGTTCCAACACGCGGGCCTTCATCTCCGGAGTCATCTTCTTCACGTTCATCTGCAAGAAGTTGACCAGGAAGCGCGGAAGCTCTGCCGCGCCGAGCAAGCTCTCGTAGTAGAAGCTGCGTGCACGTGCGGCATTGAAGCGCGAGGCGTAGGCCTGCTTCAGCGCCGGGAGCATGGTGCCATATTTCTTCTGCATGTCGGGATGCTGGCCGATCCAGGTCTGGAGGCGTCGTTCGAGGTCCTGCTTCTGGCCGATGACACCGAGGTCGTTGATGCTCTGGTTCATGCCGATGCTGTTCTTCCAGTAGTTCGAGCTTTGGGCAAACTTGGAGGCATACTTGATGCGCGTGGCGTCGTCAGCGTCCATATACTTCGACCAGATGTCCTGCTTGATGCCACGGATTTCTATCATGGCGGCATTGGAGGTCTTCATGCGCTCGTCGACGCCGAATGAAGAGAGGTAGCGTTCCGTCGAGCCGGGATAGCCCATCGTCATGCAGAAGTCGCCTTCCTTGTAACCTTTCAGCGACACGGGGGCATAAGCGCTGGCCTTGTAGGGGCGGTTTTCGGGAGAATACTCAGCCGGTTCGTTGTCTGCGTTCGCATAGATGCGGAAGACGGAGAAGTCGCACGTGTGGCGCGGCCACATCCAGTTGTCCGTGTCGCCTCCGAGCTTGCCGAGCGACGAGGGTGGCGCATAGACGAGGCGCACGTCCTTGTAGTCCTTGTAGACGGAGAGGTAGAACTCATTGCCCTGATAGTAAGAAGCCACTTCGGCGCGGAGCAGCTTGTTGTCGGCGACAGCTTCTTCCTCGATGACATGGCTGATGGAGTCGACCACGTGCTGGCGGCGTGCCAGTCCCATGTCGTCCGAAAGCTCGGCCTTGATGCGCTTCGTGACGTCTTCCGTGCGCACGAGGAAGCTCACGTAGAGGTCAGGATTCGGCAGTTCTTCCTCGAAGCTGCGGGCGACAAAGCCGTCGCGCAGGTAGTCGTGTTCCGGCGAACTGTGTTCCTGGACGGAGCCATAGCCGCAATGGTGGTTGGTGAACACCAGTCCGTCAGGCGAGACGACCACGCCCGAACAGAATCCGCCGAAGCAGACGATAGCGTCCTTGAACGAAGGCCCATTGGGATTGTAAAGCTCCTTGGCCGAGAGTTTCAGACCGAGTTCTTTCATTTGCTTTTGGGATTGTTTGCTGAGCATGCTCAGCACCCACATGCCCTCGTCGGCAAACGACAAGGAAGGCACGAAGGCCAGTGAGCAGAGTGCTCCGGCAATCAGTTTGGTGACTGTCTTTTTCATTGTCTTTGGTTTTAAGTTATAGATTATGAAATGATGCGTATTCTTTTCTTTATTTGAAGAAACGGCCCACGTATGGCAACTGCTTCAGCGGGAGGTCTTTCTTCACGAGATAGGCCACAAACAGCAGTAACAGCACCGTATTGAGCAAGAGGCGGACGGCGACAGGCAATCCTGCCTGCCCGATGCCCACGGATGCGGCATAGAGCACGCCCGCCAGCAGGAGATAAACGGCCATGCCGCGCACGTCGTAGCGTATGGGATACTTGCGCTGCCCGATGAAGTAGGAGAGGAGCGTGATGACGCCATAGCCCGCCACGGATGCCCATGCTGAGGCCAGGTAGCCGTAGCGCGGCACAAGCCAGACGTTCAGCGCGACGATGACCACGCAGCCGATGATGGAGAAATAAGCTCCCCAACGTGTCTCGTCGATGAGCTTGTACCAGAAGGAAAGGTTCATGTAGATGCCTTTCAAGATTTCGGCCAGCATGACGATGGCCACCACCGAAAGCCCTTCCCAGTAGTCACGGGCGACGAGGTAGCGCAGGATGTCCATGTAGAACATCACGGTCAGGAAAGCCAGCAGGGCGAAGATGAAGAAGTATTTCATGGCCTGTGCATAGGTCTGCCGGCTGTCCTTGTCGCGGCTCTTGCCGAAGACAAAGGGTTCGTAGGCATAGCGGAAAGCCTGGGTGAACATAGCCATGACCATCGCCACCTTGCTCGTCGCGCTGTAGATGCCCAGTTGTTCCATGCCCTCGCGGCGGTCCTCATAGAGGAAGGGGAATATCATCTTATCGACCGTCATGTTGAGTATGCCCACCACGCCCAGCACAAGCAACGGGAAGCTGTAGGACACCATACGGCGGATGAGACCCCAATCCACACGGTAGGAGAAGCCACGCAGCTCGGGAATGAAGAAAAACATCTGCACGGCCGAGCAGATAAGATTGCTCAGGAAGATGTAGCCCACCACGTAGTCCGGGTCGTAGAACCAGTCGACCGTCCCGGGTGCCACCCGCATCAGCCAGGGGCAGAGGAGAAGGAAAAACAGATTGAGCGCGATGTTGCCCACGATGGAAAAGAGCTTGATGGCGGCAAACTTGATGGGCCGTTTCTTATAGCGCAAATAAGCAAACGGGATGCACTGGAACGAATCAAGCGCGACGACAAGCACCATCATGCCCACAAAGTCGGGATGTCCGGCATAACCAAGCACGCCGGCCAACGGGTGCAGGCATGAGAGACAGACAAGTACGAAGAGGAGCGACAATCCTCCCACGAAGAGGAGCGAATTGGCATACACGCGGCGCGGGTCCTCATCTTGCTTGTTGGCGAAGCGGAAGAAGCCCGTCTCCATGCCGAAGGTGAGAAACACGAGCATCAGTGCCGTGAAGGCATAGACGTTCGACACGATGCCATATCCGCCGATCGAGGCAGGGATGACATTCGTATAAAGAGGCACGAGCAGATAGTTCAGAAAACGACCGACAATGCTGCTTAGCCCGTAGATGGCCGTATCCTTGGCCAGTGATTTGAGTTCCATAGCAGAAGCCCCACCCAATCCCTCCCTCAAAGGGAGGGATTCATACGGAGCAAATTAAAATTAGATTATACTTTGTTTATTCAAGTTATTCAAGCCTTCAGCCCTCCCTTCGGGGGAGGGTTTGGGAGGGGCCCGCGTCTTAGTCAAACAACGTCCGTCCCGCCTGATAACGGTTACGCCCCAGATGCTTGTAAGCGAGGTCGGTCACTTCGCGACCACGGGGCGTACGCTTGATAAAGCCTTCCTTGATGAGAAACGGTTCGTAGACCTCCTCCAGCGTGCCGGGGTCTTCACCCAGCGCAGTGGCGATGGTCGTCAGTCCGACAGGACCTCCGCCAAACTTGTCGATAATGGTGCCCAGAATCTTGTTGTCTATCTCATCCAGCCCGTAACGGTCGATATTAAGTGCCTCAAGGGCGAAGCGGGCTATCTCCGTGTCGATGCGCCCCGAGCCTTTCACTTGCGCGAAGTCGCGCACGCGGCGCAGCAAGGCGTTGGCGATACGCGGCGTGCCGCGCGAGCGCAGGGCCACTTCGTGGGCCGCGTCGTCGTCGA
>ERZ827088.565-NODE-565-length-53785-cov-4.092462_pt1 | contig 53785 bp, 49 predicted proteins | sample MGYA00519922_ERZ827088 | MGnify/ENA primary metagenome ERZ827088 (study PRJEB31778, sample SAMEA3449254) | human gut metagenome | biome: human gut; feature: human-associated habitat; material: faeces | place: United Kingdom | collected 2010/2012 ...
GTTTTAATAAAAGTTTTTCCTTTTTGATTACATTATTTGTTTTACAGTAACTTTCTCCTTTTTTATTTTTCTCGTAAGAACGAGAGATACTACGCTGTAATCTGCGTTTCTGTTTTTCTAGTTTCTTTACTTTCTGACTCTTATTAATGTTCTTATATTTAACAGCATCAGAGCAGACAGCCAAATCTTTGATTCCTAAGTCTATGCCGACTCCATCATCATTAAGGATTTGCAAGTCTTACCCAATTCAGTATTATCAATAATCTCAATCTCACAATATCAATCTGTCTGTAACCCGTTACATAGCTTTTATTATATTTCTTTGTCTATTTTTTGTCAATCTGATGTCCTGATTTTTTCCTGTATAAATACAGATGCACAGGCAGGACTTCCCGTCTGTGCATCTGCATTCAACTTATTTTATGGACGATGAATCTCTAAATATCATTTTTTCTTATTTGGTGATCAATTCCATTTCTACCGGGATCTCCTTTTCAACACTTTCACCATTCAGGATTTTCAGTGCTGTCTCTACTTCTTCTGCTGTCGGCATTCCTGTCTGTGCTCCAAATTTTTCTGTAGACAGACTTGCTGCCACATTTGCATAGGCAAGTGCATCTTCTATCGCCTTTCCTTCTGCAATCTGCACCGAAAAAGCACCATTCAGCGTATCTCCCGCTCCTGTCGTATCTACAACCTGTGCTTTTCTTGCCGGAACATTCAAAATCTGTCCATCCTTAAGACACGTTGAAACACCTCTTGATCCCTGGGTAATGACCAGTTTTTCCGGGTACTTTCTCAACAGATCTTCTGTACTTAATTCATCACCGAAAATCAGCACTGCTTCATGTTCATTTGGTGTCACATAAGTCACCTTATCAATGATTTCCATCGGGACTGCTGCAGCAGGTGCGGGATTCAGAACAATTTTGATCCCTTTTTCATAACAAAACTCGATCACATAATGAACCGTCTCTAATGGAATTTCATGCTGAAGCACTACCATATCAAATTTCTCAAGTTCTGATTTAATGCTGTCAATATAGGCTCTGTCTACCTTGCCATTTGCTCCCGGTACAACGATGATCGTATTGTCATTGTCTCCGACCGTAATCATTGCGATACCCGTCGGAACGCCTTTCAGAATCGGAATATGTTCTGTTCCGACTCCGACTGCTTTCAGATTTTCCAGCATTTTTTCTCCATTGCTGTCGTCTCCGACACATCCAAACATCTCCACCGCTGCACCAAGCTTTGCCATTGCTACTGCCTGATTCGCCCCTTTTCCTCCTGGAATATAAGAAAGGGAGCTTCCCATCAGCGTCTCACCCTTTAAAGGGATTCTCTCCGCAGTAACTGTCATATCCGTATTGATACTTCCTACAACTGCAAGCCTCATTTTTCTTTCTCCTTCATTTTATAATCTATTTCCTAGCTTTTTTCTTCATTTTTTGAAACCCATTTCATATCTAATTTCATTATAGGTATCCTTTTCTTTTTTTGTCAATACGATTTGTAATATTTGTTGGCTTTGCATATTTTCCTTTTATACATAGAAAAAACTGACAGTATTGTAATTCTTTTCAATACAATACTGTCAGTTCATCATTCGCCGACAATCTATGGTTTTTAAAAATTCTTTTCTAAATAGTTTGCCATTGAAAAATAAGCACATGTCCTGCTATAGTTAGCAGATAATTTTGCATATTGAGCAGTTTGCTCTGTATTCGCTTCTGTTCTTCTCAATGTAGATAACATTTTTTGATTTTGGTCAATCATAGTTTGATTTCTGGCTTCCTGTCTATGTTGATTAAAAATAATAGCTTGATTTTGCTTTATAATATAATCCAATCTTTCTACTATTTTCTTTATTCCATAATCTATATGTTCATGTAATAATGTTTCTGATAATGACGCAGATGATGTAGACATATAATCATATATATAAATAAGTGCCGGCAAGTTTCTATATGGTTTTGCCAAAATATTCTGATCATAATAATTCTTTTTCAACTCATACACTTTTCTATATTCTGACTGGATATAAGTTTCTTTCTTTTTCCAATTGCTTTTCACCTGATTAATCAGCTCTTGATTATCAGCAATCCTTTTTTCCTCTCTTGCATTATTTTTTTGAGCTTCATCCCTTTTTCGACTATTTTCAAGTACGCCACTGATAACTGCAAATAAGAAAACTATCCCCATAAACCAAAAAAAGATTGCAACGCCAAAGAAACAATAATTCCATAACTGAAGTGCAACTAATTTCTTTAACCAATTGCAAAAATATCCCATCAGAAAACATACTCCACATCCCATCAACACTCCAAAAATCGGTTCTTCAATTTCCGACATGAATTTACCGTTTTCTAAACTGTCCAGTACCTGCTCATAATCCTTTTTTTCTTCTTGATAAAGCTTTTCTATCCTACGTGCAGCAATTTCCAGATCTCTTAAATCTCTTATATATAAGATTAATGCCTTTCTATTCATTTTTCATCCCTTTATTACAGCTTTTGAAAAGATTTTATTGTTAAGCCTTTATATTCTAAAATTCCTTCATCCCCAACAGTAATAAATACCTTATATCCCTGAAAATTTCTTAATCGCAAACGCTCTCCATTTTCACATTCCACGATATACCATTCGGCTCCTGCATTTGACTGCTTCTCTAAAATTTTTACTTTTCTTCTAATTGCCTCTTTTGAATCATCTTTTGTTCTCAATATAAAATTGGCTGCAATTACTACTAACATAAGAATTACCAAAATCGCAAAAATTACAGGAAAAGCTTCTCCAAATTTATCTACTCCTGAATTATCAATTCTAACTGTCATCTTCTTCTCTCCCCTTTAATCTTTTTTCCTTATTACAAGTGACAAAACAAATCCAATCCCAGTTACTCCACTAAGACCATAAAAAAGCTTTCCACTTGACTGCAATATTTCATACTTTCGCTGATTTCCACCAAGTGTTCCCGTCTCATTCGATACAAATTCTCCATCAACCATTGTTCCAAAACTGACTTCTATTCCTTTTTGGGTTTCTGCAGTTTTTCCATACAAAGCTCCCATTAAGAGAAAACTTATAGTCAAAACTAACATAAGAACTGCTATAATTTTTCTATTCATCTTTTCCCCTCCCTTCGTTTTTACTTTTGTACTTACTTTATTATACATTTTATTTTTCTTTTTTCAATACTTATAACTAAAGTTTTAGTTATTACTTTCTTTAATTTTAGTGTTTAGCTACATTATAATGATTCGAAAGTAGGTGATTAACATGGCTATTAATTACAAAACTCTCGGAGATCGCATAAAAACCAAGCGAATTTCTCAAGGTATTACTCAAGAAAAATTTGCAGAACATATGGACGTTTCTGTTGGCTATATCAGCCAGTTAGAGCGAGGCATATCGAAAGTCAGTCTTGAGCGGTTAGTTTCCATTTCCGAATATTTTAATTGCAATATAGATTTCTTTATAGATGGAATTAATTCCAATACTGAACACTATCTAGCTCAGGATTTCGAAGAACTCTATGCTCAACTTTCTTCTCATGAGAAAAATATCTTAAAAATTTTATTACAAGAATATATTCACAACCGCTAAATAAAATGTAAGGCGTAGCACTAAATCAAAATTAGTACTACGCCTTACATTTTATTTCTCCCGTCTATTTTCCCATCCTTAGATCATCGGCAGTAATTCTCTCATCAGATTTACACTATGTGTAATTGCCTGCTTCTCAAAGGTCGGATAGTCAACCTGTGCTGTTCCGTCTGCCTTATCTGAAATTGCTCTGATAATAACATACGGAATGTGATTCAGATATGCTCCATGTGCGATTGCTGCACCTTCCATTTCAGTACATTTTGCCTGAAAATTTTCAACAATCCGATCTTTTACCTCTTTCTTTGAAATAAACTGATCACCACTCGCAACTCTTCCTATAAAGGTGCGGATCTCCGGATTTGCCTTTTTATTTGCCTGAATTGCTTTTTCAGCAAGTTCCTTATCTGCAGGAAATGCAAATACATCCATTCTCGGAACCTGTCCGACCGGATCGCCCAATGCACTTACATCCATGTCATGATGCACTGCATCTGTAGAGATTACGATATCGCCAATATTGATCTCTGCATCCAAAGAACCTGCCACGCCCGTATTGATCAACTCATCAACATGATAACAATCTGCAAGAATCTGCGTACAGATCGCCGCATTTACTTTACCAATTCCGCTCTGCACAACTACAGCATCTTTTCCATAAAGCTTTCCTTTGTAGAATTTCATAGATGCTTTTTCATTCATCTCACATTCCTGCATATCCGCAATTAACTCACGGACTTCCTCTTCCATTGCACCGATAATTCCTATCATATTTTTGCTTCTCCTTTGATAAAAGGCTATTCAACCGGTAATCTTTACCAAATCAAATAGCCTTTCTGCTTATATATAAGCTTACTTTTTATTAACTTTACACAAAATTATTCGGCTTATTTATAATTTACGATCTTACCAAAATCAGCCTTCAGAGATGCTCCACCTACAAGACCACCATCGATATCTGCCTGAGCAAATAACTCCGGAGCTGTAGCAGCATTTACAGATCCGCCATACTGGATACGGATTGCTTCTGCTGTAGCTTCATCATAAACTTCTGCGATGCATGCACGGATACCTGCACAAACTTCCTGTGCCTGCTCTGTTGTAGCTGTCTTTCCTGTTCCGATTGCCCAGATTGGCTCATAAGCGATTACTGCTGTCTTAGCCTGATCTGCTGTGACTCCCTGGAATCCAACTTTAACCTGCTGACGGATGAAGTCCATTGTTACGCCCTGCTCTCTCTGCTCAAGAGTTTCTCCGCAGCACATGATCGGTGTGATACCATGCTCAAATGCTTTCAGGACTTTCTTATTAACATCCTCATTTGTCTCACCGAAGTAATCTCTTCTCTCTGAATGACCGAGAACTACATATTTAACACCTGCATCTACAAGCATATTCGGAGAAATTTCGCCTGTATAAGCTCCGCTTTCCTCAAAATACATATTCTCAGCACCAACCTGGATATTGGTTCCTTTTGCAGCCTCTACAACCGGTACAATGTCGATAGCCGGTACACAGAATACTACATCAACTTCCTCGTTCGCAACGAGCGGCTTCAACTCTTCTACAAGTGCTACTGCCTCGCTTGGAGTCTTATTCATTTTCCAGTTTCCTGCAATAATTTTTTTTCTTGCCATTGTTCTATCTCCTTTTCCATATTACAGGGATATTCACCCTATCATGCCTGTCCGTTGCATACGCCCGTACTTATCAGATATGGTGAATGTGATCCCTGTCTGGACTCATTTTTTGCTTACGCCCACTTTAGTCAGGTGATTATTTATCATTTGCTGCTGCAACACCCGGAAGTTCTTTTCCTTCAAGGAACTCAAGTGATGCACCGCCACCTGTTGAAATATGAGTCATCTTGTCACCATATCCAAGCTGATTTACAGCGGCTGCTGAATCTCCACCACCGATGATCGTTACTGCATCAGTCGCAGCCAGTGCTTCTGCTACTGCTTTTGTACCTGCTGCAAATTTAGGCATCTCGAAGCATCCCATTGGTCCGTTCCATACAACTGTCTTAGCTGTCTTAACAGCATCAGCAAATAACTCTGCTGTCTTCGGTCCGATATCAAGACCTTCCCATCCATCCGGGATTTCTCCACTTGCAACTACCTGAATATTTGCATCATTTGAGAAATCATCAGCGATCACATTATCAACCGGAAGAAGCAGCTTTACACCTTTATCTTCTGCTTTTTTCAGCATATCAAGTGCATACTGGCAGTAGTCTTCCTCAAGGAGAGATGTACCAACATTTCCACCCATTGCTTTGCTGAATGTATAAGCCATTCCACCTCCAATGATCAGTGTATCAACTTTCTCAAGCAAGTTCTCGATAACTGAGATTTTGCTGGATACTTTTGCACCACCAAGGATTGCAACAAATGGTCTTTCCGGATTCTCTACAGCATTTCCGAGGAAATCGATTTCTTTCTGCATCAGATATCCAACAACTGCTGTATCAACAAACTGAGTCACTCCAACGTTAGAGCAGTGTGCTCTGTGAGCTGTTCCGAATGCATCATTCACAAATACATCGCAAAGAGATGCAAGATCTTTGCTGAATGCCTCACCATTCTTTGTCTCTTCTGCTCTGTAACGTGTATTCTCAAGAAGGATAACGTCTCCGTCCTGCATTGCTTCAACAGCCGCTTTTGCGTTCGGTCCTACAACTTCCGGATCTGCTGCAAATTTTACTTCCTGTCCAAGAAGTTCGGAAAGTCTTACTGCAACCGGTGCAAGAGACAGCTCCGGTTTTGGCTCTCCCTTCGGCTTTCCAAGATGAGAGCAGAGGATTACCTTTCCACCGTCTGCAATCAGCTTTTTGATCGTCGGAAGTGCTGCTACGATACGGTTCTCATCTGTAATTTTTCCATCGATAAGTGGAACATTGAAGTCACATCTTACAAGGACTCTCTTTCCTTTTACATTAATATCATCTACTGATTTTTTGTTAAGTGCTGCCATAATAATAGCCTCCTGTTAATCTTTCTTTGCTTGATAGCAAAAATGGAGTCCGGTCCAACAATAAGACCGGACCCCATTGTGAGTCAATAATTCAAATTGCTTATTAAGTCATGATCCTCTTATGAGAATTAAGCCTCAAGAAGTTTTCCGAAGTATTTGATTGTTCTTACCATCTGGCTTGTGTAAGAGTTCTCATTGTCATACCATGAAACAACCTGAACCTCTGTTGTACCATCGCCAACCGGAAGAGCCATTGTCTGAGTTGAATCGAACAGAGAACCAAATCTCATTCCTACGATATCGCTGGAAACGATCTGATCTTCGTTGTATCCATAAGACTCATTAGCTGCTGCCTTCATAGCTGCATTGATCTGATCTACTGTAACTTCTCCATCAACTACTGCTGTAAGGATTGTTGTAGAACCTGTTGGTGTAGGAACACGCTGTGCAGATCCGATCAGCTTGCCATTCAGTTCTGGGATAACAAGACCGATTGCCTTTGCAGCACCTGTGCTGTTAGGAACGATATTAACTGCTGCTGCACGGGATCTTCTGAGATCGCCTTTTCTCTGCGGTCCATCAAGAGTCATCTGATCTCCTGTGTAAGCATGGATTGTACACATGATACCGGACTTGATTGCTGCAAGGTCATTAAGAGCTTTTGCCATCGGAGCCAGGCAGTTTGTTGTACAAGAAGCTGCTGAGATGATGTTGTCATCTTTTGTAAGTGTCTCGTGGTTTACATTGTAAACGATTGTCGGAAGGTCATTTCCAGCCGGAGCGGAGATAACTACCTTCTTAGCGCCTGCTGTGATATGAGCAGAAGCCTTCTCCTTGGAGGTGTAGAATCCGGTACACTCCAGAACTACGTCTACGCCGATCTCTCCCCACGGAAGTTCTGCTGCGTTAGCCTTTGCGTAGATCTTGATCTCTTTGCCATCAACAATGATGGAATCTTCTGTTGCAGATACGGTATCTGCCAGAGCATATTTACCCTGAGAAGAATCATATTTTAACAGGTGAGCAAGCATCTTCGGGCTTGTCAGGTCGTTGATTGCTACAACCTCATATCCCTCTGCGCCAAACATCTGTCTGAATGCAAGTCTGCCGATACGTCCGAAACCGTTAATCGCTACTTTTACTGCCATTTTAAATTTCCTCCTAAATATGAATTTAGATTATTCGTGGTTTTCCGCCCCTTTCAGGACAGAGCCCAACCTGCAATTATTGTACCCAATTCCATACAAAAAAGCAAGTCCCAATTCCGCAATTTCCCTGACGTTGTGCAATTTTTGTCAAAACAATGAATTTCCCGTCGATCTTTTTCTTGTCATTGTGTATTTTTTCAATTAAGATGGGTGTATATTCGTTGCAGAGGTGAAAAATATGACTGCTGATTACCATTTACATTCCTGTTTTTCCGGGGACAGTGAGACGCCCACGGAGGAAATGATAAAAAAGGGGCTAGCGCAGGGGCTTTCTCTTATGTGTATGACCGACCACCTGGATATGGATTACCCCTATTCCGATGTAAGCTTTGACCTGGATGCGGACGCTTATTTCCGGGAAATGCATCGGCTTCAGAAGGCCTACCATGACCGCATTGAAATCCGTATCGGAGCAGAGCTTGGGATCCAGCCCCAGCTGGGGGATGCTTACCGGCAATGGCTTTCAGACAAGTCCTTCGATTTTCTGATCGGCTCCACCCACCTGGTGGATCGGTTTGACCCTTACTATCCGGATTTCTGGACCTCCTATGACGCTGCTTCCGGCGTAAACCGGTACCTGGATGTGACCCTTCAGAATATCCGGGCTTTTGATGATTTTGATGTATACGGGCATATCGATTATATCATCCGCTATGTACCGGATGGGGATCGCGTTTTTTCTTACAAAAAGCATGCCGATCAGGTGGACGCGGTTCTGAAGCTGCTGATAGAAAAGGGCAAAGGCATCGAAATCAACACCGGCGGCTACAAGGCCGGACTTTCTGAGCCAAACCCCTGTCACGACGTGCTGCGCCGCTATAAGGAGCTCGGCGGGGAAATCATTACCATGGGATCGGACGCCCATACGACAGAGTATGTAGCGTATCGGTTCGCAGACGCCAAAGAAGTGCTGCGGGAATGCGGATTCCGATATTTTACGGTATTCCGGGAGCGGAAGGCGGAGTTTGTGCCGTTATAAATATGTTCTGTTATATAGAAAAAGGCTGCTGCAAAATGATGATTTCTCTATTTTGCAACGGCCTCTTCTTCTCATTCTTCGTAATGTCCCCTGCAGGCTGCTATCACAATAAATCCATCTTTTTCCCGATACACAATTCTGTGTTCCTCATCGATTCGCCTGCTCCACCAGCCATTTCGATTTTCTTTTAAAGGCTCCGGTTTTCCGATTCCTTTGTATGTATTTCTCTGGATATCTTTAATCAGTGCATTGATACGTTTTACTATCCTTTTATCCTTCGTCTGCCAATCGCAATAATCCTCCCAAGCACATTCTTCCCAGAGTATCTTCATCTATGAATCCTCTATCAGCTCGTGCTCTGTAAGCTTCGCTTTTCCACTTTCAATGTCGGCAATTACACGATCCAGATATCGCATATTCGCCTCTGAATAAAAGGGATCTGCTGTTATCTCAAATGGGATTCTGCGTTCTTTTGTAACCTTTTTTGCAAAAATGGTAAAAGCTGTTGTCATGCTCATTCCCATATCTGAGCATATCTTTTCCATACTTTTCTTTAATTCCGAATCCATACGGAAATTCACCATTGTCTGCGCCATATGCATCACCTCAATTTTAAAATAGCACAACGTAAAGCATTGGTCAAGTTTTTGCTTTACGTTGTGCTATTATTATATGCTTTTTCTGATTTTTTATTCATGAACGGTTTATTCATGAACGGATAATCGTGCCCCCGCCCAGCACGTAGTCCCCGTCGTAGAAGACCACCGCCTGGCCCGGCGTCACGGCCCGGACCGGCTCCCGGAAGTCCACACGGATCAGATCCGCTCCCTCCCGGCGGATGACGCAGGGCGAGCCCTTATGATTGTAGCGGATCTTGGCCAGTACCTCTTTTCCTTCGGGGAAATCAGGCTCGGACATATAATTCAGGCGGTTGGCGTAAAGAGTCGTGGTAAATACGTCCTCCTGCTCGCCGATGACCACCTCGTTGGTCTCCGGGCGGATCTCCGTCACGACTACCCGGCGGCCCATGGCGAGGCCGAGACCTTTTCGCTGGCCGATGGTATAGTGGATGATGCCCTTGTGGCGGCCCAGGACGGTGCCGTCGGCGGTTACGAAATTGCCCTCCTTCGAGGGTTTTCCGGTGGTCCGCTCTATGAAGCCCGCGTAATCCTGATCCGGCACAAAACAGATCTCCTGGCTGTCCGGCTTATGGGCTACCCGGAATCCCAGCTTCTCCGCCATTTCACGAATCTCATCCTTGGAATAGGCTCCCACCGGCATCAATGTCCGGGAAAGCTGCTCCTGCGTCAGGTTATACAGGGCGTAGGTCTGATCCTTCGCCGCCGTTACGGAATTACGGATGGCGTAGCGGCCATTTGGCAGCTGCTCCACCCGGGCGTAATGGCCTGTGGCGATGTAGTCCGCGCCGATGTCCAGGCTACGCTTCAGGAGGGCCTCCCATTTCACATAACGGTTGCAGGCAATGCAGGGGTTCGGCGTCCGGCCCGCCAGGTATTCCGCCACAAAATAATCCATGACTGCCTCTTTGAAATCCGTCTTAAAATTCATGACATAATAGGGAATGTCAAGCTGGGCCGCCACTCTTCTTGCGTCATCCACCGCAGACAGGCCGCAGCAGCCGCCGTTTTCCTCCTGGGTAAACTCATCCTCATCCTGCCAGATCTGCATGGTGGCACCGATGACCTCGTAGCCCTGTTCCTTTAAGAGATATGCCGCCACAGAGGAATCCACGCCGCCGGACATTCCTACTACTACTTTTTTCTTAGCCATAGTTTACGATTCCTTTTAGTAGTCCTCGCCCTCTTCTTCCTCGCCCTCATGGATATCAGACTTCGGCTTTTTCAGGCCCTCGATCTTAATACCGTGCTTCTCTGCGTAATCCCAGAGTGCCGCATGAATGGCCTCCTCTGCAAGCAGGGAGCAGTGAACCTTGACAGGGGGAAGTCCGTCCAGAGCTTCCATAACGGCCTTATTCGTTACTTCCAGGGCCTGCTGGATGGTCTTGCCCTTTACCAGCTCGGTCGCCATGCTGCTGGTGGCAACTGCAGCGCCGCAGCCGAAGGTCTTGAACTTACAGTCCTGGATGACGCCGTTGTCGTCGATGTCCAGGTACATACGCATGATGTCGCCGCACTTTGCGTTGCCGACGGTACCGACGCCGCTGGCGTTCTCTATCTCTCCTACATTACGGGGATGCTGAAAATGATCCATTACTTTTTCGCTGTACATAATCGATTTCTCCTCTATTTCTATAAATTATTTATTTTTCTTAACGAAGTCCTCATAGAGCGGTGACATGCTACGTAACCGGTCGATGATTCTCTTCAGATTCTCCACTACGAAGTCCAGATCCTCTTTCGTGATCTCCTCGTTCAGCGTCAGTCTCAGAGAGCCATGCGCAATCTCGTGGGGCAGGCCGATGGCCATCAGCACATGGGACGGATCCAGGGATCCGGATGTGCAGGCGGAGCCTGAGGAACCGCAGATACCTTCCATGTCAAGCATGATAAGCAAAGATTCGCCCTCGATGAACTGGAAGCTGAAGTTCGCGTTGTTCGGAAGACGGGTGGTTCTGTGGCCGTTCAGTCTGGTGTAGGGAATCTCCTTCAGGACGCGGTCAATCAGGTAATCACGAAGCTCAATTTCCTTATCGGTACGCTCCTTCATGGTCGCCATGGCGCGCTCGGTGGCCTTGCCCAGTCCTACGATACCCGGTACGTTCTCGGTACCTGCACGACGCTTGCGCTCCTGCGCGCCGCCGTGTATGAAGGAACGAATTTTCACACCTTTCCGGATATACAGAAAGCCGATGCCCTTGGGGCCGTTCAGCTTGTGGCCGCTGGCGCTGAGCATATCGATATGGTACTCGTCTACATTGATCGGCACCTGACCGAAGGCCTGTACCGCGTCGGTATGGAACAGAATGCCGTGCTCATGGGCGATTTCACCTATCTCTTTGATCGGCTGAATGGTTCCAATCTCATTATTTGCAAACATCACGGAAATCAGGATGGTTTCCGGACGGATGGCTTTCTTGAGTTCCTCGACCTTGACCACACCATTTTCATCTACGGGCAGGTACGTAATCTCATAGCCATGCTTCTCCAGCCACTCACAGGTGTGCAGAATCGCATGATGCTCGATCTTTGTGGTAATAATGTGTTTTCCTTTGCTCTTATATGCCTCTGCAGTCGCTTTCAGCGCCCAGTTGTCGGACTCGCTTCCGCCTGCGGTGAAATAAATCTCCTCAGTCTGCGCGCCCAGCGCATTCGCGATGGTCTCTCTTGCTTCTGTGATGGCCTTTTTGCTCTCGCCGCCAAGGCTGTATACGGTAGAGGGGTTGCCGTAATGCTCTGTGAAATAGGGCAGCATGGCCTCTACAACTTCCGGCGCTGTCTTTGTAGTCGCCGCGTTATCCAGATAAATTAACTTCTTCATGGTGATATCTCCTTCTTTTTTAGATGCAACAGGACGTGTTTTCCTTGGTCCCGGCTTCATCCTTCATGCTCCTGCTTTCTTCGACCAGCTGATCCAGCTTAATCTCATCTACGGTTCGGTTAATGCTGTCGTTAATCTTCTGCCAGACATACTTGGTCACGCAGAATTCAGAACCGCCACAGCTGCTTTCCTCCTCCAGTCCCGGGCAGTTCACCGCGTCCAGACTTCCCTCCAGGGCCCGCAGGATATCTCCCACGGAAATCTCGGACGCCGGAAGCGCCAGCTTATAGCCGCCGCCCGCTCCCCGGACGCTGGTTACCAGTCCGGCCTTGCGGAGCTTCGCGATCAGCTGCTCCAGATAGCTTTCCGATATATTCTGTCTGGCGGAAATACTGGCGATGGAAACCGTCTCATTTTCGCTGTACAGGGCCAAATCAATCAACGCGCGAAGTCCATATCTTCCCTTTGTAGACAATTTCATATTGTCACCTCGCACTCAAAGGTTATTGAATTCCGAGTACTTTTGTCGGATTTCGTATTGATAATAACACTCAGGTAAGGTTCTGTCAAGCAGGTTTTTGCCATATATTACTTATAATTTTTGATTTAGGGAAATCTATGAAAAAACAGCTTCATCCGCTGGTCGGCGGCACGCTGCTCCTGACTGCGGCAGGCCTTATGACCCGCCTCATCGGCTTTTTCTATAAAATATTCTTAAGTCGCGCCATCGGTGCCGAGGGCATCGGCATCTATCAGATGATTTTTCCCATTTACGGAGTCTGTTATGCGCTGACCACCTCCGGGGCCGAGATCGCCGTTTCCCGCTTCGTCTCCCGGGAAAATGGGACCGGACGTCCGCAGAGCGCAAGACAGGTTCTGCGCGTGGGGCTTCTCCTGGCTCTGGGGCTTGCCATCCCCACCGCTTTCCTCCTGTATGAAAATGCTGCTTTTCTGGCACAACACCTTCTCCGGGAAACGCGCACCGGAAAGCTTCTGCGCATTATGGCGTTCACCATTCCCTTCGGTGCCTGCCATTCCTGCATTTGCGGCTATTATTACGGATTAAAGAAGCCCGCGGTTCCAGCGGCTGCCCAGCTTTTCGAGCAGCTGTCCCGCGTGGGGGCTGTCTTTCTCATTTACCGGGTGGCCTGTGAACAGGGCGCAGTTTTGTCTCCGCTAACCGCTGTCGTCGGGCTGGTCATCGGGGAGTTCGCGTCCATGCTGTTCTGTGTCTTCTGCGTCTCCGGGCAATCTGCCCCTCCCGGAAAATCTGCGGGCAGCCCCGGCGCGCCCTCCCCTTTTTCCCTGACACGGCAGATGCTGGCCATGGCGCTTCCGGTCACCGGCAACCGACTCTGCATGAATCTGCTGGCCAGCGCCGAATCCATTCTGCTGCCCCTATGTCTCCAGCAATACGGCCTGTCCACGAAGCAGGCGCTCAGCGTCTATGGAACCCTGTCCGGCATGGCTCTGTCCTTTATCCTGTTTCCCAGCGTTCTGACAGGCGCTCTGTCAGTCATGCTGCTGCCCTCCGTATCCGAATCCCAGGCCGCCGGGGACGACGCGAGCCTTTCCCGCACGGTCCGGAAAACCGTGTCCTTCTGCCTGCCGCTGGGAATCAGTTTTACCGTCCTCTTTCTGCTCTTCGGACGCTTTCTCGGGAACTTTTTCTTCCGAAGCACCCTGGCCGGAGATTTTATCCTTACCCTGGCCTGGATCTGTCCGTTTCTGTATCTGAACCACACCTTGCACAGTATCTTAAACGGCCTTGGCCGCACCGGAACCGGCTTTTTCAATAATCTGGCGGGCATTCTGATTCGCATCCTTTTTGTCCTGTGCTTTGTACCGCACTTCGGAATCGAGGGATATTTGTGGGGACTGCTGGCAGGACAGCTGGTCGTATGCGGGATGAATCTGGCTTCTTTACAGGAATTCCTACATAATTAATGTAAAATTTGCGTGACTTTTGCGTTTTCATGTATTATGATAGAAACAGTTCGGCGCGTAGCGGATAGCTCGCCCTGGCGAGCGGGTCTGCGGCCTGCGCTCCGAACGTCCGTCATCAATATACACAAACGAGGAGTTATGAAAAATGGCATTCGATTTCAAGCAAAAGCTGCCCACCCCCCAGGAAATCCGTGAAATGTATCCGGTTCCCGACCATGTGGCACAGATAAAAAAAGAGAGAGACGAAGAAATCCGTAAAATTTTCACCGGCGAATCCGACCGCTTTATCGCCATCATCGGACCCTGTTCCGCAGATAATGAAGAGGCTGTCTGCGACTATGTGCGCCGTCTGGTCCAAGTTCAGGAAAAGATCAAGGACAAGGTTTTGATTATCCCCCGTATCTACACGAACAAGCCCCGTACCACCGGCGACGGTTACAAGGGCATCATGCATCAGCCGGATCCGGAGAAGAAGCCGGACCCGCTGGCTGGCATCATCGCCCTGCGACACATGCACATCCGCGCCATCGAAGAGACCGGCATGACCGCAGCCGATGAGATGCTGTACCCGGAAAATCTGCCCTATGTACAGGATTTCCTGTCCTATATCGCCATTGGAGCCCGCTCCGTGGAAAACCAGCAGCACCGTCTGGTATCAAGCGGTATCGACATTCCCGTGGGCATGAAGAACCCCACCAGCGGCGACTTTTCCGTTATGCTGAACTCCGTTCACGCGGCACAGAACGGCCACTCCTTCATTTACCATGGCTGGGACGTCCAGACCAGCGGAAATGACCTGGCACACGTGGTTCTTCGCGGTGCTGTCAATGAGCGCGGCGTGTCCCTGCCCAACTATCACTATGAGAATCTGCGGAACCTCTGCAATCTCTACGCCCAGAGAGAGCTGAAGAATCCGGCCTGCATCGTAGACGCGAACCACAACAACTCCAACAAGCAGTTCAAGGAGCAGATCCGTATCGTCAAAGAAGTTCTGCACAGCCGTTCCTGCGCCGACGACATCCGCAAGCTGGTCAAGGGCGTGATGATCGAGAGCTATATCGAGGAAGGCAATCAGGGCATTCACGACCATGTCTATGGCAAGTCCATTACCGACGCCTGCCTGGGTTGGGAAGATTCCGAGCGGCTGCTGTATGAGATCGCGGAGCGCTGCTAATTCAAAAACAGCTTATATACCAAGGGAGAGCGTTCAACCGTCTCCCTTTTTTCTATTCTTTCTATTTTACTCTATAGGGATCATAGTTTTCGCACTTTAACGTAACACGGTGTTTCTTATAGAGTAAAAAAAGAGATTCCCGTGTATTATTATCAGGAATCTCTCGTCACTTTATTCTATCTGTTACCCTCTCGGATGCGCCTTCGCATATATCTCCCGGGTTCTCGCCGCGTACATCATGGTCGTGGAGATATCCGAATGTCCCAGCATCTCCTGCACCACATGCAGATCCGCGCCGTTTTCCACCAGATGGGCCGCAAAGGAATGACGCAGGGTGTGGGGCGTAATCTCCATCTCAATACCCGCCTGCTTCACATACTGCTTCAGAAGCTTCCAGAAGCCCTGACGGCTCATGCCCTCGCCGGAGCAGTTGGGGAACAGCATCTCACATTTCTTATCGCCTATGAGCTGACCGCGCGCCTCCTTCAGATAATGCTCCAGTGCTTTCTTCGCCTTCGGACCGAAGGGAATAATCCGCTCCTTATTCCGGTCGCGGCACACGATATAATCCAGCTTCCAGTTCACATCGTCCATCTTCAGAGAAATCAGCTCGGTTACCCGGATACCGGTGGCGTATAGAAGCTCCAACATGGCTGTATCCCGCAGACCCTTGCTTGTTCGGTCGCCCGGCTGCCGCAGCAGGCGCTCCATCTCCTCCACAGACATGATCTCAGGCAGTTTTTTTTCTACTTTGGGGGCTTTCAGCTTCTCTGCCGGATCGGAACTGATGCTGCCTTCTTTCCAAAGATACAGATAAAAACCCTTCATGGACGCGATATTTCTCGATACCGTCGCTGCTGACATTCCATTTTTTTCCAAGTCCAGAATATAGGAATTCAAGGCTGTCTCTGTAACCTCTTTCGCATCCTCTACCTTCTGCTTCTGGAGAAAATGCATCATTTTCATCAGATCTCTCTGATAAGAAAGCTCCGTATTCCGGGACGTCTTTTTCACATTATGTAAATAAGACATGAATCCTTTAATCTCTTGTTCCATATATCCATGTGCCCCTCAGCTTATGCTCACCCAAGCCGTTTTCTTCTAAAGTCTTTGGATTTTATTATAGTAAGAAATCACCAGAAAAGCAATGATCTTTTTTTCGCAAAATACTGTAAAATCAAGGCTTTTTACGGCTTTCCACAATATCTGGTTTTCTTCTTTTCCTGTTCCACCAAATCTGGTAAAGAATTCGTAAAATATTTTTAAATATTTTTTAAAATCAGCTTCAAAAACATGGGATTTACATAACTTTCGAGCAGAGAGCCGGCCAAAAGCAGCAGAAATCCAAGTCCCCAGACCAATAGATACGGCGCCGCCTGTCTACCTCCCCTACCGTATCGGTGTCCTCTCCAGAGATGATTCTCCGACGTCTCACAGATTTTCTGCAGAAGCCAGGCTACCGCAGGCACATACAGGAAAACCTGTGGCAGACCCGAGGCAAGACAGATGAGAATTCCCATAAAGCCCAGCTTCATGGCCGCCGTCGTCAATGTAATACCGAGCGCCGCGCCCATCCATGCCAGAGACAGAAATGCCGCCGTTGTGCCGAAGAAGGTAAAACCGGTCAGCCACAGCAATGTGAAAAAACTGACACGTGATTTCAGAATATACCAGAGCAGCTCGCCGCTGGCCAGCTCCACCTGCTGATATCTGGAAAAGAAATAACGGCTCATCAGGGTTGTCTCATGCGCTGCCGCCCGGCCAAAGAACACCATGTATAAGATTCCCGCCGCAAATCCTGTCAGGAACACCGGCAGGAACGTTTTCCTTGTGCCCGCAAACTTTTTCCACATAAAAAGCCCTCCCATATACCTTTCAATATATGAGAGGGCCGCCGCATTCATACTATTTGATTCCTTCGGATTTCTGATAGCAGGCCTCGCAGGCTTTCAGCACCGCGCCCCGGAATCCCGCGTTTTCCAGCGCCGCCACACCGGCGATGGTGGTTCCGCCCGGAGAGCAGACCTTATCCTTCAATGCTCCCGGATGCTCACCGGTCTCCAGTACCATTTTCGCTGCGCCGGCTACTGCCTGGGCCGCAAAGGTGTATGCCTGGGCTCTCGGAAGGCCAAACTGCACTGCGCCATCCGCCAGTGCCTCAATAAACTGGTATACATAAGCCGGAGAGCTTCCGCTGGCGCAGACCACCGCGCTCATCATCCGTTCTTCCACATCGGCGTACTTTCCGACTGCTCCGAAGATCTGATGTACCCGGTCAATCTCTTCCTGACTGAATTCCTCCGCGTCAAAAGACAGCCCTGTCATACCCTCGCCAATCAGAGCCGGGGTGTTGGGCATAGCCCGTACAATCCGCCGATCTGAGCCAAGGGTTTCTTTCAGGCTCTGAATGGTGATACCCGGAGCCAGGGAGATTACTACATGATCCGGTGTCACCGCGTAGCGGATCTGCTTCAGCACCAGGGGATAATACTGGGGTTTCACAGCCAGTACCACGTATTTACAGTTGTTGGCGCATTCCGCGTTGGACTCCGCGTATACCACCTGGGTTTCCGCATGCACCCGCAGCTTTGTCTCCGTGGTCTTTGCGGTAAAAATCAGCTTTTCCGCCGGAAACTCTTTCAGGACGCCTTTCAAAAGGGCGTAACCCATATTACCCATTCCGATAAATCCTATCTCTGCCATCTGTATCTCCTCCTCTTTCATCAACCTCTGTTCAAAATCTGACCGGAATCCAAGTGGAATTCATTCACAGTCCACTTGGATTCCGATCGAAAAAGGATGCCGCCCTGCGACATCCTTCGTCTTTTTATTTTGCGTAATCTGTTACTCTGCTTTCACGGATAACATTTACCTTGATCTGACCCGGATATTCCAACTCAGCTTCTATCTGCTTGGAAATATCTCTTGCCAGCAATACCATGCTGGCGTCATCTACCTGATCCGGAACTACCATTACACGAATCTCTCTACCTGCCTGAATTGCAAAAGACTTGTCTACGCCCTTAAAACCATTGGCGATATCCTCTAACTGTTTTAATCGATTTGTGTACGTCTCCAACGTCTCTCTGCGGGCACCCGGACGGGCTGCGGAAATGGTATCTGCCGCCTGTACCAGACATGCAATCAGAGATGTCGGTTCCGTATCACCATGATGTGATTCTACCGCATTGATAACAATCGGTGATTCCTTGTACTTTCTGCACAGATCTGCACCAATCTGGATATGGGATCCTTCCACCTCATGGTCAATGGATTTACCAATATCATGAAGCAGTCCGGCGCGCTTCGCCATACGGACGTCTACGCCAACCTCGCCTGCCAGAAGGCCTGCCAGGTGCGCTACTTCAATGGAATGCTTCAATGCATTCTGACCATAGCTGGTACGGAACTTCATTCGTCCCAGGAGTTTCACCAGCTCCGGATGAATTCCATGGACACCAACCTCGAGAACGGCTGCCTCGCCTTCCTCGCGGATCATGGTCTCCACTTCCTTCTGCGCCTTTTCTACCATCTCTTCGATACGTGCCGGATGAATACGTCCGTCCACGATGAGCTTTTCCAGCGCAATCCTTGCCACTTCGCGGCGAATGGGGTCAAAGCCTGACAGAATGACTGCCTCGGGGGTATCGTCGATGATCAGGTCGATGCCTGTCAATGTCTCAAGAGTACGGATATTACGTCCCTCACGACCGATGATTCTTCCCTTCATCTCGTCGTTCGGAAGCTGTACCACGGAGATCGTCGTCTCTGCCACATGGTCGGCAGCGCACTTCTGAATCGCCGTTACTACATATTCCTTTGCCTTCTTGTCAGCTTCTTCTTTTGCTCTGCTCTCCAGTTCCTTGACGAGCACAGCGGTTTCATGTTTTACTTCGTCTTCAACAGTCTTTAATAAATAATCTTTTGCTTGTTCGGAGGTAAGGCCAGAGATTCTTTCCAGTTCCTGTACTCTTTTTTCCTGAAGCTTGTTGATCTCAGCTGTCTGCTTCGCCAGCTTCTCTTCCTTGGCCGCATAACTCAGCTCACGGCGTTCCAGGGCATCAGATTTCTTGTCAAGAGCTTCCTCTTTGGCAAGCACTCTGCGCTCATAACGCTGCAGCTCCGCTCTGCGTTCCTTTGTCTCTTTGTCCAGCTCGTTCTTTGTCTTCAGTGATTCTTCCTTCGCCTCCAGCAAAGCTTCGCGCTTGGATCGTTCCGCGACCTTCAGTGCGTCGTCGATGATCTCTCTTGCTTTCTCTTCCGCGTTACCGACCTTTTTCTCGACCGTATTCTTGCGGACAGTCAGGGTCACAAGAGCCGTTACTACAATGCACACAATCGCAACGATTATAAGAACATAAAACGGCACAGGAGCACCTCCTTATTTAATTTTCATTGTACAAATATAACCTGTTTGACACGCTTATTTTTATAAGTTTTGCCGATTAGGAATAACATACAACTATTAAATTCTATACTTATTTTACCTTTCTGTCAAGTAATAGTTGGGTAACAGCAGCTCCCAGTCCGGTAATACCCGCAAGAAGCAAAATGATCCAGAATACCGCCTCATTTTCATCGCCTGTCTGTACCCGGGTACCTGTTTCGGAAGGCTTCTGCCGGCTGGATTTCTGCCCTGCTTTATCTTCCGTTTTTTTCTCCGGTTCCTTTTCCGGCTTCTTTCCCCCGTCGTCCACGAACTGAAGCTTGTCAGTCTTGGCTCCCTGTGGATCCTTTTCCCGCAGAGTCGATGTAACTGTCAATTCTCCATTTTCCCCGTTGACTGCCATAATATGCAGATAATACACAGCGATCTGCTTCTGATCCTCCCGGGTCATCGTCAGTACATAATGATAGTCTCCCGGCTTTTCAAACCGGATTTCCGGCAGCTGCGTGATGGTCTTGTCCCTGGTCAGTGTTACACAATATTCCTCCTGGCTTCCGTCCGGCATGGGACATCCTTCATCCAGTCCCTTCAGGGCCAACTGATATGTTTTGTCCTCATTCAGACCGCCCTGTCCCCAGGTAATTGTTACCGGCAGGGTAAACCGGCTGCCGCCTGACGCGTACACCGGAAAGGCCAACATCAGGAACAGCCCCAAAGCTATCAATAAACTATATCTTTTTACTCTTCTTACTCTGTAAAATATTCTTCTCATTTGCGCTCATATACCATCAATACAACAATACGTTCTTCTTCCTTTTCCGACGAACAGGTGCTGAGAGCCAGGACAGCCCAACTATCCGGTTCTTCTGAAAGCTTCTCCAAAAGCTCCTTTCTGACATACTGCCCCTTCGTTAAAACTGTCTGCCGAAACACATCCGAATCCGGTCCGCAATCCTGCGGTTCAAAGATGCAGGAGTCCGCTGCGTCCACCTTCATAACCGCCAGAAACATAAGCGGATACGTTTTTCCCGGAACCATCAGTGTTCCTGTGGTATGCTCTTCCACAAAGTCCTCTTCCAGATACCGGTCCAGATCCCCAAACATCCTGTGCTTTTCCATATGATGTCCATACACCAGCTGGTATGCGCCCCAAAATGTTCTGTCGCACCTGGAATCCAGAAAAATGCTTCCTGCCAGGGCATATTCCCCGTACACATTTTTGTTCAGATATTCCAGGTTATCCTCGCCCTGCACAATTGGGTCATCGATTCCGGTACCCTCCAGGGTCAGCCAGGCCGCCACATCCGGATTGAGTCTCTGAAGCTCTTCAAAGGATGGACTTTCTTCCTTTGGCCTCTGCTTTCTCAGTTCCTGCTGAAGCTTAAGCGGCGCGTCATAGATGGTGTTATTATCCCAGATGCAGTAGACACAGTAAAGCGCTGTTACAAGCAGCGTCAGCAAAACAGCCCCATCCAGCAGTCTGTTGAGCAGCTTCAGCAGAATGCTTCCCATACTCTGCTTATTTTTCTCTGTCACGGCGTTTCTTACCTGCAAAGAACAAAAGAACTGCAGCCGCTATGCCCGCAAGTACAAGGACGTAGGGCAGATTGGAAAGGAAAATGCCGGTGTCGATGGTTGTCTCTCTTTTGTTTTCAATCTCCACAGATTGGGCCATTCCCACTGTACCGGTTCCGGCTGCCGTATCCGTTATGGTTCCGCTTTTGCCGCCGGCAGATTCTGTACCATTGTATTTCGGTGTGTGATAGCCGTCTGCCTGCGTCTCCTTTACCTGGTACGTGACGCCCTTCGGAATATTGGAAAATACTACCGTTGTTCCGTCCTTCACCTTAACGGAAGCGGTTGCGCCGGTTTTCGCAGCATCGATAACAGCTTCTGTCGGATTGTCTGTTATACCGGCGCTGGTGCTGATGGCGATCGGCGCGTGGATTTCTGTTCCGGCAGGCGCGGTAAAGGTAACCGTTACATCAAACTCTCTGTTTCTGTCTCCCATATTACCGGTAACTGTCTTTGTGACGCTCAAGCTGCCTGCGGCGTACACATTGGTTACATTCTCTGCTTTTTGTCCCAGAGAACCATCCGCATTGACCCTGTACAGCTTTACGTTGTCGATTTTCAGGGCTCCGGCTGACGCGTCGTCATTGACCACTGCCACGCGGACCGCATAGGTATCTGCGGCATAGGTTACGCCGGCTGTATTTCCCGCTTTCTCCCGGAACTCATAGTAATAGTAGCCCACGCTCTGATAGCTGTCCGCCGTGACCGTGACTGCCACCGGCTGCGTAACGGATGCTGACGCCGCGTCCGTTGTCTTTGACAGGTTCCCTTCCGCATACGTGACAGAACCAATGGTTATCGCTTTTGCAGCACCCGGAATGCTGTCAGCCTGTCCCGCCGGAAGCTCTCCCAGCTTTGTGATCTGATCCAGATTGGCAGCGCTATTATATTTTGTACAGGACACTGCATACAGCGTCGCCTGATTCTCCCGGGGCGTTGTATCTGCACTTTCAAATCTGAATGTCTCTGCCGGGCTTTTGGCGCCCTCCGCGCTGTCTCCATCCAATTGATATACCTTATTGAACGAATAGCCCGTGGTTGCTCCGCCGTCTTCCGCTCTTGCTGTCTTTGCATTTCCCAGCACCAGCACTGCTGCCAGCGCCACGCCGTATACCGTTTTCCATGCTTTCTTTTTCATAAGTTTTTCATTCCTTTTGACTGGTTTCTATTTGCTGCTTTTTTCTCTCACAGGCCTCTTCTTCTGAGAATTGTTATAATCCTTCCCTTTACCTGTTTTCGAGGTACTTCGTCGCCATCCGGGCTGTCTTCCGGGTCTGTCTGGTAATCCTGCTGCACAGACAGCGTCTCCTCGCCTGTATTTTCTTCCTCTTTTTCCGCTACTCTTCCGAAATGTAACGCCCCGCCGGCCTCATATACTATGACGTCGCCTGTCCGGTATTCCCGCTCCAGTCGATAGCCCAGGGCCAGATCTCCGTCCTTCAGGGACGGGTACATCTCCATTCCGGTCACCCGCCCCAGAAAAAGGACTCTGGTAAATACCAGATATAGAATCAGAAGGAATACGGCTGCCCGCACAAATAATCTCAGATATCCTTTTCCAAGTCCCTGCTTCATCTATCTGCGTCTCCGTCTGCTTATCCAAAACAGGATTCCAACGATCACGATTCCGCCCAGAAGACTTCCATAAATCAGGTTGGATTCCGTGAAGATTCCCGTTCCGGGCTCCATGTCAGCATACTGCCGGTTCGTGATCTTCACCGACTCCGCGGTTCCATCCTCCGAAATGGTGACGGCATCGGCTCCGCTCTTATATTCCACCCGGTATTTCAGGCCATTGGCCATCGTGACGACGGTACCCGTGGATGTTATGGGCTTGCCATTACTATCCAGCTCCAGCACACGGTACTGCGCTCCCACCGGCACCTGCGTAAACTCCGGTTTTTCTGTGGAGCTGCCATTCAGCTTATAGGTCACATTTCCATTCTGACAGATAACCTCCAGAAGCTGCAAGGCTGCTGTACTGTCATAGCTTCCCGATTCCTGATAGGGATACAGTCCGAACCGGTAACTGCCATCCGGTAGCCCGGAACCGGTGACCGTTTCCCCATTCACATTCTGAAAGGTTTTTTCCAGTCCCAGTCTGCCTTTTTCATTGTAGGCTGTCACGTAGTATGTGGTTCCGGAATAGGAGATCTTCGCCCCCCATTCCCGCCACTTTACCAGCTCCGGCGGAAAATTGTCATCCACTTTTTTGGCAATCACATAGTACTGCGGTGTTTTATCCAGCACATACCCTTCCGGCGCTTCTTCTTCCGTCAGGCGATATACGGTATTATACTGTAACCTTGTTCCGTCTGTGTTTCCAAAAGAGAATATTCCAGCCGGATTGCCTGTGCTGCCGGTGGTTCCTACTATGTCCGTTCCATTTTCCACCTTTTTCCAGCACTTTTCATCTGTATTCCAGGCCACCTGCTCCAGCCGGAATTTTGCTCCATTCAGTGCGGCAGCTGTATTGTCCTTATCTACTTTCTTCACCTGAAGCACCGGATAGGTAGTGGTTTCCGCTGTTGAGCTCACCGTGTACCTTACTGTGGCATCTTTGATTTGCGCAATATCGCTGCTCTGCCCCCACCAGTACGCCGCATTGTTTACGGAAATATCCTGATCCGGCGGGCTGTTCAGGATCGCGTCATAGGTAATGGTAAGCGCCTGTCCGTCGGGTATGGTCAGTATCAGCTTTTGTCCGTCCTCTGTATCTTCAATGCGCGATAAAATATTGGATATCTGGTTTCCGTCCTTATCCGTTACCTTCAGCGATTCCGTATCGAACTGCAGCGGATCCTTCATTTCGTCCACCAGGGTCAGGGTATCTTCTCCTTTTACCAGATCCTCTCCCAGACTGTTTACCTGCAATGTAAAGGGCAGCTTGCTGTTATTCACGCTTCCCATTTTTTTACTGATGGTCTTTTTCGTAACTGTTACCGTGGCGGAAGAATTACTGATCACCTTATCCGAATCATTCTTTACTGTAATTGCGTTGACAAACTCCTTTTCTTTTCCATTCAGCAGTATCTCCGGATCGCTGACCCTTGTAAGCACCTGGATTTCCAGAGAACGCTGATCCGCCGATTCGCCGCCCTTCTGAAGGTTTTCCACCCGGAACTGAAGCTGTCCTGTCTCACTGTTAAAGTAGGAAATACAGGTCCTCTTTACATTTCCTCTGTCATTGCCATCTATCAGCGCGGTCGTCTCCAGTTTTTCCCAGCTTTGATTATCCTTATATTCACCGATTTCCGGAACCACAGGCGGATTATCAAAGAGTCCTTTCGCAATCCAGAAATATCTGGCGTATACCGGTGTCAGTCCCTCCGGAATCTGATCCTCCACATGCACGGTACCTTCCAGATCCCCGGCGTAGTTGATCTTGATTCGCCACTCCACATAGGTGCCCGGCTCTGTAATTTCATCTTGAAGCAGCTGGCTGATATTTCCTTTTTCATTTGAAATGACCTTCCAGTCTGATCCACCGCTGTATTCATAGACGCCGGCCATTTCTTTAAAATTGGTTCCGGCTGAAGTTCCACGCAGTACTGTTCTATTTACTTTCATAAATTCCGAAGTACTGCTCTCCCGGAACCACAGCTCATTATAATAATTTCTCCAGGCTCTTGTCCCGTTCAGATTATAGGTCGGTCTGGTCTGCAGAACCATGTAGAGATGCTCACCCTCTTGTAATGTCAATGTTTTCTTTATTTCTATGGTGGCTGATGTTCCATCTGCCGGCGCGCTCCATGCATAGTCCGCATCTGCCGGAAGGATTTCGCCATTTTTATCATTTCCCGAAAGCTTCTTCATTTTCTTATCTGCTTCCAGCTCTCTGACCGAACCATAGTAATCCGTAAAACTTTTTCCATCCGGAGTTGTTCCGATATACAGACCTACCATGGATGTACCACGCACCTGATGCAGGGAGCCGACGTCGGTGGAAGGCACGTCCTTTATCTGTGTCCCTGCGCTAATCTCCGTTCCGGTAATGTCAATCACCCAATATAAGCGCCCGTGCTCCCAGTCACCGCTGCTTTCTTTGTTATGGTCGAAATACCAGCCCGACTTTACGAGATTCAGGTTTTTCTCTCCCTGTAACACGGTGGATGTGCTTACCTGCACACCGGCCAGAGTCACCTGAATTCCGCCAGGTCCCACCACTTTGCCTTTTACCGTAAAGGCATTACCGGTTGTCACCTGACTGACGTTCGATACCTGGTTCGGTTTCGCGTAATAAGTTAAGAGGAAAGCGCCCTTACATACGTCTCCATCTGCCAGGCCCAGTTCCTTCGGACTAAAACTGAAGGTAGACATCTCGTCAATATCCGCCCATACCGTCTTCGTCACCGTTGTTTTCTTCAGAAGTTCCACTGCCTGCGCGTCGCTCGTCGGCTGTTCACTCAAACCACTTTCGTAATAGTCCACCCGCAGATATCCCGTATAAGCCAGATACTCATTTTTCAGGGTATCCGTGAGAACCGCAGAGGCCACATCCCAGTCTGCCGCTTCATTGACCACTACCTGATAGGGAAAGCTTCCCGCCGGTACTTTAAAGGAAGCAGCCGCGTCTGTCGCTTCTACCCAGGAATCGGACGCGTTCTGATAACGGTAAACTGCAGTCCCTTCAGAGAGCGGCACATCTTTTTCTTCCTCTGTCTTCTCACTTTGGAGCTTTCTGTCCCAAACCTTTTTATCCAGCGTCGTTTCCGCGTTTGCGAAAGAAAAGGATTGATTTCCGCCCGTTACAGTATCATCGGAATAGGCTGCCGCCCTGTTTTTAATGCGAATTGTTTCGTTCCCCAAAGCAAAGATATCCCCACTCACCTCTACCTGATAAGTCAGAGTCATGGTCTCTCCCGGATTCAGGGTATCGATATAGAAGTCAAACCTTTTTTCCGTATGGCTGTCATAGATGATCGGATTGCTCTGATCCTTATGTGGATTCTGTCCGATATTCTGCCTTTTGGATTCATCCACCTTACTTCCCTGATACAGCTGAAAGCTTCCAACTGCATAATGCAGATAGGGCAGGTATCTGATATCTGTAATATCCTTTAAGGCGTCATTGATTTTTACATTCTTTAACGGATAAGTATTGGTCTCGTCTGCACTGACTGTCACCTGGTAAGTAATGGTTCCGCCGCCGGACTCATTCAGTGTATATTTGCCGCCGGTCTTCTTAATTTCCACATTGGTGTGCGGTTCAAAGTTTGTCGATACCGTCTGATGCGGATAGCTCCTTGCAAAAGAGGCTGCCGCATTCGTGATGGCGCCCCTGCTCTGGGCTCCTGTATATTCCGGCTTTAATTGCACGCGGTAAACAAGGCTGCGGCTTTCCTGTGCTTTCATGTCTCCCACATTCCACACCAGAACGCCCGGAGACGTGACCGAAGCTCCGGCCTGTTCCGGAATCGGGGCCGCTTCTGTGATGGTGTTCCCCAGATATAGCTTACCCGTTCCAGCCTGACTTCCGACCTCGTAAGGCGCCGCAGAAGAATCCTGGTTCGTACCCGCCGCGCTCTCTGTACCAGTCACGCCTACATACTTCTCTATATACCCCGCATTTGCCGTGAAGTGATCCGTAACCTTTATCTCCGGCATGGCCGTGTCTCCCGTAGACACGGTAAGTGTATACTCCAGATAAGATACACCTGCTTCGTCCGTTATAAACTGACCTGCGGTTTTCGTCAGATTCAGGGTACCCAGTCTTGCGTCGCTTTCTGTTTCAAACTGGAGTTTTATTGTCGCATCTCCTATGATCAGCTGCTGATTCGGATTCTTTCTCACCTTATCCCGGTCAGCTCCTGCATAAAATGAGAAAGAACCGTCAATCGTCTTGACTTCTGCTTCCTCCCGCTTCAGGAATTCATCCGTAAAGCTCATCTGAATCGTCTTAGCTGAGGTATCAGCCGTAATCGTTCCGATTTTATTTCCGTTCGCGTCCTGTATAACACTTAATTCCACATGCGGCTCTATGAGCAAATCCGGCAGCTTGTACTGAAGTGTCCTGCTGTGAGCCTCTACCTCCTTCGCGTCCGCTTTTTTATAAGAAATGGTGAATTTTAATTCAGCGTCCGCAGGGATACCGGTCGTATCAGCGCCTACTTCCACCCAGTTATCGCCTGATTTTTCCGTTCGATACCAGACCTGCACCTTCGTAATATAGGGCGTCACATCCAGTGGTTCTGCAGTTGTCTCTTCCGCCTGTGATACGACGGCAATTTCATTTTGTTCCCCGGAACTGTCCCCTGCCAGCTCAGTCACATCGGATTTCTCCTCCTCTGTAGCTGTCGCGTCACCAGCTGATGCATCTGCTTCCGCTTTATCCGATGCAGTCGCATCTGAGGCATTCTCACCGGACTTATCCCCGCCCGGGACAGCCGCATCCGAATCCGGCGTCTCTCCATCCTCTGTTCCTTCTCCGCCGATCGGATCGCCATCCTTATTCTGCCTGTTCTCTTCGCTCTGACTGGTTTCTTCTTCCTGACTGATTCCTTCATTTTCAGCCAAAATCTTCAAATATGGCTGAGGCAGCTTTATGACCAGAAATACAGCAAGCGCAAGAAGAAGCCAGTTTTTCCTCTTCCGTATAAATCTCATCTTTTTCACCGTTTTTCAACAATATTCTTAGTTGGATTGTGTTGATTTGTGCGTGTTTACGCGATTATCCATTATGATTCAACATTATACCGCATCCCTGTACATATTTCAACTATTCAAGACAATATTTGGGTGAAAGATTTGGGTGAATTTTGGTGAATTTTAGTGAATTTTGGTGGAGCACCTGTCAGGTATCGTCTTCAGCCTGCCGAAGCTCCGCCAATATATCTGAGCTTCGGAATCCCCGACGCAAAAGAAACTGATAAAAACGCCGTTTTTCATTTTGATCCGCCACAGCCGGATCCATATGCTTCTTTTCCATCCAGCGGCGGATCTGGGCACGCTCGTCCTGAGGCTCTGCCTCTTCCAGCGCCCCTTCCAGCACGGACTTGGAGATTCCTTTTTTATATAACAGCTCCTGCTCCACCTGACGGCTGCTCTTTACTTTTCCTCTGCTGTTCAGATAGTTGACCGCATATCGATGATCGTCGATATAGTGATAGCTTTTTACATACTCTACTGCCGCATCCACTACCTCGGGCAGATAATTCTTCAAAAGCTTATCACGTAATTCCTGCTCGGTACGATCAGAGCGCTCCAGGATATGGAGCGCTCTGCGTTTGGCCCGGTTCAGATCGCCGGACTTCTCCGGCTTTTTTTCATACTCTTCCTCGGGGTTCTCTTCTGTGTAATTTCTGTAATTATTTCTCTGCTGTCTCTGCCGCATTCTTCTTTCCTGCCGCCTCTGTCTTTTCCTTCTGTGCCTTTTCTGCCTTCTCCTCATCGATCCCGGCGCTGTCCAGGCCGAAGCCCTCCCGGACTCTCTCCTCTATCTCATGGCAGATCTCCGGGTTCTGCTTCAGAAACTGCTTGGCATTCTCACGGCCCTGGCCAATCTTATCGCCTTCATACGCGTACCATGCGCCGCTTTTATTCACCACGCCGGTGTTGGCCGCCAGATCCAGAATGTCGCCCTCACGGGAGATTCCCTCGCCAAACATGATATCAAACTCTGCCTCCTTGAAAGGCGGAGCAATCTTATTCTTCACTACACGGATACGGGTACGGTTACCCACCATCTCGCCACCCTGCTTCAGGGTCTCAATACGGCGCACATCCAGACGGATGGAAGAATAGAACTTCAACGCACGGCCACCGGTGGTCACTTCCGGATTACCGAACATGACGCCCACCTTCTCACGCAGCTGATTGATAAAGATCACCGTACAGTTGGACTTGCTGATCACAGCGGTCAGCTTTCTTAAAGCCTGGGACATCAGCCGTGCCTGCAGACCCACATGGGAATCGCCCATGTCGCCTTCAATCTCGGCCTTCGGAACCAGGGCTGCTACGGAGTCCACGATGATGATATCCACCGCGCCGGAACGAACCATGGTCTCCGCGATCTCCAGAGCCTGCTCACCGTTATCCGGCTGGGAAATGTAAAGATTGTCAATGTCTACGCCGATATTCTTCGCATATACCGGGTCAAGGGCATGCTCCGCGTCGATGAAGCCAGCGATACCGCCGCGCTTCTGTACCTCTGCCACCATGTGCAGGGCCACCGTGGTCTTACCACTGGACTCAGGGCCATAGACCTCGATGATACGTCCCTTCGGGATACCGCCCAGTCCCAGCGCCAGGTCGAGACTTAAGCATCCTGTGGGGATCGTCTCAATCTGCATGTTCGCTCCCTTGTCTCCCAGCTTCATGACAGATCCTTTACCAAACTGCTTCTCAATCTGCGCAAGCGCCGCGTCCAATGCCTTCTGCTTTTCTTCCTTTACCATAGCTTCTCCTTTATTCCGTACCTGTTTTATTTCGATATTCCAAACATTTGTTTTCGAATATTTGTTCGTTTTTTCAGGTACTATCTTATTATATTTTTTGTCTTCTGTCAAGTAGAAAAGTTCTCATTCGTGTGTTATCATCTGTAAACAGGGGAAATCGGAAAGAGCTGTTCCGGAATAGCGGATATCCGCTATTTGAAGCATAGCACAATTTTCATCCTCCCGTCAATGGTTTTTCCGTTGTTTTGGTCCGACTTTGGATAAGCCTGAGAAGCTCTTATTTCTGAAAATGCTGATAATCCTGCACGCTCTTCCAGCGCCCTCCCCAGGTATAGCCGTGGGCGTCAAAAAGCTGCAGGCACAGGTCATCCTTTCCGCCTATCTTATAGGGAAAATCCACGCTTCGATCCGCATAAGGCTCACTTCCGGGCGGAGAACTGTGTTTTACACCGTCCGGATAAGTCACATAAGGATTATAGAAAGGGTTGATGTCAATAGCCAGGCCGAGGGCATGCCGGGACAGCTTCGTACTGCCTGCCACCACCCGGTAGTTAAAGCAGGATGTATTGTTGTCGGCCACAGCCAGATCATCGTCGCCGCCATACTCGTCAATAAGCAGCATTTTTTCAATGGGGTAATCATTTTCGTAGAGCTCCCGGAAAATTTCCAGCACCTCATCTGCTATCGCCGCGTTTGTGATCATTTCCCCCACATGGGTTTCGCCGTCAAAGCCGCAGTATAAGAGCCGCAGATAGCGCAGGTCATCACGACCGATATTCTCATTTTCTACATAGGAAATGCCGTTGATGCGGTCAAAAATCTCGTCAGGGACAGCCTCGGCAGTGAACAGTCCGTCCATATCCGCCTCAGTCAGCGTCTTATCTACAATCGTTCCCGACGGGCAGGTACCGTAATCCACCGCAGGACTATCGCTATCCATTGCAGCGCTCTCATCATCCATGCCTTCCTGCTCCGAAGTGATCACATTTCCTATATTCTGCTCTGTATCGGGCGCGTCCTGCCCCGCACATCCGCCGCATAACAGGCAAATGGCCATTCCTGCGGCAGAAATGACCATTTTTACACCTTTTTTATTCATTTTCACACTACTTATTTTGCTGCGATAAAGCCCTTTGCCTTCAGAAGCTCTGCGCAGAGTACGGCTCCGCCTGCCGCGCCGCGGACAGTGTTATGGGACAGGCCTACAAACTTCCAGTCGTATACGGTATCCTCGCGAAGTCTTCCGATGGATACGCCCATGCCTCTCTCATAATCCACATCCAAAGTAACCTGGGGACGGTTATCCTCTGTCATATACCGGATAAACTGCTTCGGCGCGCTGGGAAGCTCAAGCTCCTGCGGTGCGCCCCGGAAACTCTCCAGCTTCTCGATAAGCTGCTCCTTCGTCGGCTTCTTCCGGAACTTCACAAATACAGCTGCGGTATGGCCGTTCAGAACCGGAACACGGATGCACTGGCAGGTGATCACCGGCTCCTTAGCCAGCTTTATCTCGCCATCCTCGCAGGTGCCAAGCACACGAAGGGGCTCCTTCTCACTCTTCTCCTCTTCGCCGCCGATGTAGGGAATGATATTGCCTACCATCTCCGGCCAGTCCTTAAAGGTCTTGCCCGCTCCGGAAATCGCCTGGTATGTGGTAGCGACTACCTCATAGGGCTCAAACTCTTCCCATGCCTTCAGAGCCGGGGTATAGGACTGAATGGAGCAGTTCGGCTTTACAGCGATAAAGCCTCTCTTGGTACCGAGACGTTCCTTCTGCTTCTCGATAATCTGTGTGTGATCGGAGTTGATCTCCGGGATAATCATCGGAACGTCCGGAGTCCAGCGGTGCGCGCTGTTGTTGGAGACAACCGGGGTCTCGGTCTTTGCGTAAGCTTCCTCGATGGCACGAATCTCGTCCTTGGTCATATCTACGGCGCTGAATACGAAATCTACGCCGGCAGCTACCTTCTCGACCTCGTTGACATTCATAACAACGATGTCCTTCACTGCCTCCGGCATCGGCGTATCCATTTTCCAGCGATCTCCCACCGCGTCCTCGTATCTCTTGCCTGCGCTTCGCGGGCTGGCTGCAATGGTTACAACCTCAAACCAGGGATGATTCTCCAGCAGGGAAATAAATCTCTGTCCTACCATTCCGGTACCGCCAAGGATACCGACTTTAAGCTTCTCACTCATTTTTCATACTCTCCTCTGTTTTAAATGTCTTTTTTGTAGCTATTCAATACCCGAACAGTTACTGTCTTTATTCTGCGGACATTTGTGTGCCTTTCAAAATACTACCTCAAATTTTTAAAAATTGCAAGCACTTTTTCACGTTCCATTCAAAGAAGCTCCGTAGCCTTCGCCGCTGCGTCCTGAAGCATCTCGCAAAAGCCTTCCGGATCCGTCATATTCTTACCCTTGCCCGCGTCAATCAGCGCCGCCAGTTCCTCAAAGACTGCTCCGCCATAGGCGTCCCCCAGCATTCCTGCCAGTCTTCTCGAGGATTCAATCAGACGTAAGGGGCCGTACATATGAGGTTCGCCGGGCAGGCCTGCCGCGCTGGTAATCATATAGATCAGCAGGTCCTGCAGTTCTTTCTTATGAAACTGCTGTGCCTGGGTATTCTCCGAAGCAAAAGCCGCCGCTGCCCTTGCAGCTGATTTTCCGTTGTCCGTCCGAACTGCTTCTTTCCCGGCCTCCGGCTTCTCTGCCGCCTCTTCTGAAACCTCCGGCTCTTCCCATGTATTCCAGAACAATACGTCTTCCATGGCCTTTCGCTTCGGCTCCCGTGGTTCTGCCGCCGGCCAGCCTACGGAAATCAGGATTTCCAACCGCATCGTATCCGGCAGCTTCAGAAGCTTATGCACCGCCTTATCATTATAGCTTTTGATGGCGCAGGTGCCCAGCCCCAGATCCGTGGCCTTCAGCATCAGATTCTCCGCCGCCATGGCCGCGTCCATCATCAGGCCGTAGACAAGACTGTTCTTGCTTCCCCGGCGCTCCGCTTCCGCCAGATCGCTTGCGATGGCGATAATGACCGGCGGCTTTCCGGAAAGTCCGGGACTGAAGGAGTCGATGTCCCGCACCAGCTCCGGATCATCTGCCACAAAGAAGCGCCAGGCCTGCAGATTGCTGGCTGTGGGGGCCAAAGCCGCAGCTTTTATGAGTTCTTCCAAAATTTCCCTGGAAACCGGTTTGTCCGAGAATTTCCGGATACTTCTTCGTTTTTCGATTACTTCTGTCAGTTCCATATGATTTTCCTCCCTATATATAAGCGCTTCCGTCTTCGCATGCGCTACCCGGATAAGGCGCTTTCTTCCTATGAGTATGTGCGTATGCTTTTACCGAAACAACGCTGAGGTCAGAAACAGCAGCGGAATCGTCACCATACAGCAAATCGTCGTCACAAAGACCGCCGTGGAAGCATAGTCCTCATCCAGCCCATACTGACCCGCTATCATACAGCTGGTGGTCATGGACGGCGCTCCCGCAATCAGCATCAGCACCACCCGCTCGGTCTCGGGCAGAATCGGCCCGGTCAGAATGTAAATCAGAAGCGGCACTGCGAAAAGCTTGGTCAACACCAGCATCCACAGGGTTTTCAGGCAGTGCAGGCTTCCTTTTTTCAGGAAGCAGATGGTACAGCCCACATAGATAAGTCCCAGGCTGTAGCTGATATTGCCCACGTTCGTGCAGACCTCCAGTACCGGGCCGGGCAGGGTCACCGACAGGGAATTCAGGGTCAGAATCAGCACGATGGACACCAAAATCGGGTTAAACAGCCTTTTTACCAAAATCTGATACCATGGTTCCCTGTCCTTTTCGATCCCTCTTGTGAAAAAATATAACCCCAGGGTCCAGACCATCATGGTGTCAATGGCGGAACAGATAGGGATATATTGCTGTCCGTTTTCCGGCGTGTACAGGGCCATCAGAATCGGGATGACCACGAAGCCGTAATTGCCGCCGATCATACAGCCCACATGCACATTTGAAGTGGTGGGGCGTATTCCGGCCAGCCTTACGCACAGAAGTCCCACAGCGGCCAGCAGCGCATATCCGGCCATCTGGCAGAGCCCGATACCGTGGAAGCCTGCCAGATCCGCCCAGGTGGTTCCCCGCTGACAGAGAAGCGACACGGTCAGGCAGGGCAGCACCACTTTAATCAGAAAGGCCGACAGGGATGGCAGACAGCTTTTGGGGAAAATTCTCAGTTTTGAAATGGTAAAGCCCAACGCGATCAGCAGGAAAAAGCTGACAAGCTTAGGCGCTATGATAATAAAGTAATCCATATTTTAAATTCCTCGCAAATAACCCTCCATTTACCTACAGGACCTGCCACCGGCAGCTCCTTACGGATACTTCGTAACAGAAAAGGGAATCCCATCCGACCTGCGGACTGGATTCCCCATTTTCTATAACTCAGGCTTTTTCCTTATGTAACGCCTATCAGTCTTTCTTTCCTACCAGTCCCAGAGTAGCGGTGAAGAAGCTGTAGATAGCAGCTCCTGCCAGTGCGCCTGCACCCAGGATGTTGAGGGTCTGCTCGTTCTCTTTGTTGGCACGGACAGCAATCAGACGGATAATCAGACCGGCTGCGATGGTCAGGCCGTTGATGATATTACCTACCAGAAGTCCGGTAGCAAACAGGATACCCAGCTGACGCTTTCCGCCAAGGAGCTGGATGATAGCGCCCGGGATAGCCCAGATAAGAAGCCATTTCGCGATTTCTCCGCTTGCTCCCGCATCAATGGTAGCTACAAAGGTATTGGATACTGCTACGAACAGTCCCTGTCCGAAGTACTTGTTTGCAAAGAAGGCAACCATTACAAACGCTACGGCAAAGCCCATGAGCTCTGCAAGGAACTGCTGCTTACGTCCCTCTTTCTCCAGCTCCGGATTTGCTCCGTTTCCTCTTAAGATGTAGCCGCACTTTAAGTCGTACGCCATATCAGAGAAGCAGGGGCCGGTGGCTGCGGTAAAGCCTACCAGCAGGCCAAGCGCCAGCTTCGGGAAGCCAAGAAGCATGCCGACAATCAGGAAAATCAGGGCAGTAGCGAAGCCCGGGAACCATCCGGAATACATGGCGGAGATACCTACGATCAGCTCGGACGCCTCAGCAGCGAATGCTGCGAAGATCAGCCAGAGAATGAACTGCGGTACGCTCATCTTGGTGATGATGCCGCCTACGACTGCCAAGAACAGAGCGATGACCAGGTATGCGCCGAAGCCCACGCCCAGGGTCTTCTTCATATGCTCGTTGCTTACCACATTGGTGGTATCCACTGCCTTGGTACCCTTGCTCTTCTTGAACAGGGCGATCCCGCACTGTACCAGGGAAATGATACCGGCGCCGATCATAACGCCGTGCGCCATATACTGCAGCGGAAGGTGGTCTGTATATACAAAGCCCTCGCCAAATGCATTGGTTACGAAATTAAACGCGTGTCCGAAGATAGAGAAGGAGAAGCCGTTTACCTTCAGGACGCCGATCACCAGGGAACCTGCTGCCAGAGCGGCCATGGCTCCGAAATCACCAAACCAGGATACTCCCAGAAGATCCATGGGAAGGCCTGCGATCTTACCTACCCAGCCAAGGCCGATACCGACCAGAAGAAGGACTGCCTTCTTACCTTTCTCGATAACTGCCAGGATGGAATCTGCGGCAGCGACTCCGGGCGGCCATGCACCCTCTGCCGGGAACATCTCAGATCCGAAGCAGTTGTAAAGGATGGTCGCGTCTACACAGGTAGCCAGCATCACGCCGATCAGCATGGGGAACATCAGCTCCGGATATCCCATGATAACCGGAATACCAATCGGAAGAATCATACAGTTCGCAGCGGAGAATGTAGCTGCGGAAATGGATGTCTGCAGCAGATTCTGTCTGTGGATACTACGGTATTTTCTTAAAAATGCCACCGGAATTCTGGAAAGAAGAATGGCAAACAGTGCTCCGATGATGGAGGTGTTCGGGGTTACTCCTGTACGGACAATCAGTTCCAGGCCGATGATACATCCTACGACTGCCAGCGGAAGTCCCAGAATCATTACCTGGGGATCCCACGCCTTCGGATGCTCGGCTGCTGAAATTGACTGCTGTTTTTTCAGTTCAGGATTTTCATTTGTCATATTATCAGCTTCCTTTCTAAAAAAGCTATGACGCAGGCATCCCGTTCCTATGCCCGCTCATAGCTCGTGATATTTATAATCATACTCTCACTTTCTAGCTGTGTCAAGCTAAAGTATTAATGTTTCTTAAACTTTCTTAATTTTTCATAAATTTTCAGGAAACTTATCTTTCTTTCCAAAGCAGTTGCTTTTCCATAGAAAATGAGGTATGATCTATCTGAATATAAATCACTTTAGGAGGAAACACCATGCTTATTAAACAGGTTATGGAAGTATTTGACGTACTTGACAGCAGTACGGTAGACGGCGCGGCTGTTAAAAAATATCTGCAGTCCGTAAATCCTGAGGCCAACGTGGAAGTCTATCCGCTGGAAGGACCTAAGGGCAGCACTGATATGGTAAAGGTCCGCATCCCGGGTACCAACGGTAAGTCCAAGGGTGGCTCCGCTCCCACCATCGGTCTTCTGGGACGTCTGGGTGGCATCGGCGCGCGTCCGGAGATGATCGGCTTCGTATCCGATGGCGACGGCGCGCTCTGCGCTCTGGCTGTAGCAGCCAAGCTTCTGGATATGCAGACCAAGGGCGATTACCTGGAAGGCGACGTATTTGTCTCCACACAGATCTGCCCCCACGCTCCGACTGCTCCCCACAAGCCGGTTCCCTTCATGGGCTCCCCGGTGGAGATGTCCCAGGTCAATAAGGAAGAGGTCAGCCCCGAGTTGGACGCTATCCTGACCGTAGACACCACCAAGGGCAACCGTGTCATCAATACCAGAGGCTTCGCTATCTCCAACACCGTAAAAGAGGGCTGGATTCTTCGCATATCCGAGGATCTGCTGGAGATCATGCAGCGTACCACCGGTCAGCTGCCCTATGTATTCCCGCTGAGCATGCAGGATATCACACCTTACGGCAATGACGTATACCATCTGAACAGCATTCTGCAGCCCTGCACCGCTACCAAGGCGCCGGTCGTAGGCGTGGCTATCACCACCGAGACCATGGTTCCGGGCTGTGCTACAGGCTCCAGCCACTTCGCAGACGTGGAAGAGGCAGCACGCTACATGATGGAGGTTGCCAAATCCTTCGGCCGCGGCGAGGCAAGCTTCTATGACGAGAAGGAGTATGAGCGTCTGGTGAAGCTGTACGGCAGAATGGATCAGCTTCAGACTCTCGGAAACGAATAAATTATTTTGCACGCAAGGAGGCGGCCGCATACTTTGCGGCTGCCTTTTTTCTGTAATAGAGAATTTCCCTGGGTTCTCCTGTTACAGAACCATTTATCACATTTTATTCAGAAAGGATGATCTTATGAAAATCGGAGCAATCACCATCGGACAGGCCCCCCGTGTGGACGTGACCTGCGATATTATGGATATCTTCGGCGGCAAGATCGAGCTGCTGCAGCGCGGCGGCCTGGACGGCCTGACCCGGGAGGAGATCGAGAAGTTCAAACCTGAAGGCGACGACTATGTGCTGGTATCCCGTCTCACCGATGGCTCTTCCGTCACCTTTGCCGAGAAATACATCCTGGGCAATCTTCAGAAGGGCATCGACGATCTGGAGGCTGCAGGCGTGAAGCTTATCATGGTATTCTGTACCGGAAGCTTTCCGGAAAGTCTGACCTCTCATGTCCCCATGGTCTTCCCCTGCGACATTCTGCATAAGGTAGTGCCCCTTCTGACCCGCACCTCCCATATCGCCGCTGTCACGCCGTCTCCGCTCCAGTTAGAGCAGAATAACCAGAAATGGAGCGGCTATGTGAAAGAGTGTACCAGCGTGGCTGCTTCCCCCTACGGTGAGTGGCCGGAGCTGGAAAAGGCAGCCGAGGAAATCAGCAAAATGGACGACGTGGATCTGGTGGTTCTGGACTGCATCGGCTTCACCCAGAAGATGAAGGAAATGTTCGCCGAAAAGACCGGCAAGACCGTAGTTCTGCCCCGTACCCTCCTGGCCCGGGTGATCTCGGAGGTCACCGATATCTAGCGGATCGTATCTGACTTTTAAGTATCTGATTTTTTAATAAGTAATGATTTTGCATCGAAACAAAGGAGTATAGAAATGGAACTGAAAGAAATCGCAAAAAATGTCATGGTATCCTGCCTGGCTGTAAAGCCCACCGAGGATGTACTAATTATCACCGACGACAGCCGCCTCACCATTGGCACCGCGCTCTACGAGGGAGCCAAGGAACTGGGCTGCGAGGCTCTGCTGATGGTTATGAAGGAGCGCGAGCTCTCCGGCGAGGAGCCGCCCCGCACCGTAGCGGAGGCCATGAAGGCTGCGGATGTAGTTATCTGCCCCACCGCCAAGTCCCTGACCCACACCAACGCAAAGATCGAAGCTCAGAAGACCGGCACCCGCGTGGCTACCATGCCCGGCATCACCGAGGAGATGTTCGGCGCAGGCGCCATGACTGCGGATTACGACGAGGTCCTGAAGCTCACCGGCAAGGTAACTGAACTCCTCACGAAAGCAAAGAAGGCTGTCATCCAGAAGGACGGCTGCACCCTGACCCTGAACCTGGATGGCCGTGACGGCGTGCCCAGCCCGGGCGTATACCGGGAAGCCGGCCAGTGCGGCAACCTGCCCTCCGGCGAGGCTTACATCGCTCCCCTGGAGGACGGCGTCAACGGTGAAATGATCGTGGACGGCTCCATGGTCGGCATCGGCAAGCTGGACGCTCCTCTGAAGTTCGTGATCAAAGACGGCAAGCTTCAGTCCATCACTGGCGAGAAGAGCGAGATGTTAGATGTCCTTCTGGCCAATGAGAACAACAGCACCGTAGCGGAGCTGGGTATCGGCACCAATGAGGCAGCTATCCTGAACGGCATCATTCTGGAGGATGAGAAGGTATACGGCACCGTACACGTAGCCTTCGGTACCAATACCTCCTTCGGCGGCGTCAACAAGGCAGACTGCCATATGGACGGCATCATTCTGAAGCCGACCCTGTATCTGGACGATACCCTGGTAATCAAGGATGGCGAATTTCAGATCTGAGAAAGACAATGAGGTAATTCGTATGGAAAAGAAACTATTTCAGGTCGGCCTGATCCGTGTGCTGACCTCTGACGATCCGCATTTCGTAGATATGCACGGCCAGATTATCATGGACCATTTTCCGGGCATCCAGGTAGAAAGCCGCTGTATCCCGGACCAGTGGGAGGGCATCCACAGCCATGAGCTGGAGCTGATTGCCGTTCCGAAAATTGTAGAGCTGGCAAAAACCTTCCAGGACAAGGATATGATTATTGTGAGCTGCGCCGATGATCCGGGCGTGGCAGAGATCCGCGAGGCTCTTCCGCATATGTCCGTAACCGGCGGCGGCGAAACTACCGTTGCACTGGCAGGCAAATACGGTGAGAAAATCGGCCTTCTGGGTATTACCGACTACGCGCCGAGAGCTTACCGCAAGCTGCTGAAGGACCGTCTGGTAGCCGTGGAGAAGCCGGAGGGCGTAAACAGCACGCTGGATCTAATGACCGACGAAGGCCGGAAGAACTGCGTAGCCTGCGCACGGAAAATCAAGGATATGGGCGCGGACGTCATCGCCCTGGGCTGCACCGGTCTTACCACCATCGGCATCGCCAAGCTGCTGGAGCAGGAAGTGGGACTTCCGGTCATCGACCCGGTACTGGCGGAAGGTCTTTTCGCATTTTTTGAATCTATCCGCAAATAAAACGACATCCACAGAAAGGGAACAACTATGATTTATCTGACAAAAGAATTGTGTGAACAGGCCCTGATGGGCGGTCTTCTTCTGGGAGGCGGCGGAGGCGGAACACTGACCGCCGGACGGGAGGCTCTGGAGGAGACCTTCAAGCACACCGATAAGCTGACCATGCTGGACGTCAGCGAACTGAAGCCCGACGATGTGGTAGTGAATGTCTCCACCCTGGGCGCGCCCTCCGCGAAGGACGTTCACCTGACCGCCGAGCACTGGATGACTGCCCTGAAGAATTTTGAGCTGAATTACGGCAAGAAAATCGCAGGCTTTACCTCCTGCGAAAACGGAGCCATTTCCACCGCCAACGGCTGGGTTATCTCCGCTCTTACCGGCATTCCCCTGGTGGACGCGCCCAGCAACGGACGCGCTCATCCCACCGGAACCATGGGAAGCATTGGACTGAACCTGCTGCCGGATTATCAGACTACCCAGTCTGCCTGTGGCGGCGTGGGCGCCCGCTACGTGGAAACCGTGGCAAAGGGAGCCCTGAACTCCACCTCCCATGTGATCCGCCAGAGTGCGGTGGCCGACGGCGGTATGGTAGGCGTGCTGCGTAACCCGGTGACCGCCGAGTATCTGGCAAAGAACGCGGCTGTGGGCGCCATTTCCCAGGCTCTGGATATCGGAAAGGCCTTCAGCCAGTGCAAGAACGGCGCGGAGTTCGTAGCTTTCCTGGAGAAAAACTACGACGCAAAGATTCTGGCTAAGGGTAAAATCGCAAACTACGATCTGAAGATGGACGGCGGCTATGATATCGGACATCTGGACGTAACCGGCGAGGAGGGCAGCGTAAGCTTCACCTTCTGGAATGAGTACATGCTGGCAGAGCAGGACGGACAGCGCGCCGCTACCTTCCCGGATCTCATCTGTACTCTGGACGCCGCTACCGGAGAGGCCATTTCCACCGCCGAGGCAAAGGACGGCATGGAAGCCTACGCCATCGTGATTCCCAAGGAGAAGCTGATTCTGGGCGCAGGCATGCATCAGAGAGAGCTGTTCCAGGAGGTGGAGGATCTCCTTCACAAGGACATGGTCGCATGCAATGACGGCTTGTTTGTATAGTAAATAATTTCCAATTTTCAAAAGAATACGGGCAGCTTTCCTTATCCAGTCGGATCGGGAAAGCTGCCCGTATTCTTTTCTCATCTCTTATCTTCTCTTATCCCAACAGCTTCAGCAGCTCCTCCGGCGGCAGAGGCCGGGAGAAGTAATAGCCCTGGATCATGTCCACGCCCCAACTGCTCAAAAGCTCCATCTCGCTCTCTGTCTCCACGCCCTCGGAGATAATCCGATAGCCCATGTGCTGAAAGGTAGATACCACACTTTGATAGAAGGAAGCCGCCCGCTCATCCGTACAGATATGGAACAGCAGGGAGCGGTCCAGCTTGATCACCGAGAACGGAAGCTGCATAACCGTATTCAGGTTCGCGTAGCCGGAACCGAAATCGTCCAGGCACAGACCGATTCCATCCTTCACAAAATCCTCTACTACCCGGCACAGCCCCGTATTGTACTCGGTGGCCACGGTTTCGGTGATTTCAAACTGAACCCATTCATGGGGCAGTCCGAATTCATCCATGATCCGGATAAAATGGCCGCTGCAGTCCTTACGCATCAGATCCAGTGGGGACAGGTTGATCTTCACATTCCGAATCTGCTTCATCAAATCCGAATGCTCCTTCAGGAACCGGCAGATCCGGTAAAACTGCAGATCACTGATGCGGTCAATCAGGCAGTTGTCCTCCGCAATCCGGATAAAGATATCCGGCGCAATCCAGCCAAGCTCCGGATGCTTCAGACGGCTTAAGGCCTCCAGGGTCACAAACTGCTTATTTCTGGTGGAATAGACCGGCTGGTAGTATACCTGGAACAGATCCTCCTCGATGGCTGTATACAGGAAATTTTCTACCTGCTTGTTGTACAGAAAGCTCTTCTTGGTATGCGCGTCGTTCTGGACCACCTCGGTGGAACCCATTTTCAGGGACAGGGATTCCAGATATTCCGCATAGGAAAGCACCATATTGCCATCCTCCAGCTTCTCTGCATTTACAATGCCGCTGAGTATGGCCGGACACTTTATCCACTGCTCTGCGTCCCCAAGTATCATATCCTTCTCAAACAACCCTTTCAGGGTTTTCAGAAATCGTTCATACTCCTCCAGGGAGATTGCCAGCAGCACAAAGTGCTTGCCTGCCGTCCGGAACGCCCGGGCGCCTGCCAGCAGCTGCATCCGCTCTGCCAGCTCCTGAAGCAGCCTGTCACCGCCGCGGATTCCGGCCACCTTATTGATGTGGGACAGCTGGTAGACGTCCACCATAATCAGATGGAACTGCCGGCCGCTCCGGATCATTTCATCCATTTTCCGGATCAGGCAGGGCTTGTCATAAAGTCCTGTCATACTGTCCGAGTTGGTGTAAGGATTGTTGATGGTAAAGAACAGGGTCAGAATCGCCAGGCTCAGGCCAAAGCCTGTCATTAGAAGCCACTGGCACCGGCTCTGTATCAGTACGCCGCCTGCGGTCAGCACCACAATTTCCCTGAGCGTCCTGATTTTCTGCCGATCCAGCTTCTTTTTCCAGGCCAGAACCATCATAAACGCCGCCAGGATATGAAACAGGGCGCTTGCGTACATCAACATATACCAGCTGCCTTTTACATACCCCCTATACGCGTCAAAGGAAAATAACAGACCTGTAAAGGGATTGGTCAGGATAATCCCCAGAAGTATCAGCGTCGGAACGCCGCACAGGGCCAGACACTTCCACGAAACCGTATGATTTTCCCTGAGCGTACAAATATAACAGATAAATACATAGGGAATCAGCGCCTGGAACACATAGAATACCGTCGTCGTAAGAACAGCTCCGATTCCGAAGCTTCCCTTTGTGGAAATGATATAATAGGTACTCAGAATTTCTGCCAGCACATCCAGACTGCCCAGCACCACAAAAATAAGAAACGCGCGGTTGTTCAGGTTGTCCGGCCGTCTCTGGCTGTAATAATGCCACAGAACCAGCACCAGAAGGATCATTGCCACGAACAGGAAATCCATATTATACGTCATCTCTTCCGCCTCCCCTCATGCTGTCTCGATTCTTCTGCAGATTCTGATTCGCGCAAGCCATCCAGTCGCTGACGGTTCTGCGGGAACCGTCCTGCTTTCTTAAGGAACTGCTTCCACAGCTTAAATGCAGCCGTCCCCTTCCTGTGACCATGCCGTTATAGCGGCAGACCTCCTGAACCAGAAGCTTCTCAAATGTCTCTCCGCCATCCTGCCCAGTCATCACGGCCGCAAATTCATTGCCGCTGACGCGGAAGCACCTTACCCCTTCTCCCGCCAGGGCTCCGGCCCGCTTTACACAGCCCGCCGTGCCGATAACGCTCTCGTCGCCTACGCTCATGCCGTAGGTGTCATTAAATTCCCGCAGATCCTCCATCTGAATAAAAATCAGCTCTGCATCCTTCATGCCTTCCACATCCCGGGCGCAGTCCTGCAGATATTTCTCAAAGGCTTTCCGGTTCTTCATGCCGGTCAGGCGATCCTCGGTGGACATCCGTTCACAGATCCTCTGCTCCATGCGAAACCGGATATCCTCCGTCACCTTGCAAATCAGCCCCCAGAACATCAGCGCGATATAAATCAGAATTCCAAACTGGAAAACAGCCTCGTACCAGTATATCCTGAACGCCCAGTACAGCACAAGCGCAGTCACCCCGGAGATCCCCAGCATACTGAACGCATACAGGCAGAGCCCGGACTGCTGATTCTTCTCACTCCCGTATTCTCTCCACAGCAGGAAAATCATACACAGCACGCCGGAGAACAGCAGCAAATGGGTCACAACCAGCATCCGGATAAAGGGAATCCCATACATTTTATTCAATAATCCCTGAATCAGCGCGTTCAGATACAGGGCCGCAATCCAGAGATTCACAACCACACCGGACTCTTTTTTCAACGTATTGCGGACAAAATGCAGCATAGGAACCGACATCAGCATAAACGCATAGAAGGAAAGCACGCTTCCCAGGGCTGTATTTTTTCCATACATCTGATAGATCCCGGAATCCGTCAGGCACCAGAAGCCGCATACCAGCAGAAAAAGCGATACATCCAGAAACCGTTCTTCCCGGATTCCCTGCCTGCGCATATAGAGATAGATACACAGGGATATCACTCCCAGGCACTGCATACACACCACGATAACCAGGGAAGCCGATACCTTCTGAAGATGCCGTCCGGTGATCTCCTGCCTGCTTCCAAGCTCCGGCGCTTCTATGATAAGCTCTCCGTCGCCCGTCTGTGTATAAATCAGCCGGAGAGGCTCGGTTCCCGTCTCCTGGGGAAGCGTAATATCCGCCCACAGCTTTCCCTTCATCTGATCGTTTTTCGGAAACGCGTTGTCCTTATATCGGTAGAGCAGTGTCTCACCCAGCCAGACCTCCGGTCCATACTGTACGTCCCCTACAGACAATACCTTCCCGGCGTCCTCCGGCCGGAGGCTGTCGTTCCACAGTTCGATGCTGCCCTCCCCGGAAGCCTCCATCCTGACCGGAAGTTGTATCTCCTTCCTGCCCCCGTCCGAAAGCTGATACCAGCCGGTTCTGAGGGCTGTCACTCTGCTTTGCTCTCCACCGCCGCTTCTTAGCCGCAGCGGGCCTGTCAACGCAAAAAGAAGCAGTACAAGAAGAACCAGTAACGTTCTCTCGAACTGCTTCCATCCCTTCGACATCTTCATTTTCCCACCTCACAATCTCGTTACTCCTATTTTACCATAGGAACGGGAAGCAGGCAATCAGATAAAATGAAGACGCGCAAAAGAAAATTTTTCTTAATCGTTCACCATAACCGCTTTCACCGCATGCGCTTTATCCGTCAGGAATTCCATGATACCCTCCGGCGCTTTTTCCAGCGGGAAGGTATGGGTAATGAGCGGTTTTACGTCTACGATTCCCGCCTTCACCAGATCCAGGCAATGGGGGAAGTAGAGAGCCGGAATCGCGTTGGATCCCCGGATCTGCAGTTTGTTCAGATGAACAATGTTGGAATCAAAGGTCACCATGGCGCCGGAGCCGTAGCTGATACCCAGGAACGCCACAATGCCGCCCACGTTTGCCACCTTTACCGCTTCGGCTATGGTAACAGGCGGCGTGGTAACCAGCACCCGGTCTACGCCTCCCCGGGGGAACGGATAATCCGTCAGCTCCATCTCATCGGTGAGAATCACATCGGTGGCCCCGAATTGTTTTGCCAGCTCTATCTTCTTCTGGTTTGCCTTATGCTCTGCCACATAGATATTTCTTGCGCCGGAGGCTTTCGCCATCTGCAGGGCCATCAGGCCGATGGCTCCGCAGCCCATCAGCAATACGTCCTGTCCCAGATGGATATCCGCAGTCAGAATCAGGTCTGCCGCCACACCCATGGGCTCCAGGAAGCAGGCCTCCCGATCCTCCAGATCCGTAAAGGGCACGCAGAGAATCGCCGGGACAATGGTCTTCTCCGCAAAGCCCATTCCTGTATGCTCCATGGTCATATAGTTGGGACCCTCGGTATCCAGCTCCGGATGTCCATTCCGCGCGTAATCAGAAATGGGATCAAAGATGGAGGTCTCCACTACCACCCGGTCTCCCACTTTTACATTCTTTACGCCATGTCCGACCTTCTCTACCACGCCGGCAAATTCATGTCCGAAGGGCTGCCATTCTTCTCCGGCATAGCTCGCCAGAATCTTGTCGTGTCCGCAGAATCCGCAGGCCTTTACTCCCACAAGTACTTCTCCGGCCTCCGGCTCCCGCACCTCCACCTCGCGGATTTCAAATTGATTTTTTGCTTTCAGATACGCAGCTTTCATGTTTCCCTCTCCTTTATGTCTTTTCTATTTTGCCTATAAATTTCTTTCTTTTCGTTTTCTTTTTATCACTTTTGTACAATTATAACATGAATTCCTTTGTTCTGCAATTTTCTTTTTGTAAATAAGGATCAAAAAAAGAACCATGCTATGCATGATTCCTTTTTACAAGAGCGATAGACGGGGCTCGAACCCGCGGTCTCGACCTTGGCAAGGTCGCGCGTTACCAACTACGCCACTATCGCATTTATGTTCGCTTCTTACTGAAGCAGCAACAAAATATATTATACGGGATGATGAGCGGTTTGTCAACCCATTTTGTGAATTTTTTTGTGTTTTTTCATTTTCCGAAACATTTCTGTTTTTCTATGAGTTTCTCATCTTTTTCATTCTCACAGAAATAATTTCGGTTCAGCAGGTTCCTGTCTTGCCGCGGCCTCCTGCTGCGCGCGGCGCTCCCGCATGGAGAACACACAGCCGCAGTAATCCTGCCGGTAGAGGCCATATTCCCTGGACAGCTCTGTGGAGCGCTTGTAACCGTTCCGTTTTTTGAAATCGCTGTAGAGATAGTCCACGCCATAATCCTTCGCCAGCTGACCGCCGATCTCATTGAGCTTCTCCGCGTTCTTTAAAGGGCTGATGGACAGCGTCGTGGTAAAGTAATCGTATTTTCCGGCGCAGGCCATCTCCGCAGTCTCCGTAAGACGCAGACGATAGCACTTAAAGCAGCGCGCCCCTCCCTCGGGAACCTGCTCCAGGCCCTTTGCCATCTCATAGAAGCGCTCCGGCTCGTAAGGCCCGTCCAGGAAGGAGATGGGATGCTCTGCGGGAAGCTGGGCAATCAGGCGCTTCTGCTCCTCCACACGTTTTCCGAATTCCTCCGGCGGATAGATATTCGGATTGTAATAAAAGACGGTGATTTCAAAATACCGGGACAGATATTCCAGCACGTAGCTGCTGCAGGGCGCGCAGCAGCTGTGGAGCAGAAGACGGGGCACCCGGCCCTGACGCTGCAATACTTCGATTACCTTATCCAGTTCTTTTTGATAATTTATTTTATTCATCGTTCCTGCTTCCTCTTACTTCTCGCCCAGATACTCTTCCAGGCAGATTCCCTGCTCCATGATTTCCCTGGCAGCCTCTTTCCCCACATAGCGGTAATGCCAGGGTTCGAAGATGATCCCCGTTTCCTCGGTCTTATCCGTGGGATAGCGCAGGATAAAGCCGTAGCGCCAGCAGTTTTCCTTGAGCCATTTAGCCTCCGGCGTCTCTGCCTGCTTATCGTCCAGAAGCTGATAATCCTTTGCCACAATATCTGCCGCCAGTCCCAGGTTATGCTCGCTGGTCCCGGGGTAGGCCACGACGGTTCCCGCCTGGCGATAGGCATCTTCATAGCTTAAGCCCTCGGCCTGCAGGCGGCTCACCTTATTGTTATAAAGGTCTATCTGCTTCTCCATGGTCCGATAAGCGGAGCAGATCCAGAAGTCCAGGCCCTCTTTCCGGCCATCGGCCAGCATCTGCTGCAGCTCTCCCACCGCCCGGCTGTCAAAATAGTAATTATTCTCGATTTCAGACACCCGGGGACGATAGCCCTCCGCCATGGGGTGCGTGGCGTTGACCAGGGTCAGCTTCCAGTCCCCGGCGCTTTCTTCCCCGTCCGGGTTATCGATTGTCCCACTGTCATGCTCAGCCGTCTGCGTCCTGTCATTTTCGGATTCTTCTGCTTCCGGTTCCGCCCCGGCTCTCGCCAGCAGACCCGTCTCTTTCGCAAATACAAGTTTCCCGCAAAGCAATCCCAGCACAAAGGCCATCAGCCAGATGGCTGCAAGAATCCGATAAAACTGCCTCTGCCGGCGGCGACGGCGGGATTCGGAACGCCCCGGTCTCTCATATACATGCTCACGCTGCATGTTCCTCACCTCTTGAAGCTCAGTATAGATGAGGAATGTATCCGGCTTGTATCATTTTAAAATTCTTTCAGCATTTCTCCAGCAGCACCTCTATGACGCCGCCGCAGACCATGCCCTCTTCCTCCGCGTCGCAGGCTGTCATGCTCACAGAAATCAGCTCCTGCCGCTTTTCCTTATCCTGCATAAGCCACCGGGCTTTTTCCTTCACGCCCGCTTCCACGCAACCGCCGCCGATGGTTCCGGATACGGTGCCGTCCTCCAGCACCAGCATTTTGGTACCGACGCTTCTTGGCGCCGATCCCCGGCGGGCTACGATGGTACACAGTACCTTCGCCCGTGTGTCCGTCCCGTCCCCGAGAAGCTCCAGCTGCTCCTCCGAGAAGCTGCTGTTCTTCTTATCCCCGTTTTTGACAGAAATGATTTCTCCCAGTATCGAGACCGCGATTTCCTTCGGCGTCTCCGCGTGAATGCCCAGTCCAATGGGGGCGTGAAGCCCTTCCACCTGCTCCGTCGGGACGCCCTGCTCCAGCAGATTTTTTCTGACCAGTGCGGAACGTCCTTTGCTTCCCATCATGCCCAGATAGGCGTAGGTTTTCTTTACAATTTTTTCCAAACAAACCAGGTCGTAACGATGTCCGCGGCTCATGACCACAAAATACGTATCCTCGTCGCTGTCCACTGCGTCCAGCCCCTGTTCGAAGCTGTCGCAGATCACCCGCTTCGCTCCGGCCCGTCTGGCTCCGTCCGCAAAATACGGGCGGTCCTCCAGAACCGTCACATCAAAGCCCAGCAGCAGCGCCATACGAAGCAGCGCCACGCCCACATGGCCCGCGCCGCAGATCACCAGCTTCTTCGCTTCTCCCAGACAGTCGCAGAATACCGTCTCCCCTGCCAGCTCCTGCTGCCCTTCGGCCCGGATTGCCCCGGCCTCCTCCCGGTGTTCTGTGAAGAAGCCCTGTCCGGTTCTCTCCCAGAGAAGTCCGTCTCCGGCAAAAAAGGCTTTTTCCCCCGCATGGGGTCCCTTTAAGACGGTCAGAATCCGTTTTTCCTTTTTATCCTGATATTCCTGTAAGATGGTATATAAATGACGCAAGTTTTCCACAATCCTTCTTTCTTTATGCGCGGATATCCACATCTGCGAGTTCCTTTTCCCCACATTCCACCAGGCGCACCCTTTCCGGATACCGCTTTATCACCTGACGGCCTCCGGTATCGCCGGTCAGCTCCAGAAGCTCCGGGAAATAGCTTCGGTCCCAGAGAACCGGATTGCCCCGCCGCTCCCCGTGTCCGGCGCAGACGATAGCCCCGGGATAAGAAAAGCCCTCCTCCAGAAGTCTCTCCATAGTCGCCGGTTCCAGATAGGGCTGGTCGCAGACCATACACAATACGCCCCGCAGATCCGGATTCTGCCGAAGACATTCCGTAAGTCCAAGCTGCAGGGAATGGCTGATTCCCCGCTCCGGCTCCCGGTTTATCACAGCCCTCACGCCGCGCTCCCCGGCTGCCCCGGCTATTTCCGGAAACCGGGTCACAATCACACGGGTGCAGTCCGAAAAAGCGCCCAGCTTATCCAACGTTACTTCGTACAGGGGACGCCCGTCCACCTGCTCCTCCAGAAGCTTATTTCCGCCGTACCGGCTGGACAGCCCCGCTGCCAGCGCCACGATACCGTACTGCCGCCCTACCAGCGTCCGGACGGCCTCCGCACAGCCCCGTCCTATCTTATGGGATTTATCGGAAATGAGATGAACCAGGCTTTCGTCCTTTCTCGGATCCACGTCCCCGATTTTCATGTCCTTCTTTACCGGCACGCCTGCCTGCAGCATACCCCGGATCACGCCGTCGATCTGCGCGTACACCGGCTCGCCGCCCGTATAGGCCAGGACGCTGCCCTTCTCTACGATATCGCCGATGGCTGCCACCGGCTCCATCACGCCGTCCCCGGAAGCCTTGATCAGGCGCTCCCTGGCGTAGCCGCCCACCATGCCCGGCACGCCCGTATTGGGAATGGCGCTGCCCCGGTAAATGGGGCGGCCCATGGCTTCCCCGCGCATGGTTTCGATGACCGCGTGGCAGTCTGTCCCTGCCCGGAAGCCGGGCCCCAGAGCCAGCACCAGCGGCGCGTCCGTAAGCCTTGTGCCAATATTTTTTTTCGCCATGATGGCGTCGATGACCACCTCCGGCTGCCAGATCTCCCGCACCCGGGCTTCCGGATCTACCAGCACGCTGATGACGCCCTGTTCCGAGAGGGCTATGGCTTCCTCCGCCGATCCGGCCAGCACGCCGGTCACGCCCTCTACTTCCGCCCGCCCCTCGTAGACCGCCCGGGAATAGGCCACCTGGCGGCGTACCGTCAGCGGTACGGCGATTTCTGTCATGATAATCCGGTGGCCCTCCCGGAAAAGCTCCCAGGCCACGCCGGTAGCCAGATCCCCGGCTCCCTTGATTACGATCTTCATCCTGTCTCTCCTGCTCTCTGAAGGTTCCATGGCGGCATCAGATCCGCCGCCATGAGAATCCTCGTTTCCGGACCTGCAAGCGCTTTCGCGGCTTCCAGCGCCGCTGCCTTCCGTTCCCGGGTATCCGCCTTGTTAAACAACACCGCGTAGGCCATACCGGCCCTCACGCCCTTTTTGCCTCCTGCCGGACTGGCCGCCAGCTTCGCCAGATCTGCCGCCGTCAGGACATCCTTCTCTTCTTTTCCGAGAATGGCGCAGACCTCTTCCACACGGCAGCAGACCTCTTTGATAGGCTGCCCCACTCCGTCCAGTCCATACACGCAGAGCACAAGCCCCGTCTCCGGCAGCAACACCGGTTCGCCCTCTCTGGGCGCTTTGACCGGCTTCTCTCTGGCTCCGTCTGCCTCCAGCAGAAGCCAGATCCCCTCCGCCAGAAGCTCCCGGTAAAACCGATCCGGCAGCGCTTTACATTTCCAGTCGGAAACAGGCTCTCCCATCCAGAGAGTGCCTGTCTTCTTTAACATCTCCCGGGCCGCCTGCAGATCCGGACGGTCCAGAAATTCGGTATTCTTTTCATATTGGATATGGGTGGTGGTGCCTGCGGCCGCCAGGATTCCCAGTTTTTTACATTCTATCTGTAAGCGGCGCAGGCAGGTGGTTTTTCCGCCTGCGCCCACAATCGAAACAACGCAACTATTTCTATCTGCCTCCGCGCTGTCTTTCTTTGACATCCCTGTCGTAATTTTTATCAAACCTAATGCTTCTAAGAGAGAACTGCATTCCACCCATTTCCCATTTTCAAACCGTTTTAACATATTTCCTATCGTATTCAGTCTGTCCCCAGCGCAATCTTCTCGCTGGTAATCGGCAGGTTCCGGTGCCATACGCCCGTCGCGTTATAGATGGCATGGGCCAGGGCCGGAGCCGGGGTATTGATCACGATCTCACCGATGGATTTTACGCCGAAGGGGCCGGTGGGCTCGAAGCTCGGCTTAAATTCCACCCGGAAATGTCCCATATCCTGGCGGGTCGGGATCTTGTACTGCATCAGGGAACTATTGATAAGCTTACCCTTCTCCGTGTACTGGATATTCTCGTAGAGAGTCATTCCGATTCCCTGACCTAAGCCTCCCTCCACCTGGACCGTCGCCAGGTTCGGGTTCACAACCGTACCGCAGTCTACCACCGCCGCATAGTCCAGGATCTCCACATGGCCCGTCTCTTTATCCAGCTCGATTTCCACCGCGCCTGCCATATAGGGAGGCGGCGATACCGGGGAACTGTGGCTTTCTGTCACCTGTAACGCGATTTCGTTGCAGACCTGGGCCTTGTAGCCGATCTCCTCGCTGGTAACGGATTTTCCGGTTTTCACATCGGTGGCTTTTCTGCCGTCGAACTCCACGTCCTCCGGGTCGCATTCCAGCATGCCTGCCGCTACCTGGCAGATCCGTTTTTCCAGCTCTGTGGCCGCCTTGACCACGGCCTGACCGGTAATATAGGTGGTACTGGAGGCGTAGGATCCGGAATCATAGGGGGAGCTGTCTGTGTCCGCGCCGGAGACGAAGATCTCGTCGGTGGTCACATGCAGACATTCCGCCGCCATCTGGGCCAGAATGGTATCGCAGCCGGTTCCCATATCCGCCGCCGCGATGGCCAGCTTATAGGTACCGTCCTCGTTGAGCATGATCGTCGCGGATCCCACGTCCACGTTGGAGATACAGGAGCCCTGCATGGCCATGCCCACGCCTACAGCGCGTACCTTGCCATTTCCCATATCCCGGGCAGGGTATTTTTCCTTCCAGCCAATCATTTCGCAGGCCCGGACCAGACACTCGTCCAGACGGCAGCTCTCTGCCACCTCGCCGAAATAAGCCGGCATAAGCATCTTTTCCCGTACCACATTTTTCAGTCGGAGCTCCACCGGATCCATCTGAAGAACCGTCGCCAGCTCATTTACGATGGATTCCAGGGCAAAGATTCCCTGGGTGGCTCCATAGCCCCGGTACGCGCCTGTGGCAAGCTGATTCGTATAGACTACGTCAAATACGTGACGGAAGGCCTCCAGGTTGGCCGTATACAGGGGAATCGCCTTGTGTCCCGTCAGTCCCGCCGTAGTGGGGCCATGGTCGCCGTAAGCGCCTGTATTGGACAGGTTGTAAAGGTCGATGGCCCGGATCGTTCCGTCCCGGTCTGCGCCGATGCTGACCCGGACGTCCATCTCATGACGGGGAGATCCGGCAATCTGGCTTTCTTTTCTGGTGTAAATGATCTTGGACGGCTTCTTTGTCATCCAGGTAACAAAGGCCGGATATATCTCCGTCACCACCGTCTGCTTGGCGCCGAAGCCGCCGCCAATCCGGGGTTTCATGGCCCGCACCTTTGCCCTGGGAATTCCGAGGGCCGTGGATACAATTCGTCTTACATGGAATACGATCTGGGTCGAGCTTACGACCACCAGTCTTCCGTAGGTGTCGATATAGCAATAGGTCCGGAAGGTCTCCATCATGGCCTGGTTGACCGCCGGGACATGGTAGGTACGGGTAAGCTTTACCTCACAGTCCTCAAGGACCGCCTCCACATCTCCGTCTCCGTCCTCCATATGGGCGCAGAGATTCCGCCTGTTGTCGGCTCCCACCGGAAACCGGGATTCCCAGTTGTCCTCCGGATGCACCAGGATTTCATTGTCGATGGCCTCATGGTAATCCAGCAGCGCCGGAAGCACCTGATATTTCACCCGGATCACCCGCAGGGCCTTGTCCACACATTCTTCATTCTCGCCTGCTACAATCGCTACCGGATCGCCCACGAAGCGCACATGCTGATCGAGAATCAGATGGTCGTAGGGGCTCCACTCCGGATAGGTCTGTCCCGCTGTGGCAAACCGGTTCTTCGGCACGTCTTTCCAGGTATACACTGCCTCGATACCCGGAATCTTCAGGGCCGCCGCATAGTTTACGTCCTCCACGATGGCATTGGCGTGGGGGCTGCGAAGAAGCTTTACCACCAGACATTCCTTCGGGGCGAGGTCATCTACATAGACCGGCTGTCCCGTCACCAGCGCTATGGCGTCCTTCTTGCGTTCCCGTTTTCCTACTTCCCGCATGCGGCACCTCCGTTCTTCTTATACTCGATAAAGGCGTGCATTCCCCGCAGCTGTCCCTCATAGCCGGAGCAGCGGCACAGGTTGCCTGCCAGATACTGCTTGATTTCCTCGTCGGTGGGCTCCGGATTCTCCCGGAACAGGGCGATGGCGTTCATAATCATGCCCGGATTGCAGAAGCCGCACTGCTCCGCGCCCTGATCGGCGATAAAGGAGCCGAATTCCTCTGCCTCCTTCTGCAGTCCCTCCAGGGTCTCCACCCGGCGTCCCTCTGCCCGCGCCGCAAGCATGGCGCAGGAAAGCACCGGAGTACCGTCCAGAAATACGGTACAGAGTCCGCAGTTTGCCGTCTCGCAGCCGCGCTTGACACTGTAACAGCCGTGTGCGCGGACAAAATCGATGAGCAGGGTGTCCGGTGCGGCCTCTGCCGTGACTTTGGTTCCGTTCAGAATAATATTCACCTGCATCTTGTCTCACCTGTTCCCTTCCAATTTCAGCACAGCGCGCTTGACCAGCACCCCGGCCAGATGATTGCGGTATTCCGCACTGCCGCGCATGTTGCTCTCCGTCCGGATGCCTGCCCGCACCTCGGCAAAGCGGGCGGCGGTCAGCTCCGGCGTTTCGGCGGCATTGGGCTGCAGGGTATACAGCACTGCCTTGCCGGGCCGGGCACCAATGGCGACCCGGAAGCCCCCGGCCGTTTTCGCGGCGGCACAGGTCAGCACCGGGAAATCCGTCTGGCTGTTGCGCACCGACTGATAGCAGAATGCTGCCTGCTCTTTCGGCACGATGACCCGCACCAGGATATCCCTGTCGTACGGGCGCTGAGCATACTCCGAAAGCGGCACGATACCGCCCTTGTAGAGCTCCACCGAAGCGTTCAGGGCCAGGA